>LNAP01004183.1_pt1 | contig 13392 bp, 10 predicted proteins | sample 602601 | NCBI WGS metagenome assembly LNAP01 (sample SAMN02440304, study PRJNA202911) | soil metagenome | biome: Subtropical and temperate rainforests or woodlands; isolation source: soil samples (1 kg each in a 20% v/v slurry with milli Q water) were... ...
CGCAGCTGCGCCAGGCGGGCGCGCTCGCTCTGCGCCGCCACGGTGGCGCGCAGCACGTCGACCTGCTCGGCCAGCCAGTAACGGGCGGACAATGCGTCGGACACGTCCTTGAAGGCGGTCTGTATGGTTTGTTCGTAGGCGGCCACGGCCTGGTCGCGGCGCGCTTCGGTCAGGTCCAGGTTGGCCGAACGGCGGCCGGCGTCGAAGATCGGCAGGCTGATGCTGGGCGCGAAATTCCAGGCGCGGCTGCCGCCCGAGAACAGGCCGTCCAGCTCGCTGCTGGCGGTGCCGAAGGCGCCGGTCAGGGTGATGGTGGGCAGGAACGCGGCGCGGGCCGCGCCGATGTTGGCGTTGGCGGCCTTGAGCTGATGCTCGGCGGCGGCGATGTCGGGGCGGTTGACCAGCAGGTCCGAGGGCAGGCCGGCCGGCAGTTCGCGCATGACGGAATCATCGTCCAGGCGCGTGGGCAACCTGGGCAGGTTCAGGGGTGCGCCCACCAGCAGTTCCAGCGCATTGGCTTGGGCGGCGCGGGTCTGTTCCAGGTCCGCGCCCAGCGCCTTGGCCTGCTGCCACAGCGTTTCGACCTGGGTCAGGTCCAGCTTGGAAATCGCGCCTTCCTCGAAACGGCGGCGGAAGATGCGCAGCGACTCTTCGCGCGAGGCGATGGTCGCGCGCGTCAGCGCCAGGCGTTCGTCCAGTTCGCGCAGGGACAGGTAGCTGTCCGCCACTTCCGCGATCAGGCTCAGCGTGGCGGCCCGCGCGGCGGCGTCGGAGGCCAGGTAGTTCTGCAGCGCGGCGTCCTTCAGGCTGCGCACGCGGCCCCAGAAGTCCAGCTCCCAGCTGGCCATGCCCAGGCCCACCTGATACTGGCTGGAAACCTGCGGCTGCCCAGTCAGGTTCAGGTCGCCGGGCACGCGGGCGCGGGAGCCGTCCGCCTGCACGCCGACGGTGGGAAACTGGTCGGCGCGCTGGATGCCATACAGGGCGCGGGCTTCTTCCACGCGCAGCAGGGCGCGGCGCAGGTCGCGGTTGTTGTCCAGGGCGGTGGATATCAGCGTCTGCAGCGCCGGATCGGGGAAGTAGGTGCGCCAGCCGATCTCGGCGGCCGCGGCGGCGCTCGCTGCTGTCGCTTCGGAACCCGGGGCCGTATAGGCGGCGGGCACGGGCAGGGCGGGGCGGCTGTAGTCGGGCGCCATGGAAACGCAGCCGCTGGCCAGCAGCGTCAGCAGGGCTGCGGGAACGAAGCGCGCGGCGATCGTGGCCGGAAACGGGCGGCGTGTCATGCGGGGTCTCTCCAGCGCGGGGGCCGGGTGCGTCCCTGGGCAGGCAGGCTTGTGGCGCCGCCTTCGGGGCGGACCCGATACCGGGTTCATGCTTGTGGGTATTGTGCAGTGCGGCGGCTGCGCATTCCTTGATCAAGATCAAAGTAGCGACTGACTGGTCGGTTTTTAATGAATTGCACATGCACAGGGAGCAGAGGAATGGTCATGCAGCGCCGTCGTCTTCCTCCGGCCGTGCGGGTCGGGCAGATCCTCGACGCCGCGCTCCAGGAGTTCTCGCAGGCGGGTTATGCCGGCGCCAGGATGGATGACATCGCGCTGCGGGCAGGGCTGTCCAAGGGCGGCCTCTATGCCCATTTCGACAGCAAGGAAGCCGTCTTCGAGGCTTTGCTGGCGCGTCACCTCAGCCCCTCGCGGCTCGACGTCGCCGCGGTGGTGGACGGCGCCGAGTCGCCGCGCCATCTGGCCGAACGCATCGTCAATCATCTCTACGTCAGCCTGAGCAATCCGGCCATGATCAGCACCATGCGGCTGCTGCTGGCCGAAAGCGGCCGCGTGCCGCATTTGGCCGCGCGCTGGCGGCAGGAGACTGCGGAGGCTCACCAGACCGACATCGCGCGGCTGCTGGAACGCGCGCGGGCCCGTGGCCTATGCGCGGATTGCGTGGCGCTCAAACATCCCTGGCTGCTGTTGTCGCCCATCGTGCACACCCTGGTCATGTCGGCGCTGATGGGGCCGGGCGAGCGCATCGACCTGCCCGAGCGGCGCCAGGCGCATGTGGCCATGATCTGCGAACTGCTGCGGCAGGGATCCGCATGATGGGCGGGCGCGGAGTTTCTTGACGCTGCGTCCCGCTTGGTGTCCTATCCAGACTGGTCGCGCGGCGGCCATGCACGACCTACGCGGCGAGGTGACATGGCGACATCGGGAGTGACAAGCGACACCCCATCCTGGCGTTATCTGCCGGTGGCTCTGGCATTGATCCTTCCCATCCTGGCCTGCGTCGGCTGGACCTGGCTGCTGGCCCACAATGCGCAGCGGCTCGAAGGCGAGACCGCCGCGCGCATCGTGCGCGCCCAGGCCGAGAGCATCCTCGCGCAGTCCCAGGACATGCTGGGGCGGGTGACGGAGCTTGCGGGCAAGCCCTGCGCCGAGGTGTTGCCCGTGCTGCAGCGATGGGGCACGTTGAACCCGTACTTCCGTTCCCTGGTCCTGGTCCGGGACAAGCGCGTGTATTGCTCGTCGGCCGTGGGCGAGGTGGATGCATCGCTCGACGATTTCAGCAAGTGGAAGGTCGACGTGTCGGCGCCGCAGTGGCAGACGTCCGTGGCCGGCACGCCGCTGGCGCCTGACCGTCCAGCCATCCTGTTGGGCAAGTCCGGCGCGGACGGCGCCAGCAGCGGCATCGTGGTGGTGGACGGCCGCTATGCGCAGGACCTGGTGAATGCGGTGGCAACCATGGACGACCTGCAGCTGGAACTGGTCGTCGGCAGGCATGGCGCGCCGATCCGCAGCGATTCATGGGGCGGCGCGGCGGCACGCGCGGTGCCGCTACGCGAGGAAGACGCGCGCGAGGACAGCGTGGCCGGCCTGAGAGTCAGCGTGCTGGCCCCGCCCGAAACCCTGGTGCGCGCATGGTCGCGCTCGATGGCGACATATCTGCCGGTGGCGCTGCTGCTGGGACTGGGCCTGGCGCTGGGCGTGCACCGCCTGCAGGCAAGCAGGCGATCGTTCAAGGAGCAGTTGCGGCGTGCCATGCGGGCCAACGAGTTCCAAGTGCATTACCAGCCCGTCTATGGCCAGGCCACGGGCCGCTGCGAGGGCGTGGAGGCGCTGATGCGCTGGGAGCGTCCGGGCATCGGGCCGGTACGCCCGGACGTCTTCATTGCCGAAGCCGAAGCCCAGGGCATGATCATTCCCCTGACCCAGCACTTGCTCATGTTGATCGAACGCGACATGGCCACATGGCCCACGCCGCCGGATTTCCACATCGGCGTGAACATCGCGGCCGAGCACCTCTCCAGCGCGGTACTGCTGCCGGACGTCCAGGCTTTTGTGGCCAAGGTCGCGGCGCGGCATCCGCTGGTGGTGCTGGAGATCACCGAACGCAGCCTGATCGCGGACAACGGCCAGGCCCGGCGCAACATCGACGCCTTGCGCGCCCAGGGCGTGCGCGTCGCGATCGACGACTTCGGCACCGGGCACTGTTCGCTGTCGTATCTGCAGAAGTTTCCGGTGGACTATCTGAAAGTCGACCAGGGTTTTGTGCAGGCCATCGGGCCCGCGGGCGAGGAGGCGCCGGTGCTGGACGCCATCATCACGCTGGCGCATCGCCTGGGGCTGTCGGTGGTGGCCGAGGGCGTGGAAGCGCCATATCAATTCGACTACCTGAAGGCGCGCGGCGTGGCGTTCATCCAGGGTTATCTGTTCGCCCGGCCCATGCCGTCGACCGAGTTCGTGCGCTGGTACGCCGGGCACGAACAGCCCGGCGCCGCCTAGCCCTCAGGCGGATTTTCCGTTCGGGGTGGCCTTGGCGAAGAACAGGTCGGTGATGCTCTGGCTGTCCATGGGTTCGCCATTGATGGCGCGGGTCAGCAGTTCGGCGCCCAGCAGTTGCACGGAGAACACCAGGTCGGGATTCACCCGGCGGATCTTCTCCAGGTGCTTGCTGGTGTTGACGAGCGCCACCGTCTTGGCGCCGTTCTCCCCGCATGCTTCCTTCGTGGCCAGCACGATGAAAGCGTTCTCGGCATCGTCGTCGCGCAGCGCCAGCACGTAGCGGGCACGCGTCACGCCCGCGTTGTGCAGCACTTCCACGCTGGAAGGATCGCCTTCGATCAGGTCCGTGGCCGCCGGATATTCCTGCGGCACGCCGGCAGGCACGATGACGGTGACTTCGTCGCCGCGGCGCCGCAGGCCGTCATAGACGCTCATGGCGATGGGCGTCGCGCCCGCGATGATGATGTGATTTTTGCGCATGGCGGTAGAGAACCTGCCTTTGACCAGCCGTTTCAGATTGCCGCCGATCACCGGCCCGGCGATCGCGCTGATGGACGTGGCGAAGATGGTGATGCCCAGGATGATAATCGACGCGGTGAACAGCCGCGCGGTGCCGCTGTGCGGCGTGATGTCGCCATAGCCCACCGTGGACATGGACACGATGGAGAAGTAGAGCGCGGTGGTGGCGTCCGTGATGGGCGGATTGAATTCGTTGCCCAGGTAGAGCGTGCCGAAGACTGCGTAGATCAGCAGCGACAGCATGCTGACCAGGGCGAACAGCGAGCCCGCCGTGACGCTGGCGCGGTCGAAGCGGCGCCAGTAGGCGACCAGCGCGATGACGAGCACCAGCGTGTAGATCCCCAGGCCCGCGCGGCCGCCGTCTCCCATGATGGCGAAGGTGCCGACGCCGATCAGCAGCACCAGCGAGAACGCCCAGGCGATGCGGGCCTTGAGGATCAGCCCCAGCGCAATGACCTGCAGCCCCACCCCCAGCACCAGGCGCGGTATTTCCAGCAGGCCGACCACGCGCATGACCTCGTGCCAGTTGTCGATGGCGAGCCAGAACCCGTATTCGCGCGCGCGCACCTCGCGCAGCACGGGATGCATGAAGGCATAGCCGTCCAGCGCCACCAGGATGGCCAGACACCAGTTGGGCGGAAACAGCGCCAACAGCTTGCGCAGGCGGTGCTTGAGGGGAACGGGCAGTATGGGCATGGGGTGTGGCGGGAGCGGGTCCAAGTCCTTTGCCGGCATTGTAGGGGGCATGCCGCCCTATACCAGATATGTATGGAAGGCTATCAACAAAGAATTACTGGAAACCAGCCCGAGGTCCTAAACTGCCTCCATCACGCGGCTATCCGGAAGGAACGCCGCTGATAAGGGCGGGACGTGCGCTGTTGTAGCAGGCGGACGAATCGTCTGGCGTTGATCACGTTGCAGCCTGTGCAGGGACTAGAGACCCGGCACGGACTCACGGTCGGACCGTACGTGAGCAGTATGAGGCACGAATGTTGGAATCGCGTGATCCAGGTAGTAGGCATCAGTGCCGGCTGATGACTCCAGGTTCACGTGTTGTTTTAGCGCGGCGTCTTAACCTTTCGAGGCAGCGCCGCGTTTTTTTCGTCCAGGCCCCTTGCGGGCAGGGCATCAAGTAGACGCGTTCGCGTCAGCCGTTTCGCGGCGCCAGTCGTCCTGGGCGTCCAGCCGACTCTCTTCCCCCGCCACCCGAAAATCCAGGTCCAGCGTGATGTCCGCTGCGAACATGTAACCCCAGCCATGCACGGCGCGGATCGGCAGCGTCATCTGGTTGGCCGTCGCCTTGCGCCGCAAGCGGCTGATCATGACGTCGACGAAGCGGCGCCGCGTGATGCCGCTGTCGGCCTCGTCCGCGCCGTCCGCGTAGAAGGCGTCGCGGCTGACCTTGCGGTCAGGGGCGTTCACCAGCCGCGACAGGAAGTCGCGCTCGCCGGTGGTCAGGCCCAGGGTCCGGCCCGCTGGGCTGATCAGGGTCCAGCCCTTGTTCGCCAGGCGCCACGTCTCGGGCATGGGCTCATCCGGGCCGTGTCCGTCGGACGCGGTATCCGCACCGTCCAGGCCGACAGCGCGGCGCACCAGCGCCTGCAGCGCCGCCGCCAGTTCCAGGCCGGATACGTCTGGCGGCAGGCAGGCGTCCGCGCCGCAGAGCAGCGTGCGGATGCGGCTTTCGGCGTCGGCGAAGGTGGCGATGGCGACGATGCCCAGGCCGCGGTCCACCGCGCGTAGCCGGACAGCGGCATTGTGGATATCGGGCAGCGGCGCCTTCAGCACCACCAGCGGGCTGGGGCGGCGCGAGTATCTGTCGTAGACGTCGGCCAAGCCGTGGCAGCGGCGGACGTTGAAACCAAGGTGCGAAAGGGCTTCGATGAGTCCGGCATGCCTGGCATCGTCGTGGCCCAGAAAGATGACATCCAGCGTGTTGTTCATTGATGCTTCCAATGAGGAAACGGGACATGGCTGCGGTGCCTGATGCCTAGGCGTGGCGCTGCGAGTCATGCCGGTCTCCCTGTGCTGCGCGCCGAGGCGCGAGAGCGCCGGGCGGTGTTGTTCGGATGGGCGCGAGGCCGGGGGTTTTACCCCTGGTTTCGTGCTTTCGCCGATGGCCGCCCATGCTTCGATGCTGCTTGGAAGTCACGCCCGTGTTTCATTTAAACACGGGCGTGTTTTTTTGTGAAGATACGTTTCTGTAGTTTCTGACAGTAACAGAAAGCGAGGGGCGGACGCTATGGAAACGCTTGAAATACTGTTTGTTTTGAGATTTCTGCCGTCGCCGCATTATGTATCGCCGATACATTATTTTCGATTTTGAATACTCGGAAAGCCATAAACTTGCGCAGGTTTTTTGGAGGCGCCGCGCCGGGTAGGCGATGGCCGCCGCCGCCAGGCCTATCCGTTGCGGGTTCTACAAGCCAATGATAGATATGCTTTTTTTGTTGGCGCATCGGTGCGCTGCCTGGCTCTTGGCGCGCGTCGGACATGCGGGCGGACAGCGGGCTGGCGTGATTTACGGATTAGCCCCGCAATTGGGGTGCAATCCGTTTATTTGGCGCCAGCGTCGAGATGTTTTAATCAAATAAATAAATTCTTATTAATGTCTCGGGTTGATCGAGTGGACACGTTTAGCCATCGTCTGCGCAACGCAAGAATGCTTCAGGGATGGACTCAAAAGGACTTGGCGGTCGCGAGCAGCCTGTCGCAAAGTGCCATCGGCAACTACGAAAGCGGGCAGCGCCGGCGGCCGTCGAGCGATGCCCTCATCAAGCTGACGCGCGCGCTGTGCGTCCATCCCACGTGGCTCAGCACCGGCGAAGGGCCGATGTCGGATCCGGATGCCGGCGCCAGCCAGGCGGACGCGGAGCGCGTGGCGCTGCCCGCCTGGCCGTTCGAAACCATCTCCTATGCCACCTATGCGCGCCTGAGCTCCCAGGAAAAGCGGCAGATCGAACAGGTGCTGGCCGCCTACATTAAGGCACGCGGCGAATAGACCCGAGGGGTTGTTGCGCGGGCGCGCTGGCGGGGCGCAGCCGCGTGCCGGCCGCGGGCGCCAACGTATCGTCGTCGGTGCGCAGACGGCTGCGCAGGCGTTCCACGGGGTCCGCAATCACGCTGTTGAGCAGGACCGAGAACGCGATGGTGCTCGTGATCACCAGAGCCGAGAACAGCAGCGGCTGATCCAGGTGGGCTTCTTCGAGCATCCACTTGAAGAACATGATCACCAATGAATGGCAGATGTAGATCGGGTAGCTCAGTTCGCCTATGGCTTTGTCCAGCCTGTGGCGCGACTGAAATAGGAAGGCCAGCGGCAGCAGCGCCACGAACAGCAGCACGGCCAGGCCGTCGCGCACGTTGTGGTTCATGGCGATCGAGAAGTGCAGCACACAGTAGGCCGCCAGCACGGCCGTGCCGATCTCGGGCAGGCGCTTGACGCGCTGCGTCCAGGCTTTGTAGCGCGGCAACAGCACCTGGTGCGACAGCGAACCGAGCAGGAACAGCGCCAGCTCCGTTGGAAAGAAGCGATAGGTCCAGGGATCGTTCAAGCCTATGCCGGTGGCGACCAGCACTCCGCGTAGCGCCAGCGATGCGGCCAGCAATGCCAGCAGCCGCCGCGGCGAACCCAGGATGAAGGGAGCGACCAGGTAGAAGCTCATCTCCACGCCCAGCGTCCAGGCCTGCGGCACCAGCAAGCCTTCGTAGAGCGGCACTTCGCTGTGCGCGAAGCTGCCGGTGAACGTCAGCGCGGAATGCTCGATGCCGAAGAACATCAGCCAGTCCTGGCCCATGATGAAAATGTTGGAGAGCACCAGGAACAGTTCGGCGCTGAAGGGCAGGGCGTCATAGATGCGGAAGAATGCGCCGCCGCTCATCACGTGCGCCGCAAGCGTCAGCGCCGCGACGGCCAGGTAGATCGGGAACAGGCGCAGGAAGCGGTTTGCGTAGAACTTGCCCACCGCTCCTTGATAGTGGTCGGTGGCGGTGAGCACATAGGAAATCAGGAAGCCCGAAATGACGTAGAACAGCTGTACCGCAAGGCGGCCGCCTACCAGATGGTCGGTGGCGCCTGCGCCCAGATGGTCCAGCACCACTGACAATGCCAACAAGGTTCTCAAAAAGCCCATCGCCGTGTCTCCCCGGATTGATCTTATTTTTGGCCCCCGTGAGGAGCCGGACACCTGCGCCTGCGGTCGTTGCGATCGGCTTCCGTACCTTTGCGTGCCGGCCTGGCCCGGATGGCGATCTGTACTGATTCTGCGCGTCGAGGTGCGTCGCCGCCATGGGGCGTTCGATGCAGCAAGGCCATGCAATTGGGCGTGGCGCCAGATCCGCCGTGCTGCTTTTGGATACCGCTTATGGGCTGAGGACATGCGTGCTAGCCCGCAAGGCCGGTTACAGTCGGGGTATGTGAAATTCATGGAGTCCCGTACATGCCTAAGCTCTTGTCCACGCGTTGCCGCTTGCTTGCCCCGGCGCTGCTGGCCGCGGCCCTGGCCGGTTGCGCCGGATCTACCGGAGGCGCGCGCCCGCAAGGCGCCGCCGCGGCCAATGCCGCCAGCAGCGCGGATTCGTTGGCCCAGACCAGTTGGGAACTGGTGCGCTGGACGCAAGCGGGCGGCGCGTTGCGCGACATCCCGCATGGCGATAACGGCGAACCCGTGCGCCTGACGTTCCTGGCGCAGGGCAAGCAGTACCGCGTCAATGGTTTTGCCGGCTGCAACCGCTACATGGGCACTTACAAGCTCGAAGGCGGCAAGCTCTACATCGACGCCCCGGCCGCCACGCGCATGGCCTGCCCCGCGCCGGAGCGGGCCCGCCTGGAGGCGGACTATCTGCGCGGCCTGACCGCCATCGATACTTTCACGCTGGACAACGGCGGCGCGCCGCGGCACCTGACCTTCAACCTGCGCGGCGGCGACGTGCTGGAGTTCGTGCGCCGGCAGGATCCGCCCACGCCCTGACGCAGCCGGCGCAGCGCGTATCAAAGAGTGTTAAGCCGTGAAAGACGGTGGCGGGCCCAGCCTACAATGGCGTGGTCCGGCCCGCCGCCGTGCGCGGGCGCGGCATTCCTCGTTTTTCCGGGAGACCCCCATGCCCTTTTCCGCGTCCCTGCGCTGGCTCGCGCCTTGCCTGTTGTCCATCGGCCTGGCCGCCTGCTCGTCACCGCCGCAGCGCACCGCGGATGGACAGGATCCCCGCTTCCAGCCGGCCTCCGCCTCGGACATGCTGGCCCAGACCAACTGGGACCTGGCGCGCTGGAGCTTGCCCGGCGGCGGCCTGCGGCAGATTCCGCATCCGTCTTCCAATTCGCGTCCCCTCACGGTCAGCTTCATTCATGACCAGGGTTCGCCGCGCATATCCGGCTTTTCCGGCTGCAATCAGTACAACGGCTCCTACACCATCGCCAACGGCCTTTTGATCGTGCAGGGACGCCCCGTGTCGACCATGATGGCCTGCGCGCCGCAGAACATGAAGCTGGAGCAGGACTTCCTGGCCGCGCTGACCAGCATCACCGCCACGTCGGTGGACAACGCCAACAATCCGCAGCGCATGACCTGGGTGCTCAGCTCGGGCGACCGGCTGGATTTCGGACGCCGCGCCGATCCCATCGCGGGCGGCCAGCAGGGGCCGACCAAACTGGTCTACGTGAACTCGGAACGTGTGCCCTGCACCGCCGGCGCGGGCCGCGCCATGTGCTATCAGGTGCGCGACAGCGCGGGGCAGCCCTGGCAGCTCTGGTACGGTGAAATCACGGGCTTCAACTTCCAGCCCGGCGTGCGTTACCGCTTGCGCGTGGTCGAGGTCCGCAACCCGAATCCGCCGGCCGACGCATCGACGCTGAGCTGGGTGCTGGATGCCGTGATCGAGCAGGAAATCGTCAATCGTTGAGCGGGATCAAGCGGGGCGGCGGGCGGAGAAAACCGCCCAGCGTTTACTATTACGCCTTTCGCCGCCCGCTTTTTGCCGCTTTTCCATGACTGCCGTCGTCAATATCGCCGCCTACAAATTTGTTTCGCTGGATTCCTTGCCGGAATTGCGCGTCCGCCTTCTGGACGAGGCCGGCCAGGCCGGGCTCAAGGGCACCATCCTGCTGGCCGAAGAGGGCATCAACCTGTTCCTGGCGGGGGCGGCGGATGGCATCGACGCCTTCCTGCGCACGCTGCGCGCCGATCCGCGCTTCGCCGATCTGGAAGCGAAGTTCAGCCATAGCGCCACGGTGCCGTTCCGCAAGCTGCTGGTGAAGATCAAGCGCGAGATCATCCGCATGGACCATCCGACGATCCGCCCGGCGGTGGGCCGCGCACCCGGCGTGGACGCGCGCACGCTGGCGCGCTGGCTGGATAGCGGCGTGGACGATGCCGGGCGGCCCGTGGTCATGCTGGATACGCGCAACGCCTTCGAGGTCGATGAAGGCACCTTCAAGAACGCCATCGACTGGCGCATCGAGCGCTTCACGCAGTTTCCTGCGGCGGTGCAGGCGCATCGGGCTGAGCTCGGGGGCAAGACGGTCGTCAGCTTCTGCACGGGCGGGATCCGTTGCGAGAAGGCCGCCATCTACATGAACGAAGTCGGCATTGAGAACGTCTACCAGCTCGACGGCGGCATCCTCAAGTATTTCGAAGAAACCGGCGGCCCGGGCTATGACGGCAAGTGCTTCGTCTTCGACGAGCGCATTTCGCTGGATCCGGCGCTGGCGCCCAGCAAGGCGTAAACGCAGAATCGCAATGACAAAGAGCCCGCATCAGCGGGCTCTTTGCATTCAGCGGGGCGTTGCGGGATCAGCGCACGCGCATGCCGGGCTTGGCGCCGGGGAACGGTTCCAGCACGTAGATGCCGGCGTCCACGGCTTCATCCGCATGGCTGGCGGCCAGCACCATGCCTTCGGATACGCCGAACTTCATCTTGCGCGGGGCCAGGTTGGCCACCAGCACGGTCAGCTTGCCGATCAGGTCTTCCGGCTTGTAGGCCGACTTGATGCCCGAGAACACGTTGCGGTGGCGCCCTTCGCCCGCGTCCAGGGTCAGGCGCAGCAGCTTGGTCGAGCCTTCCACCTGTTCGCAGTTGACGATCTGCGCGATGCGCAGGTCGACGCGCGCGAAGTCGTCGATGGAGATGGTCTCGGCGATGGGTTCGCCGCCGGGCACCACGACGGGGGCGGCGGGCGGCTCGAACAGGTCTTCCAGCATTTGCGGTTCGACGCGCTGCATCAGGTGCTTGAAGGGCGCCACGCGCTGCGGCAGCACGGCGGCGTCAGCCCAGGTGAACGGCGCCTGCGCGCCGAACAGCTCCAGGGCCACGCGTCCGGCCAGCTCGGGCAGTACCGGCGCCAGCATCACGGACAGCGCCTTGAAGCCCGCCAGCGAGCGCGAGCAGATGTCCTGCAGGGCGGCCTTCTGCGCGTCATCGGCGGTGGCGATGCCCTTGGCCAGCACCCAGGGCTGGGCCGTGTCGAAAGCCTGGTTGATGCGATCGGCGTAAGCCATGATTTCGCGGATGGCGCGGTTGTACTCGCGCGCCTCGAACGCGGCGCGGATGGACTCCGCCTGTTCGGCGTACTCCGCGGCCAGCGCCGAGGTGTCGCCCGAATAGCCGAGGACTCCATCGAAGTGCTTGGTGATGAAGCTGGCGGCGCGGCTGGCGATGTTGACGTATTTGCCGATCAGGTCGCTGTTGACGCGGGCGATGAAGTCCTCGGGGTTGAAGTCCATGTCTTCGACCCGCGCGTTCAGCTTGGCGGCGATGTAGTAGCGCATCCATTCGGCGTTCATGCCGAGTTCCAGGTAGCGCAGCGGCGAAATGCCGGTGCCGCGGCTCTTGGACATCTTTTCGCCGCTGACGGTGATGAAGCCGTGCACGTTCACGGCGTCCGGCGTCTTGCGGCCGGCGAACTTCAGCATCGCGGGCCAGAACAGCGCGTGGAAATACACGATGTCCTTGCCGATGAAGTGGACCTGCTCGGTGGGGCCTGCGGGGTCGAGCAGCTGGTCGAAGTCCAGGCCCTTGACCGCGCAATACGACTTCAGCGAGGCCAGGTAGCCCACGGGAGCGTCCAGCCAGACATAGAAGTACTTGCCCGGCGCGTCCGGGATCTCGATGCCGAAGTAGGGCGCATCGCGGGAAATGTCCCAGTCGCCCAGCTTGGCCTCGCCATCGTCCGATCCCAGCCATTCGCGCGTCTTGGCCAGCATTTCAGGCTGCAGGTGCTTGCCGCCGGCGGCATTGGAGCCGGTGGTCCATTGCTGCAGGAATTCCACGCAACGCGGATCGGACAGCTTGAAGAAGAAGTGGTCCGAGGACTTCAGCACCGGCGTGGCGCCGGTCAGCGCCGAGTACGGGTTGATCAGCTCGGTGGGCGCGTAGACCGCGCCGCAGACCTCGCAGGAGTCGCCGTACTGGTCCTTGGCGTGGCACTTGGGGCACTCGCCCTTGATGTAGCGGTCGGCCAGGAACATGCCCTTGACCGGATCGTAGAACTGCTCGATGGAGCGGGTTTCGATCAGATCCTGGGCCTTGAGCGCGCGGTAGATGTCTTGCGACAGGGCGACGTTTTCGGCCGAATCGGTGGAATGCCAATGGTCGAAACGGATGTGAAAGCCGTTCAGGTACTGCGGGCGCTCGGCGGCGTAGCGCGCCACCAGGGCCTGCGGCGTGATGCCTTCCTTTTCCGCCTTCAGCATGATGGGCGCGCCATGCGCGTCATCCGCACCCACGAAATGCACCGTGTGGCCCGCCATTCGCATCGAACGAACCCAGATATCGGCCTGGATGTACTCCATGATGTGGCCGATGTGGAAAGATCCGTTGGCGTAGGGCAGCGCAGTGGTGACAAAAAGGGTGCGAGACATGGTTGTCTTTGGAGGTTGAGGGAAAAAGGGGTTAGCCGGCCATTTTAGGGCAACCGCGGGGACTTGCCCCGCAGCGGTCCAACAATGGCTCAACCCGCCCTTCGCGGCAGGCGAATCAGGCGGGTTGCGAAAGAATGCGGGAACCGGCGTGGATGCGGGGGCCGGCCATCCGGGGGGCGGCCATCCGCGGGCCGGCCGTCCGGCAATTCAGCCGTGTGGGCGCATGAGCCCACGACCCG
>LNAP01007227.1_pt1 | contig 13392 bp, 14 predicted proteins | sample 602601 | NCBI WGS metagenome assembly LNAP01 (sample SAMN02440304, study PRJNA202911) | soil metagenome | biome: Subtropical and temperate rainforests or woodlands; isolation source: soil samples (1 kg each in a 20% v/v slurry with milli Q water) were... ...
TAGTCGGTGCTGCAAATCTAAAGGCACAGCGGGCATGGGTGCCCGAAAGGCCGCATATTCTAAGGAATATCCGGACTTTTGCAAATGACTTTTTCCGGCTGCCTTTCGGCCGCCATCAAGATTTGCTATAGAGCCGTCGGTAAAAACGGCCGGTCAGCTCCCGCCAAGTGCGGGTTTGCTGGGGATCCCACGTCCGTGTGGGCTGCGCAAGAGCAAGCCCTTGCGCGAATTCTTTACATTTTTGGCATGCCGCCGCCGGGCAACATACCGCCCATGCCGCGCATCATCTTGGCCATTCCGCCTTTCGCGGTGAATTTCTTCATCATCTTCTGCATCTGCTTGTGCTGCTTGATCAAGCGACCGATGTCCTGCACCTGGGTGCCGGAACCCATGGCGATACGACGCTTGCGCGAACCACTGATCAGCTCAGGGTCACGACGCTCGGCCGGGGTCATGGAGTTGATGATGGCTTCCATTTGCTTGAACTGTTTCTCTGCCGCGCTCTGGGCATTGCCCATCTGCGCCAGGTTCACACCGCCCATGTTCGGCAGTTTGTCCATGAGGCCGCCGAGGCCGCCCATGTTCTTCATCTGTTGCAGCTGGTCACGGAAGTCTTCGAGATCGAAGCCCTTGCCCTTCTTCAGCTTCTTGGCCAGCTTGTCGGCCTTGTCCTTGTCGAGGGTCGCTTCCGCCTGCTCGATGAGGCTGAGCACGTCGCCCATGCCGAGGATGCGCGAGGCAATACGCTCTGGGTGGAACGGGTCGAGCGCTTCGCTCTTCTCGCCCATACCGATGAACTTGATCGGCTTGCCGGTGATGGCACGCACCGACAGGGCGGCACCGCCACGGGCGTCGCCGTCGACCTTGGTCAGGATCACGCCGGTCAGTGGCAGCGCATCGCCGAAGGCCTTGGCCGTGTTGGCGGCGTCCTGGCCGGTCATGGCATCGACCACGAACAATGTTTCGACCGGATTGATCGCGGCGTGCAACGCCTTGATCTCGCCCATCATCTCTTCATCGATGTGCAGGCGACCGGCGGTATCGACGATGACCACGTCGATGAATTTGAGTTTTGCTTCCTTGATAGCCGCTTGCGCGATCGCGACCGGCTTCTGGCTCAGGTCGGACGGGAAGAAGGTAACGCCGACTTCACCCGCGAGCATTTCCAGCTGCTTGATCGCCGCTGGGCGATAAACGTCCGCGGACACGACCATGACCGACTTTTTCTTGCGCTCTTTAAGGAAGCGCGCAAGTTTGCCGGCGGTGGTGGTTTTACCAGCACCTTGCAAACCGGCCATCAGGATGACCGCTGGCGGCACGGCGCTCAGGTTCAGGTCTTCGTTGGCCGCGCCCATCAGGCTTTCGAGCTCGGCCTGGACGATCTTCACGAAGGCCTGGCCCGGCGTCAGGCTGCGCGACACCTCGGTGCCGACAGCGCGTTCCTTGACCGAATTGACGAAGTCCTTGACCACCGGCAGGGCGACGTCGGCTTCGAGCAACGCCATGCGCACTTCGCGCAGGGTGTCTTTGATGTTGTCTTCGGTCAGCTTGGCCTTGCCGGTGACATGGCGCAGCGTCTGCGAGAGATCAAACATTGCGCGATCCTTTCAGGCCCTGTGTAGACCGGGATAATGGCGGCCCAGACCGGACTAAACGTGTGCTCGGCGAGCCTGCGGCGTGGGCAGGTCGCGGATTATAGCGAAGACTGCGTCTGGCGGACACCTCGCACTTTCGTGTCGCGTGGGTTCTATGCCAAACTCAGCGCCTTTCGGGCTTGCCTAACAGGACTTATGCTCCCCTTGTCACCCAGTTTGCTTGCTACCCTCGCCGCCGCCTGCCTATACGCCGCTGCGACCTTCTATCAAGGCACTCGCCTGGCCACCGGAGCCAAGGCCAACAAGCGCCTGCTGGTTACGCTCGGCGTGCTGGCGGTGCTGGCCCACAGCGCCAGCCTGGTGACCCACCTGCTGACCCCGATTGGCCTGGGCCTGGATTTTTTCAGCGCCGCCAGCCTGATTGCCGTCGCGGTCATCGCCCTGACGCTGCTGGCCTGCTCACGGATTCCGGTGGAAAACCTGCTGTTGCTGCTGTTCCCCCTGGGTGCATTGACCGTGCTGCTAGCGCAATTCGCCCCCGCCGGTACTGTGCAAATCATCGACGAGGAGCCAGGCATTCTCGCCCACATCCTGTTGTCTATCCTCGCCTATGGCATGTTCACCATTGCAGTGTTCCAGTCGCTACTGCTGCTGCTCCAGGATCATCAACTCAAGCACAAGCACCCGTCCGGGCTGATCAAGAACTTCCCGCCGCTGCAAACCATGGAAAGCCTGCTGTTCGGCTTCCTTTGGGCCGGCTGGACACTGTTGTCGCTGTCGCTGATCTCCGGCTGGCTGTTTGTCGACAACCTGTTCGCCCAGCACCTGGTGCACAAGACCTTGCTGGCCTGCCTGGCCTGGATCGTCTTCAGCGTGCTGCTCTGGGGCCGTAACCGCCTTGGCTGGCGAGGTCACAAGGCCATCCGCTGGACCCTGGCCGGTTTCTGCCTGTTGATGCTGGCGTATTTCGGCAGCAAGCTGGTTCGTGAATACATCCTGCACATCTGACGGGCGGCAATAATGGACGACTTGCCCATAGGGCCGATGCTTGCAGTAGTGGCCTTGCTGATATTGTGGTCGGGCCTGTTTACTGCCATAGAAGCCGCGCAGCAGCACTTGCTGGCCCAGCGCAATGCCTCGCGCGCCAGCGACAAACCGCTGGCCAGGTTGAGCTTCCCCCTCGTCAGCCTGATTTTCTGCAATACCCTGTGCCGCGCCCTGGTAATGGTCATCTGTACCTTGCTGGCGATTTTCACCTGGGCTGAAAACGGCCCGTGGCTGGCATGTGCAGGCGCCGGTGCCCTTCTCTTGATCCTGGCCGACTACCTGCCGCGAGCCCTCGCCACCCGTCATCCGGATGCGATCCTGGCCCTGGGCAACAACTTGCTGGCCATCCCCCTGAAGCTTGTATATCCCGCAGCGTGGCTGCTCAACGCCATCAGCCAGTTTCTGTTGCGCCCGTTCGCTCGCAAAGCCAATGTCGTGCAACAGAGCGAAGACGAGCCCATACCGCTGCGGCACGACCCTCACGGCCATCAAGAGCATGCTGTCAGCCGCACGCACGCGCTGCCGGGCATCCATGCACTGGATAACATCACGGTCAACGACATCCTGGTACCGCGCAGCGAGGTCGACGGGATCAACCTCGACGACCCGATCGAAGAGATCATCGAGCAACTGCGCCATAACCAGCGTACCCGCCTGCCGGTGTTCCACAGCGACATCAACCAAGTGGAAGCGGTGCTCAATACCCGGCAAATCGGCCATTTGCTTCCCGACGGCAGCCTGACCCTGGAAGCCTTGCTGGCGGCCTGTCGCGAACCCTATTTCGTCCCTGAAAGCACCCCGCTGCAATTGCAACTGCTGAACTTCCACAAGCAACAGCGGCGTTTGGGCATGGTGGTCGACGAATACGGCGAAGTCCTGGGTATCGTCACCCTCGAAGATATTCTCGAAGAAATCGTCGGTGAATTCGAAAGCCAGCAAAGCCAGGACAACCCGCACATCCATCCACAGGCCGATGGCCGCCTGGTGATCGACGGTGCCGCCTCGATCCGCGACCTGAACAAGAGCCTCGGCTGGCACCTGCCCAGCGACGGCCCGAAAACCCTGAACGGCCTGGTGACCGAAGCGCTGGAAACCATCCCGGACTGCCCGGTATGCCTGAAAATCGGCCGCTATCGACTGGAAATTCTCGAGACCGAGGATAACCGTGTCACGCGGGTGCTGATCTGGCACAACAGTTCTGTACCGGCAGTTGCATCAGTCCAATAGACCGGTAAAAGATCGCAGCCTTCGGCAGCTCCTACATGTGTTACGCGTCCCTGTAGGAGCTGCCGAAGGCTCGGGCCGCGTTCGGACGATCTTTTTTGCACTTGTTGAATCGTTAGCCACCTTCCTATAATCGAGCGGCTTACCCGAGCCTCGCCGTCCCGTGCTTACCCTGCACACCGCAAGTTCCGGCCTGACCATCAGACACGCCCGCTACAAACCGACGCCTGCTCCCACCTGGAACGGCGACTCGCGCCTGCACCCACATCCCTGGGTAATCGACCATAATAATTCGCTCCACTGGGGCACATGACAGTCAGGGATTACCGCATGACGACCAGCACGACCTACAACGACGCCACACCCGCACAACCGGTGAACTCCGCTACCCGCGTGGCCACCGCGAGCTTCATCGGCACGGCCATCGAGTTCTACGACTTCTACGTATATGCCACCGCAGCCGCGCTGGTGATTGGCCCGGTGTTCTTTCCGCAGACCTCCGGCACGGCCCAGATGCTCTCGGCCTTCCTCACATTCGGCATCGCATTCCTGGCACGACCACTGGGTTCAGCGCTGTTCGGGCACTTTGGCGATCGCATCGGCCGCAAATCGACCTTGGTCGCGTCCCTATTGTTGATGGGTGTGTGCACCACGCTGATCGGCGTGCTCCCGGGTTACGACAGCATTGGGGCCTGGGCACCGATCCTGCTGTGCGTGCTGCGCTTCGGCCAGGGCCTGGGACTGGGCGGCGAATGGGGCGGTGCCGCCTTGCTCGCCACGGAAAATGCCCCTAAGGGCAAGCGCGCCTGGTTCGGCATGTTCCCTCAATTGGGCCCCTCCATCGGCTTCCTCGCGGCCAACGGCCTGTTCCTGACCTTGGCCATGACGCTGGATGATCAACAGTTCCGCTCCTGGGGCTGGCGGATTCCTTTCCTGCTCAGCGCGGCGCTGGTGATGGTCGGTTTGTATGTGCGCCTCAAACTCCACGAAACACCGGTGTTCGCCAACGCCATGGCGCGCCAGGAACGGGTGAAGATCCCGCTGGTGGAACTGTTCAGCCAATACTGGGTACCGGTATTGCTGGGGGCCGGTTCGATGGTGGTGTGCTATGCGCTGTTCTACATCTCGACCGTTTTCTCGTTGAGTTACGGTGTGGCGACGCTCGGCTACAGTCGCGAAACCTTCCTCGGCCTGCTGTGCTTCGCGGTGCTGTTCATGGCCGCGGCCACGCCGCTCTCAGCCTTGGCCAGCGACCGTTTCGGACGCAAACCCGTGCTGATCATCGGCGGCGTGTTGGCAATCCTGTCGGGCTTCCTGATGGAACCGCTGCTGACGCAAGGTTCGACCTGGAGCGTGGCGCTGTTCCTGTGCATCGAACTGTTTCTGATGGGTGTGACCTTCGCGCCGATGGGCGCGCTGCTGCCAGAGCTGTTCCCGACCCACGTGCGATACACCGGCGCCTCGGCAGCGTACAACCTGGGCGGGATCGTCGGCGCTTCGGCGGCACCGTTCTTTGCGCAGAAACTGGTGGCAATGGGCGGACTGAGTTACGTCGGCGGGTATGTGTCGGGGGCGGCGGTGCTGAGTTTGATTGCTGTGCTGTGCCTGAAGGAAACACGCAATAACGACCTGAATCGAGTCTCATAAGAGCGTAGGAACGATCAGAAGCTTTGCGAGCAGGCTCGCTCCCACATGGTTCTGGTGTACACCGATCCAATGTGGGAGCGAGCCTGCTCGCGAATGCCGCGCCGCGGTTACAGCTCTACAACAACAGCCTGGGATGCGCGGGTCGCCTTGGCACGAGCCGCCTCGATCGACTCATCCCGCGCCAGCGCCACACCCATCCGGCGCTGGCCATTCACTTCAGGCTTGCCAAACAGACGCAATGCCGTATCCGGCTCGCTCAACGCTGCACCCAGGTTGGCAAACGCGGTCTGGGTCGACTGCCCTTCCACCAGGATCACCGACGAAGCCGATGGGCCGAACTGACGGATCAGCGGAATCGGCAGCCCCAGGATCGCCCGTGCATGCAGGGCGAATTGCGACAGGTCCTGTGAAATCAACGTCACCAGACCGGTGTCGTGCGGACGCGGCGATACTTCGCTGAACCACACCTGATCACCCTTGATGAACAGCTCGACGCCAAACAGGCCACGACCACCCAATGCCTCGGTCACCGCCTTGGCCACGCGCTCGGATTCCGCCAGCGCCACTGGACTCATGGCTTGAGGCTGCCAGCTTTCCTGGTAATCGCCCTTCTCCTGGCGATGCCCGACCGGCGCGCAAAAGGTAGTGCCGCCGACGTGACGCACGGTCAGCAAGGTAATCTCATAATCGAAATCGATGAAACCTTCGATGATCACCCGGCCTTTACCGGCACGTCCGCCTTCCTGTGCGTAATCCCACGCTGTCTTCACGTCATCGACGCTGCGCAGCAGGCTCTGACCCTTGCCCGACGAGCTCATGACCGGCTTGACCACGCACGGGAAACCGAGATCCTCGACGGCCTTGCTGTAATCCTCGAAGGTGTCGGCGAAGTGGTAAGGCGAGGTCGGCAGGTCCAGGTCTTCGGCGGCCAGGCGACGGATGCCTTCGCGGTTCATGGTCAGCTGTGCAGCCCGCGCAGTGGGGATCACGGTGAAGCCTTCGGACTCCAGCTCCACCAGGGTCGCGGTGGCAATGGCTTCGATTTCCGGCACGATGAAGTGCGGCTGCTCGGCTTCGATGACCGCGCGCAGTGCCGCGCCATCGAGCATGTTGATCACGTGGCTGCGATGCGCCACCTGCATGGCCGGCGCATTGGCGTAGCGATCCACGGCAATCACTTCAACGCCCAGGCGCTGCAGCTCGATCACCACTTCCTTGCCCAGTTCGCCACAGCCACACATCAATACGCGGGTCGCGGTGGGCGACAATGGAGTTCCGATACGGGTCATCTCAAGTCCTCAAGAAGCGGATCATCGAGGGATGCGGCGCCTGGCGCGCTTCCCATGGGGAGAAAGCGCGGCATTTTACATGAACCGCAGGGTTTGGCTTCAGCTGACGAGCGCCTGCTTGCGCAAGCGCCAGGCCATGATCAGCCATACCGCCGTAACGCCGGCGAACTTGGACCCCAGCGCGGTGAGAATCACGCCCGGAGTCAGAGCGTCGATCATGCCGAAGAAAATAAACGTATCGAGCGGAATGCTCAGGGCTGAACTTATCCACAGCCGGTCGTGCAACGGGCGCCGGGTGATGCTGAACACCAGCCAGTCAATGCACTCCGACACGGCAAATGCCGTGGCGCTGGCCAGGGCAATGGAGGGATCGGAGGTGATGTAGGACAACACCAGCGCCGCCAGCATCGCCGCGATTGCGCCGTGACCGAAGCGGATTTGCACCATGTCGCGCAACACGAACACCAGGCCGCCCCAGGCCGACCAGATGATGTCCAGGTGCGGGGCGGTGGAAAAGGCGTAGTTGATCAGCACGACGCTGCCGATGTAGGCGATCAGGAAGAACATGGAGGCACCTGTCAATTTGGCGCACAGGGTACTTCAACCAAACGCCAAATCAAAAGATCGCAGCCTGCGGCAGCTCCTACAGGGGATCAAATGTAGGAGCTGCCGCAGGCTGCGATTTTTTGATCTTATCGGCCGGGTGTCTTGCCGATCATCCACACCAACCCACTGGCCTTGGCCCGCTCATGGCACAACCCCAACACCGTGCGGCGCTCGTCGTTGCTCATGCGGCTCCAGCGGGTGATTTCCTCTACCGTGCGCTGACAGCCCGTGCAAATGTCATCGTCGTCCAGTGCGCAAATATTCACACAAGGCGATGCAACCGGGCGTTCGGGAGTGCTCATTCTTCCTGCTCAGCCAGATCGCGGGCATACCGCTGTGAGTTATGCACGTAGTGGGCGGCACTGGCTTCCAGCATCTTTTTCTGCGGTTCGGTCAGCTCGCGCACCACTTTGCCAGGGGACCCCATGACCAGCGAACCGTCGGGTATTTCCTTGCCTTCGCCGATCAGCGAATTGGCGCCGATGATGCAGTTCTTGCCGATTTTCGCGCCGTTGAGGATCACCGCGTTGATACCGATCAGGCTGTAGTCGCCCACGGTGCAGCCGTGCAGCATGGCATTATGGCCGATGGTCACGCCGGTACCGATGGTCAGCGGGTACCCCATGTCGGTATGCATCACGGTGCCATCCTGGACGTTGCTGTTCCTGCCGATCAGGATCAACTCGTTGTCGCCCCGCAGCACGGCGTTGAACCAGACATTGGCGCCCTCTTCCAGTTTGACCTTGCCCACCAGCACGGCATTGGGAGCGACCCAGCTCTGCGGATGGGTCTCGACACGGGCGTCGCCCAGGCGGTATTTCATCTTGTTGTCCTCAAGGCTCAGGCAGCGGCGTGTTCAAGCCATTCGAGTGATGGCTTCAGGTATTGATAAAACTTTTAGGCGGTAGGTGCAGGCTGATCTTCGCGTCATAGAGCAGATTGATCAACTCGACAATCATGATCGCCGTCAGGCCCCAGATCTTGAATTCACCATAGCGATAACTTGGCACGTACCAACTTCGTCCCTGGTAATCGATGCGATGGGTGTGCTCGCGCGGGTCTTCGCGAAAGAACTCCAAGGGCACACTGAACACGGCGGCGATCTCGGCATCGTTGGCCCGGTACTCGACAAAATCCGGAATCACCCCGACATAAGGTGTGACCTTGATGCCGTGCAGGGATATCAGCGGGCTCAGCGGGCCGATCACTTCGACCAGGCCCGGTGGCAGGCCGATTTCTTCTTCGGCTTCACGCAGCGCGGTAAAAACCAGGTCGGGGTCTTCGGGGTCGCGTCGACCACCGGGAAAGGCGACTTCGCCACCATGGGTCGACAGCCCGCTGGCGCGCAGGGTCAATACCAGTTCCGGCTCGTCACTGCGAGTGATCGGCACCAGGACGGCGGCCTCTGGGAAACGTCGGTCGGTCTCCAACGTACGCGGTGTGTGGTGACTTACCCGATGCAGTAGCTCGTCCAGCATGAGTGTTCTCGATCAGTGCCTTACCCTGCATCATGCACCAATCGCTTCGGTCGCCCAACCCCCCGGACAGTGGCATGTCGCGAAACGACAACTTGCCGACAGCCACCGCCGCACGCCAAGATAGGCGCAGCATTCAGGAACCCAAGCATGAAATTTTGCAGTCAGTGCGGCAACCCGGTGACCCAACGCATTCCCGAGGGCGATTCACGCCTGCGTTTTGTCTGCGACAGCTGTCACGCCATTCACTACCAGAACCCCAACATCGTCGCCGGTTGTGTCGCGACCTGGGGCACCCAGGTCCTGTTGTGCCGTCGTGCCATCGAGCCGCGCCGGGGCTATTGGACCCTGCCCGCCGGCTTCATGGAAAACGGTGAGACCATCGAGCAGGCGGCCATTCGCGAGACGGCCGAGGAAGCCTGCGCCCGTGTGCGCAACCTGAGCATCTATACGCTGATCGATGTGCCGCACATCAGCCAGGTGCACGTGTTCTTCCGCGCCGAGTTGGCGGACCTCGATTTTGCCGCCGGTATAGAGAGCCTTGAGGTGCAACTATTCGACGAAGCCGACATCCCTTGGGACGAGCTGGCTTTCCGCACGGTGGGCCGTACCTTAGAATGCTTCTTCGCTGACCGGAAAACCGAAGTCTATCCTGTGCGGTCCGAATCGATCCCGCCGCTGGTTCAGTCTGTCATCACTTGATGTCATCTTGGTATCATCGCCAGGCGCATACAGATCGTCCGAACTCGGCCCGGACCTTCGGCAGCGCCTGCAAAAACACCTATAAATAGATATATGGTCGCGACACCTCTTGGGGAATCGTTTCAATGCGCTGGTTGCTTGCCCTGTTCTGCTTGTCGTTCATCACGGTGTCCCAGGCTACTGCCATGGAGCCCCTGGACGGCAAGGTCATCGAGAAAATCCTGGTTCTCAAGTCGGCCCATCAATTGCAGTTGATCAATGACGGCAAGCCATTCAAGACCTATCGAATTTCCCTGGGTAAACGGCCCAAGGGCCCCAAGCTGATGGAAGGCGACAAACGCACACCAGAAGGTTTCTACTGGATCGACTGGCGCAAGGTCAGCGACCGCTTCAACCTGGCGATGCACATTTCCTACCCGAACATCAGCGATTCCGCCCGCTCACGGCGTGAAGGCGTCGATCCCGGCGGCATGATCATGATCCACGGCACCCCGGACACCGAAGAAAACCCCGAGCACCTGTTCCACACCCTGGACTGGACCGACGGTTGCATTGCCATGCGCAACATGGACATGCGTGAAATCTGGAACCTGGTGCCGGACGGCACGATGATCGAGATTCGCCCTTGATTTGACGAATGAGCGTTCCCTTACTATGGGAACGCTACCCGTTTTGCCCTGCGCGCCAGGCGTGTAACAGACTGATCCCCGGGACCTGTCCAGGTCCTGAACGCTCCCCGAATATCCCCTCCCCCATTGAAACCACCCTCGGCCTGCCCCATCTAAGACCCATACCCCATTGCGCAGGTGCCCCATGAGCGACCAGCAAGCATTCCCCGAAGACCCCAGCGAATACGCCGACCCGGAACACGCCGAACACCACCACACCGGCAAGGGCCTCGCCCTGCCCGGCCAGAACCTGCCGGACAAGGTCTACATCATTCCGATTCACAACCGCCCTTTCTTCCCGGCCCAAGTGCTGCCGGTCATCGTCAATGAAGAACCCTGGGCGGAAACCCTCGACCTGGTCGCCAAATCCGAACATCACTCCCTGGCCCTGTTCTACATGGACACGCCCCAGGAAGACCCGCGCCATTTTGATACCTCGGCGCTGCCGCTGTACGGCACCCTGGTCAAGGTGCACCACGCCAGTCGCGAAAACGGCAAATTGCAATTCGTCGCCCAGGGCCTGACCCGTGTGCGCCTCAAGACCTGGCTCAAGCACCATCGCCCGCCGTACCTGGTGGAAGTCGAATACCCGCACCAGCCCACCGAGCCGACCGACGAGGTCAAGGCCTACGATCAATGCGATCAAGGAGCTGCTGCCCCTCAATCCGCTGTACAGCGAAGAGCTGAAGAACTACCTCAACCGCTTCAGCCCCAACGATCCATCGCCGTTGACCGACTTCGCCGCCGCACTGACGTCGGCGACCGGCAGCGAACTGCAGGAAGTGCTCGACTGCGTGCCCATGCTCAAGCGCATGGAAAAAGTCCTGCCGATGCTACGCAAGGAAGTCGAGGTCGCACGCCTGCAGAAAGAGATTTCCGCCGAAGTGAACCGCAAGATCGGTGAGCATCAGCGCGAATTCTTCCTCAAGGAACAACTCAAGGTCATCCAGCAGGAGTTGGGGCTGACCAAGGACGATCGCAGCGCCGACATCGAACAATTCGAGCAACGGCTGGCCGGCAAGGTGCTGCCCGCGCAGGCGCAGAAGCGCATCGAAGAAGAGATGAACAAGCTCTCGATCCTCGAAACCGGCTCACCGGAGTACGCGGTCACGCGCAACTACCTGGACTGGGCGACATCGGTGCCATGGGGTGTGTACGGCGAGGACAAACTGGACCTCAAGCACGCCCGCAAGATCCTGGACAACCACCATGCCGGCCTCGACGATATCAAGGACCGCATCCTCGAGTTCCTCGCGGTCGGTGCCTACAAGGGTGAAATCAGCGGCTCCATCGTGCTGCTGGTGGGGCCGCCGGGCGTGGGCAAGACCAGCGTCGGCAAATCCATCGCCGAATCCCTCGGCCGACCGTTCTATCGCTTCAGCCTCGGCGGCATGCGCGACGAAGCGGAAATCAAGGGCCACCGCCGTACTTACATTGGTGCGATGCCGGGCAAACTCGTGCAAGCGCTGAAAGACGTCGAAGTGATGAACCCGGTGATCATGCTCGACGAAATCGACAAGATGGGCCAAAGCTATCAGGGCGACCCGGCCTCGGCGCTGCTGGAAACCCTCGACCCGGAGCAGAACGTCGAATTCCTCGACCACTACCTGGACCTGCGCCTGGACCTGTCGAAAGTGCTGTTCGTCTGCACCGCCAACACCCTGGACTCGATTCCCGGCCCCCTGCTGGACCGGATGGAAGTCATCCGCCTGTCGGGTTACATCACCGAAGAAAAAGTCGCCATCGCCAAACGCCACTTGTGGCCCAAACAGCTTGAGAAGGCCGGAGTCTCGAAAGGCAGCCTGAGCATCAGCGACAGCGCCCTCAGAGCGCTGATCGACGGCTATGCCCGTGAAGCCGGCGTTCGCCAGCTGGAGAAAAATCTCGGCAAACTGGTGCGCAAAGCCGTGGTGAAGCTGCTCGAAGATCCTGGAGCGGTAATCAAATTTGGTCCGAAAGACCTCGAAGCTTCGTTGGGCAAACCCGTGTTCCGTAATGAACAAGTACTGTCCGGGACGGGGGTAATCACCGGCCTGGCCTGGACTAGCATGGGCGGTGCAACCCTGCCGATCGAAGCCACGCGCATTCATACCCTCAATCGCGGTTTCAAGCTCACCGGGCAACTGGGCGAAGTGATGAAAGAGTCCGCGGAAATTGCCTACAGCTACGTCAGCTCCAATCTGAAGTCGTTTGGCGGTGATCCGAAATTCTTCGACGAAGCCTTCGTGCACCTGCATGTCCCGGAAGGCGCCACTCCGAAAGACGGCCCGAGCGCTGGCGTGACCATGGCCAGTGCCCTGTTGTCGCTGGCACGCAACCAGCCGCCGAAAAAAGGCGTGGCCATGACCGGCGAACTGACGTTGACCGGGCATGTACTGCCGATTGGCGGGGTACGTGAGAAGGTGATTGCAGCGCGGCGGCAGAAGATTTTCGAGCTGATCTTGCCGGAGCCCAACCGTGGCAGCTTTGAAGAACTGCCGGACTACCTGAAGGAAGGGATTACCGTGCACTTTGCCAAGCGATTTGCGGATGTGGCGAAGGTGTTGTTCTAGTCACACACTGAAGTGGCCAGAGCGTGCTCTGGCCACTGCACACATGATTTTCTGAACAGCTATCGCGATCGGATATAAAAAACTGTCATTAATGACAGTATCAACCCTATTACTAATGTCCTAGCCTGTCACTCGACTATCCGAACATCTTCAAGGGACGACCACAATATGTCGACTGATAAAACTCCGCGCGGGACGAAGTCTAGCGGTCATTTCGAATGGACAATTAAAGGAGTAAATTTTCATACCGAGCAAATTTATATATGGCACGAAGGACCCAACATACAAATCAACGGTTATTTCGATTTTGCCGGCCCAAACCAAAAAATAATGACTGTCCTTATCGATCGCGATACCCCTGGAGAGGAGCAAACATTTGACCCTCCAACGTGGCTAAAGGAAGTGAGTTACCAAGCTGATAGCGGATCGGCTTATGCCATTACCGGAAAATACACTGCCACTCTCAACAAACACACTAAACAGTATAAGTTATCGTTCGACTTACTGTTTGGTGGCGGCCTATCAATTCAATGTAAGCTCGACGTTAGCGAGTAGATACTCAATCCGCTTAAATGCGCACCACTCGC
>LNAP01004228.1_pt1 | contig 13390 bp, 13 predicted proteins | sample 602601 | NCBI WGS metagenome assembly LNAP01 (sample SAMN02440304, study PRJNA202911) | soil metagenome | biome: Subtropical and temperate rainforests or woodlands; isolation source: soil samples (1 kg each in a 20% v/v slurry with milli Q water) were... ...
GTGCTTCCGTCGCCCCCATCCCGGTACGTACACGATACGCCTGCTGGCGTGACATGCGCCGGGAGGCGCGAGGAGAGAAGCATGCCCGGTAACAACCTGAAGAAGGTGGGTGTGCTGCATGACTCCGGCTATGGCCAGGTCATCTGGAACAGCATGAAGGGGCTGGACAAGGAGTACGGGGTCGACATCGTTGCGGTCGAAAAGTTTGATATTACAGCGACCGATGTGACGACGCAGGCAGCCAAGGTGAAGGCCGCCGCACCGGATACGGTGATCGTCATGTCCACTGCTTCGGTGCCGTTTCGCGCGGTGCGCCAGGTCAAGCTCGACGTGCCGATGATCTCGGTGCACGGCTCCTCGACCTACGAAACCGTCAAGGCCATGGGGGATGCGGCCGACAACATTGTTTTTCCCGAATTCCTCATTGCCGAAGACCCGCTGCCGACGCAGGTGGAGTTCGTCGAGGCATACAAGAAAGAATACGGGAAGCTGCCCAAGCACTTCTCGGCTGCAGCATGGGATGCGGTCATGGCATTGGCCGATGCGCTCAAGACAGCAGGCGCTGATGCCCCCGGCGACAAGCTGTGTGCGGCCATGCGCCGTCCGTACCAAGGCGCAACCACCCGGTACGACTTCTCCGCGTCTGACATGGGTGGCATGACGCTATCGGGCTTCAACTACGCCAAGCTCACCGGCGGTCAATACAGCCGCCTGAAGTACAGCCCTGCCAAGTAAGAAAAGGCCTCTGGCGGTTGCCGGTCTCTAGGTCCGCGCAACCGCCAGCCACAGGAAAAATACATGACGGGATCTCTGTTTCTGCAGGCCATTCTGGCTGGCATCACGAGCGGCTTTGTCTATGCCTTGATCGCCGTGGGCATTGCCGTGATTTTCAGGGGCAGCCACATCATCAACGCCATGCAGGGTGAGTTTGCGGTCGTTGGAGCTTTGGTTGCTGTGTTCGCGCTGACGAAGAGCGGCTTGCCCTATTGGCTGGCAGCACTGCTGGGCGTGGCTGCCGGCGCGGCCATCGGCGCGGCGATTGACGTCCTCTTCGTGCGTCCCATGAAGCGGCGCAACGCCAGTGAGGAAAGCTTCCTGCTCCTGACCATCGGCCTCGCGTTTACGTTGTCAGCCGCTGCCCTCTACTTCACCGGTCGCGATTCGCACCTGTTGCCTTCCTATGCCGAGGGCGTGGTGGAAATCGCCGGCGCAACGATTCCCAAGCATGCGCTTTGGCTGATCCTGATCTCGTTGCTGGTGGTGGGTGGGTTGAGGCTTTTCTATCGCAAGACGCTTTTGGGTCTGTCCATGGCGGCCGCTTCTGCCGATCCGGACGGCGCCACCACGACCGGCATCGATGTGAACCGGGCTCGGCTCTATACGTTTCTCCTGGGTGGTGCGGTCGGTGCCTTGGCGGGCATCCTGGTCACTCCCTTGATCGCCATGAACTACCACATCGGCATTGTCTACACCCTCAAGGGCTTCGCGGCTGCCATTCTGGGAGGGATAGCCAACCCGATCGGTGCCGTGCTGGGGGGGCTGATGATTGGTCTGATTGAGTCGCTGGCCGCAGTTGTATTCCCATCCGGCTACCGGGATGCCGTTGCGATGGCGTTCCTGATCCTCATCATGATCGTCATGCCGAATGGGTTGATCGGCCGAGCCGGACGGGCGGGAGGGTAAGCCATGGATATGAATCGCCTTCGCCTGATCCTGATTGGATTGTTCACGCTGGCTTGGCTGGTGCTACCCATGCAGGCCGAGCGCCATCTGGTGGATGGGCTGAACTTCGCGGCCTTGCTTGCCATCGGCGGGCTGGGTGTGGGCATGCTGTTGGGACAGTGCGGCATCGTCAATCTAGGGCAAGCGGCGTTCTACGGCATTGGCGCGTACGCCACGGGCTATGGCACCACGGTCTTGGGGTGGCATTGGTTGCCAAGCATGCTGATGGGCATGGCGTTGAGCGGCGGCGTCGCCGCGCTCATCGGCCTCCCGATACTTCGCCTGAGCGGATTTTTTCTGGCGTTGGCCACGCTGGCCGTGGGCAGCATCGCCGGTGTGTTGTTCTTCGAGTGGGATTGGCTGACGGGCGGCACGCTCGGCGTCGGCGGCATTCCAAAGCTTGGCCTGATGGGCTTCGAGTTGTCGGACCCGACCCGCTTCCACTACTTCATCTGGCCGCTGGTTGCGCTGCTTCTCTGGTTGGCCAGCAATCTGGTCAACAGCCGCCAGGGCTTGGCCATGCGCGCCATGCGGGATGCCGCGCCAGCCGCGGAGGTGTTGAGTGTCGACATGCACCGCATCAAGACCGTGATGTTCGTGCTCTGCGCCATGCTCGGTGCCTTGGCCGGGTCCTTGTTTGCACACTATGTGTCGTTCGTGAGTGTGCAGAGCTTCACTGTGGAGCGGTCCATCCTGTTTCTGCTGGTCCCGGTGGTGGCGGGCGCCCGGTCGGTTCTCGGCATCGTCATCGGTGCGCTGTTCGTCGCCCTCATGCCCGAGGCGCTCAGCACCTTGGGCGACATGCATCAGGTTCTGTTCGGCCTGGCGCTGGTGCTGGTAGTGACCTTACTGCCGAGCGGACTGACGGGCCTCGCAACGCGCCTGGTGGCGCGCAAGGAGGGCGCATGAGCACGGCAGCGAACCCCGCAAGCGCGATGGAAGCGGGCGTGGCCGCCCCATTGCTCCAGTTGGGAGGCATTGCCCACAATTTCGGTGGCTTGAATGTACTCACCAACGTGAACATCAGTGTTCCGCCGGGAAAGATAGTCGGCCTGATCGGCCCAAACGGTAGTGGCAAGACCACCTGCTTCAACATTGCCTCGGGGTTTCTGCGTCCCAAGGCTGGGTCAGTGGTGCTGGATGGCCAGGACGTGACGCAGATCTCCGTCCAGCGGCGTGGGGCGCTGGGGTTGGTGAGGACGTTCCAGGCCCCCAAAGTCTTCGAGCACATGACAGTCCTCGAAAACCTGATGGTCGGCGAGTACAAATCCACTAGGAGTGGGATGTTCGGTTCGCTCCTGAGCTTGCCCGGCGCTCGCAAGGAGTTTTCCGGGATGCGCGCACGGGCAACCGAATGCGCGCGGCGCTTCGGTATCGACAAGCTGCTCGATACCAGTGCCGGCCTCCTGCCCGCCGGCCAGCGGCGCGTCGTCGAGTTGGCGCGTGCCTACATCGGTGGCCCCCGCATCCTGCTGCTGGATGAACCGTCCTCGGGGCTGAACAGCGAAGAAATCGAAACGCTGCGCCATTGGATCAAGACGCTCAACGAGGACGGCCTGACGATCCTGCTGGTGTCGCACGACATGGGCCTGATGACCGTCTGCGACCAAGCCCATGTGCTCTATTTTGGGGAAATCATCGCGTCCGGCGGCTTGGCCGATCTGCAGGACAACAAGCGTGTGCGCGAGGCCTATCTGGGAGTCTGACGATGTTGACCATTAAAGGGCTCAAGGCGGGATACGGGGTGCCTGTGCTTCACGACATCCGCATGTCGATCGGCGAGGGCGAAGCCGTGGCACTGGTGGGCGCGAACGGCGCCGGCAAGACCACGCTGGTGCGCTGTCTTGCCGGTCTGGTGCCGCCCATGGCCGGACAGGTCGAAATGGATGGCGTGGACATCACTGCGATGGCGGGGCACAGGCGGCCCGAGCATGGCATCGCCATGGTGCTGGAAGGCCGAAACCTGTTTACCGAGATGAGCATCATGGAGAACCTGCGACTGGCCGAGCATGCCGGCCGTCGGGTGCGCCACGACAGTGCGCGCTTCACCATGGACGAGGTGCTGGCCCTCTTCGACGTGCTGCGCGAGCGCGCCCAATCCCGTGTGGGTTTGCTATCCGGCGGCCAGCAGCAGATGGTGGCCATCGCGCGCGCACTGCTGCTGCAGCCAAAGCTGCTGATCATGGACGAGTTGACGACTGGATTGGCTCCAAAGATCGTCAAAGAAATCCTGGCCATCCTGAACAAGCTGCGTGAACGCGGCATGAGCATTCTGCTCGTCGAGCAAAGCGTGGCAATTGCCTCCGAGATGACCGAGCGTGCCTACGTCTTGTCTGTCGGCCGCGTGATTCACGAAGTGCAACGTGGCGGGTGGCAAGAAATGCTGTCGGACAAAGCACTGGTAAAGGCGTACCTCCATGGTTGATGTCACTGATTCGTTCTCGCTCCATCCGGAGCTTCAGCAGGCCATGGACAACCGTCGCGCGGCTTTGTTGACGATGAACCTCAATCAACTTGCCATGCTGCTCGACGAGACCTTGCGCTACACGCATTCGAATGGGACGTGCGAGGACAAAGCCGGCTACTTGGCTGCGCTGGCACGCGGCGAATACGTTTATCACAGCGTGGATGAATCGGACATCGATGCCTTCGACTTGGGCGGCGGTGTCTGGTGCGCCGGTAGCGTGCGCATGCATGCCACCGTCAACGGTGCCGAACGCCACATGCACAACCGTTTCGTTGTCGTCTGGCGTCGCACATCGAGCGGTCTGCGCCTTGCGGCGTACTGCGCCACACCGATCCCGGCGGGCAGTTGACCGGTTGCCGACCCTTCTTTCTCGTCCCCTAACCATTTCTGAGGAAACTTTCATGGCCATCACCGACATTGCCTATTTGGTAAACGACCACACCGACCTGGAAGCGGCAGAGCGCTTCTACACGGACTTCGGCTTGAAGGTCGCCTACCGCACCGCTGACGAGATCGGCTTTCGACCCGCTCTGGCGCGTGGTTACTGCTACGTGGCACGCAAATCGAGCAAGCCCGGTCTGCGCGCAATTGCCTTCACCGCCAGCACGCGGGCCGATCTGGATGTCGCGGCGCGTTTCCCTGAGGCATCGCCCATCACGCCAATCGAGCGTGAAGGTGGTGGCGATAAAGTGATGCTCCAGAGCCCGGACGGCCTGCCGTTCGAGATCGTGCACGGCATCCATTCCTACGAGGAACTGGCGGTGCGCCCCGCCTTGACGTTCAATACGGGCCGCGTCAAACGCCGCCACGGAGAGTTCCAACGCCCGCCGCTGGAGCCAGCGCCCATCTTGCGGCTGGGGCACGTCGCCCTGCTGACGAACGACTTCAAGCGCAATTTCGAGTGGATGCAGTCGCGTCTCGGACTACGGCCGACCGACACCATGTATGGCAAGGACAAGAATGACCTCGTCGGCTCATTCATGCACCTTTCCGGCGGTGGCGAGTGGACAGATCATCACTCGCTTGCCCTTTTCCCGGACCCGAGTCCCCGCGTCCACCACTTCTCGTTCGAGGTGGAGGACCTCGATGCGCAGGGAATGGGAAACCAATGGCTGATCAAGCACGGGTGGAAGCATACCTGGGGCATTGGTCGTCACATATACGGCAGCCAGATCTTCGATTACTGGTTCGATCCCGACGGCAACATTGTCGAGCATTTCACCGATGGCGACCTTGTCCGTCCCGGCTGTAAGCCAGGCTTGGTCGCGCTCGACGAGTCGCTCTTTGCTTGGGGTCCGCCGATGCAGCCCGCCAACTTCGTCGAACTGGCTGCACACCACGAATGAACAGTCCCGCCTCATCTCAACGTATCAAGGTTTCACGTATGTCTGCAGTTCGAGAGTCGCTCAGTGATCAAGTCCCCACCGTCAAACTACTGATCGACGGCAAGTTCGTCGATTCCAATACGACGGAATGGCTGGATGACGTTAATCCGGCGACGCAGGCCGTTCTGTCACGTGTCCCTATGGCAACCGCCGAAGAGGTGAACGCCGCCGTTGCGGCAGCCAAGCGCGCATTCGCAAGCTGGAGGCACGCACCAATCGGGACAAGGGCGCGAATTTTCCTCAAGTACCAGCAACTGATTCGGGAAAACATGGGGGAACTGGCCGCATTGCTGACGGCTGAGCAAGGCAAGACCCGATTGGATGCCGAAGGCGACATCTTCCGCGGACTCGAGGTGGTTGAACACGCTGCGGCCATCGGGAACCTGCAACTAGGCGAACTTGCCAACAACGTTGCCAAGATGGTGGATACGTACACGCGTCTGCAGCCCATCGGTGTTTGTGCGGGCATCACGCCATTCAACTTCCCTGCAATGATTCCGCTGTGGATGTTTCCGATGGCTATCGCATGCGGCAACACCTTCGTGCTCAAGCCATCCGAGCAGGATCCCATGGTGACCATGCGCCTCGTCGAACTGGCGCTCGAGGCCGGCGTCCCATCCGGTGTTCTGAACGTGGTACATGGCGGAGCGCAGGTCGTTGACGCTATCTGCGATCATCCCGACATCAAGGCGATCTCGTTTGTGGGGTCCACCCGTGTAGGCACGCATGTCTACAACCGGGCCACGCTGGCAGGCAAGCGTGTGCAATGCATGATGGGCGCCAAGAATCACGCGATCCTCATGCCCGATGCCAACCGGGAGCAGTCGCTGAATGCGATCGCGGGCGCCGCTTTCGGCGCTGCTGGCCAGCGTTGCATGGCTCTGCCGGTGCTGGTCATGGTTGGCGAGGCACAAAGGTGGCTGCCCGATTTGGTCGCCAAGGCCAAGGCACTGACCGTCAATGCCGGCGATGCAGCAGGTGCCGATGTTGGTCCGCTTATCAGCCCATCCGCGTGTGGCCGAGTTCGTGAACTAATTGGTGAGGGCGTTGAGGCTGGCGCCAAGCTCGAACTGGATGGCCGTGCTGTCAGCGTCTCCGGGTACGAGAAAGGCAACTTCGTCGGCCCGACCATCTTTTCTGGCGTCAAGCCGGGAATGTCAATCTATGACATCGAGATCTTCGGCCCCGTGCTCTGCGTGATTGCGGCGGACAACCTCGACGAGGCGATCGAGATCATCAATGCCAATCCGAGCGGGAACGGCACCGCCATTTTCACGCAGTCGGGTGCAGCGGCGCGCAGGTTCGAAGAGGATATCGACGTTGGACAGGTAGGCATCAATGTGCCGATCCCCGTGCCTGTTCCGATGTTCTCCTTTACTGGCTCTCGCGCCTCGAAGCTGGGCGATCTCGGTCCTTACGGCAAGCAGGTCATCATGTTCTACACGCAGACCAAGACCATCACCGCACGCTGGTTCGACGATGCCAGCGTCCGCAAGAACGTGAACACGACCATCGCGTTGGACTGAACCCACCACGCAACCATAGGACGTCGTTAATGACAAGAACAGTGATAGGACTGAGCGGAAGCTTGCGCGAAAAATCGTTCAATGGCGCGGCGCTTCAATTGGCCGGAAAGTTGCTGTCGCCTCACTTGAAGATGATGTCGCTCGATTGGCGCCAAGTACCTGTCTTCGATGCCGATGTGCTGGCGCAAGGGGAGCCACCAATGGTGGCGGAGTTGAAGAGACTGATCCACGATGCAGCCGGTGTTGTCATAGCTACGCCGGAGTACAACTTCTCGATTCCCGGGGGCCTTAAGAACTTGATCGACTGGCTGAGTCGGGGCACCGATCAGCCCTTCGTGAACAAGCCGGTCGCCTTACTTTCGGCTGCCACAGGTCCTCTCGGTGGCGCACGTGTCCAGTACGACTTGCGCAAGGTGCTGCTGTTCGTGAATGCGGCTGTATTGGCAAAGCCCGAAGTCTTCATCGGTGCTGCTGCGACCAAGTTCGATGAACAAGGGAATTGCACGGATGCGCCTACACGGCAATTCGTGGCGGATCAAATGCAAGCTTTTGAGCGCTGGATTGAACGCGTGGAGCGCATGGGCCCCGTCTGACGATGGGGTTGATAGAAAGGGGTGGGTTTGAAGTCCATTCCTTAAGACGGATTCTGATTTTTGGATTTTGAAAGGACTTTCAGATGAAATTGGCCAGCTTTTTGTTGGATGGGAAGCGTCGCAGTGGGGCCTTGACTGACAAGGGCCTCGCAGTGTTCGATGTCGACGGCGACATCGGTGACTTGCTGCGCAAAGGGACCGACCTCGCGGGCTTCGACGCATTGCTCGCCAAGAGCTCGCGCATCGTCGACGCGGCCAGTGTGACCTTTGTGCAACCGTCGGCCGAGCCGCCCAAAATCTTCTGTGTGGGATTGAACTACGCTGATCACACGGCCGAGAGTCCGTACGAACAGCCCGACTATCCGACCATCTTTTTGCGCGTGGCTACCGCTACGACGGGGCACGGCGCGAGTATTGCCTTGCCTGATCTGAGCGAGCAACTCGACTATGAAGGCGAGATGATTGCTGTGCTGGGCAAGGGTGGCAAGCGTATCCCGAAGGAGCGTGCGCATGAGCACGTGTTTGGCTACGCTGTCGGCAACGAGGTGTCGGTTCGCGACTACCAGTTCAAGTCGCCGCAGTGGACCATCGGCAAGAACTTCGACGGCACCGGAGCATGGGGACCGTACATCGTCACCGCCGACGAACTCCCGCTGGGGGGACATGGTCTGAAGATCGAGGTTCGCCTGAACGGCAAGACGGTTCAGTCATCGAATACCGGGCACATGATCTTTGACGTCGCCACCATCATCTCGACCATCAGCCAGGCCATCACTTTGCAGCCCGGTGACATCATCTTCACGGGAACGCCTGCTGGTGTGGGCCTTGGCCACAAGCCTCCGCTGTGGATGAAGGATGGCGACAAGGTCGAGGTCGAGATCGAGGGCATCGGTCTGCTCAAGAACTCGATCGCCAAAGAGGTCACTTGAGGCGCGGCGGTCTGACATGTTGTTTGAGCAACGTTGCTACACGCTCAAGCCCGGCACTACGGCGGCCTTCTGGCAGGCCCAGGTGGACCGCGGTTTCGAGTTAGTCCAGCCGATCCAGCAGAGGCTGGTTGGATACTTCTCCAATGTCACCGGTCCAGTTGATCAGGTCACGCACCTGTATCGCTATGACAGCTATGAAGACTGGAAGCGGCGTTTGCATGGGCTTTACGGTGTGCCGGCGCTGGAGCCATACTTCCGCACGGTACGCGCGCTGATGACGGCCCAGCAGAACCAGTTCTTTGCTGTTGCGCCGATCCAGGAGCTGAACCCGCTTTGGGGAAACGATCGTGACTGGGTTCCGGATCAGCCAGTGCCCACGCTGCCGGGTGTTGCTCCAGACAGCCTGGTAGAGGAACACTGCACCACCCTCTTGCCTGGCACCATCCCGAGCTATTGGCAGGCTTGGCGAGAGATGTTGGTTCAGGCGGATGCCGCGGATGTCGTGGATGCGGGCAGCTTGATAGTCAGTTTGGTGAGCCTGGTCGGCCGTCAGCACCAGGCCGTGAGCTACCGGCACCTTCCGAACATGAAGGCCCGCGAAGAACTGGCGGCTCGCCGCCAGGCCAGCGCGGCCTGGGCGAAGCTGCAGGCCACCGTGGCACCCATGGTGGTGTCCAGTGAAACCAAGCTGCTGACTCCGGGACCGATACCGCAACTTTCGCCCTTGTTCAACCATCAATAAATCAACCAATATGCCAAGCAGCAATCGGGTCGGATGGATCGGCGTGGGTGCCATGGGTTTGCCCATGTGCGCCAACCTCATGAGAGGCGGCGTACACGTCGCAGCATTCGACCGTATGCCCGAGCGCCTAAGGCTGGCCGCCGAATCGGGCGCCCAGCCAGTGGGATCGATTGGCGAAGTGTTGCGTGGCGCCGAGGTCGTTTTCTCGATGGTGTTCGACGATGCTGCGCTGGAAGAGGCGGTGAGCGCTGCTGTTAGCGAGGCAGCTGCTTTGGCACCGGGCACCGTGTTCATCGATATGAGCACCGTTTCGCCCCAAGCTTCTGCCCGCGTGGCCGAGAGGCTGAGCCGCCATGGCACCCACTACGTAAGGGCGCCCGTTTCAGGATCTGTTCCCTTAGCAGAGACAGCCAAGATAACCGTCCTCGCATCGGGCGAGCGCGCTGATTTCGATCGTATCCGGCCCCTGTTGGCGCTTTTGTCTCAGGCGCAGCAATATGTCGGTCCAGGCGAGGCGGCTCGCGTTGTCAAACTCGCCATCAACTTGATGGTGGCTACCAGTACGGCTCTCATAGGCGAGGCATTGGCCTTTGGTGAACGGCAGGGCGTGCCGCGCGACGTGTTAGTTGATGCACTGAACTCCAGCATCGTTGGTTCGCGGCACTACGAATCCCGGGCTCTCAGTCTCAAGTCCCGGGAGTACAACGCAAATGGTCCTGTGCATTTGGTGGCCAAGGATATAAAACTTGCCGTCGATATCGCCCGAACCTGTGGGTTGGCATTGCCGTTCACCGAATGCGTGCAAGTCTACTTAACGCAGCTAATTGAACTGGGCAGAGGCAACACTGAGGTCACGGTGCTCGCTGAGCATGCGGAGAAGGTGGCGTCGTCAAAATAGAGGATCGCTGAATGCAAGGGTCGGATGCTCATTTTCAGGCGACGGATCGCCTATCTGAAGCGGAGAAGTTTCCGCTCGCACCGTTGCGCACCGGACAGAAGGAGCAATGTCAGCAGTTTCGCTGTGAAACCTGATGAGCTCGCCTGAGGTTACACGTCAGCGAGTAAATCGTGAATGATCGAGCTCCGACATCTCAGATACTTCACCGCGGTTGCCGAAGATCTCAACTTTCGGCACGCAGCCGAACGAATCCACATCGACCAAAGCGCATTGTCGCGAGCGATTCGCGACCTGGAAGACCAGTTGGGCATCCCATTGTTCGTTCGCCTGCCGCGCAAGCTCTCCCTAACGCCAGCCGGGTTGAAGTTGCTGAAGGAAGCGCACAAGCTTCTTATCCGGTTCGAGCGCATCAAGCTCACGGTCCGCCAGACGCACTCCCTGTATCAGGCACCGCTGCGTGTCGGCATTGCTGATGGCATCGCACAACCCAAGCTGTCTGAGTGTCTTAGTGGATGGCGCGCTGTTGCGCCCGAGGTGCCGCTGGAGATGGTAGAGATGCGTGCGGGCGAACTCATCGGCGCACTCAAAAGTGAAGAGATCGAGGTCGGCTTCTCTTTTGGCATTCTCGATGACGAGGCCATCGCTCAGGCTCCTGCGTGGCGCTACCGTCTCATGGCGGTGCTGCCACGCAACCATGAATTGGCCAGCCAGAAGGTCATTGCCCTGTCAGACCTGCTGGCGTTCCCCCTGCTGTCTTGCAATGAGGAGTGTCTGCCCGGCCTGCTCTGGCAGATGCGCACCATCGTGCGGAAATACATCGATCATGCTACGTTCGCGGGCGAGGCCTGCACCCTGTCGGGCTATGTGACTCGGATCGCGGCCGGGGCGGGTGTTGGATTGGGCGACGAAGGGCATGCACAGACGCTGCGGCGCAGCGACGTGCTGGCACTCCCGCTGGCCGAGGAAGAGCACATCACCACCTTCGTGCTCCACAAGCATCAACGCTTTGGCATTGCCGAGCCAGTGCAACGCTTTCTTACCCACGTCAGCACTTTGTCGTGATCGTTACGCAGCACGATTGCGTTGCATCTTCGGCCTGCACCAACGGCCTTGGACAGCGGCGCTGACGCTGAGGATGCTTTCGGTCTGAAACGCTGGGGTCACTACACCCTCAGCAGACTGGAATCGCGCCAGCCAACGGCGTCTTTTTGCGTAGTACCCGCCAGGCTTCGCTGAGCTACGCCCACGTCGGTGTACCCCGCGGCCAATCGATTCCAGACTCGTGCCAAGCGCGCCATGGGGGTGCGCATGCGCATGGCGCAACTGCGTCGAAGGGAACGTCCGAGATGGCATTTCGACCGGGAACTGGCGAGGGCACCGCATCAAGTATCCAAACGGGCATTCTGCTAGGCCAGATCGCGGCCGTCCTCGGAGTGGTCCTGGCCGGCGTGTGGGCGGCTACGCAGTGGACCGCCCATGCGCTCGGTTATCAGTCACGGCTGGGGCCGGCATGGGCCGATGTAGTGGGCCTGCCGGTCTACGAGCCCTGGAAGTTGTTCGAGTGGTGGTATTGGTACGACGCCTACGCGCCGGGCATCTTCCTGCGCGGTGGGGTCATCGCCGCAACAAGTGGCCTGCTCGCCACGGGCGTGGCCATCGGCATGGCGGTCTGGCGCTCTCGACTGGCCCGGCGCGTCACCACTTACGGCTCCGCTCGCTGGGCGGAGCGCGAAGAGATCCGCAAGGCCGGCCTGACCGGCGCCGCCGGCGTCTTCCTCGGCCGTAAGGACGACAGCTATCTGCGCCATGCAGGTCCCGAGCACGTGATGGCATTCGCGCCGACGCGCTCGGGCAAGGGCGTGGGTTTGGTGGTGCCGACCCTGTTGTCCTGGCCGGGCTCGGCCGTGATCCACGACATCAAGGGCGAGAACTGGACGCTCATCGCCGGCTGGCGGTCGCGCTTCTCGTACTGCCTGCTGTTCAACCCCACCGATGCGAAGTCGGGCGCATACAACCCGCTACTTGAAGTGCGCAAAGGCATGCACGAAGTGCGCGATGTGCAGAACATCGCCGATATCCTGGTGGACCCCGAAGGCGCGCTGGAGCGGCGCAATCACTGGGAGAAGACCAGCCACGCGCTGCTGGTCGGCGCCATCCTGCACGTGCTCTATGCCGGCGAGGAAAAGACGCTGCGCGGCGTCGCCAACTTCCTCTCTGATCCGGCGTGCCCCTTCGAGGTCACGCTTCATCGGATGATGACGACGGAGCACCTGGGCGACAGCCCGCATGGGGTCGTTGCATCCGCGGCGCGGGAAGTCCTCAACAAGAGCGACAACGAGCGCTCTGGCGTGCTGTCCACCGCCATGAGCTTCCTCGGCCTGTATCGTGACCCCACCGTGGCCGAAGTCACCTCGCGCTGCGACTGGCGCATCGCCGATCTGATTTCGGCCAAGCATCCCGTATCGCTGTACCTCGTGGTGCCACCCTCGGACATCAGCCGCACCAAGCCGCTGATCCGCCTGATCCTCAACCAGATCGGTCGGCGTCTCACGGAGTCGCTGGACGGCTCATACGGCATCGCTCGCAAGCACAAGTTGCTCCTGATGCTCGACGAGTTTCCGGCGCTTGGGCGCCTGGATTTCTTCGAGTCCGCGCTGGCCTTCATGGCGGGCTACGGCCTGCGTGCCTTCCTGATCGCGCAGTCGCTCAACCAGATCGACAAGGCCTACGGCCAGAACCATTCGATCCTGGACAACTGCCACGTACGCATCGCGTTTGCGACCAATGACGAACGCACGGCCAAACGCATTTCCGACGCGCTGGGCACGGCCACCGAACTGCGCGCGCAGCGCAACTACGCCGGCCACCGGCTTGCGCCCTGGCTCGGGCACCTGATGGTCTCGCGCCAGGAGACGGCGCGCCAGCTGCTTACGCCCGGCGAGGTGATGCAACTGCCCCCCGACGAGGCCGTGGTGATGGTGTCGGGTCATGCGCCGATCCGCGCACGCAAGATCCGCTACTACCTCGACCGCAACTTCACGGTGCGAGTGAAGCCCGCGCCGCTGCTCGCGTCAAGCGGCCGCTATGCCGACGCCCCGCTGCCGCGCGCCGACGACTGGAGCGGCCTG
>LNAP01006221.1_pt1 | contig 13387 bp, 12 predicted proteins | sample 602601 | NCBI WGS metagenome assembly LNAP01 (sample SAMN02440304, study PRJNA202911) | soil metagenome | biome: Subtropical and temperate rainforests or woodlands; isolation source: soil samples (1 kg each in a 20% v/v slurry with milli Q water) were... ...
AGGCTGCGCGGCGGCCGCGGCGGGCCCACCGGGCGCAGCTTGCGCTGGCCGAACAGGAGGTAGACCGGCAGCGTCAAGTAGGGCAGCAGCAGCATGCCCATGACCCAGGCGATCGCGGTGGTGGGCGCGCGCTGCTCGCGCCGTGTGCGCGTGGTGAGCACGTAGACCAGCAGGCCGACCGCGACCACCAGGAAGTGCTGCGAGGGCGAGGGCAGCCAGTCGAGCCAGTCGTCGATGCGGTTCACGGGGCGAGGTGCGATTGGAGGAAGCGCGGCACCGGCCGGCCCTGCGAGGCCAGGAACGCCATCATCGGCCCGACCACTCCCCGCACCGCCGGGCGCTGTCCGACGCGTTCGCGCCAGGCCACGAGGCGCGGCGTGGCGTCGGTCATCCCGGCACCCTTGCGGTCCGCGAACACGTGGGCCATGTACAGGGCGATGTCGGCGTAGGAGTAGCTGCCGGCGAGGTGGTCACGATCGGCCAGCAAGGCGTCCATCGCCTCGTAGTGCCGGGCGCAGGCCGCACACGCGGCGACGGCCGGGGCGCTCTGCATGGCGTCCTGCAGGCCGAAGAGCCGGACGACGTTCGGGAAGAACACCTCGTCGGACAGGTGCTCGAGCTGGCGCGCCTGCGCACGCGCCGCCGCCCCGGTCGGCCAAAGGGCGGGTTGCGGTCTCAGGTCCTCGAGGTACTCGAAGATCAGGGTCGAGTCGAAGATCTCGACCGTGTCGTCGATCAGCACCGGCACTTGCTGCTTCGGGTTGATGCGCAGCACCTCGGGGTGCCGCGGCTGGTAGCGGTCGTCGCGGTCGAAGGGCACCATCACCTGCTCGAAGGTCAGACCTTTCTCGCGCACCGCGATCTCGGCCTTGGCGCCGAACATGCTGAGGGGGCCGGTAAACAGTTGCATGGGGGTCTTCTCCAACCCTGTGTTTTACCAGCGCGGGCGGGTGGGGCGTCGCCCCGGACCTCGCGTGCCGTTTCGATCGCCAGGCGCAGCCGGGCGCGCTGCGCGGCTGCGCGATGACCGCGCATGCGGTGTGAAGATCGCGCAGAATGCCCCGTCCGCAACGCGCGCCTAGGTGATTGCCGGAGCACGCGGCGGCGTTTCGTCTGGCCACAATGACGCGAAACGGCATTCCATCCAACCGGAGACACACATGCAACGACGCCATCTCGTCCAGGCCGCCGGCCTGGCCGCCCTCGCCGCCCTCGCACTGGCCGCGCCGCTCGCCGTCCAGGCGCAGACCACGCCCTTCAAGATCGGCCTGATCCTGCCGATGACCGGGCAGCAGGCCTCGACCGGGCGGCAGATCGAGGCGGCGGTGAAGCTCTACATCGCGCAGAACGGCGACACCGTGGCCGGTCGCAAGATCGAGGTGATCGTCAAGGACGACGTCGCCACGCCCGACGTGACCAAGCGGCTGGCGCAGGAGCTGGTGGTCAACGAGAAGGTGAACGTGCTGGCCGGCTTCGGCGTCACGCCCGCCGCGCTCGCCGCCGCGCCCATCGCCACGCAGTCGAAGACGCCGCTGGTCGTGATGGCCGCCGCGACCTCGAGCATCACCGAGGCCTCGCCGTACATCGTGCGCACCAGCTTCACGCTGCCGCAGGTGTCGGTCGCCATGGGCGACTGGGCGCCGAAGAACGGCGTGAAGTCGGTGGTGACGCTGGTGTCCGACTACGGCCCCGGCAACGACGCCGAGAAGTTCTTCAGCGAGCGCTTCCAGCTCAACGGCGGCAAGGTGATCGACAAGCTGCGCGTGCCGCTGCGCAACCCCGACTTCGCCCCTTTCCTGCAGAAGGTGCGCGACGCCAAGCCCGACGCGCTCTTCGTCTTCGTGCCCTCGGGCGCGGGGGCGGCGGTGATGAAGCAGTTCCTCGAGCGCGGCATGGACAAGGCCGGCATCCGCCTGATCGCCACCGGCGACGTGACCGACGACGACCAGCTCAACGACATGGGCGACGGCGCGCTCGGCGTGGTCACCTCGCACCACTACTCGGCGGCGCACCCGTCGGCGATGAACAAGAAGTTCGTCGAGGCCTTCCAGAAGGCCAACAAGAACATGCGCCCCAACTTCATGGCCATGGGCGGCTACGACGGCATGCGCGTCATCTACGAAGCGCTCAAGGCCACCGGCGGCAAGGGCGACGGCGCCGCGCTGCTGGAGAAGATGAAGGGCCAGGTCTTCGAGAGCCCGCGCGGCCAGGTGCTGATCGACGCGCAGACGCGCGACATCGTGCAGGACGTGTACCTGCGCAAGGTCGAGAAGAAGGACGGCCAGCTCTACAACGTCGAGTTCGATGTGATCAAGGCGGTGAAGGACCCCGGCAAGGCGAAGTGACAGCGTGCTGACGATTCTCTTTGACGGCATCGCCTACGGGATGCTGCTGTTCGTGCTAGCCGTCGGCCTCGCGGTGACGCTCGGCCTGATGAACTTCATCAACCTGGCGCACGGCGCCTTCGCCATGGCGGGCGGCTACCTCACGGTGTTCGCCATGCAGAAGCTGGGCATCCCGTTCCTGCTGTGCCTGCCGCTGGCCTTCGTGGCGGCGCGTTGCTCGAGCGCACGCTGTACCGGCCGATGTACGGCAAGTCGCATCTCGACCAAGTCCTGTTCTCCATCGGCCTGACCTTCATGGCGGTGGCGGCCGTCGACTACGTCGTCGGCTCGTCGCAGCAGAACATCCAGCTGCCCGAGTGGCTGCGCGGCCGCACCGAGGTGGGCGAGGGCGCGCTGATGCTGGGCATGGGCCACTACCGGCTCTTCATCATCGCGGTGTGCGCGCTGCTCGCCATCGTGCTGCAGCTCATTCTGTCGAAGACGCGCTTCGGCAGCCGGCTGCGCGCGGCGGTCGACGACGCGCGCGTGGCGGCCGGCCTCGGCATCGACGTGAACCGTGTGTTCCTGCTGACCTTCGCGGTCGGCTCCGGGCTGGCCGGGCTGGGGGGCGCGCTGGGTGCGGAGATCCTGGGGCTGGACCCGAGCTTCCCGCTCAAGTACATGATCTATTTCCTCATCGTGGTCGCGGTCGGCGGCACCTCGTCGATCACCGGGCCGCTGCTGGCGGCGCTGCTGCTGGGCGTGGCCGACGTGGCCGGCAAGTACTTCATCCCGAAGATGGGCGCCTTCACGGATGATCCTGATCCTCATGTGGCGCCCGCAGGGCCTGTTCACGCGGCGAGGCGGCAAGTGATGGAAGACGCTCGCACCGACGCATTGCGCAAGAGCCTGCTCGACCCGGCGCGCTGGCGCCCGTGGGAATTCGCCGTGTGGGCGCTGGCCTTCGCGCTGCCACTCGCCATGCCCTCGCATGCGCTGATGGTCAACGAGATCGCCATCGTCGCGCTGTTCGCGATGTCGCTCGACCTGATCCTCGGCTACACCGGCATCGTCTCGCTCGGGCACGCGGCCTTCTTCGGCTTCGGCGCCTACGCCGCAGCGCTGTTCGCCAAGCATGTGATGCCCGACCCGACGGTCGGCCTGCTGGTCGCTGTGGTGCTGTCGGCCGGGCTCGGTGCGCTGGCCAGCGTGACGATCCTGCGCGGCAGCGACCTCACGCGGCTGATGGTCACGCTCGGCACCGCGCTGCTGCTGCTCGAACTGGCCAACAAGCTCGACGGGCTGACCGGCGGGGCCGACGGCCTGCAGGGCGTGGTGATGGGGCCGGTGCTGGGCCGGTTCGACTTCGACCTCTACGGCCGCACGGCCGCGTGGTATTCGCTGTCGGTGGTGCTGCTGCTCTTCCTGCTGATGCGGCGGCTGGTGCGCTCGCCCTTCGGCGCCACGCTCAAGGCCATTCGCGACAACCGGCTGCGCGCGATGGCGGTCGGCATTCCGGTGGTCTCGCGCATGGCCGTGATCTACACCGTGGCGGCGGCCGTGGCCGGGGCGGCCGGCGCGCTGCTGGCGCAGACCACCGGCTTCGCCTCGCTCGACGTGCTGGCCTTCGACCGTTCGGCCGACGTGCTGCTGATGCTGGTGATCGGCGGCGTGGGCTGGCTCTACGGCGGCATCGCGGGTGCGGTCGTCTTCAAGCTGCTGCAGGACACGCTGTCGTCCGTCACGCCGCAGTACTGGATGTTCTGGATCGGCCTGATCCTCGTGCTGCTGGTGCGGGTCGGCCGCGACCGGCTGCTCAAGCCGTGGACCTGGGGGCGGCGATGAGCGACACCGTCCTTTCCGCCCAGGGCCTGGTGATGCGCTTCGGCGGCATCGTGGCCACGCACGACGTGACGCTCGACCTGCGGCGCGGGGCGCGCCACGCGCTCATCGGCCCCAACGGCGCCGGCAAGACCACGCTGATCAACCTGCTCACCGGCATGCTGACGCCCACGTCCGGACGCATCGTGCTGGAAGGCCGCGACATCACCCGCCTGGCGCCGCACCGCCGGGTGGCGCAGGGGCTGGTGCGCACCTTCCAGATCAACCAGCTCTTCGATTCGATGACGCCCCTGGAGACGCTGGCGCTCGTGGTGTCGCAGCGCCGCGGCGTGGCGGCGCAGTGGTGGCGCCCGCTCGGCAGCGATGCGGCGGTGGTCGATCGCGCCGCCGAACTGCTGGCGCAGTTCCGCCTGACCGAGGTGGCGCGGCAGCCGACGCGTGAACTGGCCTACGGCAAGCGCCGCCTGCTCGAGATCGCCATCGCGCTGGCCTGCGAGCCGCGCGTGCTGCTGCTCGACGAGCCGGTGGCTGGCGTGCCGGCCGGCGAGCGCGAGGAACTGCTCCAGACCGTGGCCGCGCTGCCGGCGGACGTGTCGGTGCTGCTGATCGAGCACGACATGGACCTGGTCTTCAGCTTCGCCGACCGCATGACCGTTCTGGTCAACGGCGCGGTGCTGACCGAAGGATCGCCGGAAGAAATCGCCGCCGATCCGCGCGTGAAGGCGGTGTACCTCGGAGAAGGGACGGCGCATGGCTGACGCGCTGCTGCAGATCGACGACCTGAGCGCGGGCTACGGCGAGGCGGTCGTGCTTACCGGCGTCTCCCTGACGCTGGCCGAAGGCCGCACGCTGGCGCTGCTCGGCCGCAACGGCACCGGCAAGACCACGCTGATCAACACGCTGGCCGGCGCCACGCGGCAGCACGGCGGGCGCATCGTGCTCGGCGGCATCGAACTGAACCGGCTGGCACCGCACCGCCGCGCCGCCGCGGGCATCGGCTGGGTGCCGCAGGAGCGCAACATCTTCAAGTCGCTGACGGTGCACGAGAACCTCACGGCCGTGGCACGCCCTGGCCACTGGACGCCCGAGCGCGTCTACGCGATGTTCCCGCGCCTGGCCGAGCGCAAGGGCAACCTGGGCACGCAGTTGTCGGGCGGCGAGCAGCAGATGCTCGCCGTCGCGCGCGCCCTGGTGCTGAACCCGCGCCTGCTGCTGCTCGACGAGCCGCTCGAAGGCCTGGCGCCGATCATCGTGGAAGAGCTGCTGCGCGCCATCCGCCGCATCACGCGGGACGAGGGACTGGCGGCCATCATCGTCGAGCAGCACCCGCAGGCGGTGCTGGCGATCTCCGACGATGCCGTGGTGCTCGACCAGGGGCGGCTGGTGCACGCCGAGCGCGCCGACGTGCTGCGCACGCAACCCGAGGTGCTCGACCGCCTCCTCGGCGTGGCGCGCTGAGGTCATGGGTGAGGCAGGCGCCCCCGGGTCGTCCTGCGTGCCATGGCGGCCTCGTTGCGCGAGAATGCGCCTCCATCAGCGCGGAGGGATTTCAAGATGAGAGAAAGTCACCGGTCCACCGTGGCCGCAGCAAACAAGGCGTTGGCCATGGTGATCGCCGCCAGCGAACTCGACCGCCTGCCGGTGACCCACTTCGAGCCGACGGACCTGTCCGGTCTGCCGGAACTGGCGCAGCGCGGCTCGTCGACCGCGCGGGAAGACACGCAGCAGGCCAACCGCATGCGCGCCGCTTCCCACCTGTACCTGGTCGCGGCGCGCCACGCGATGGCGGCGGCGCTCGATCTGGGCAAGGTCTCGATGGAGATGACGACCGCCGAGCGCGAGGCCATGCTGCACGCCATCGGCGCGCAGTCGACCGCCGCCGGGCACTGCGCGACCCAGGCCTCGAAGATCCTGACCGGCGAGATCGATCCGCCGGTGGACGACTCCGTCGTCGTGTCGAAGCTGACCTCCTGAGCGGCGGACGCCTCAGATCGGCAGCGCCGTCGTCGTCTTGACGCGGTCGAGCACGAAGCTGGTCTTGCAGTCCTGCACGCTCGGGTGCTTGAGCAGCGTGTCCATCACGAAGCGCGAGTAGTGCGCCATGTCGGCGACCACCACGCGCAGCAGGTAGTCCATGTCGCCGGTGAGCGAGTGGCACTCGATCACCTCGGGCCAGCCCTGGATGGAAGCGCGGAAGGCGTCCATCGGGCTGCGCTTGTGGCTCTCGGTGTGTTTCTCGAGCCGCACGTTGATGTAGGCCATCAGCGGCAGGCCGACGCGCTCGGGCCGCAGCAGGGCGACGTAGCCCTGGATCACGCCCGATTCCTCCAGCCGCTTGACGCGCCGCAGCGTCGCCGACGACGACAGGCTCACCTGGGCCGCCAGTTCGTCGTAGGTGGCCCGGCCGTTGGCCTGCAACGCGCGAAGTACGCGCAGATCGATGGTGTCGAGTTCGACTGGAGCGCTCATGCGCTGGATTTTGCAGGAATCCTGCGTGATCGACCATCGCAGGACTGCAAGTTGCAGGAATCGTGTGCCGCGAGCGCCTAGCATCGATCAGAACCCTATCCGCAATTTCTGGAGACAACGATGGCTGACCACTTCGACAACCCCATGGGCCTGCAAGGCTTCGAATTCGTCGAATTCGCATCGCCCACGCCGGGCGTGCTCGAACCGGTGTTCGAGATGCTGGGCTTCACGCTGGTCGCCAGGCACCGCTCCAAGGACGTCGTGCTGTACCGCCAGGGCGGCATCAACTTCATCGTGAACCGCGAGCCGAAGAGCCAGGCAGCCTACTTTGCGGCCGAGCACGGCCCCTCGGCCTGCGGCCTGGCCTTCCGCGTGACGGATGCGCACAAGGCGTACAACCGCGCGCTCGAACTGGGCGCCCAGCCGATCGAGATCGCCACCGGCCCGATGGAACTGCGCCTGCCGGCCATCAAGGGCATCGGCGGCGCGCCGCTGTACCTGATCGACCGTTTCGACGAAGGCAAGTCGATCTACGACATCGACTTCGAGTTCATCGAGGGCGTGGACCGCCACCCGGTCGGCCATGGCCTGAAGCTCATCGATCACCTGACGCACAACGTGTACCGTGGCCGCATGACCTTCTGGGCCGACTTCTACGAGAGGCTCTTCAACTTCCGCGAGATCCGCTACTTCGACATCTCGGGCGAATACACCGGCCTCACGTCGAAGGCCATGACGGCGCCGGACGGCAAGATCCGCATCCCGCTCAACGAGGAATCCAAGAAGGGCGGCGGCCAGATCGAGGAGTTCCTCATGCAATTCAACGGCGAAGGCATCCAGCACATCGCGCTGATCTGCGACAACCTGAAGGATGCGGTCGACAGGCTGGCGCTGGCTGGCGTACCGACGGCCACGGCGCCCAACGACATCTACTACCAGATGCTCGACACCCGACTGCCGGGCCATGGCCAGAACGTGCCGGAGCTGCAGGCGCGCGGCATCCTGATGGACGGCACCACGGAGGGCGGCGAGCCGCGCCTGCTGCTGCAGATCTTCTCCACGCCAATGCTGGGGCCGGTGTTCTTCGAGTTCATCGAGCGCCGCGGCGACTACCGCGACGGCTTCGGCGAGGGCAACTTCAAGGCGCTGTTCGAGTCGCTCGAGCGCGACCAGATCCGCCGCGGCGTTCTCGACACCGCCGAGGCCTGAGCATGCGAACCGCCGAGGCGACCAAGCACGGCCTCGCCGCAGGCGACGCGGCCAGGCCGGATCGGCCGGACTGGACCATCGACCAGGGCTGGGCGAACTACACACCGGCCGAGCACGCCGTCTGGAAGACGCTGTTCGAGCGTCAGACGAAGCTGCTGCCCGGCCGCGCCTGCGACGCGTTCGTCGAGGGGATGAAGAACCTGCCCATCGGCGCCGAGCAGATCCCGGACTTTCTCGAATTGAGCGAGGTGCTGATGCAGCGCACCGGCTGGCAGGTCGTGGCCGTGCCGGGCCTGGTGCCCGACGAGGTCTTCTTCGAGCATCTGGCCAACCGACGCTTCCCCTCGGGCAACTTCATCCGCAAGCCGCACGAGCTCGACTACCTGGAAGAGCCCGACGTGTTCCACGACGTGTTCGGCCACGTGCCGATGCTGATGAACCCGGCGATCGCCGACTACATCCAGGCCTATGGCATTGGCGGCCTGCGCGCGAAGAAGCTGGGCGTGCTCGACAAGCTGGCGCGGGTCTACTGGTACACGGTGGAATTCGGCCTGATCCAGCAGAAGGAGGGTCTGCGCATCTACGGCGCGGGCATCGCGTCGTCGCGCACCGAGAGCGTGTTCTCGCTGGACGACCCGTCGCCGAACCGCATCGGGTTTGATCTGGAGCGGGTGATGCGCACGCACTACCGCATCGACGATTTCCAGGAGAGCTACTTCGTCATCGACAGCCTGGCCGACCTGCTCGACCTGGCGACCATCGACTTCGCGCCGTTGTACGAACGCATCGCCGGGCAGCCGGAGTACCAGCCGGGCGACGTGCTGGCGACCGACCGTGTCATCGCGCGCGGCACCGGCGAATACCACGACGCCAGGCGCCGGCAGGGCGTCGCGGCCTGAGCGGCCGAGCGCGCGTCAGTCGCGGGCGACCTGCCGCCCGATGTCCGGCCAGCGCCGATGCAGCCAGGCCCAGGCCACCAGGCCGACGCCCATCATCAGGATCGACGTCACGGCCAGCGCCAGCGTCGAATGCATCACCAGCGGCGCGATCACGCCGGCCACCAGGCCGTTGGCGGTCGAGCCGATGACGGCCTGCAGCGACGATGCCATGCCGCGGCGCTCGGGGTGGAGGTCGAGCACCAGCAGGGTGATCACCGGCACCATCAGCGCCCAGCCGAAGGCGAAGACAGCGATCGGCCACATGGCCCAGAGCGCATGCGGCTCGAACAGTGCATTGGCCACGACGTTGGCGGCCGAGGTGGCCAGCATGATGACGAAGCCGTCGCGGATCTGCCGCTTGGGCGTCACCTTGCCGGCCATGCGGCCGCTGGCCCAGGCGCCGGCCATGATGCCGCCGATGGTCAGCAGGAAGAACCAGAAGAACTGCGTGGGCGCCAGGCCCAGGTGGTCGCCCAGGAAGGCCGGCGCCGACAGCACGTACAGGAACATGCCGTTGAAGGGCACGCCGCTGGCCAGGGCGAGCAGCAGGAAGCGCGGGTCGGAGCACAGCGCCCAGTAGCCGCGCATCAGGTGGCGCGCGTGGAAGGGCTGGCGCTGCGTGGCGTGCAGTGTTTCGGGCAGCAGCTTGTAGTTGGCCGCGAACAGGACCACGCCGACGGCCACCAGGAACCAGAAGATCGCGTGCCAGCCGGCGTGCACGAAGAGGAAGCCGCCGACGATGGGCGCGATGGCCGGCGCCACGCCGAAGTAGATGGTGACCTGCGCCATCACCTTCTGCGCCTCGGCCGGCGGGAACATGTCGCGGATCACCGCGCGTGACACCACGATGCCCGCCCCCGTCGACAGGCCCTGCAGCGCGCGGAACAGCACCAGCTGCCCGATGGTCTGCGACATCGCGCAGCCCAGCGATGCGAGCGTGAACACGGCCAGCCCCCACAGCACCACCGGCCGGCGCCCGAAGCTGTCCGACAGCGCGCCGTGGAACAGGTTCATGAAGGCGAAGCCGAAGAGGTAGGCCGACAGCGTCTGCTGCATCTCCACCGGCGTCGCGCCGATCGACTTCGCGATGCCCGAGAAGGCAGGGATGTAGGTGTCGATCGAGAAGGGGCCGAGCATGCCCAGCACCGCGAGCAGGATGGCCAGCGCCCATCGCGGGGCTTTCCAGAGGGTTTGTGCGTCGGGGTTCATGGGGTCTCAACAAAAAAGCGGACTTGCCGAACGCAGTGTCCGGCAAGTCCGCTCGTGGGGGCGTGGCGGCTTAGAGCGTATCGATGAACGACCGCAGCTTGTCCGAGCGCGACGGGTGCTTGAGCTTGCGCAGCGCCTTGGCCTCGATCTGGCGGATGCGCTCACGCGTCACGTCGAACTGCTTGCCGACTTCTTCCAGCGTGTGGTCGGTCGACATCTCGATGCCGAAGCGCATGCGCAGCACCTTGGCTTCGCGCGGTGTCAGCGAGTCGAGGATGTCCTTGACCACGTCGCGCAGGCCGGCCTGCATCGCGGCCTCGATCGGGGCCGTGTTGCTGCTGTCCTCGATGAAGTCGCCCAGGTGCGAATCGTCGTCGTCGCCGATCGGCGTTTCCATGGAGATCGGCTCTTTCGCGATCTTCATGATCTTGCGGATCTTGTCTTCCGGGATCTCCATCTTCGCGGCCAGGATGCCGGCGTCGGGCTCGAAGCCGAACTCCTGCAAGTGCTGGCGCGAGATGCGGTTCATCTTGTTGATCGTCTCGATCATGTGCACCGGGATGCGGATGGTGCGCGCCTGGTCGGCGATCGAGCGCGTGATCGCCTGGCGGATCCACCACGTGGCATACGTCGAGAACTTGTAGCCGCGACGGTATTCGAACTTGTCGACCGCCTTCATCAGGCCGATGTTGCCTTCCTGGATCAGGTCCAGGAACTGCAGGCCGCGGTTGGTGTATTTCTTGGCGATGGAGATCACGAGGCGCAGGTTGGCCTCGATCATTTCCTTCTTGGCATCGCGCGAGGACGATTCGCCCTCGTTCATGCGCTTGTTGATTTCCTTGAGCTGGGCGAGCGGCACCACCACGCGCGACTGGATGTCGGCGAGCTTCTGCTGCAGTTCCTGCACCGGCGGGATGTTGCGGGCCATCACCGTGCTCCACGGCTTGCCGGCGGCGGCCTGCTTCTCGACCCATTTCAGGTTGAGCAGGTTGGAGGCGATGCGGTTGCCGTTCTTGTCGAAGCCCGAGAAGTCACGGATGAAGTCGTCCTGCGGGAAGCCGCACTTGTCCACGATGATGCGGCGCAGTTCGCGTTCCTTCTTGCGCACGTCGTCGACCTGCGTGCGCACCAGGTCGCACAGCTTCTCGATGGTCTTGGCCGTGAAGCGGATGGTCATCAGCTCTTCGGACAGGGCCTGCTGGGCCTTGGCGTACGCCGGCGTGCCGTAGCCTTCCTTGTCGTAGATCTTGTGGACCTTCTCGAAGAGCTCGGCGATGCGGTCGAAACGCTCGAGCGCGTCGCGCTTGAGTTCTTCCAGCTTCTTGGTGAGCGCCTTGGAGCCGCCCTTGCCGTCGTCGTCGTCTTCCTCGTCGAACTCGTCGAAGTCTTCCTCGGCCACGTAGTCGTCGGCCTCGTTCGGGTTCGAGAAGCCGTCGACGATGGTCGAGATGACGACCTTGCCTTCACGGATGTCGGCCGCCAGCCGCAGGATCTCGGCGATGGTCGCGGGCGATGCGGAGATCGCCTCCATCATGGCCATCAGGCCGCCTTCGATGCGCTTGGCGATCTCGATTTCGCCTTCGCGCGTCAGCAGTTCGACCGTGCCCATTTCGCGCATGTACATGCGCACCGGGTCGGTGGTGCGGCCGAATTCGCTGTCGACGGTGGAGAGCGCGGCTTCGGCTTCTTCTTCGGCCTCCTCGACGGTGGTCGCGGTGGGGGCCGTGTTGTTCAGCAGCAGCGTCTCGGCATCGGGCGTCTGTTCGTAGACGGCCACGCCGAGGTCGTTGAGCATCGTGACCACGACTTCCATGGTCTCTGCGTCGACCAGCTTGTCGGGCAGGTGGTCGGAAATCTCACCCTGCGTCAGGTAGCCGCGGGTCTTGCCCAGCGTGATCAGCGTCTTCAGGCGCTGACGGCGCTTGGCCATGTCTTCTTCGGACAGGACGGTCTCGTCCAGGCCGAATTCCTTCATCAAGGCGCGCTCCTTCGCCTTGCTGATCTTCATGCGCAGCGGCTTGACCTTCTCGACGGTGGCCGTCTCCGTGCCCGCTGCAGCCGCAGGTTCTTCCTCGGCGAACTCGGCTTCGACGTCGGAGAAGTCCTCTTCGATGTCCTTGGGCTCGTTGCCGGCCTTGGGCTTGCGGCCGCGCTTGGCGCCGGTGGCGGGCGTGGCAGCGCCGGCCGCCTTGGGTGGGCGGCCGACCTTCTTGGCGGTGGCGGGAGCAGGGGCGGCCTTCAGGGCGGCGGTCTTGACGGAGTCGGCGGAGGGCGTTTTCGTGGGCACGGATTTCACTTTCGTTGCGGCAGTCGCCTTGGGCGCGGCGGCACTCTTCTTTGCAGGTGCAGGCGATGCTGCCGCTTTCAACGGTTTGGCCGAAGCGGGCTTCTTGGCGACGGACACGGCAGGCTTCTTTGTACTGGGCATACGACCTCGTGGAACAAGAATGAAACAAGCGGAATCACAGGCGCCACAGACCCGGCGCGGGCACGGACACAAGGGAACACGAGGAAACGGATTCCCTCGAAACGAGGAACCGAAGTCCCTCACACGAGGAACCGAAGTCCCTCAAAAAGCAAGATGTCGGGCGAACATTTGGTGTGCAGTCCTTGCGGTGTATTGACCCGTTTCCCGTCGGGAAGTGCATTGCGCGTGGGGTCGGCCCGGAGGTGCTGCTGTCGCTCTTGCCTTATTCGTCGCGAGACGAAGCCCTACATTATAGCCAGAACCCGGCTTTTCAAGAGGGAGACCGGGCTTTCAGCCCGCCACGGAGGGCTTCAGGCGGTGGCGCAGTTCCAGGCGCCGCGCCTCCAGGGCCTTGTAGCGCTCCAGGGCGGAGGGGTCGCTCCCCACCGCGGCGATCGCCTCGCTCTGGTGAGCCTTGAGCAGGTCGTCGAGCATGAAATCCAGCACGTTGCGTAGTTCCTTGGCGGCGCCGGCGTCCTGCTCACCCTCGGCCTCCGCGATGGAGCCCCCCTCCGGTTCGGTCATGAGCCGCTCGGCCAATGCCTCGAAGGGCTGGCCGCGCAGGCCTTCGCGCAAGGCGGCCCAGGGCTGCACGCCGTGCTCGTGGCACTGGCCGTCGAGCCAGGTGAAGAGTTGCCCATGCTCGCCGGGCAGGTCGCACAGCATGCCGTGCAGTTCGTGCGACAGCGCTTCCCATTCGTGCATGTTCGACATCAGCAGGCGGGCGGCGACGTCGGCGCGACCGGGCGGTCGAAGCCGCGTGCGCCCGACGCTGCCCGATGACGAGGATGACGAGCGGCGATCGCTCCAGTTGCCGCGGCCGGGCTTGTCGCGCCAGTCGCCGCGCCCCTTGCCGCCCTGGCGCAGCTGGGTCGCTTCTACGCCGCTGCCATTGCCGAGAGCGGCATTGCCTTCGACGTGCTGTTTGG
>LNAP01004231.1_pt1 | contig 13379 bp, 10 predicted proteins | sample 602601 | NCBI WGS metagenome assembly LNAP01 (sample SAMN02440304, study PRJNA202911) | soil metagenome | biome: Subtropical and temperate rainforests or woodlands; isolation source: soil samples (1 kg each in a 20% v/v slurry with milli Q water) were... ...
GAGGGTGTTTTGATCGACGGGGAAGTATCCGCAGGTGGCGCCATACTCCGGCGCCATATTCGAAATCGTGGCCCGTTCTGGTATGGTCAGCTGCGGCAGCGCGGGCCCAAAAAACTCGACCATGCAGCCGGCAACATTTTCCTTCCGTAGCAACTGGGTGATAAGTAGTGCTGCATCCGTAGTCAGGGCAGGGCTGCGGATCGCGCCCGTTAGTTTCACGCCAACGACTTCGGGTATGGGGAATGTATATGCCTGGCCCAGCATGGCGGCTTCTGCGTCGATGCCGCCAACCCCCCAGCCCAGCACTCCCAGTGAGTTGACCATAGGCGTATGCGAGTCGCCGCCAATGACAAAGTCGGGGTATGCCCATTCTTGGCCTGCATAAGCGGTTTTGCGTACAACCGTGGCGATATGTTCGAGGTTGATCTGGTGAATAATGCCTGAGCCCGGCGGGAAGACGCGCACGCCCTTGAATGCCTGCTGTGCCCACTTTAGAAATTTGTACCGCTCGGCGTTGCGTTCGAACTCTTTATTCAGATTGGCGCGAATTGCGTTTGGTGTGCCCCAGTGGTCCACCTGTAAAGAATGGTCGACGATTACATCAACGGGGATTCTGGCATCGACCGCGTCAATGTTGCCGCCATGGCTGGCTACGGCGTCCCGCAAGGCTGCAAGGTCTTGAAGAACCGGCAGCCCGCTTGAGTCGGGAAGAATCACTCTGGCAACGTGTAAAGGCAGGTCTGCTCCAACGGCATTTTGCCAGTTGAGCAGTGAATTGATCTCACTGTCGGATATGGCGGCGCCCCAGGCTTGGTGCCTGCATAAATTTTCGATCAGGATGCGGATGACGTAGGGAAACTTCGCAATGTCCTGGCCTGCGGCTGCACTGCGAGCGGCAATATCAACATAAGAAATGCGAGTGTTGCGTAGTTGTTGTGTGGCCATGAGTACGGTATTGAAAAGTCAGGTCTGTAATAAAGCCTATTATTGGCTTTTCTGTCTTTAAATGTCAACACTTCAAGGTTTGTGTCGTTAGCGAATTTTTAATTCAGATATCTCGTTGATTTGATTTTTAACGTTTTGTTATTGTATCTATATGATTTATATTGGAATGTTTTGAATGGTAGGGGTTTTTACTAGTCTCAGAGAATTTACGCGGGAATTTAAGTTTTTGTTTTTCAGTTTTAGTGTTGACACTTTTGGGTTTCGACTGATATTCTGTTGACACTATGAGTAATAAAGCTATTAAGAACGATTTGATCGAAGACCCGCAGGGAACGTTGTCGGAACGCGTGTTTGGGCAGATTCTCGAGGCGATATATAGCGGGTCTTTGCCGCCGGGCAGCATCATCAACGAAGTTGCCCTGGCGCAAGAGTTCGGAGTAAGTCGTGGCCCTGTGCGAGAAGCAGTCAGGCGGTTGCAGGGTATTCAGCTTGTGACGTGTGAGCCCTATGTCAAGTCGCGTGTCGTGATGCTTTCCGCCCAGACTGCGCTAGAACTTTTCCAGATGCGTATGGCCCTTGAAGGCGTTGCATGTGGTCTGGCGGCTCAGCGTATGAGTGAAAAGGAAGTTGACCAGTTGATTGACGAACTGGAGCAAGATCGCCAGCAACGTAGTGTGACGAGCACTGGCGAAGGCGCGTTGATGCGTGTTTTCGATTTTCATGAGCGCATTGTGCGAGCCTGCGGTAATCAGCGCATTATCAATGCGCTTTGCGGGGACTTATATCATCTGCTGCGCATATACCGGCGTCATTCCGGCACAGTGTTAGAACGCAAACATGATGCCTATTCCGAGCATTGGCAAATCTTGCGTGCGATCAAAATGCGCGATGCGCTACTGGCCGAGTCGTTGATGCGCTCCCATATTGAACGTGCCGCGCAACACTTGTCCGAACACTTGGACAACCTCGAAGAAGTGCCAAGCATTGGGGTTCGAATGTCGATTTTGTGATTCTGTCTTGAAAACAATAAACTGATTGGAGTAGTGAATGAGTGGTGCACAAAAACTTCGCGCGCTGTTGAATAGCGGTGCATTTATCGTATCGCCAGGTGTATACGATGGCTATAGTATTCGCCTTGTTGAGGCAGCAGGTTTCAAGACAGCATGTACCAGCGGTGCGGCGATTTCGAATTCTTTGCTCGGCATCGCCGACATCGGCGTAATGGGGCTTAACGAGAACGTCAATCATTGCCGCAATCTTGCGCGCTCGGTGTCCATTCCTTTAACAGCCGATGCCGATACCGGTTATGGCAATCCTGTGAATGTGTTTCACACTGTGCGGCAATTCGAGGAAGCTGGCGTTGCTGGCGTCAATCTTGAAGATCAGGTTAGCCCGAAGCGTTGTGGGCACATGCCGGGAAAGGACATTGTCAGCACAGCTGAAATGGTCAAGAAGATCGAAGCGGCATGTCTTGCTCGTCGCAGCGATGATTTTGTCATTATTGCCCGTACTGATTCGATTGCCATCGGTGGGGTTGATGAAGCTGTGAAGCGCGCCAAGGCCTACGCGGCCGCAGGTGCCGACATGCTGTTTCCAGATGCGGTGCGCAGCGAAGACGACATTAAACGCATTGTAGATGCGGCAGGCATACCGGTTACCATCAATATGGGGTTTGGTATTCGCGCCCGTCCAACAACGCCATTGGTTCCCATTCCTCGTTTGAAAGAGATCGGGGTAAAGCGGATCAGCCTGCCACGCATGCTTCCCGCCGCCGCGATCAATGCGATGACTCAGGCGTTGGCCATCATGCAAGAAGTGATTCAGACGGGGCAGCCGGTAGACAGGCCCGATCTTCTGGTGGGTATTGAAGACATCATGAAGTTGATGGGGTATAGCGAAATGCGTGAACTTGAAACGCGCCTCACGACGCTAAACCCGGAGGCTGCCGAAAGCTGACCTGCGGTTAATGCATTACCGGCTTTCCGACATCGTGCGCCGGTGCGTCGAGCATATCCAGATAACGCTCGACATGCACCTCGTCTATCTGCTCGGGACTAAGGTATTTTTCGCTGTACTTCAAATACACACCACTGGTCAAAAACAAGCGGAATAGTTCTGGGTCGATGTGCTGGTCTCGGGCCATGTTGGCAAGAATGCCTATGGATTCGGAAAGGGTTTTGGCTGTCTTGTAGGGACGGTCTGCGGCGGTTAGCGCTTCGAAGATATCGGCAATCGTCATTACTCGCTCAGCGATACCCATGTCGTCTTTGTTCAAGCGGCGGGGGTAGCCGCTGCCATCCATTTTTTCATGATGGTTGCCTGCGATGGAAGGAACGCGTTTCAGGTGACTGGGCAGCGGCAGGCTATGGAGCATGATGATGGTCTGCACAATATGCTCGTTAATCTTGAATCGTTCTTCAGGGGTCAGGGTGCCGCGTCGGACGCTCAGGTTGTACAGCTCGCCGTAGTTGTAGGCGTAAGCCGGTATGTCCATGTCAAAACCCCATAGGTTGTCAGGGTCGTTTTTGTCTACCGGAGGCTTGCGTTCCTTCCAGTGAACCAGGTGCTCGGGGCGGTCTGATAGCAGGCGTTCTTCTGTCGGCAACGGAGTTGCCGTGGAAGCAGGCAGTCGTCCGGCTTCGTGGTGAGCCAGGCCAAGGCGGTTGTCGAAATGCCTCCACCAGCGTCGCGCCCCGATCTGCTTGATGCGGCCGATGTCATCGTCGTCCATGAATTCGCCGCCGATATTGGCATTGGCTATGATCGTGAATTCTTCTTGCAGGTCGGCATGGGTGCGCGACAGTGCAAGTTTCAGTGCGTTTTCATCGCCTCCTTGGGCCAACCCTTGCCAAAACGCTATCTCGGCATCGCGCCAAAGTACTTCGAAGCGAGTGCGTATTTCATGGATGCGGTTGTACTGGGTTTCTAGTTTGGTTGCCTTGTCCATGACGGATTCCGGGCTGGTGACTTTGCCGCAATCATGCAGCCAGGCTGCAATGCGAAATTCGTAGCGCTGCGCATCGGTCATGTCGAAGTCCGCATAAGGTCCGCTGTCTGCATGGATCACCTGATCCAGCAGTAACTCGGCCAGGTCCGGAACACGTTCGCAATGCGCGCCGGTATAGGGACTCTTGGCATCGATAGCATTAGCCAGTAGTTTGATGATGGCATCCAGCAGACGTTGCTGCGCTTCGATGAGTTGCCGCGTTTCGATTGCCACCGCGGCCGCGCCTGACAGCTCTTCCACGAAATGCCGGAATGGTTGACGCTGGCTGCCTGTTGGCTCGTGCTCCGGGTCCAGTTGCAGTACCAGAATACCCAGTAACTCTTGATTGCGATTATTCAACACCACGGGAAGGTAGTGCATCTGGCTTTCTAGTGCCTGGGCAATCGTGGCAGCCAGGTTTGTTTGGTTGTGCACTGCCAGGCGAAGTTCTTCAGGATAAGTTTCGTTCTGGTCACTGGTCGCAAGCTTCAGGACGCCGGAATCGTCGTCATGCAGGTAGACAGCACCACTGCTGGCGCCGGTGGCCTGTACCAGCCCTTCCAGTACCTTGCCGAGCATGCTGTCCAGTTGTGTTTCATGGCTTAGCGTGAAGGTAATGGCCTGGAAGTTGTTGATGGTTTTTGACATGCTGCCGAGCACTTGGCTAAGCTTGCGTATTTCAGAAATCCTGGATTGCACTCCAATGTTGCGGCTAAAATCAAAGTCCGACAGAGTGCTTACCTGTTCAGTTAAAACACGCAGCGGCCGGCTGATACGTTGACTTAGTATCCAGCCTATCAGCAGAAGCAGGGCGGTCAGCGCCGCCAGCCAGATTCCTTCTTCAACCAGCGCATGACGCGCGTCTGTCAGCATTTCCGAAGCGGGAACGGAGATCAGAAGCTGAGTGTCGTGCTCGGTGAAGTTCGAGAGAGGCGCGAGCATGCCATACCATTTCTCGCCGTTTACTCGGTAAAGGCGTGGGGCATTGTCTTGAGGCGGGGTCTCGAATAGTTGGGTCAGGCTTGCCTCACCTAACTCAGAGACATGCGGCAGGCGCAGGTCGGCGTCGTCCTGGGCGCGTAGCAGCCGTTGTGAGTTCGGGTGCACGATGACATTGCCGCCGTCGTCCAGAATTACAATTTTGGTGCCCGGAGTCATGCGTAAGTCGCGAACTGCATTATTGAGATCGCCAATCGAGACGTCCATTCCAATAATCGCAGTCCCACTAATACTGCGTTGCGCCAGTGTCATTCCCGCTTCGCGAGTCGTGAAGAACACATACGGCGGGGTCATGGTAGTGCTTGATTGATCAATTGTCTCGGTATACCAGGTTCGGTCGCGGGGGTCGAAGCGATAATCGGATTTGACTTCGGTTTGTAGCAAGGCAATTTCGCGGCTGTAAAAATGCCATTCGCCGATCATCTCGTTCGCTGTTCCAAGGCTCATGCTTTGCACCAGGAACGCGCTGGCGGCGGGCGCGGCGAAACGCTGCTTAAGTTCCGCGTCTAGGCGACGCAGCAGTATGAATTCGCTGTTCGGGTAGCCGACATAGATGGCGCTAAGCATTTGGTTGGTATTCAGGCTTTCTATCAGAGCCGGCAGGCGCTCCAGCCGCTGCTGCAGATTGCCGGCCTGGGCGATTGGATCATGGGATAGCAGGCGTATCGTACTTTGCACCGGGTTGATAAGGCGCCGGGCACGTTCGTTAATGGTTCTGCCAAACTCCTGGGCTGAGTCGCCCGCAGCGGAAAGCATAATCTGCTGCACGCTGTGATAATTTTTCCAGGCAAGCACACCGCCTAATAGCAAGGTGCTGAAGATAATTGCTAGTGCGATGAAGACTTGCACAGGAATGCTGCGCGTGGAGGGAGTCATGGTAGAACGCTCCAATGGGGTCATGTCGCAATAATCGGCTTGATCGCATGGTTGGCGAAGAGCGGAAATTTACTGAATGCTAAACCATTACTGGTCATCCGTCTTTGCTTTTAGAAATAATCGCCTTTTCTAGTGCATGCGAAAGCCTTCACAGAGTCGGATCTCCTGGGTCTCTGATCAGCATTAATTCCTCCGTCAGCGTTCGTATTCATTCCTCATAATATGATTGATATTAGAGTCCTGTTTGGCTAATTCGACTACTTATCTTCGGCACCTGGACTCGCCATGCTGCGTTGCAAATCCTCGCGATAGCTACGGCTATCGCTGTGGTCTGCGCCTTGCCTGACAAGCCCATGCATCCGAATATAAGTTCACGAACTAACCAAACAGGACTCTAGCCGCTGAGTTGTCGGGTGTTAATTATCGATGAATAGGGCAAAATAAAAACGTGCTTTCTAACGAGGAGGAATAATGAGTAATGCTGAAATAGTGGCGGATGCAATTAGGTCGCGCAGAAGCGTAAGGGGGTTCTTGCCCAGGCCAGTCGATATGGCGCTGATTAGTGAAATATTGATGGCGGCTTCCTACGCGCCCAGTGGCAGCAATATTCAACCGTGGCAAGTTCATGTGGTAGTGGGCAGCAAGCGCGATGAGCTTTCTAAAGCCCTGGTTGATGCACATAATCAAAAACGTCCGGAAACTCGCGAGTACGAGTATTACCCAGTCGAGTGGCGCAGTCCGTATATCGAGCGGCGCCGCCAAACCGGTTGGGGCTTATATGAAACCTTGGGTATTCAAAAAGGCGACAGACAGGCATCTGCCAATCAGCACGTTAAGAATTATGCTTTTTTCGGCGCGCCGGTAGTGTTGTTCTTTACGATTGATAACGATCTTGAAAAAGGCAGCTGGCTTGATTACGGTATGTTTCTGCAAAACATCATGGTGGCGGCCAGAGGTCATGGCTTACATACCTGCCCTCAGGCAGCGTTGGTTAACTATCCCGATATTGTAAAAAGCAAGCTTGGCATTGGCGACAGCCAGATCGTGGTTTGCGGAATGTCGATGGGGTACGAAGATACCAATTGTCTGGCGAATCAATTCAGGCCGCCTCGGGTTGATCTGGATTCGTTTGTGAAGGTTCACTCGTAAAGCGCAGTGGCGGGTAAAAACGAAGGTAGCTCCCGTAGTGCTACGGAAGCTGCTTGCATAATCAGAAGCAGCAAGTAATCAGGCTGCAGCGCCCATCCGGTTACGCGTCTGACCATTGCCGACATAGGCGGCAATGGCCAGGCACGATGTTAGCCCGGGCGACTCAATTCCGAACAGATTGATCAGGCCCTTGATGCCATGCACTTCCTGGCCTTCGATTCGGAAATCCGGCGGTGCGCCGTGCAGCGGCGTCCCTGGCGCATCCAGGCGCGGCCGAATGCCGGTGTAACCGGGCAGCAGGCTGCCATCCTGAAGCTGCGGGTAATATCTGCGAATCCCTCGATAGAAGGCGGCTTCACGTGACTCATCGAAGGTGTAATCGACGTCGTCGATCCAGTGCAGGTCCGGACCGAACTTGCACTGACCGCCCAGGTCCAGTGTGACGTGCACTCGATCGCTCGATTCCCGGGATACGGGGTAAACCAGATGGCGGAAGGGCGACACGCCGCTTAGCGTGAAGTAATGCCCAATCGCATAGTTCACACTGGGTATAAAACGGGCATCTAACCCTTTAAGCGACTTTGCCACTTTATGCGCGTGCAGGCCCGCGGCGTTGATTACCAGCCCGCACTGCATTTCCATGGGCTCGTCGCCGCCTACCTGCAGCACCATGCCATCGTTACATGCTTCACCCCCTATCACAGGGCTTTTCAGTGCCAGTGTGGCACCTGCGTGCTCGGCATCGCCGAGCAGTGCCAACATCAGTCCATGGCTGTCCACAATGCCGGTAGATGGTGAATACAGGCCCGCAATGGCGGATACGCTGGGCTCCATTTCTGCGAGTTCGGCCGCAGAGAGCCGACGCAAGTCATCGACCCCTGCCGCGCTGGCATGCGAGGCATATTTATCCAGGCCGCTCAGATCCCGTTCCTCGGTTGCCACGATCAGCTTGCCGGTTCGCCGGTGCGCCACCGCTCGAGCCTCGCAGTACTCGTACATGCGCTTCTTGCCTTCTACACACAGCCGCGCCTTTAGAGACCCCTTTGGATACGATAGGCCGGCGTGTATCACTTCCGAGTTCCGGGCGCTCGTATGCGTTCCGAAGGCGCTCTCGGCCTCCAGCAGGATGACCTCACGTCCGGAAGCCGACAGCTCACGGGCGATGGCAAGCCCCACCACGCCCGCACCGATCACTGCACAATCTATTTTTTCCATGGCTGCTCCGGCTTCAATTTGGGGTCGCGCCGGAAGATTTGACGATTGCCTTCCAGTTTTCTGACGTTTTTGCCAGGAAGCCAGCGAATTCTTCGGGGCTGTTCGGGCCGACGGGTTCTGCACCAGCAGTCAACAACAATTCTTGTACGCTCGGGTCAGCCAGGAAGGTATTGACCTCGGCATTGACCTTGTCGATGATCGGACGGGGCGTTCCCTTTGGAACGAAGAATCCGTACCAGGTGCCCATATCAAAATCGGGTATGCCTTGTTGGATCACTGTCGGCACGTCCGGCAACGCACTCGAGCGTTGTTGGGTACTGATGGCAATGGCCTTGAGTTTCCCGGCACGGATATGGCCAATCACCGACGGAATCGTCGCAAACATAAATTGAACCCGCCCGCCAATCAGGTCATTCAATGCTGCTGCGCCTTTGTACGGAACATGGGTTGCATCAAGCCCCATACGCTGGGAAAGAATGAAGCTGGTAAGGTGTGCCGCAGTGCCCACTCCCGTTGAACCATAGAACAACGGTTCACTTCTGGACTTTGCATAGGCCAGGAACTCTGTCAGGTTATTGGCAGGTACAGAAGGGTGGACGACTAGAACGTTCTGTACATCCGCAACTTTCACAATGGGCAGAAGATCCTGTAACGGGTCGAACTTCAGGTTGGTATATAGATGCGGGTTGATCATTACCGGTGCAGCGGTATTGATGCTCCAGGTATACCCGTCGGGTGCCGCGCGCACAACATGCTCAGTGCCGATATTGCCGCCGGCGCCTCCTTTGTTCTCAAGCACAATGGCCTGACCCCAGCGCTCTCCTAGTTTCTGCCCGAAGGCGCGACCAATAATGTCCGTTGTGCCGCCGGCAGGGAATGGCACGACAATTTGTATGGGTTTAGAGGGGTAGGCGTCGATGGATTCCGCTGCTACGGGCAGCGATAGCATCAGGCCTGACAACAGCATGGCCAGTGGGGCCCGGCGAACAAGAAGCTTGCAGAACATGGTTGGTCTCTTTTGTATAGTTCATGAAGGCTTAGACTGTATCGGTTGAGCCAGCTTCTGCCTAGGTATCAAAAGAGCGCTGGGGGGTCACCAATCGAGAGCTGTCGCGCCAGGCCATTTGCCCTCTTTCACCAGCTTGCGCATCAGGTCCACCAGGACGATCCTGGTGGCCAGAGCTGTGGGCGACAGCTCATCGTCGGATGCGCTGGTCACCATGTTGGTACGCTTTAGATAAGGATCATCCAGGGGGTGCACGCTGAATTCACTGGTGTCCGTAGCGACGACGGCGGCGCCAGGTTGAATGGTGGCATATCCGTTGTTGCGCACAATAGACATAAGAGTGGAGAGGCCATCAACTTCCATGCCGATTACCAGCTCTATTTGCATGCGCCGGAAGGCCGCTTCCACCAGCAAGCGTAACCCATGAGAACGGCTGGTCAGCGCCAGCGGAATGCCTACTAATTCTTTCATAGACAAGCAACGACCGTCCGGAAACGGCAGCATGCCTTGCCGGGCCACGAGGAACAGCGCCTCGCTTAGAACGGGTATAACGCTCCAGCCGGCGCCAATGTCCATCTGATAAAGTACGGCCAGGTCCAGTTGCCGCATGTGTAGCATGGATGTCAAATTTCCCGCCAGGTTCTCCACGAGATGGAGCCGAATGGCCGGATAACGCAACTGCATCTCTGCGACCAAAGGCTGGGTCAGAATCGATGCCGTGGTGGACGCCATGCCAATACTCACTACTCCGGACAATCGGGCATTCCGAGCCGCCTCGACGGCATTATCGAGGTGACGCAGTCCAAGCCGGGAGTGGGCGAGAAAGGCTTTGCCTGCCTCGGTGGGTTCTACGCCAGTGGCCATCCGCTTCAACAACTGAGTATTTAGTTCCTCTTCCAGCAACCTCAGTTGCTTGCTCACGGCAGAGGGGACCACCCCTAGATCGCGAGCCGCTTTTTTAATGCCGCCCAGTTCGATCACTCGAACGAAATAGTGGACCTGATGCAATTTCATGCTTGCTGGTTCGCTGCTGTTTCAAGCTTGATTTTGTCAGGCACGCATACCTCCTTCCGGTATCCAATGTAATTTATTCCATTTCCAAATCAACCGTGAGCTGTGTCGGCGCAGCAGCCTTACATCAGTAATGTCTGCGCTTCGCCTTCGTGTTCACAATTGATCTGGCAATGGAATTAGACCGCATTCAAGTTTCGCAGCCCATGAATAGTAGAAGAACCCGCGGCCCGGGCAAGATGGCGACACGTTCAGCCATCACCATCATCGTCATCTAAATGAAACTTGTGGATCAGACGGTGGGCGAGCGGCGCCAGGGTCAGGCCCAGCGTCGCGACAAACACAAGGCCCACCAGAATGCTGTACAGCGCGAAGAACATCTTTCCGCCTGCCGTGGCAGGCATGATAAACGGGCCAATGCCGGCCAGTATTAGCGATATGTTCAGTATGGCGTCATGCCAGTGAATCGGTTCCAGCCACAAATGGCCCAATACTCCGATTGACAGCGTGATGCCCACAATAGCCATGGCCAAACCTACGTGTTTGAACATGCGCAGACTGAAATGCCTTGCAGACAATAAAGGCTCGTTTTTTGATTCGTACATATCCACAATTATCTTGAAAGCCGGTCTTGCTAACAGCTTAACTCATAGAGGGCGATATACCGAGTTCCGGCTTGCTTTGTGCCGCGTTCTGCTTGCCTTCGAGGTGTTTATGTCGAAGGCCCTTGTGCCCAGGTATTTAATATTGCCGCGGCCGCAAGCCCATGTGAAACCAGTTGATCAGGCTAACCGCGTCGAAGACCGGAAGGCCAAACTGATTGACAATATCGGCACTGAATGGCGGCATGTTCGTGCACTCCAGAACAATTGCGCCAATGTTGGGTGCCTGCGTTAGCAACTGGGACGCGGCATCCAGTAGTTCGTCGCGCAGAACGGCCGGGTCGGCGTCCGGGTGCCCTTCTTTGATCGAACGCACGAATAGCGAATCGGCAGGCATGCCCTGCACGGGGATGTCTGCGCGTACGCCTGCCGCTTCAAGGTGTGCCGGCGTCAGGGATTTTGCTTCGAACGTTAGCACGCCAACCTGTTGCCCGGGCGGCAGCAAGCGTTCCACCCAGGGAACTTGAAGCAGGCTGCTGCTGGCGACCGGTATGCCGCAGGCTTGCGCCAAAGCGTCCTGGTAAAGGGCAAGAAAGCCGCAGGTGGTGGCAATGCCATCCACGCCCTGAGCGGCCAACTCGCAAGCACCTTCAATGAAGGGAGCCAGCAGCCCATTCCCATCCAGATCCATCATTTTTGCTGGTGTTGACGCTTCGACGACTTTGTACTGCACTGGAAAGGAAAAAGAGGTGGCATTGCCGACGTCGCCCGGAAGGCGTCGGAATTGGGAATTGACCATGAGGATGCCGACTGACACCCCATGGAAAACCTTATGACGTGCGTAAACCATGGTTACTTGGGCTCGAAGTTCGCTTTCTTGACGACATTTACGTACTTTGTGTACTCGTCCTTGATGAGTTTGGCAAAGGCTGTTCCGGTCGTTGTTCCAGGGCTCAGTGCCTGCTCAAGCAACCAGGTGTTCAGCTTTGGATGATTCAACGCCTGGGTCAGGGCCGATTGCAGTTTGGCAGCGACTTCGTCAGGAACGTCGGCCGGGGCCCAGATACCATACCAGGAATCAAAATCCATGTCGTGTATACCCTGCTCGGCCAGAGTCGGTACTTCAGGCATCAGGGGGTTACGCGATTCGCCTGTTACAGCGATTGGAGTCAAGCGTGCCCCTTGTACGAAAGGCAGGGTGGTCATGACCGGATCGAGCATTCCTGTTACCTGGCCGCCCGCGATATCGGTCAGCGTAGCTGCCGAGCCTTTGTAGATAATCATTGGTATTTGGGTGCCGGCTACAACGTTGAAGTATTCCATTGCCAAGTGGCCGCCCGAGCCGAATGCTCCCACACCGAAGTTCGCGTCCTGGGGGCGCGTCTTGGCGTACTGAATGAACTCCTGAACATTCTTGATGCCCGACGAAGGGGATACGACAAAGGCAAGTGCGGTACGCGCGACCTGACCGATGGGCCTGAAGTCTTTCTCCAGATCAACGGACTGTTGGGCCTTCATGACCAGGGGGTTGAAGATGATGGTGCTGGCGGTCAGCAGAAGCGTATGGCCGTCCGGACGAGATTTGGCGACATGCGCCGCACCGATATTGCCCGACGCACCCGGCCGATTTTCGATAATGACGTCTGTGCCCAGGATTTCCGATAAATACGGCGCAATTTGCCGGCTTAGCGTGTCGACCGTGCCGCCCGGTACGAACGGTGCAATAAGGGTAATGGGTCTGGTGGGAAATGATTCCGCGGCCGCGGTAGCGATGCCGGTCAGGATGGAGAGCGAGCCAACTGCAAGGGCGACAAGGGATGACAAACGCATGAGTGCTGATTCCTGTTGATACGGTAGCAGCAGAGCTGTACCGGGCGCGAGCCTGCGATGCAAAAGGGGAATACTGTAATTGCCGCGAGTGAACCATGTCCAATAACGGAAATTGATTAACTTATGCCTGATTGCTACTTCGGCAAGTGTGCACCAGTTTCCTGGGAAGTGTCCAGATCAGAGGTAAAAATCGGCAGTGCTTGTTCTTTTGTTTTTAGTTGCTATTGCCAGGTGCAAGTATTCCGCGTAAGCGGCTTGCAAAGTTTCATGAAAGGACACAGCCGGCTGCCTGACCAAGGTGTCCTAAACTATTCGACCTTACTTAAGCAACCAAGGGGGCGCAATCTCGCGCCACTGGCCGGGCAGTAATCCATTCAGGCTCCAGGGGCCGACTTTTACTCGCACTAAACGCAAGGTTGGCAGGTTTACGGCGGCAGTCATGCGTCGCACCTGGCGGTTGCGTCCTTCGTGAATGACTAGTTCCAGCCACGCCGTGGGCACGCTCTTGCGAAAACGCACCGGAGGGTGTCGCTCCCATAGTTGAGGCTCATTTATAAGCCGAACTTCGGCGGGCAGGGTAGGGCCGTCGTTCAGCTCGACGCCGGTTCGCAGGCGCTGTAGTTGTTCCGGAGTCGGCTCGCCTTCCACCTGCACCCAATAGGTTTTCGCCAGCTTATGTTTCGGATCGGTGATGCGCGCCTGTAAAGCGCCATCGTTGGTCAGCAGGACCAAGCCCTCGCTATCGCGATCAAGACGCCCG
>LNAP01007168.1_pt1 | contig 13378 bp, 15 predicted proteins | sample 602601 | NCBI WGS metagenome assembly LNAP01 (sample SAMN02440304, study PRJNA202911) | soil metagenome | biome: Subtropical and temperate rainforests or woodlands; isolation source: soil samples (1 kg each in a 20% v/v slurry with milli Q water) were... ...
CCTGTCGCGGCATACCAGATGGCATACCAGAAAATTTGAAAATGTATATTTGCCTTAAAATCAATTACTTAAATAGGCGCAGTGGCGGAGAGAGTGGGATTCGAACCCACGGAAGGTTTGACCCTTCGCCGGTTTTCAAGTTTCCCGTACCCGCGCTTTACGTTGATTTAAGCTGCTATTGTAAGCCTTGCGCACCTTTACAGGTCAATGACTTGCGGCCGCTTTTTGTTTTGTGGAACTTGTCGTAACTTTATACGGAGCGCTTACGAACTGCTTATGAGCGCCTGAAAAGATGCGGCCGGCGACTGCGCCAACAGTCCCGACCGCGCGGCCCGTCCCTTATTCGACAAGGAACCGACATGACGATAGTAACCACAACCGCCCAAGTCAGCGAGGTGCGCCGTGCCTAAGCTGACGAAGAACTACATCGACAAGATCACAGCGCCTGCTGGCAAGGAGGCGTTCCACTGGGATGACTCGCTCAAGGGGTTCGGCCTCCGGGTCACCCCTACCGGCAAGATCACCTATATCGTGCAGGGGCGGGTCAATGGCAGTTCGCCCCGCATCAGCATCGGCCCGCATGGGGTCTTCACTGTCGATCAAGCCCGTGATGTTGCCCGCGAACATCTGCGCAGCATGCGCATGGGCATCGACCCGCGCGCCGTCGCCAAGAAGGAAGCCGCCCAGCGCGTCACCCTCCGCGACGTGGCCGACGGCTACAAGCGCGACCGTCCGCTGAAGGACAGCAGCAAGGCCGAGATTGAACGCCATGTGACCACAACCTTTGAGGCATGGCTCAAGAAGCCGCTCAAGGACATCAACCGCGAGGCGGTCACGAAGCGCTTCAACGAGATCAAGACCAAGGGCACGACGGGCAACGGCCCAGCACCAGCGCAAGCGAATCAGGCCTTCGCTGTGCTTCGCGCCTTGTTCAACTACGCCATCCGCGAATACCGCGAGCCGGACGGATCGCCCGTGCTGACGGACAACCCCGTTGATGTGCTCTACAAGAAGTGGGCACCGCTCAAGCCGCGCACTAGCCGCGTGCCGGATAGCAAGGTCGGCGCGGTGTGGTCATTCCTCACCAAAGTCCGTGAGCAGGCATACAACCGTGACACGCTGGCAAGCATTGACCTTGTGATGCTGCTCATGCTGACCGGTCTTCGTATCGGGGAATGCAGCGAACTGACATGGGATCGGGTCAATCTTGAGGAAGGCTGGATTCACATACCCGACCCGAAGAACAGCAACCCCGTATGGCTGCCGCTATCCACGCAGGCGGTGCAGTTGCTGACCACGCGCCAGCGCGTCAAGGGTAGCCCGTTCGTGTTCTCGTCCTGGGGCAAGGCTGGGCACATCAAAGACCCGCGCGACACGATGAAAAAAGTCAGCGAGGTAGCGGGCACGAAGATCACGCCGCACGACCTGCGCCGCACCTACACCACGATAGGCGTCGCGTCGGTGGGCATCGACTTGCACAAGGTCGAATTGCTGACGAACCACGTTCCCAAGGGCGTGACGGCGCGCCACTACCTTGAGACTTCGCATCTGCAATATCTCAAGCCTGAGACGCAGCGTATATCCGACTGGATCGAAGAACAGGCAAGCAAATTATCCAACATTGCCGCGTAAAGTGGTGTTAGGGTAACGCCAACTAAGCCAGTCCCGTGCAATGCGGGGCTGGCAAAACGTGCCGCACTGGGGCGCGCCCACGAGGAAAGTTCCAGAGACAGCAGCCGCAAGCAAAGAGGGGGAAGTGCCCTCGGAGCCCGGACACCCCAACCCGTCGGGCAGGTGACAACATAAATGACGGCAAGCACTCGCCTTGCCTGACGCTCCCTATTGCATGCGCTGGCAAGGCACAGTCTGAGGACTACTTGCCATGACCACACTTTCCGCACTCAGCCCCGATCTGCTGACGAACGAAGAAGCTGCCGCACTGCTCGGCATCAAGCCCAACACCCTCGAAATCTGGCGCACGAAGGGCAAAGGCCCGGAGTTCGTGAAGCTCGGGCGCACCAAGTCCGCGCCTATCCGTTACCAGCGCCCCAGAATTTTTGAGTGGCTGGAGCAGCAATCCTTCAGCAGTACCAGCGCCTACGCGCCGAACGCCAAACAAGCAGTTTGACGGTCATGGCGACGAGAACCCAATGCAGCCGCGCAACTTGCCGACCCCGCACACCCGCCGATAAGCCCTGCATAACTCCATCAAGAAAAAAGCCGTCGGGTCAGGACGGCTTTGGAGAGGAACAACATGCACAGCACGCATAGCGTAGGACAAGCCAATTCTGACGGCTCGGATATTTTGCAGCCCGCACAGCCGCCGCTACAGCAAGCGCAGCACCCCAGCCAGTACCACAATGGCGGCAACCCCGCGATCTCGGCCCCAGCCGCCGCGCAGCCGCCCACGCTCCCGTGGCTTGCTGCTGCACAAGAGCGCAATCCGCACCTGACACCGGAAGTCGCGCAGGCTCAGGCGATAGCCGAGGCGCAGCGGGAAGCAACCAAGGCCAAAGAGATAGAGCTTCAAATTGAAGGAAAGAAGCTCGAACGCGAAAAGGTGCGGCACCGTGTTCAGACCCAGCCGCGAACCATCGACCCGAACAAGATCAAGCTGGAGTTCGCCATGCCGGAAGATATCGAAACAGCCACAGTCACCTACCTTGTTGATCCGTTCCTGCCGCGTCAATGTGTCGTCGGCTTCTTCGGGCGTGGTGGCACTGCCAAGTCGTCGTTCCTCGCAACGATGGCGGCCATGATTAGCCACCACGCCTCCACCGTCTGGATCAGTGCGGAGGAATTGAAGGGGTGGATTACTGCTCGCCACATCAAGGCGGGTGGCGCGCCCGGCTCGCTAATGGTTTTTGCTGGTATCGAGACCGACGAGCACAGCGGACAGCAGATTCAGGTCTTCGGCGTCTATGAGCATTTGGACGCGACAATCAACATGGCGAACATCACGGCGATGAACGCGGGGACGCCACCCGTGCGACTCGTCGTGCTTGATACCGCCGTGGCACTGACCATCTGGGCGCCGGGGCAAAGCCCCAACGATGACGCCTCAGTTAAGCGCCTGCTCGCATACATGCAGACGCTGGCGGAAAAGCATGACGTGACCATTGCGTTCATCGGTCACAACAACAAGCGCAGCAGCCAGAACACCGAGCACTTTGAAGACATGGTGGCAGGTGCTGGCGCATGGGTTACGTCACCACGGGTTGCGTTCGCGCATGCCCGCGACAAGCGCGAAGAGCACGCCTATGTCATGCGCCTAGCGAAACCCCAGCTCACGCCGCGTTTCCTCGTCACCTACAAGACAGAGGCCGTGCATACGCTGGCACAACGCGCAGACGCTCCAGCGTCGGTGCTGTGTAAGGCGGTGCTCGGTGAATGCGTATGGGGCGAGGATGAATCGGCGCGCGTGTTCGATGCTGCCACCGGCAAGGAGACCGAAGAAGACACCGGGCGCGCGCTCGATCAGAAGATGACCACAGTGTCACAGGTAGTCGAGGTGCTGGTGCAGGCGGTTCATGTGACGCATGCAGGCCAGGACGTGACCCGTGACATGGTGCATAGCGTTCTGAAACGAGAGGTGAATGGTCGCCGCTGGAAGGACGTAGAAGACATGCTCCGCTTGGCGCAATTCCAGTATCGAATCGACGTGGCGCGCGGAGCGAACAATCAGGCGCTTTACCGAAAAGCGACGCTGACTTGAGCGATTCGGTTTTGCAGTCGCCGCCCCTGTGCTGGGAAGTGCAAAACCACAAAACTACAAAACGGGGATCATCGTTTTTTGGTTTTGCACTTTTGCAGCAGTTAGCACAGGGGCGGCGACTGCAAAACCGGCCTGCATCAGTTCGCGGCGGTCGCGCGTGAAAGGCCGTTGAATTTGCGCCAAGCGTAGAACTCGCAGGCCACGTTGTTCTCGTTCCAGCCGTTTTCCGGTGCAGCGGCTTTCGCGTCCTTGATCGTTGCGCTCGGGTTCGCGTCGAGCCAGGCCCAGACAGCAGCGCACAGGCCGCCTTCCTTGGGACGCTTCACGCCGTTCTGCTCGATCCGCTCCACCTTCGGGGCGGCTACCTTCTTCGCCTTGCTTGTGGTCACCCCCTGCACGGCGACAGCGGGCGCTACAGGCTCGCTTTCGGTAGCTGTCGCCGCTGGGGTATTGGCCGCACCCTGCTCAGCGCTTGCGGGCGGCTGCTTCGCCTTCCAGCCGAAGCGCACTTCGTCACCGTTCTTATGCACGGTGATTTCCACCAGTTCGGCGGGCACCCCTGCGGCAACACCAGCGCGGCGGGCGTTCTCGCGTTTCGTGTAGGTCTTGGTTTCCATCGTCGTTGCTCCTGTGCGGGTTGTAGATGGGGCAACGCTAAGACGCATCTCCGAGACTCGGCAACGACTTTTTGGATGCACCCGACAGCGCATGTGATGCCGAACGAATAACGCCAAATTACTTGTTCCCAGTTTGTTATTGAACTGTAGAGCGTTGTTTTAAATAAATATTCCTTGCGGACCTTCGCTGATATTTCCCAGCATGTAAGCAATGCGTACCCGTTACGCGCCTTTTATCAAGGAGTTTGCACATGCCTACCGAAATTGATGCCCGTATCACGCCCACGCTGCACCCCGACAACGTCGCAAGCATTGACGGCTTTGACGAGCAGACCGCGCCGTATCTCGCGCCCACCATGACCGCGTTCAGCACCGCCTATGAAGGCATTCGTGCTGTCCATGAGGCGCGGGAGAAAGCCAAAACCAATCCGACTTGGAATGAAGCGCATCAGATCATTCACACGGACGACTTCGCGCAAAAGCACCTCGCTCGTATCACCAAAAGTTTCGACGCAACCCGCTCGAACTTGGAGAAGGGTATTGCGATGCTGGAGCAGCAGCTTGCAACGCCGCTTGAATCCAAGGCAGCGCAGAGCGTCAGCGCTGAGATTCGCGCCTACGCCAAGAACCTGCCCAGCGAACAGCGCCACAAGTTCATCCAGCAAGCCATTGACGAGGGTGACCACACTTCAGTCGCGGCGCTTCTGGGTGCCCCGCCATATCTGTCCGGCCTCGATGCGAACTTCCAGCAGACCTATGTTCGCTTCTGGAACGAGCGCAGCGCGCCCGAGGTTGCCCAGCGCCTCAAGGCGATGAAGGGTGCCAAGCAGATGATCGAAGAACGCGCGGGGCTGGTGTTCAAGGAGCTTGAGAAAGCCGTTGGCGCGCCCCCGCACAAGGCCGCTGCTCTTCGGAAAGCCAAGACCGAGGCGGAGCAAGCGTTCGTCCTCAAGGACATTGGCCAGTGACCTTGTTGGCCCCTGCAATCAACAACATCAAGCGGAGGTAATCAAGTGTCCGAATCCCAAACGCCTGAATGGCTCAAGACGTGGCAGGACTCCCCTGCTGCGCAGGAGCCGCCGCACCGTGGCGGGTTCTTGCCCGGAGTGAGCGGAAATCCTCGGGGCAGGCCGGTCGGGTCGCGGAACAAGAAGAACGTCATCGCTGACGAGCTTGCCAAGGAAGGTAGCGCGGTGGCCCGTGTGGTCATGGACGCTGCGCTTGCCGGTGATATGCAGGCCGCCAACATGGTGCTGCAACGTCTGTCGCCTCCGCTCCGTGCCCGCGCTGAAAAGGTGACGTTTGAACTGACCCCGGATGCGCCGCTGCACCAGCAGGCAAACCAAGTGCTCGCGTCGGTAGCGGAAGGCGCGATTGACCCGGAGACCGGAAAGCTGCTGATCGACTGCATCCAGTCGGTTGCGGGCATCCGCGCCGTTGATGAACTGGAAGCACGCCTTATCGCGCTGGAGGAAAAGAGCCAATGAGCATCTACGACACCGACAGCATTCCGCAACACGGCTGGGCGCGGCCAAAGATCGAGCGCCCGATAGACACGCCGCAGGGGCAAGCCGATCTCAAGCTGATCGTCGAGACCTGTTACGCCGCCATTCTGAATTGCGACGACCCTGCCGTGCGCTGGCAGGCCGCGCGCCTGTTGCAAGCAATCGGCCCATTGAAAGGAACCCTGCAATGAAGAACCTGCACACCGACCCGCGCGAGAACGCGCCCGTCAAGCACACGGTAACGCCCGACGACCTGCAACAGATTCAGCAGCGCCGCATCGAGGCGCATGCAGCCCGCGAGACTGGCGACGCGCTGAACCTGCTCCGCGCTTTCAAGCTGGGCGAGGCGCTGCGCGAGGCACGGGAGTAACCACATGAGCATCAGCAGCGCCAAGGGCATGCTCGCCCGCCTCAAACACTTGGAGCGCTCGCAAGGTGCGACCGACGAGATGCGAGGCTGGGTCAGTGACATGCTCGGCGCTGCCATTGCTGACGGTCGCATGTGCCCGGTCGATGGCCCTGTGGTGCGGCATTGCGTGTTGAACTGGATCGACGACGGCACCGCACGCGCCGGGACTGCTGGCTGGGGGTTGCTGCGATGAAGCCGAATTTCCAAGGCTTCGTAGAGCCGCGCATGTGGCCGCAGGACGACGGAGCGCGGCGCGAACCCGTGCTTGATGCTGACCACAAGCCGCCGCGCGTGGTGCGCTATGTCGGCTGGCGGAAGTGCATGCGGTGTGGTCAGCTCTTTTGGTCGGAGGACGTGTTGCGCTTGCGTCTCTGCACGCCACAACCGAACCGGCAAGGATGCAGGAGCAGGCAAGACGACGACGGCATCTGAAAAACCCTGCACCGCCCTTATCGTCGTCAGCGGTGCAGCGGTGCCCGGTACTAGAGAAGCCGGGCCGTGCCACAGCATGCCGATGCACGTTAATCAATCGGATGCAGCAGCGAGGCGGGTTGTGCTCCTACCTGTCCGACGCTGCCTTCAACGGGTGCCGCTGGCACCCGTTGTCGTTTGTGCGGCTGCGCGAGCGTAGCGGGCGGCTGGGGCGACGATCACCACACTGCCGCCGCAAGGGTACTGGCGGCACCGTTGCGCGGCCTGTAGCGGCGCGCATGCCAGCGAGCAAGGAACAACAAACACGGAGTTATTCGGGCTTGCCCGCTAACCGATTGCTGCCCTTGTGGTTAGGTCGGCAACACCCGCAAGGCATAAGCGCTGCATAAACATCAAACGGCTGTCATGCGCCTTTGAATCAGGTTACGATTCCATCTATTTGATAAATAGATGGGAACTGTGCCCGATGCCACCGCTGACACCAGAACAACAACTCGAATTTGCGGCCTGCAACCCTGAGCCGGTAAGGATCGAACACTTCAACCCTCGCGCCGTTATCCCTTGTGGCGTGACGATTGAGCAACTATGCGCAGCCATGAATGACTTTCTTGGTTTCGTGCAGATGGTGAATGTACGACTGCATGAGAACGGTACGCAGCGCATAGAGGCGATGCTCATGCCTGCGAACTTCAGCAGCATGGTAGGCGAGTTCATGAGCGCCAATCTGCCCAAGCACTCGCCCGGCATTGTGAAGAACACTTATCACAACGGCCACCCTGACATGCTGCCCGCTGGCCGGTTCCCCGGCGACTCATTGCAGCACGGCACGGAAGGAATCGAAGTCAAAGGTTCGCGCTACCTGCGAGGCTGGCAGGGTCACAACGCCGAAGACACATGGCTGATGGTGTTCATGTACGACAGCAACCGGCCTGTGGATGCTGGCGAGGGAGGCCGCCCCGCTATGCCATTCCGCTTCCTGCGTGTTGCAGGTGCGCAGCTCACAAAGGCTGATTGGAACTTCTCTGGAAGGTCGGAAACCAGCCGCCGCACTATCACGGCGAGCGTCACCAATTCCGGCTATCAGAAGATGATGGCTAACTGGATCTACAACGCGCCAGACTTGCCGATGTAATCAAATGAGGTGGAGTTGGGATTCCAGCTCTGCCTCTTTCGCAGTGAAGGAGCGGACATCTGCTCTGGCAAGCAGTGGAATGCCTTCACTAGCCATATCGAAATAGTCCTGATACCGCTCAATGCCAACGCATTGCAGCCCTAGCGCTTCTGCGGCTGCTACCGTGGAACCGGAACCCAAGAACGGGTCGGCAATGATGCCTTCGCCCAAAGGGAGCGCAGCGCGCACGAGCTGCCGCATCAACGATTGGGGCTTGATGCTCGGATGGTCGGCAATTTCGCGCTCGCGCTTTGGGGTACGTTCGCTGACCACAACATCACAGAACGGGTTGCCGTCAGCGAGTCGGCGCAGCCCGCCGGTCTGGTAGGTGCGCAAACACTCGGCAACCGTCATCTTGGCGGGAATGGGCTTGCGGAAGATGCCCCACGGCTCATAGCAGCCGCGCGGCATTGAGCATACGTCGGGGAATTCATCTTCGGCGTTCTTGGGGCGGTCGCCCCCGCGCATGGTACGGACGAGGCGGATCATCTCGCCGCGAAACTCCAAGCCGCTACGAACCAGCGCACCGAAGACCAGTTGCGACAAGAAGGAATTACTAGCGAGGATCACATGGCCGCCCGGACGTAGCGCGTGCATCACTTGCTTGCCCCACTCGAAAAAGAAACGGTCGATTGAGTCGCGCTCCTTCTTGTCCAGCGCGGTGAAGCGCGGCAGGGGTGAGCGGACATGCCCATCGAACGATGGCGGGATTCTCCAGATGCCCCCGTTCCCGTTCTCTTTCTTCTCAAGCTGGTCGAAGTCGTATTCCTTCACGCCATACGGCGGGTCGGTGACGATAGCGTGCAGCGTGTTCTCAGGCAGGCGTCCAAGCCACTCGAAACAGTCCGCATGGACGATCCCCGTGTGACGGAACGCGCGACTTTGATAGTCGAACGCAAGCGCCTTCAGGTCTGCCAACTCAACACCATTCTGCATCTCTTTACCTTGTCTGTCGTGCCACAGCACACAGCATAGGACGCATGCCCTTAGCTAGTACACCGGCACGCTGTGAATTCTGCGCGCCGCTTATGGTGTGCTTACGCCACCAATTTTGCCCAACTACAAGAAAGCCCCGACTGGCGGGGCTTTTTGTCGCTTTTCACAAGCCCTTTGCGTGCTCTCAGAGCTACGCTAAGTGCTTGTTTTTATTGGCGGAGGCGGTGAGATTCGAACTCACGAACGGTTGCCCGTTGCCGGTTTTCAAGACCGGTGCAATCGACCACTCTGCCACACCTCCTACAACTGTTTTCAAGACCGGTGCCTTAAACCGCTCGGCCATCTCTCCGTATCGGTAGCGCTGTCCGCGCCCCGCGTGCCCAGGTCATTGCAACCTGGGCATCCGGTCGGGGCAGCGCCCCGTCCGGCATGGCTCCCCGGCACTGGCCGGGGGTCGCATTCTCGCATTTCAGGTGAGGTTTGCCCACCCGGCCGCTGTCGAGCTCAGCCCGCATCCACCGCCAACGCACCCAACGCACTGGCCTTGATCTTCTCCTTGGCCCGCTCACACGCGCCATCACAATGCAGGCGCGAGGCCTCCAGGGTGTTCGGCCAGGAAGTCGATGAACACGCGCACCGCCGGCAGCAGGCCGCGGCGCGAGGCGAACACGGCGTGGCAGATGCCCTGCGGCAGCGACCATTCCGGCAGAACCACTTCCAGCTCGCCGCTGCGGACGGCGTCGGCGCAGACGGTTTCGGGCAGCATGGTGATGCCGAACCCGTCCTTCACCATGCTCTGCAGCAGCGGGAAGTCGAACCCGGCCACGCGCGGCTGCAGGTCCACGCGGCGTACCGCGCCTTCCGGGCCGTGCAGTTCCCAGCGCTGGCGGGCTTCGTCTTCACTGATGCTCAAGGTGACGTGGTTGGCCAGTTCGTCCGGGTCCTTGGGGCGGCCGGCGCGGTCGAGGTACTTCGGGCTGGCCACCAGTAGTTCCTGCACCTGGCCGAAGCTGCGCATGACCAGGCTGCCGTCATCGTCCAGCCGCGAGCGCACGCGCAGGGCGACGTCGTAGCCTTCGTTGATGATGTCCACGCGGCGGTTGCTGATGTTCAGCTGCAGGCGCACCTTTGGGTACTGGGCCAGGAATTTGGGCAGCAGCTTGGGCAGCTGCATCTGCGCCAATGAGACCGGCACGCTGGCGCGCACCAGACCGCGTGGCTCGGCACTCAGCCGGTCCACCACCTCGCGCGCGGCCTGGGCCTCGGCGAGCATGGTCTGGGCGTGACGGTGCACGCTGGTGCCCACGTCGGTCACCGCGAAGCGGCGCGTGGAGCGCTGCAGCAGGCGCACGCCCAGGTCGGTTTCCAGCTGGCTGATGCGCCGGCTCAGGCGGGATTTTGGGATGCCCAGCGCGCGTTCGGCCGCGGCAAAACCGCCGTGGTCGACCACCATGGCGAAGTAATAGAGATCGTTTAGGTCGTGCATACCGAAGTTCCAGATATAGAACAATACGTGGTATTCAACCACCTTTATCCCAGCCAAGCAACAACCTAACCTGTTCTCCGTCGGCGGCGCCTTGCCCGCCCCTCCCCAGATAACAGGTGATTGCCATGAAGCTTCTTCACATCGATGCCAGCGTCCTTGGCGACAACTCGGTTTCCCGCCAGCTCTCGGCCGCCGTGGTCCAGCAGTGGCGCGACCAGGTGCCGGGCCTGGAAGTGACCTACCGCGACCTGGACGCCCAGCCCGTTGCGCACCTGCGCAGCAGCTCGCTGGCCCAGACCGACGCGACCGAAGTCGCCGACGCGGCGCTGGTGCTGGAACAGTTCCTGGCCGCCGACGTGGTGGTTATCGGCTCCCCAATGTACAACTTCAGCGTGGCCTCCACCCTCAAGGCGTGGATCGACCGCCTGGCAGTGGCCGGCAAGACCTTCAAGTACACCGACACCGGCCCGGTGGGCCTGGCCGGCGGCAAGCACGTGATCGTGGCCAGCAGCCGCGGCGGCCTGCACACCGGCGCCCCGACCGACTTCCAGGACCCGTACCTGCGCCAGGTGTTCGCGTTCTTCGGGATCGACGATGTGGAATTCGTGCGCGCCGAGGGCATTGCCTACTCGCCGCAGCACCGCACCGATGCCATCGCCCAGGCGCTGGCCACCCTGCCGCAGCCGCGTGAGCTGGCTGCTGCCTAAGGGGTAACACCGCGCCGTTCCTCCTCGTCGTGGCGGCGTGGCGCGCAGCACCGGCTCTCCCTCCCCCGCCGGTGTTGCGCCTGATGGCCCCTTTTGGGGCCATCTTCTTTTTCAATGGCGCAACTGCGATGCAGGTGCTGGGCAAGGTCGGTGGGCGTCATTACGCTGACCGCTTACTTGTTCAGGACAGGCCCGCATGCGCTATCTGGTCGTTGCTCCGCACCGGAGCGAATTCCCCCACCCCATCACGCTGGCGCGTGGCCAGGCGCTGCAGGTGGGCGAGCGCTATGAAGGCGCGGAAGGCTGGGACGACTGGTTTCTGTGCGAAGCCGCCGACCAGGCACCGGGCTGGGTGCCGGCGCAGGTAATCGGGCGGGATGCGCAGGGCGATGCGTTTGCGAAGGAAGACTACTGCGCGCGCGAGCTGGACGTGGACCCGGACCAGGTGCTGGTGGGTGGGCGCGTGCTGAACGGCTGGGCGTGGTGCGCGCCGGTGGGCGGTGGGGTTGAAGGGTGGGTGCCGTTGCGGGTGTTGCGGGCCATGTAACCCCGGCGAGGGGTAGACCCACCCCATGGGTGGCTGCACGCAATGCCCGAATCGCCCCGGCAGAGCCCCCGAGGCGATGCACAAACAAAAAACCCGCCGTTCGGCGGGTTTTCCGTGAATCAGGCGATGGTGTCCAGGCCGCCCATGTAGGGCTTGAGCGCATCCGGCACGGTGATGCTGCCGTCGGCGTTCTGGTAGTTCTCCATCACCGCGATCATCGCCCGGCCCACCGCTACGCCGGAACCGTTGAGGGTGTGCAGCAGCTCGGGCTTGCCGGTTTCCGGGTTGCGCCAGCGGGCCTGCATGCGGCGGGCCTGGAAATCGCCGCAGTTGGAGCACGAGGAGATTTCGCGGTAGGTGTCCTGCGAGGGCAGCCACACTTCCAGGTCGTAGGTCTTCACTGCGGCAAAGCCCATGTCGCCGGTGCACAGCAGCACCTTGCGATACGGCAGGCCCAGGGTTTCCAGCACCACTTCGGCGCAGCGGGTCATGCGCTGGTGTTCGTCTTCGCTCTGCGCGGCGGTGCACGCGGCCACCAGTTCCACCTTCTCGAACTGGTGCTGGCGGATCATGCCGCGCACGTCACGGCCACCGCTGCCGGCTTCGGCGCGGAAGCACAGCGAGTGAGCGGTCATGCGCAGCGGCAGCTGGTCGGCGTCGATGATCTCGTCGCGCACGATGTTGGTCAGCGGCACTTCCGAGGTCGGGATCAGGTACCGGGTGGACTCGCCCACGGCGGTCTTGAACAGGTCGTCCTCGAACTTGGGCAGCTGGCTGGTGCCGCGCAGCGAGTCGGCGTTGACCAGCGCCGGCACGTTGGTTTCCTGGTAGCCGTGGGTGTCGGTGTGCAGGTCCAGCATGAACTGGGCCAGCGCGCGGTGCAGGCGGGCCAGCGGGCCGCGCAGCACGGTGAAGCGCGAGCCGGACAGCTTGGCCGCGGTTTCCGCGTCCAGCCAGCGGTTGCGGGCACCCAGCTCCACGTGGTCCAGCACCGGGAAGTCGAAGCTGCGCGGGGTGCCCCAGCGCTTCTGCTCCACGTTCTCGGTTTCGTCCGCGCCGGCCGGCACGTCGTCGCCCGGCAGGTTGGGAATGCCCAGGGCAATGGCTTCGATCTTGTCGCGCAGTTCGTCCAGGGCCACTTCCGAGGCCTTCAGCTCGTCGGCGAACGCGGCCACTTCGGCCATGATCGCCGAGACGTCTTCGCCCTTGGCCTTGGCCTGGCCGATGGCCTTGGAGCGGCTGTTGCGCAGGCTCTGCAGTTCCTGGGTGCGCACCTGGATGCGCTTGCGGTCTGCTTCCAGCGACTCCAGCCCGGACACATCCAGCTCGAAACCGCGCGAGGAGCGCAGGCGTTCGGCAAGGTCGGCGGGGTGTTGGCGAAGCAGGGCTGGATCAAGCATGGCGTGTGCGATGGGGTTGGGACTGGAGGGGGATTATCGCCTGTTATGCGGATTTCTGCCGCCCGGGGGCCGCCATGTACCCCTCAGTCATTCCGGGCGTGGCAGAATCGGGGGGTTCACTACGGTATGGCTCATGTCCGCTTCCCGCTCTTCGTCTGGCAAGAACATCACCTTCCACCTGCCCCGGCGCAGCCTGATGATCGCCGGCATCGCCTTCGGCGTTGGCGTGCTGCTGTTCCTGGTGGTGTGGCTGAGCAGCCGCAACGACGACTTCTACAAGGCCGGCCCGGCGGCAACGCCGCAGCAGGTGGCCGATATCGAGCCGTTGCCCGAACCCCTGCCCGCCGCGGCCGGGTCCAGCGACATGCCTGACGCCAAGCCGCTGCCGCCCGGCGAAGAAGCCCCGCAGCTGGTGGAAACCGCGATTCTTAACATGATGAACTATCAAACTTT
>LNAP01004235.1_pt1 | contig 13374 bp, 8 predicted proteins | sample 602601 | NCBI WGS metagenome assembly LNAP01 (sample SAMN02440304, study PRJNA202911) | soil metagenome | biome: Subtropical and temperate rainforests or woodlands; isolation source: soil samples (1 kg each in a 20% v/v slurry with milli Q water) were... ...
GCCGGCGGCATCGCGGCGGCGCTTGAGTCCCACCGCACGGGCGGCGGCGAACCGCTGCGCGGCTTCCTGCGAGCTGTGCCGTTCGTCGACCAGCATGACCGGCAGGCTGTAGCGCTGCCGCAATTGGGCCGCAAACTGGCGGGCGCGGCGGCTGGCGGGCTGCTCGGCGCCGTCCAGGGTCAGCGGCAGGCCGACCACCAAGGTGTCCGGCTGCCATTCCTGGCGCAGCGAGTCGAGGCGTTGCCAGTCCGGGTTGCCGTCATGGACCGTGATCGTGGTCAGCGCGCGCGCGCTGGCGGTGAAGGTATTGCCGATCGCCACACCGGTGAGCCGGCTGCCGACGTCGAAGCCGAACACACAGCTCATGCGTGACCCGCGTAGCCGGACAACTGCCGCGGGTCGACCCCGACCAGTCCGGCGGCGGCGCTCCAGCGTTCCTCCAGCGGGGTGTCGAACACGACCCGGCCGCAGGCTTCGGCGGTGAGCCACGTGTTCGCCATCAGTTCCTGTTCGAGCTGGCCGGCGTCCCAGCCGGCGTAGCCGAGCACCATGATCGCCTGGCGCGGGCCTTCGCCGGCGGCCATCGCGACCAGGATGTCGCGCGAGGTGGTGACCGACCAGTGGTCGTTGATGCGGTAGCTGGAATCCCAGCCGCCGGGCTCGCGATGCAGCACGAAGCCGCGCTCCTGCTGCACCGGGCCGCCGATCAGCACCGGCGCGTCGGCCAGTTCGCTGTCCACGCACTCCAGTTTCATCTGTGCCAGCACGTCGCCCAGGCGGTATTCGGACAGCTGGTTCACCAGCAGGCCGACCGCGCCGTCCTCGTCGTGCTGGCACAGCAGCGCCACGCCGCGCGAGAACGGTGGATCGGCCAGGTTCGGCATGGCGATCAGGAAATGCCCGGTGAGGGTCGAGGGCTGCACGGCGGTCATGCGCGCATTGTAAGCGCAGTGCGCGTCGTGCGCGGAAGGTCGGCGCCCCCGTTCAGCGAGTCTGCAGCACGTTGTTCGGCTGGAAGCGCCAGGTGCGGGTGATGTTGAGCTCGTCGATGCGTTCCGCGCTTCTGGGCGCCGGCGGGAACGGTGCGGCCAGGCGCACGATGCGCTCGGCGGCGGCGTCCAGCACCTTCTGGCCGGAGCTCTGGATCACCTCGATGCTCTTGATGCTGCCGTCGAGGTCGAGCACCACCGTGAGCAGCACGTCGCCATGCAGGCCGCGGCGGCGCGCTTCTTCCGGGTAGTTGAGATTGCCGACCCGCTCCACGCGGTCGGACCAGCCGCGCATGTAGGCGGCGTACGCGTACTCCCGGGTGCTGGCGGTGAGGTACTTGACCTTCGGCCGCTTGGCGTAATCCACCTTCTTCTGGCGCAGCTCGGCGGCGAGCTGGGCGATCGCCTGCTGGCGCTTCAGTGTTTCGGCGGTCGGGGACTGCTCGTGCGGATCGACCCGGGTGCGTGCGGTATCGCTGGTCACGCGGAAATCGGTGACGCCGCTGGTGGTGACCATGCGCGTCGGGGTGGCCTCGCGCGGCCGCGGCGTGGTGGCTTCGACCGGTTGCGCCGCGATGCCGGGATCGGGCTTCGGGATCGCGCCGGAGAACAGCTCCGACGGCCGCGCGACGCGATCGCTCTGGCCGCCGCCGGTGTTGTTGGCCTGGGCCAGGAAATCCGCCTTGTCCGGCGCCTGCTGGTTGGCCACGTTGACCAGGGTCACGTCCAGCGTGGGCAGGCTCGGCGTGGGCTTCACGAAATGGAACGTGATGCCCAGCAGCAGCACGCCGTGCAGCAGCAGCGAGAACAGCAGGGTGGCACCGATCGGATCGGGTGGGGAGTTGACGGTTGCGGTGGCGCTCACGCTTTGCGGTTTCCGGTGGCGTGCTGCTCGATGACGTCGAACAGCTGGCCGGCAATGTTAAGCCCGAACTGCGCGTCGAGTTCACGCACGCAGGTCGGGGATGTGACGTTGATCTCGGTCAGGTAGTCGCCGATCACGTCCAGCCCCACGAACAGCAGGCCGCGCCGGCGAAGTTCGGGTGCCACCTGGCTCACGATCCAGCGGTCGCGCTCGGACAACGGGACGCCGACGCCACGGCCGCCGGCGGCCAGGTTGCCGCGGAATTCGTCGCCTTGCGGGATGCGCGCGAGCGCGTACGGCACCGGTTCGCCATCGACCACCAGGATGCGCTTGTCGCCTGCGCTGATTTCCGGGATGTATTTCTGCGCGATCGCGAATTGCCGCCCCGCGCCGTGGGCATCGCCGCCGAGCAGGGTTTCCAGCATGGAGTTGAGGTTGCTGTCGCCGGCCTTGACCCGGAAGATACCGCGCCCACCCATGCCGTCCAGCGGTTTCAGCACCACCTCGCCATGTTCGGCGGTGAACCGGCGCAGTTCGCCGGCATCGCGCGCGACCAGGGTCGGTGCGATGCACTGCGGAAACGCCAGCGCGAACAGTTTCTCGTTGCAGTCGCGCAGCGAACGCGGGTCGTTGATCACCGCCACGCCGCCGCGCTGGGCCGCTTCCAGCACCATCGTGTCGTAGATGAACTGGGCGTCGACCGGCGGATCCTTGCGCATCAGCACCACGTCGAGTTCGCGCAGGTCGCGCCACTGCGCCGGGCCCAGCGTGTACCAGCGCTGCGGGTCCTCGCGCACGTCGAGCGGCGTGATCCGTCCCCACGGCTCGCCATCGCGCAGCGCCAGGTCGCCCTGTTCGAAGTAGTGCAGCGAGTGGCCGCGGCGGCGGGCTTCCAGCAGCATCGCGAAGCTGGTGTCCTTGGCCATCTTGATCGCGCCGATGGGGTCCATCAGCACGCCGACCGAAAGGGTCATCGTGGTTCTCCGTGGGTGGCTTGCCCGTGGGGGCGTGCAGCATCAGCCCGCTATACTAAGGCGGATGGCTGCCGAGGCCATCGAATTGCGACAAAGCCGACATCCCTGCCGCTGTCGCCGGTGGCCAGATGGTGCCAATATGGGTCACCTTGTGCGTCGGTGGGTGGTGCGGGCGATTATTGCTTGACAGTCTCGGCGGGCAGGCAGTAAACAACAAAGCCATTGGATTCACCGCCATAGAGCGGCTGCCGGTCGTACGTTTTCGACATTTTTACATGCGCACCATCCGGCATGGCTGTTGCATGTCTTGGTGCCTATCCTGAGCTCGGGGCGGGCCGCAGGGGGAGTAAGTGAATTTGAACATGAGTGCTAATGACTTGGCTGGTCTCAAGGTCATGGTGATCGATGACTCGAAGACCATCCGCCGCACCGCGGAAACCCTGCTGAAAAAAGAGGGTTGCGAGGTATTGACCGCCGTCGACGGCTTCGAGGCATTGGCCAAGATCTCCGACCAGAAGCCTGCGATCATCTTCGTCGACATCATGATGCCGCGGCTGGATGGCTATCAGACCTGTGCGCTGATCAAGAACAATCCGCAGTTTCGCGCCACGCCGGTGATCATGCTGTCCTCCAAGGATGGCCTGTTCGACAAGGCGCGTGGCCGCATCGTCGGTGCCGAGCAGTATCTGACCAAGCCGTTCACGCGGGACGAGCTGCTTGGTGCCATCCATCGCCACGTCAGTACGGTATCGAGCCACTGACTGCAGATTCTGAGGGGGACCTGTGGCCACTATTCTCATCATCGACGACTCGCCGACCGACGTGCGCGTGTTCACCACGCTGCTTGAACGGGCCGGGCACCAGGTCGTCGCCGTCAGCACGGCCGAGGAGGGCATCGAGCGCGTGCGCGCCGACATGCCCGACCTGGTCATCATGGACGTGATCATGCCCGGCATGAACGGTTTCCAGGCCACGCGCACGCTCACGCGCGATCCGAAGACCCAGAGCGTGCCGATCGTGATGATCACCACCAAGTCGATGGAAACCGACCGCGTGTGGGGGTTGCGCCAGGGCGCCCGTGCGTTCATCACCAAGCCGGTGAACGAAAAAGAGCTGCTGGCCTGCATCAACGAATTGTTGCCGAGCGAGAAATGAACCAGTCCGTCAACCGTACTCCCTTCGAGATCCTGGCCCATTACGAGCGGATGTCGCTCGGGCATGCGTCGGATACGCAGGACAAGTTCGAGGCGCCCGGGTTGTGGCGCGGGATCGGTTTCCGGGTCGGTTCGCGCCTGCTGGTCAGCGGCATCGACGAGATCAACGAGCTGCTGGCGGTACCGGTGCTGACGCCGGTGCCGGGCACCCAGCCGTGGTTGCTCGGCGTGGCCAACGTGCGTGGCAACCTGGTGCCGGTGATCGATTTCGGCCGCTTCCTGTTCGGCGATCGCACGCAGCACACCGAGCGCGCCCGCCTGCTGGTGGTGCGCCAGGGCGGCGGCAACGTGGCGCTGCTGGTGGACGAGGTATTCGGCCAGCGCACGGTGGATGAAGAGCAGCGACGAGAGGCGGGGCGCGAAGACGATCCGCGACTCGCCCGCTTCGTCGACAGCCGGGTGGGCGAGCAGCAGTTGGCCATTTTCAGCATGAACCGGCTGGTGCGCGCACCGGATTTCCGGCAGGCCGCGGCCTGACACCGGCAGGCTGCAGTGACATGAAGGGCCGGCGCCCGCGTGGGCCGGAGACTCGGGACAAGCATTCCCTGGCCGGTACCCGTTTCACGGGGCCGGCAGCGTAATCAGTTAGACGGATGAGGTGAACATGAGCACTACAGGGGGCGTCAGCAGGGAACGCGGTTACACCGCACTTATTGTCCTGCTGCTGATTGCGATCGGTTTCGCGGCGCTGGACTTCTTCCTGCTCAACCAGAAGAACGGCGAGGATCGCCAGGCGATCGCGCTGACCACGCAGATCCAGGTGCTGTCACAGCAGACGGCGAAATTCGCGCTGGAATCGGCGGACGGCAACACCGACTCCTTCAAGGAGCTCGAATCCACCCGCAACGCGATCGACTCGGCCGTGCAGCGACTGGACAAGGGCGACCCCAAGAGCGGCATGCAGCCCTATGCAGACAACAACGCCACGCCTGCCGGTCGCGCCGTAAGCGCACTCGACGCTTCCTGGAAGCAGCTCGACGCGGATATCGGCAAGATCCTGTCCAACAGGGCGGTAGTGCTCGATTCCGGGCAGCGCGCGGGTACCCTTTCGCAGCAGATGCCGTTGCTCAACTCGAGCATGGAGCAGGTGGTCAATATCCTGCAGCAGCGCAACGGCAGCTCCGAACAGATGCTGGGCACCTCGCGCCAGATGCTGTCCGCTGACCGCATCATCCGCCGCGTGCAGGAAGTGTTGCAGGGCGGCGACAGCGCCCAGTCGGCGGCCGACGGCCTGTCCCGCGATGCGCAGCTGTACGGCAACGTGCTGAAGGGCCTGATCGAGGGCAACCCCGACAGCGGCGTGCGACCGATCAACGACGCCAATGCGCGCAAGATCCTCACCGACATGGACGCCAGCTGGGCCCAGTTGGCCGACCCGGTGGCCAAGCTGGTCGCCGCCGCCGGCAACATCGCCGACGTGAAGCGCGCGGGCAACCAGGCCTCGCTGGATTCGCAGACCGTGCTGTTGCGCGCGAACGACCTGTCCGAGCAGATCGGCAAACTGCCGCTGCGCCGGCTGTTCCCGAACGTGTGGTGGGGCCTGCTCGGTGCGATCGCCGCGGTGGCGTTCGCCCTGTTGCTGGTCATCACCCTGGTGCGCGACCAGCGCCGCCGGTTCGCCCAGAGTACCGAGCTGAACCAGCGCAACCAGGAGGCGATCATGCGTCTGCTGGACGAGATGGGCTCACTGGCGGAAGGCGACCTGACCGTGAAGACCACGGTGTCGGAGGACATCACCGGCGCGATCGCCGACTCGGTGAACTACGCCATCGACGAGTTGCGATCCCTGGTGACCACCATCAACGAGACCTCCGAGCAGGTGTCGTCCTCGGCGCAGGAAACGCAGACCACCGCCCGCCACCTGGCCAACGCGGCCGAGCAGCAGGCGCAGCAGATCAGCACCGCGACCTCGGCGATCAACCAGATCGCCAGCTCGATGGACGATGTGTCGAAGAATTCCGCCGAGTCGGCCGACGTGGCCGAGCGCTCGGTGAAGATCGCCTCGCACGGCGCCGAGGTGGTGCGCGAGACGATCTCCGGCATGGACTCGATCCGCGACCAGATCCAGGAGACCTCCAAGCGCATCAAGCGGCTGGGCGAATCCTCGCAGGAGATCGGCTCGATCGTGGAGCTGATCAACGACATCGCCGAGCAGACCAACATCCTGGCGTTGAACGCGGCGATCCAGGCGGCTTCGGCCGGCGAGGCGGGCCGAGGCTTCGCGGTGGTGGCGGACGAAGTGCAGCGACTGGCGGAACGCTCGACCAGCGCGACCAAGCGCATCGAGACGCTGGTGCAGACGATTCAGTCCGATACCAACGAGGCGGTGAACTCGATGGAGCAGACCACCGCCGAGGTGGTCGCCGGTGCACGCCTGGCGGAGGACGCCGGCAGCGCGCTGGGCGATATCGAGCGCGTGTCGCACGATCTGTCCGCACTGATTCAGAACATCTCCACCGCGGCGCGCGAGCAGTCCGCGGCGGCGACCGATATTTCGGTGTCAATGAACGCGATTCAGGAGATCACCTCGCAGACCTCGCAGGGCGCGAGCCAGACGGCCGACTCCATCGGTACGCTGGCGCAACTGGCGAGCGACCTGCGGCGGTCGGTGGCGCACTTCAAGCTGCCGGGTTGACATCGGCCGTGCCGGTTTTCGGTTCGATTGAGAAAAGCACAAGACAGGGGGCAGTCTCGCTGGTTGCAGGATGCTTGCGTTGTGCAACCGTTGAGAGAGGCGCATGAGACTTCAAGACCACATCGATTTCACCACGCTGCAGTGGGTCAAGCCGGAGCTCGACGACACCTTGTCGATTGCCCGCGAGGCACTGGAGTCGTACGTCGACAATCCGGGCAAGCGCGACTACATGCGCACCTGTGCGGACCACCTGCATCAGGTGCAAGGCACCCTGCAGATGGTCGAGCTGTACGGTGCGGCGATGGTGACGGCGGAGATGGAGACGCTCGCCATCGCCCTGCTCGAGGATCACGTCACCTATCGCGAGGAAGCCTACGCCGCGCTGATGCGCGGCCTGATGCAGCTGCCCGATTACCTGGAACGGCTGTCCAGCGGCCATCGCGACGTGCCGGTGGTGCTGCTGCCGTTGCTCAACGACCTACGCGCCAGCCGCGAACAGGAACCGTTGCCTGAGTCGGCGATGTTCCATCCCAACCTCGACGCGTTCCTGCCGGAGCAGGCGCCCGCGGCGATGAGCGAAGCGTATGCCGAAGCGCACCGCGGCGAGCTGGTGGACCTGCGCCTGCGCTTCCAGCAGCAGTTGCTCGGCTGGTTCCGCGGGCAGAATGCCGCGCAGCAGCTGGTCAACATGCGCAAGACCCTGCTGGCGATCACCGCGCGCTGCCATCACGTGCATGGCCGGCGCCTGTGGTGGATCGCCGCCGGCGTGCTGGAAGGCCTGGAACAGGGTGTGCTGAAAGGTTATGCCGGCGAGATCCGCCAGCTGATCGGCAAGGTCGATCGCAACATTCGCCTGCTGATCGAGCAGGGCGAAGACAGCCTGCGCGGCGGCGATGCGGACGACGTGGCCTGCAAGCTGCTCTACATCGTGGCCCAGGCCAAGCAGCGTAGCCCGCAGATGGAGCTGTTGCGCAGTACCTACGCGCTGGACGGCCTGTTGCCCGATGCCGGCGAACTGGAACACGCGCGCGGCTCGATGGCCGGGCACAACCGCGCGCTGCTCGATTCGGTGTCGCGCGCGCTGAAGGACGACCTGCTGCGCGTCAAGGAGGCGCTGGACCTGTTCCTGCGCCAGCAGAACGGCGATCCGGCACAGCTGGCCGCGCAGGGCGAAGTGCTCGAGCGCGTCGGCGACACGCTGGGCATGCTGGCGCTGGCGGTGCCGCGCCGGGTGGTGACCGAGCAGCGGCGGGTACTCGACGAGATCGCCAACCGCATGCGCGCGGCCGACGAGGAGACCCTGCTCGATGTGGCCGGTGCATTGCTGTACGTCGAGGCATCGCTGGACGACCACATCGAGAGCCTGGGTTCCGAGGACGAGGCGGGTGCCGGCGAAACGATGCACGCGCTCCCGCGCAGCGAGGCGCTGGGTGTCGTCACCACGCTGATGCAGGAAGCGATTGCGAATACCGGCAAGGTCAAGGACGCGATCGTTGCGTTCGTCGAATCCGGTTGGGAGCACGACCGACTGGCCGGTGCGCCGGTCCTGATGGACGAGGTCGCCGGCGCGATGCGCATGCTGTCGTCGCCGCGTCCGGCCGAACTGGCCCAGGGCGTGGGCCGTTTCATCGGCTATGAACTGCTGGAAGACCGGCGCGTGCCGAGCGGTGCGCAGATGGACCAACTGGCCGATGCGCTGGCGGCGCTGGAGTATTACCTGGAGGCCGCGCGCGAGCATCGCGGTGGCCTGGAACACATTCTCGACGTGGCCGAACACAGCCTCGGCCTGCTCGGCTACTGGCCCGTGCCGTCGGCGCGCGCGGCGTCCATGGCGGCCTTCGCGCCGGAAGCGGCGGCACCTGCCGAGTACGCTAGCGGGGACGAGCAGCATCCGGAGCTGTCCGAGTCCGTCAGCCTGTTGTCGGGCGACGACCTGGGCCACCTCTTCGTCGGCGACAGCCAGACGCCTGCGGCACCCGTGCATGACCTGGACGGGCTGCGCCTGGCGCAGACCGAAGCGACCGCGCCGGCCGCACCGGATCATGCCGGGTCCGACGAGCCGGGCGACGACTGGATCGAAGTCGAGGAAGAAGTGGTCGAGCAGGTGCCGGTGCGCGACGCGCTGGCGGCGAACACCAGTTTCAACATCAACGCCGAGGGCATCGACGACGATATCCGCGAGATCTTCCTGGAGGAGATGCAGGAGGAGATCGACAACCTGCGCAGCGCCGAGAAGGTCTGGCTGGCCGATCCCGCGCAGACTTCGTCGCTGGTCGGCATTCGCCGTTCGTTCCACACGCTGAAGGGTTCGGGCCGGCTGGTCGGCGCCGGCGTGCTCGGCGAGTTCGCGTGGAAAGTGGAGGACATGCTCAACCGTGTGCTGGACAACACCATCGAGCCGGGCACCAACGTGCAGGCGCTGGTGCGGCACGCGATCGATGCCTTGCCGCCGCTGCTGGCCGCGCTCAAGGGCGAAGGCGCGCCGAACGTGCCGCTCGGCGCGATCATGCACACCGCCGAGCAGCTCGCCGCCGGCAACCCGGCGCGCCTGGAAGACCATGCGCCGCAGGCCATGGAAACCGTGCGACGTATCGTGCGCCGGCGCGTGCCGCGTGCCGACGTGGCGGCAGAAGCGGCCGAGGCCGTACCCACCGCGAGCCTGACGGATGCGGGTGCCGTATCCGCCACGCCGGAGCCGGCTGAACCCGCGCAGGCCATGGCGATGCCGGTGATGCCGCCGGTGGATCCGGTGCTGCTGGAGATCCTGCGCAGCGAAGTGGCGCAGTACCTGCAGACCATCCGCGCCGCGGTCCAGCGTTGCGACGACGAATTGCCGATCGGCGAAGAACTGCTGCGGGCCGTGCATACGCTGCATGGTGCGATCGCGATGGTCGACATCCCGTTGCTGACACAACTGCTGTCGCCGCTGGAAGGCCTGTTCAAGCGCCTGCGCGCCGCCAACCTGCCGCTGTCGTCCGATGGCGTGCGTCTGCTGAGCCAGTCGGTCGACGTGGTCGATCACGTGATGGGCCAGTTCGACGTGGCCGAGCCGCAGCTGCCGAACGCCGACGCGCTCACCGCGCAGATCACCAGCATGCGCGACTACTACCCCGAATCGAAGGTGGCGCACGTCGTGTTCGAGCCACAGGCCGACGAAGTCGAGCCGGCGGATACCGTTACCCCGGCAGATCATGCCGACGTCGACCAGGCGATCATGGCAGCCTCGCTGGAGGCCGGCATGTCCGAGGCCATGGCAGCGCAGGCCGAGACAGCTGCCGGGGCTTCGGCCGATACCGGCGGAGCGCAGGAAATCCATCCCGACGAAGCACGCCATGCCGAGCTGACTGCCGAATTGGTGGCAGCACTCGATGCCTTCGAACCCGAGCAGGCGGCTGCCGAACTGGCAGCTGCCGAAAAGCTGGCGGCGGAGCAGGCCGCGGCAGCGCAAGCTGCGGCGGAAAAGCTGGCAGCCGAGCAGGCGGCCGCAGAAAAGTTGGCGGCGGAGCAGGCCGCAGAACAGGCTGCAGCCGAGCAGGCCGCCGCCGACAAGCTGGCAGCCGAGCAAGCGGCGGCCGAACGAGTCCGGGCGGAGAAGCTGGCTGCCGAAAAGGCTGCCGCCGAAAAGCTGGCCGAGGAACGGGCTGCGGCCGAGCGGGCAGCAGCCCGCCGGGTCGCGGAAGAGGTGACCGATGCCGCGGCGCAGGAGCCCGCCTACGCCCTGGCCGGGTCCGGCCAGATCGACGCCGATCTGCTGGAAGTCTTCATCGACGAGGCGCGCGAGATCCTCGACCACGCCGATGACGTGCTGGCGCAGTGGCATGCCGAGCCGACCGAGCTGGCGCATGTGTCGGAGCTGCAACGCGACCTGCACACGCTCAAGGGCGGTGCGCGTATCGCTGGCCTGGTGCCGGTGGGCGATCTCACTCACGCGACCGAGACCCTGCTCGAGAAGCCGATCCGCGATGCGTCGAAGACCGGTCCGCTGATCGCCGCGCTGGAGGCCAGCTTCGACCAGTTGCACGCCTTGGTGCAGCAGGTGGCGCAAGGCCACGCGACCGATTACCCGCAGGCCATGATCGACCATCTGCTGGCGCTGGCCGGCGAAACGGCGCTGGCCGACGACATGGTGCAGGCGGCGTCGCCGATGCCGGCGCCCATGCCGGTTCCGGCCGCACCGTCGCCGACGGTTTCCGTGGCGGGCGATCTCGACCTGCCCGAACTGATGCCGGAGGCAGAGGAGGAAGTCCGCTCCTCGCAGGAACAGATCCGCGTCCGCGCCGACCTGCTCGACAGCCTGGTCAACCATGCCGGCGAAGTGGCGATCTACCGGTCGCGACTGGAGCAGCAGGTCGCCGGCTACCGCTTCAACCTGGTCGAACTGGAACAGACCGTCGCGCGCCTGCGCAGCCAGCTGCGCATGCTGGAGATCGAGACCGAGGCGCAGATCATCGCGCGCTTCCAGCGCGAGCATCGCGAAGCGGGCCTGACCGCGTTCGATCCGCTCGAGCTCGATCGCTACTCGCAGCTGCAGCAGTACTCGCGTGCGCTGGCCGAGTCGGTATCCGACCTTGTGTCGATCCAGAACATGCTGGACGAGCTGACCCGCCAGGCCGAGACCCTGCTGATCCAGCAGTCGCGAGTCAGCACCGAGCTGCAGGACGGTCTGCTGCGCACGCGCATGCTGCCGTTCGACACGATGGTGCCGAACCTGCGCCGCACGTTGCGCCAGGCCGCCCAGGAGCAGGGCAAGCACGCCCAGCTCCACGTGGACGGTGCTCATGGCGAAATGGATCGCAACCTGCTCGACCGCATCAAGGCGCCGTTCGAACACATGCTGCGCAACGCGATCGCGCACGGCATCGAAACCCCCGCCGAACGCCGCAAGCTCGGCAAGCCGGCCGAGGGCGCGGTGCACATCACGGTCGCGCGCGAGGCCACCGAGGTGGTGGTACGGGTCAGCGACGACGGCCGCGGCCTGAATCGCGAGGCGATCCGCAAACGCGGCATCGAACGCGGGCTGCTGCGCGCCGAGACCCGGCCCACCGACAACCAGTTGCTCTCGCTGATCACCCAGACCGGCTTCTCCACCGCCAGCCAGGTCACCCAGCTGGCCGGCCGCGGCGTCGGCATGGACGTGGTGGCGAACGAGATCAAGCAGCTCGGCGGTTCGCTGTCGATCGAGTCCGAGGAAGGCAAGGGCAGCACCTTTATCCTGCGCCTGCCGTTCACCCTCGCGGTGACCCAGGCGATTCTGGTGCGCATCGGCGAGGCGACGTTCGCGATCCCGATGACATCGGTGCAGGGCGTGGCACGGGTCAATCCGGACGACCTGGCCGAGTTGATGGCCGAGGACGAGCCGTCGTTCCGGTACGGCAACGAGGCCTACGGCATCCATGACCTGGCCGACTTGCTGGGTCTGCCGCCGGGCCTGCCGACCGAGGAAGAGCAGCAGCCGCTGCTGCTGACCCGCGCAGGCGACTTGCGCGCGGCGATCCGCATCGATGCGGTGCTCGGCTCGCGCGAGATCGTGGTGAAGTCGGTCGGTCCGCAGATCAGCTCGGTACCGGGTCTGCTCGGTGCGACCATCATGGGCGACGGTTCGGTGCTGATCATTCTCGATCTGGCGCCGCTGGTGCGTCACGGCATCATCCGCCGCGAGCAGCGCCTGGCCGAAGGCCTCAGCGCGGTCCAGACGCCGGTGGTCGAGGAAGTGCAGGTGCGGCCGCTGGTGATGGTGGTGGACGATTCGATCACCATGCGCAAGGTCACCAGCCGCGTGCTGGAGCGTCACGAGTACGAAGTCAGCACGGCGAAGGACGGCGTCGATGCGCTGGAGAAACTGCACGAGCGCGTACCCGACCTGATGCTGCTGGACATCGAGATGCCGCGCATGGACGGCTACGAGCTGGCCACCCACATGAAGGCGGACCCGCGACTGCGCGACGTGCCGATCATCATGATCACCTCGCGCAGTGGCGACAAACACCGCCAACGTGCGTTCGACATCGGAGTGGACCGCTACCTCGGCAAGCCATATCAGGAGGCCGAGTTGCTGGTGCAGATCGGGGAGGTGCTGGAGCAGCGTGCGGTGGAGCCGATTCATGATTGACACGGTTCCTGCGGTTGCCCTGCTGTTTGACGACACCGAGCTGGGCGGCCAGCTGCGCGAGGCGCTGTGCGAACGTGGCGCGCGGATCGTGCATGAAGGCGGAGTAGCCAGCCTCAGCCGCGAATTGCTGCAGCGGGTGGGCGCCGACGTGCTGGTGGTCAACCTGGACGACAGCGCCGACGATGCGCTCGACCGCCTCTATGAGGTGATCGACGACGACCGTCCGCGCGTGGTCTTCAACGACGCGCAGGCCAGTCGCGCGCTGGCCGGCTGGGATCGCGCCCGCTGGGCGCGCCATCTGGCGGTCAAGGTGATGGCGGAGGGCGATATCGATCCGCCGCGGCCGGGCGGTGCTCCCGGCGTCGAAGCGCCAGCAGTCGCACCGGCGGAGGTGGCGGCGGTCGAGGCCGCCCCGGTCGCGCAGCCGATGGTCGCCGAGGCAGCGATGGAGCCGTTGACCGAAATGGCGGTCGGTCCGGTCGCGGATTCCGAACTGGAACCCGATTTCCTGGTGCACGACGACCTCGATGGCCAGCGTGGGCAGATTGCGGCGGCGGAATCGGAGAGCCTGGCGGCAGAACTGGAAGC
>LNAP01011804.1_pt1 | contig 13374 bp, 11 predicted proteins | sample 602601 | NCBI WGS metagenome assembly LNAP01 (sample SAMN02440304, study PRJNA202911) | soil metagenome | biome: Subtropical and temperate rainforests or woodlands; isolation source: soil samples (1 kg each in a 20% v/v slurry with milli Q water) were... ...
TACGTGCCTGCTGTGAGGCGGCATTCTACGGAATTCCGGAGGGGTGTCAACACCTTTTTTCGAGCTAACCCTATGAATATGCAAAATATTTAATTTTGCCGGTACAAAGAAGATTTTCCGGGTGCTGGCGGGCGATTTTCAACTCGGGTAGGATCAACGCACTCGTAAAATATATTAAACAGAGGCTGCCGAATGGCTAACACTCCCTACCCAGAATCCTATTACGCCGCATCGGCCAATGCGGCTCCACCGCGCCCGGCGTTGCAGGATGACGTCGAGACCGATGTCTGTGTGATTGGCGCCGGTTACACGGGGCTGTCCTCTGCTCTGTTTCTGCTGGAGAACGGTTTCAAGGTCACGGTGCTCGAGGCGGCCAGGGTGGGTTTCGGGGCGTCCGGGCGTAATGGCGGCCAGATTGTTAACAGCTATAGCCGCGATATCGATGTCATCGAGCGCACGGTAGGTCCCAAGCAGGCCCAGTTGCTGGGGCAGATGGCGTTCGAGGGTGGACGAATCATTCGTGATCGGGTCGCCAAGTACAACATCCAGTGCGACTTGAAGGACGGTGGCGTGTTCGCCGCGATGACCACCAAGCAGATGGGCCATCTCGAATCCCAGAAGCGCCTGTGGGAGCGTTTCGGGCACACCCAGCTTGAGTTGATGGATCAACGCCGCATTCGCGAGGTGGTTGCCTGCGATCAATACGTCGGCGGGATGCTCGACATGAGTGGCGGCCACATCCATCCGCTTAACCTGGCGCTGGGTGAAGCGGCGGCGGTCGAGTCCCTGAGCAGTCGCCGGCCATACGCATCGAGCGCGGCGCCAGCCCGGTGGTGCATACGCCGCAGGGTAAGGTCCGGGCCAAATTCATCATCGTCGCCGGCAACGCTTATCTGGGCAATCTGGTACCGGAACTGGCCGCCAAGTCGATGCCTTGCGGAACGCAGGTGATTACCACCGAACCATTGGGCGAAGAACTGGCCAAGACCCTGCTGCCTCAGGATTACTGCGTCGAAGACTGCAATTACCTGCTCGACTACTACCGCCTCAGCGGCGACAAGCGCCTGATTTTCGGTGGTGGCGTGGTGTACGGCGCGCGGGATCCGGCGAACATCGAAGCGATTATCCGGCCGAAGATGCTCAAGGCCTTCCCGCAGCTCAAGGACGTGAAGATCGATTACGCGTGGACGGGCAATTTCCTGCTGACCCTGTCGCGCCTGCCTCAGGTCGGACGCCTGGGCGACAATATCTACTATTCCCAGGGCTGCAGCGGCCACGGCGTGACCTACACGCACCTGGCGGGCAAGGTGCTGGCCGAAGCGCTGCGCGGCCAGGCCGAGCGTTTTGACGCCTTTGCCGACCTGCCCCACTACCCGTTTCCCGGCGGCCAGTTGCTGCGCACACCGTTTGCGGCATTGGGTGCGTGGTATTACGGATTGCGGGATAAATTCGGGTACTAAGCGACACGCAATACATTGTAGGAGCGAGCCTGTTCGCGATATCGGTCTGGCAGCCAACGGATGTGTTGGATGTTACGACCTCATCGCGAGCAAGCTCGCTCCCACAGGTTTTGGGGGTTAGAGACGATCTCGTGGGATACCGCTGCGAATCCGCAGGATGTCCGCCAGTACCGCCAGGGCAATCTCGGCTGGCGTCTTGCTGCCCAGGTTCAAGCCGATCGGCGCATGAATCCGCGCCAGTTCGGCATCGCCCAAGCCACCAATACGCCGCAACCGCTCGAAGCGCTTTTGCGAGGTCTGCATGGAGCCCATCACACCGATGTAGAACGCCTCGGTGCGAACAGCCTCCATCATTGCCAGGTCATCGATACGTGGATCATGGGTCAACGCCACCACCGCCGTGTCGCTGTGGCAACCGCCGTCAGCGATGAACACCGACGGCAGTTGGCGGCGAATCTCCACGTTTTCCAGCGCGACGCCTTCCAGCACTTCGTCCCGCGGGTCACACAGAATCACCTCGAACCCAAGCCCCACGGCAAACTCCGCACAGGCCTGGGCGACACTGGAATACCCCGCCAGCAGCAAGCGCTGGGCCGCGCCGACGCGTACACGCACCCGGTCGATTTCACGCTCGATACGCACACCCTGTTCACGATCATCGAACAGGCTGCGCGTACCGCTTTGCAGCTCCACTTCGCGGATCAACCGACGTCGACCCAACAGCGCCGACTCCAGTTCCCGCAGATGCGCTTGCACCTCGCAATCGGCCTCGAGCTTCTCGACCAGCACGTCCAGCACCCCGCCACAGGGCAGGCTGACGCGTGAGCGTGGATCGTCGCCTTCGCCGTAACGAACAACGCTGACCGGCTCCAGAAACGCGCCCTCGGCGACTCGCTCGAGAAAGTCTTCCTCGACACAGCCACCGGACAGCGAGCCAATCCAGTGCCCCTGCGTGTTCACCGCCAGCAACGAACCCGGTGCGCGCGGTGCCGAGCCGTAAGTGGCCAGCACCGTACACAGCCAGATGCGCTGACCGGCCGCCGACCACTCCAGCGCCCGGCGCACCACTTGCAGATCCAGATGCTGCATATCAGAGGGCCTTGTGCTCGAGCGGCGGCGCATCGGCCCGCAACTTCTGCACGTCGTTTACAGCCAGATCATTCGGCTGACCGCCCCACCCCTGACGCAGGTAGTTCAGTAGATCCGTGAGTTGCTCGTCGCTCAATTTCGCGGCGAACCCTGGCATCGGTTGCATGTGCTCGAATCCAGAAAACTTCTGCTCGCCGATACCGTCGTCGATCACCCGCACCAGGTTGCGCGGATCTTCCAGGCGCAGCGTGGTGTTGCCGCGCATGGCCACGGCGATATGTGGTTTGCCCTCACCGCCCGGTGCATGGCAACCGGCGCAGACATTCAAATATTCCTGACGGCCACGCTGGGCACTCGGGCTCAGTTTGTCCAACGGCACTTCGACGAGCACTTTCGCCGCTGGCGGCTGATCGCCGAGCAGGAAAGTCGCCATCGCTGCCAGATCCGGATCGCTGAGGCCCTGGGTGCTGTTGTGGAACACCGGGAACATTTCGTTGAACATCGTGCCCTGGGCGCTCATGCCGTGCTTGAGGAACGAGCCAAGGTCCTGATGATTCCAGCCACGGGCCGCCAGGTCAGTGGCCAGCAGGCTTGGCGCCAGATAACCATTGAGAATGCCGCCGGTCATGCGTTTGTCCATCTGCATCGCACCGGGCAGGCCGCGCGGGGTGTGACACTCGCCACAGTGCCCCAGTACGTCGACCATGTACTGGCCGCGCTTCCAGGCTTCGCTTTTGCCTTCAGCCGGTTCCAGCTTCACGTCCTTACCGTACATCATGTTCCAACCCATCAGGCCCTGGCGCACGTTGAACGGGAAGCTCAGGCTAGTGACCGGCGCCGCGCGCTCGATTGGCTCGACGGTTTTCAGGTAGGCATGAATCGCGTCGGAATCTGCACGGGGGATCAGGTGATACGAGGTGTAGGGCATCGCCGGATAAAGGTTCGCGCCATCACGGCGCTTGCCTTCGGTCAGCGCGGCGAAGAACTCGTCATCGTTGTACAGACCGATACCGTGCTCTTTGCTCGGGGTGATGTTGGTGCCGTAGATCGTGCCGAACGGCGATACGATCGGCAGGCCGCCCGCGTACGGCGCGCCACCCGGTGCGGTATGGCACGCCATGCAGTCGGCGGCGCGGGCGAGGTACTCGCCTTGCTTGACCTGCGCATCATCGGCGTGAGCTGCCACCACAGGCGCAGCCAGACCAACCGCCAACGCCAGGCGGCTAAGTAGAAGCTTCATGCTTAACCCTCCTTGACCAGGCCGAGATCGGTCAGCACGTTGCGGGTGGCGCTGTAGTAACGCACGTACCCGGTGCAACGGCAGATGTGATGACCGAGGCTGTCCTCGATGACTTTTTCCAGCTGGCTTTTGACGATGGGCTGACGCTGCAGCTTTTCCACCAGCACGGTCGCGGCATTCACGAAGCCCGGCGCGCAGTAGCTGCACTGGAAGGCGAACTCGTCGACGAAACGCTGCTGGATCGGGTTCAGCTCGGTGACCTTGCCCTGCTCGTCGCGGGTGGCATGGCCTTCGATGGTCCGAACCTTCTTGCCTTCGAAATAGTGCGCGCCGGTGATGCAGGTGCGCACTTCTTCACTGGTGCCGTCCGGGTTGTCAACGATCACCACGCAGGCGTGGCAGATGCCCTGACCGCAGCCCAGGCGCGAACCGGTGAGGTTCTTGTATTCGTGCAGGTAGTCGATCATCGGCAGGTCATCAGGGATGTCCACCGGGCCGACGGATTGACCGTTGAGGGTCAGTTGAAGCGGACGGTTAGCCATTGAGTGCGTGCAGAAGTGATAGGCAGGTCGCGGACACGTTTACCGATGGCATGGGCCACGGCGTTACCGATGGCACCGACCACCGGGATCATCACCACCTCGGCGATGCCCTTGGACGGGTCGCTCGGCGACAATGGCGGCAGGATTTCCGCGGTCTGTTTCCACACCGCGACGTGACGCGCCATCGGCAAGCGGTAACGGTTGAAGTTCCAGTCCCCCTCCCCCGGCCCGCCTTCGTACAACGGCATCTCTTCCATCAGCGCATGGCCGATGCCCATGGCGATCCCGCCTTCGAGCTGGCCCCTGACCAGCTCTTCCACCAGCACCCGACCGCACTCGACCCACGAGTGATGGTTGAGTACCGACACTTCGTTCGAACCCTTGTTGACCTTCACCTCAACCAGCGTCGCGACCGGGCTGTAGTAAGTCACCGCCGCGTTGTTCAGCTGGGTCGCCGGGTAGGCGATGCCCTGCCGATCCAGCAGATGGAAACCGGCGCTGTTCATCTGCGCCTTCTTCGCCTTCGGTGCACCGTCGCCGTACTTCACGGCCAGACCGTCGAGCGGCAAGCGCTCACGCACGCCGTCGATGCTGAACTCGGCCTCGGCCCAGCTCCAGCGGTTGAAACCATGCACGGTGGCGCCGCTCACCAGGCCACGCTCGTGAACACGCTTGGCCAGCATGGCAAAAGGCAGTGGCTCCATACCGTTGGCCGTGAGCTTGCCGTCGACCCAATGGGCGTCTTCGCGGCGCACCACGTAAGGGTTGGCTTGACCGCCGTAAGGGCCTTGTCGCCAGATTTCCAGCGCCGCCGGCCACAGGCCGTGGTTGAACAGCACGCGCGCCGCTTCACGGGTCGCGTGGCTGAAGTAGTACGCCGAGTTGGTGGCTGACGAAGCCGAAGCGACCTTGCCGACCCAGCGCGGATTGCGCAGGAAGTTGTCCTGCTCGGCCTGGCTCATGATGTACGGGTTGCCGCCACTGACCAGCTGCAACTCTTTCCATTCGGTTTCGCCGGTCTTCACTTCGTGCGCCGGAACACCGAGGAAATCGGCCACGACCATGGCCTGGGAGGTGGACATGCCGGTGCCGATTTCGATACCGATGTGGCGCAGGCTGATGCGACCTTCAGCAGTGAATTCAATGCTGGCCATCGGCGCTTCGGAACCGGTACCGAAGTCTTTCTGGCAGATGGCGAAACCCACCCCGTACCAGTTGTCCGGATCGGCGGCTTCGCGTTGTTTCTTGATCGCTTCGCGGTTTTTCCAGGTGTCGTGGACCGCCGCCTTGTCGAGAATCTCGTGCAGGCGCAAGGCACCGGCCGGGATCGCGCCCTGGGTATTTTTCATACCCGAGCGCAGTGCGTTCTTGCGACGCAACTCAATGGCATCGACACCGAGGCGACCGGCGATTTCATCGACCATCATCTCGGTCGCCGCCATGCTTTGCAGAGTGCCGTAGCCACGCATCGACCCGGCTTCAACGGCGCGGGAGTGATAAGCCGTGACCTGCAGATCGTTCTGCGGCATGTAGTAGATCGACTGTGCCGCCGTGGCGCCCACCGCAGCCACCGACGGGCTGTAGTTGATTCGTCCGCCACCGTCGACGCTCATCTCGGAGCGGAAAATCTTGAAGCTGTGGTCGTTCTTGTCCACCGCCAATTGGTAGCGAATGTCGAACGGGTGACGCTTGATGCCACTCTGGAACTGCTCGTAGCGGTCGTTGGCCAGGCGTACCGGTACACCGGCGCCGTACAACGCTGCGAGGGCTGCGTAGTAGACGAAAATGTTGTGGTCCTTGGAGCCGTAACCGACGGTGTAACCTGGGTGCATGTTCAGGTTGGCCAGGCCGAAACGCGACGGCGCGATCATCTTCGCGGTTTCGGTCGCGGCTTCCAACGGACATTGGGTGGCGACGACGAAATGCAGGGTCTTGGTGGCCGGGTCGTACCAGCCGTTGCCGTTGTCAGGTTCCAGGGCGGCCGGCTCGATCGACGGGGTCTTGTAGCGTTCGTCGAACACCAGCCAGTTGTCCGGCGGCGCATCGATCTGCTGCTTCATGCGCTCGGCGTAGAACAGCCCGCGCTCGGTCAGGTTGCCGTGCAGGTTCGGTTGGGAGTTCCACACCGGACGACGGTTTTTCAGCATCGGGAACAGAATCGAATCCTTAAGGCTGGCGAATTCGTCTTCGTCTGCCGAGGTCGCGCCGCCGACGCGCACGTAGCGGAAGCTGCCGTACGGATCGCCTTCGTAGAACGGCACCTGGGCACCGTAACGAATCGCCTTGTCATTGAATTTGAGTTGGTTCTTGGCCTGACGGAAGCGCTCGAAGTCGTTCCAGATCAGGATCGCCACCGGGTGGCCGATGAACATCGGTACCTTGCCGGCAGGCAACAGCGGATCCGGGGCGTGCTCCTCGGGGAACACGATACCGTCCTTGACCAAGTCTTCGGCGGTGACGATGCGGTCCGGTTGCAACTCGGCACCGAGCCACGACAGGTCGATGCCAGCAAAGATGTGGTCGGCCTTGATGGTTTTGAGCAGCATGGCGTGGCCTTGCTGCTGCGGCCAGCCCGGCATGTCCTTCGCGGGCAAAGACCTTGCTGCCGCAGACCTTGGACAAGGCATCGTTACGGGCGCGCGCCTTGCCATTGTTGCCGAGCCACTGCTCGGACGGCACGGTCACGCTGTTTTCCATCAAGGCGGCCAGCGCCTGGCTGCTCAATGGCGTGAGCGTCACGCTCACACCCGCTACCAGCCCGCCCTGAAGGAACGAGCGCCGGGATATATCACGGTTGGACATGGATCATCCTCTGGGCGGTTATGGGATCCGCCCTTCTGGTTATGTTCTGGAAATCTCGAGTCTTGCAGAAGCCCTTTTCGACGATGCAAAGGGCTGTTGTTGACAGTGCAAAGCTGACCGAAAGGTTAAGTTTATAGACTTATACCTTCGCGGAAAACTAAAAACTGACCAAGAAATCAAAAAACCGCGGCTTTTCGTCGCAGCAGATCGATGAACAACCCCAACTCCCGGCTGATGTGCTCGCCCTTGCGCAACAACAACCCGAATGGCGCCATCTGCACATCCAGTTCCACCGGCAACGCCACCACCAAGCCCATTTTAAGATAGTCGCGCAATGCGGTTTCCGACAGGACCATGATCGCGTCGGTCAGTTGAATCAGTTGCTGCATGGAGTACACCGAACTGCATTCGATGATGTCTGCCGGCAACGGCAACGCCAGGCGCTGCAACGCCTGATCCAGACCGATGCGCGCCGGACTGGTTTCCGGTTGCAGGATCCACGGCCAACCGCTGACCAGCTCCGCCATCTCCAGTTCTTTGCGCCGGGTCAGCGGGTGGCCGGCGTGCACCACCACCAGCAAGCGTTCGTTACCCAATTGCTCGAAGACGTAATGCTCGCTGTCGGTGGCGGCATTGCGCCGGGCGATGGCCAGGTCGATGCGCCCCTGCTCCAGCAACTGGATCACCTGGTCGCTGGTGTCGCCCATGATGCGGATCCGCAACTGCGGATTGAGGGCCTTGATCTCGGCAATCGAATCCATGACCAGGTCCGGCGCCGCGCCCATGATGGTACCGATCGACAAATAGCCGTAGCCACCCTGCTGCCGTGCCATCAGGTCTTCGGCGCAACGGTCGAGGCCACTGAGGGCCGATTCGGCAAAGCGAATCAGCTCCTGGCCCAACGCTGTCGGGCGCATCCCCCGCGGCAGGCGTTCGAACAGATCGCAGCCGAACATGTCTTCAATCTCATGGAGCATGCGGGTTGCCGCCGGTTGCGACATGTTCAGGCTTTGCGAAGCGCGGTGCAGGTTCTGGCTGCTGCTAAGCGTCACCAACATGTGCAGATGCTTGTAACGCAGGCGATTGAGCAGGCTGCGGGAGATGGTCGGCGTGGTCATGACGGGCCTTTTTTATCGATACCCTGAAGGTATCAGTTGTGAGCTAGATTCGATTTGTAACGCATCGATCAGCGGCCGTACAGTCTTCCCCATAAGAACAAATGCCCTACCAAAGGAAAACTGCGATGAAGACTCTACCTGCGCCTCTGCTCGCCAAAATTTCCTGGCGGCTACTCCCGTTTCTCCTGCTGATGTACATCATGGCCTTCCTCGACCGCGCCAACGTCGGGTTCGCCAAACAAGCCTTTCAAGCCGACACCAATATCAGCGATGCCGCCTTCGCCTTCGGCGCCGGGGTGTTTTTCGTGGGTTACGCGTTGCTTGAAGTGCCGAGCAACCTGATCCTGCACCGCGTCGGCGCCCGCCTGTGGATGTGCCGGATCATGGTCACCTGGGGGCTGGTCTCCGCCGCCATGGTCTTCGCCCACACAGAAACCAGCTTCTACATCCTGCGCTTTCTGCTGGGCGTGGCCGAAGCCGGCTTCTTCCCCGGCGTGATCCTCTACCTCACCTACTGGTTCCCCAGCGCCGTGCGCGGCAAGGCCATGGGCTTCTTCTATTTCGGTGCGCCGTTGGCGTTCATCTTTGGCAGCCCGCTGTCCGGCTTGCTGCTGGAGCTGGACGGCTTCGCCGGCTTCCACGGCTGGCAGTGGCTGTTTGCCGTTGAAGGCCTGATGGCGACAGCTGTGGGCATCTGGGCCTACTGGTATCTGGACAATCGCCCGGCCGATGCCAAGTGGCTGACTGTCGAAGAACGCCAGCAAGTGCAAAGCCTGCTCGATCAGGAAGACAGCCATAAACAGAATCACGGCCGCAGCCTGCTCAACGTGATCTGCCAACCCTCGGTGCTGTACCTGTGCCTGATCTACCTGTTGATCCAGGCCAGCGTCTACGGCGTGGTGTTTTACCTACCGAGCCAGGTTGGCGGACTGCTGGGGACCAAGGTCGGGCTGATGGTCGGCCTGGTCACGGCGATCCCCTGGATCTGCGCATTGATCGCCGCCTACCTGATTCCCGGCTACAGCGACCGCACCGGCGAACGCCGCCGCACTGCCTGCCTGACCTTGCTCATGGCCGCCGCCGGGATCGCCTGCTCGGTGACCTTCAGCAACCCGCTGCTGGGGATCATCGCCCTATGCTTCGCCGCCTCCGGCTTCATCGCCGTGCAACCGGTGTTCTGGACCTTCCCCTCCAGCTACCTCGCCGGTAGCGCCGCTGCGGCCGGGATCGCCCTGATCAACTCGTTCGGCGCTCTCGGTGGCTTCATCGCCCCGGTGCTGAAGAACTGGGCCGAAGGCGCCTTCCACTCACCGGCAGCAGGCTTGTACGTGCTGGCCGCTACCACCGTCATCGCCGCGTTGCTGGTGCTGGGCATACGCGCGCCCGGCCATAAAGCCTCGAACAAACCGGCCACCGTTTAAACCTGAGGAGTCACACCATGGGCATTCCAACCATCAAACACGTCCGCGCTTTCACTCTGCGAGGCGGCGGCGCGGATTATCACGACCAGGCAGACGGCCACTGGATCGACGATCACATTGCCACGCCGATGAGCAAATACCCCGAGTACCGTCAGAGCCGCCGCACCTTCGGCATCAACGTACTCGGCACTCTGGTGGTGGAAATCGAAGCCAGCGACGGCACCGTCGGTTTTGCCGTGACCACTGGCGGCGAGCCTGCCGCCTACATTGTCGAAAAGCACCTGGCACGCTTCCTTGAAGGCGCCCGGGTCACCGACATCGAAAAAATCTGGGACCAGATGTACCAGTCGACCCTGTATTACGGGCGTAAAGGCATCGTCATCAACACGATCTCCGGCGTCGACCTGGCACTGTGGGACTTGCTCGGCAAGATCCGCCAGGAGCCCGTGCACCAATTGCTCGGCGGTGCGGTGCGCGACGAATTGCAGTTCTACGCCACCGGCGCCCGCCCGGACCTGGCGCAGAAAATGGGCTTCATCGGCGGCAAGATGCCGTTGCACCACGGCCCGGCCGAGGGCGAGGAAGGCCTGCGCAAGAACCTCGAAGAACTGGCCACCATGCGCGAACGCGTCGGCCCTGACTTCTGGCTGATGCTCGACTGCTGGATGAGCCTGGACCTCAACTACGCCACCAAACTGGCGGTCGGCGCCCACGAATACGGCTTGAAATGGATCGAAGAAGCCCTGCCGCCGGATGATTACTGGGGCTACGCGGCCCTGCGTAATAACGCGCCCAAGGGCATGCTGGTGACCACCGGCGAACACGAAGCCACCCGCTGGGGCTTCCGCATGCTGCTGGAGATGGGTTGCTGCGACATCATCCAGCCGGATGTCGGCTGGTGCGGCGGGATCACTGAACTGGTGAAGATCTCGGCCCTGGCCGACGCCCACAACGCGCTGGTCATCCCCCACGGCTCTTCGGTGTACAGCTACCACTTCGTCGCCACCCGGCATAACAGCCCGTTCGCCGAGTTCCTGATGATGGCGCCGAAGGCCGACGAAGTAGTGCCTATGTTTCACCCGCAATTGCTCGGCGAACCGGTGCCGGTCAATGGCCGCATGCGCCTGTCCGCCCTCGACCAGCCAGGTTTCGGCGTGACCCTCAACCCCGAATGCCAACTGCATCGGCCGTATAACCGCTGAGAAAGGAGCTCGACATGAACATGCCGCACAACGCGTTCAAGGCCGCACTGAACAACAGCGAAACCCGGTACGGGATCTGGGCCGGTTTCGCCACCGGCTACGCCGCCGAGATCGTCGCCACCACCGGTTACGACTGGATGCTGATCGATGGCGAGCACGCGCCCAACACCGTGCCCGGGGTACTCGCCCAGTTGCAGGCCGTGGCGCCTTATTCGACCGCGCCAGTGGTGCGCGCGGTGAATGGCGATGCCAACCTGATCAAGCAACTGCTGGATATCGGTGCACAGACGCTGATGATCCCGATGGTCGAAACCGCCGCGCAGGCACAGGCTCTGGTGCGCGCCATGCGCTACCCGCCCCACGGCATTCGCGGTGTCGGCGGCGGCCTGACCCGCGCCACCCGCTGGGACGGTGTGCCGGACTACCTGAATACCGCCCATGAACAACTGTGCCTGATCGTGCAGGTGGAATCGCGCACCGGTGTGGAAAACGTCGCAGCGATTGCCGCCGTCGAGGGTGTGGATGCGGTGTTTATCGGCCCGGCGGATTTGTCGATCGGCCTGGGCCACGCCGGCAACCCCGGCCATCCAGAAGTCCAGGAGCGGATTCAACACGCGGTGAACGCCACACTGGCGGCCGGCAAGGCCTGCGGGATTCTTGCCCCCAACGAAGAAGACGCCCGCCGCTACCAGCGCTGGGGCTGCCAGTTCATTGCAGTGGCCATCGACATCAGCCTGCTGCGCCAAGGCGCCATGGCCACCCTCGCCCGCTACCGCGAACCCACTGCCACTCAAGCGCCGTCACGCACTTACTGATCCGCCAAGGAGTCGCACCATGTCATCCGTGCCTGTTTACGAAAACTTCATCAACGGCCAGTTCGTGGCCAGCGCTGCCCATCTCGATGTTATCAACCCGGCCACCGGCGCCGTGCTGTCGAAAGTCCCGGCCTCGACCGCCGAGCACGTCGAGCGCGCCCTCGCCGCCGCCCGTGCCGCCCAGAAAGGCTGGGCGCGCAAACCGGCCAATGACCGCGCCGGCCACTTGCGCCGGATCGCTGCCAAACTGCGGGAAAACGTCGCGCACCTGGCGCGCACCATCACTCTGGAACAAGGCAAGATCAGCGGGCTGGCGGAAGTCGAAGTCAATTTCACCGCCGACTACCTCGACTACATGGCCGAATGGGCCCGGCGCATCGAAGGTGAAATCATCACCAGCGACCGCCAGAACGAAAACATCTTCCTGTTCCGCAAACCACTGGGCGTGGTGGCCGGGATCCTGCCGTGGAATTTCCCCTTCTTCCTGATTGCCCGCAAGATGGCCCCGGCCCTGCTGACCGGCAACACCATCGTCATCAAACCCAGTGAAGAAACCCCGAACAACTGCTTCGAATTCGCCCGACTGGTGGCCGAAACCGACCTGCCGCCCGGCGTGTTCAACGTGGTATGCGGTGACGGCCAGGTCGGCGCCGCCTTGAGCTCGCACAAGGGCGTGGACATGATCAGCTTCACCGGCAGCGTCGACACCGGCTCGCGGATCATGGCTGCCGCCGCACCGAACATCACCAAGCTCAACCTGGAACTGGGCGGCAAGGCACCGGCCATTGTGCTGGCGGATGCGGACCTCGACCTGGCGGTCAGGGCGATCCGCGATTCGCGCATCATAAACAGCGGGCAGGTGTGCAACTGTGCCGAGCGGGTGTACGTCGAACGCAAGGTGGCGGATCAATTTATCGAACGCATCGCAGCGGCCATGAGCGCGACCCGTTATGGCGACCCGATTGCCCAGCCCGACGTCGAGATGGGCCCACTGATCAACCGCCAGGGGCTGGAAAGCGTCAACCGCAAAGTCCGCACCGCGCTGAGCCAGGGCGCAAGCCTGATCAGCGGCGGGCAGATGGCCGACCTGCCCAATGGCTTCCATTTCCAGCCAACGGTGCTGGCGGGTTGCCGCGCGGACATGGAGATCATGCGCGAAGAGATTTTCGGCCCAGTGCTGCCGATCCAGATAATCGACGACCTGGACGAAGCCATCGCCCTGGCCAACGACTGCGACTATGGCCTGACTTCATCTATCTACACCCGCGACCTGAGCAAAACCCTGCAGGCCATGCGTGAGCTGGATTTTGGCGAAACCTACGTCAACCGCGAGAACTTCGAAGCGATGCAGGGCTTCCACGCCGGCGTGCGTAAATCGGGTATTGGTGGCGCGGATGGCAAGCATGGGCTGTATGAGTACACCCATACTCATGCGGTGTATTTGCAAGGCTGATTGCCGAATACCAACAACCGAGCAGGAGCGTGCTCGCTCCTGCAGAACGGGTCGCAAAAACTTAAATCGCACAAACAAAAAACCCCGGTCTTTCGACCAGGGTCTTTGCTATCGACTCGAAGTAACCAGTGGCTTCTTCGTAGCTCCAAGGCGTTCAGTGGGCCTCGGGGCAGATATGGCGCAGCGGACGGGACTCGAACCCGCGACCCCCGGCGTGACAGGCCGGTATTCT
>LNAP01004237.1_pt1 | contig 13372 bp, 5 predicted proteins | sample 602601 | NCBI WGS metagenome assembly LNAP01 (sample SAMN02440304, study PRJNA202911) | soil metagenome | biome: Subtropical and temperate rainforests or woodlands; isolation source: soil samples (1 kg each in a 20% v/v slurry with milli Q water) were... ...
GATGACTCAAGAACAAGTATTAGAAAAGCAAATCAGCCAAGTAGAAATAGCTTACATCGAGTCTCATATTTCTGACATTTTAGAAGAAGATGGCACACAATTTACGCCTCATGAAGAGCAAAGAGACCAATTTTTAATAGATGAACAACTAGTCCTTGATTATAAAACAAAGCAATCTTACAGCGATACTGAATTAGAGCCTGCTTTTGGTTTGGCTCTTGATGGTGGAGGGATGCGAGGATTGCTAACATCTAGGTGGTTACTTTATTTTAGGGATTTATTGAAGGATGCGGGCTATAATATCCCTCTTTCCAGAGTATTTAAGTGTGTAGGAGGGACGTCAATTGGGGGAATCTTATCCTTATTTATAGGGACTGACCTTTTCCGCCTTGAGCAACTTGAGCAGCTTAATATTAATAATCCTGATCCTTATGATACCCTCACTAATTTTTTTCTTAAGCATGGAGAGATGATTTTTCCCCCAGAGATATGGAACAAAGTGAGATTAAGGCACTTGTGGGGCTTCATTGGATGCAGGTATTCCTCTGAACCTCTTAGAGAGCTCCTCCAACAAGAACTGGGGTCAATGACATTAGAAGATGTCAGCACAAATGTTATTGTGACAGCTTGCACAACATCAGGACAACCCAAGGTCTTTAAAAGTTTTGCTGAGGAAGATAAAGGCTATGAATTATGGAAAGTAGGCTTATGCACCTCTGCTGCCCCCACTTACTTTCGTGCTTTTCCGCTCGAAGGGCAAAATTATGTGGATGGAGGGCTATGGATGAATAATCCTTCCCCGCTTGTCGCAACAAGCATGGTTAAGGAGCTTCATGGAGGGGTATTCTCACCGCCAAATCTGTATATGCTCTCTTTGGGAACGGGAGAGTTTTTGTATCCGCCAATTCCAGAAAATGCAAGGCTTTCAATTTCAACTGCAAAGTGTGTCATTAATCTTCTTACACAAAGTAATAGCCAAGGAAACCATGAAACCATGAAGAGCTTCTTGGGTAATAACTATTACCGGGTTAACTGTTCCTTGGGCGCCCCCATTGATTTAGCCGCAGCAGATAAAATGTCAATTGATAAATTAGAAGAATATGCCAATCAAGAGCCCCAAAGGCAAATAATTCAGTCCTTTGCTGAAGAATATATAATGGTTAATAGAACTCGGATGTAATTATTATTATTATGTTTAATCTTCTTATCTTGATAAGCAATCTCTTCTGTCCATGGCTAATAGGAATAGCTTCCCTGCAAGCCATGGATAATCCTGAGGTACATGATTTACGGCAGGGACAAGGTCCTGAGTATATTGAGAAAATAGAACCTTTTGTAGCAGGCACTTCAAAACTCAAATATACTTTTTGCTACCAACCCCAACAAGCTTCTTTGCAGAAAGATAGCTCTCAACAAGGGGAGCCTCCTCCTACTCCTTATGTCATTCAAGACGGATTAGTAGCCAAAGTCACAACGGAAGAACCAGAATCAAGAAAGCAAAGTGGTTCCTCTTCTTCAGACAATTGGGGTCAAGTCCTATACCCCTCCCAGTGGCCCCACCGTGTTCACGGTCATCTCATGATGAGATTTGAAAAGGAGGCGATAACTGTTGGATCTGGCATCCTGGTAGGTCCCAATCATGTGTTAACTGCAGGCCATAATCTTTATTATAAAGGACAATGGGCCAAGGAGATTTGGTTTACCCCAGGTAGAAAAGGAAATGACTTTCCTTTTGGGTATAGTAAAGGATGTCTGCTGCTTTGCCCTCACCAGTGGCTAGATCCTAAATCACGCAACAAGAAGGATGATTATGATTTAGGGATGGTTATCCTAGATCGAGCGCTCGGGAATGAAGCCGGGTGGTCAGGATTACTTTACGCACCCGATACTTATTTTGATCATTGGGAAATTATCGTAACCGGTTATCCTGGCGAAAAAGGCAGTAAAGACTACTATTCAACCGAAATGTGGGAAGGGAAAGATGCAACCCAAGGAACGGTATTTAATCCTGAAACTATTACCTATGGCATTACGACCTCTTTTGGACAAAGCGGTGGCGCCATTTGGCGCCAATGGCCTAGCCCCCCCAATTCAGATCAGACTAGCATTTTTACTATTGGTATTCATACAGAGGGGGGCAGTAGTGGCAAGAACAAGGGGGTACGCCTTACCAAAGAGAAGTTTGAATGGATTATCCATTGGATAAAAACTTATCATTTAAAAGACTCTGTTAAATACAGTATACCATCACCAACATTGCCGCCACTCACTAAGGTGAAGCGTACAGCAGATGAGTGGTGGAATCAAGGAAACACCTTTTTTCAGCGAAGCAACTATGAAGAGGCGTTCACCTGCTTTTATAATGCCATGATCACCGCTGGGGATCTAGTACCAGATCATATGCTGTTAAGTTTAGCAGATTGTTATAGCCAAGGAAAAGGCACCCGACAAAATTACTTAGAAGCTTTTAATCTTCATATGCAAACGGAAAATCCCCGCAAATCTCCTGAAACCTTATTCCTAATTGGAAAATGCTACCTTGAAGGGTTGGACATTCCTAAATATATCACTGCTGGCTTGTACTTTCTCACACAGGCAGCAGAAAAAGGCAATAGAGAGGCTGTTAAAGAGCTTTACCATTTTTATTCTGATCCGGGTAAAACCCGAGACTTGAAGAAAGCAGAACAGTATCATAAACAAGCTCAAAATTTGGGGATAGAGATTTCATCATTCCCTCTCTCACTTCTTAATTCAAATGTAAGACGTTGGAAAAAAGTGGTGGATGAAGAACCGCTACATAATTTATATTATAATGCACCAGCTGTTGAGGGATTGATTGACAGCTATCCTGAAGGCTCAGACAAAAGCTATTTAACTTTACTCTGGGAACTTCTAAATAGCAGTAATCAAGTCACAATTTCTTCTGCCCATAAATCAGTTATATCTGGGATGGGTGGGATAGGAAAAACATCTCTTGCAGCACGCTATGCTCATGAAGCCTTAGCAAATAAAGCCTATAAATTAATCTACTGGCTTGGTTCTGAAACAGACGACAGGCTTAAGGAGGGCTATAGAAACCTTTTAGGACTCTTTAATGTGACAGTTAAAGAAACAGATCCCTTTGGTAAACTCTTGATGTTGCTCAATAATAACCTCCCAAAACCATGGCTTCTTATTTATGATAACGTTCGCGATTCTAGATTCTTAGATAATAAGACACTCACAAATGGCCACATTCTAATCACCTCTCGGTGTCAGGAAGGATGGGGGCATGAAATCTTACCCCTTGATGTATTTTCTCCAAAAAACGCAGTTGAGTATTTATTTGAGAGTATCAATCCAAGTACTCATCAAATTGAACGAAACAAAGAAACCGAACAGGTAGCCGAACAAACTGCTGAAGAACTGGGTCGTCTTCCCTTAGCTCTCTCTCATGCAATAAGTTATATTAATTTTAAACGTCAAAGTGATCAAGGATATGGATTTGGTAATTATCTAGAGGACTTCAAAAACGTCTCTTTAGCACTTTTGAGGTCTAATTGGCGTTATTTAGGAAAAAATATAACTCTTGATTATGGATATCTTATTAAGAATACTATTACAATGGCCCAAGGCCTTATTAGCCCCTGGGCGACCGAGTTATTAACCTATTTTAGTTACCTTGATCCGGATACGATTCTAAAGGAAGCATTTTTCCCTCGTATTCCTGAAGAAAAGGAACCAAAAGAGGAGCGTTTAAAGCACCTTTCGGTAATGAAGGAAATTGAGGAAATTGCTGATCCCTTTTCAGAGCTTGTCATTTTCTCTCTCATCAAAAATAATGGCTTCTCCTTTTCTATTCACCGTTTGGTGCAATTGGTACAGAGAGCTGACCAAGAGTCAGCAGAGAATATAAGGGATCTTCCTCCCTTGCTTGAGGGGCTTGTCTCAAGATTTTCCTTCTTTTGGCAAAACCTTTCTCAAGGTTTCCAAGGAGCCTATAGCCTCTCACAACTCCATCAGAAGAATTCTATTATGCTATCCCATCTAGCAAGGATTGAGGATCATTTAAAGCGCCTTTCAGTAATGGAGAAAATTAAGGGCAAGATTTTGCTCTTAGAAAGTCAGACTCAGAATTTGCAAGGGTTATACAGAAAAACCCATGCTTTGTTAAGAAATAAGGTTTTTGAGCAACGAGAAAAGGAAACCGCTCTTTTAAAAGAAATAGTGCATAAGGAAATTAGAGAAGCAGGGATCAAGTTGACTATGGAAGAGTGTCAAGATCTTTTGTCTCTCTATCCCCAAACCTATCTAAGTCACCAAGAGATCATTGAAAATGCCCGTACTTTAGAAACAATCCCCCCCCTGCAACGACAAGATTTTGTCAGTATATTTAAGCAATTGCCTTTAAAGAAAAGAGAAAAATATAGACATAGTGGCATTATGGCTAAGTTTGCAACAATTGATGCCAAGGACTGGGAAGAGGTTATGAAAATAGCCCAACATCTGTTTGCCCAAAAGATAGGAATGTGTGACTCGGACAGCCTTATAAAACAGATTAAAAGTGTTGCTGATCTAGAGGAAGGAAAAGACCCAACGAAAGTTCCAAAATTCAATAGAATTATTGAGTTTCTAACTACTCTTGATACAGCAAGGCGAGAAAGATGGTTAGCAAGAGCACAAAAGGTGTTTACAGAGGAAATAGATACAGACAGTGGGATAGAAATTGTTAAGAGAGTTAGCTGTCTAGAGGCAGGGAATTGGGACAGATATAAAAATCTTGGCCACCTAATACAAAGAGTCGACGGAGAAAATTGGGATAGATTCAAACGACTTATTAAAGAAGTGAAGGCTAAACAAAAAGTTGATAAGAAATATCAAATAGATGAAGAGAAATATGAAGAGATTAGGAAGGCTCTAGCAAAGATTGATATCCAGCATTGGGAGAAGCTTATTCAATTTTTAGAGGTTATAACTGAAAAAGGGAGAGAACAATCGTCCTCAGGAAATTGTAAAAAATTACATTATATCCTAAGATGGCGCTATAAACACAGTTTGTTTCATAAATTTCTAGAGAATCTAGAGCACGAGCAGAAAGAGGAAATCACAATGAACAAGATTAAAGACTGGGATAATACAGGCTATTTTTATGCGGCAGCTCTTGAAGGTAATCTCATCAAAGCCGCCCGGAGCCTCGCAATGTCTTCTTTAGCTTTGGATGAAATCCTTAATGAATTTGAAAAGGAGCTTGGAAATTCTCTTTTGATACGTACCCCTAGGAAGTTGGTCCTTACCAATCGAGGAGAAAAAATGTTTTGTCACGCCCGAATCATTGCTTTAGGAGAAGAAAATATTGCTAATTTATTGATGCTCGAAGAAAATGAGCTTCCTAAGCAGATTACTCTCGCCCTTCCTTCTGGGTTCACGAGCACCAGCTTATTTACTAAGTTAAGGGACATCTTTAAATCTTATCCTGACCTCCAGATTACTCTTGTGCGTAGCGACCAATCCTTTGACTTAGAAAAATTTAATATACTATCGGCAGAGGTTAAAATTGTGAGAGATGAAGCCGAGGAGCCTGATTTACGCTACACCTTTTTGAGTTCCTATACTTATGGTTTATATGCTCATCCAACTTATCTAGAAGAACATGGGTGTCCAGAGAATCGAGAGGACTTAAAAAACCATACCCTCATTAGTCCAGTTAATCCTGAAAATCCTCAATTATATGGTTACTCTGACTGGGTCTTAAGATCAGGTCCATTTGGTTGGATAAAGCCGAAACAGCTCATTGTTCCTCTCAATGCTATAGAAAATGTTTATCAAGAGGCTATAAAGGGGAAGGGGATTGCGATCTTGCCGAGTGATTCCTTATTCTTAGAAAGCGGAGAGTTCGTGCCTGTACTAGCGCACCTTCAGTCGCCAGAAATTCCCATGTATTTGGCTTATCCAGAAGAGGTAAGCGCTAAAGAAGAAGTCAAATCCTTGGAAAGATATTTAATTGATGCTTTCCAATGCCCTCAAGGAGAATAGGCTAAGCTACCGATTTTATAGCTGAAACCAGATATTTATCTGAAGCACTGCCAATATAAGCGGCAAGTTCCAAAAGCCGCGTTGTAAAAGCAACCTTACTACGAGATTGGAGAGGGAGCTTCTTTGCTAAATCCTTAATGACCTGATTGTGGTTGCCCTCTTTATTGATTTCGAAATGGCGCTCATAGCCTAAGGCTGCTTGCGGAAGCGAAGATTTCTTTAAAATATCCGCTAGAGGATCTGTCTCTCCATAGTCTCCTCCTTCAAAGAAGCCGACCATAGCCGTAAAAGCTAAGGGGCAGCTCTGGATCGCATATTTAAAAAGGTTCATCAGCAAAACGTTCTCCGGCAATACGGGAAGTGTTTCTGGATGTTCAACGCTTAAAACCTTTAAGGAATGTTCCATTAATTTATCATGCCCCTTTTCCTCGCTTAAGAATTGCTCAATTTCTTTCTTAGCTTCAGGGAACGTAGTTAGACTCAAAGGTGCATATTCTTGGAACCATTGCGTAATATGGTGAGTTTGCCGGAGCATGGTTTTCATGAACTCAAAGAAGGCCGATTCATCTGCCTGCCTCAATTGATCTAAAAGAAGAGGGATCTGTGCCCGGAATTGCTCTGAGGCAGCGTCAGAGCGAAGCATTAGGCCTTTTAAGTAACTGATTACGGTTATCGGATCATAATACTCGCTACCAGAAATCTGAGAAACTCGAAAGACTTCTTCGAGGTCCCATTGCCAATGGGGGGCCAGCTGGATATTAAGATCAAAGCTTGCTTCTTTATCTATTTCCTGAGCAAAAGCTTGAGGAGTTTGTAAAAGCGCAATATTCCAGGATGCTCTATCCTCTTCTGGGGGGACGGGCTCACCAGTCAATACCCGAGGAGCAGTATAGGCGACCTCATAATCACTCAACTCAGAAAGAAATCTTTGGACAGCTTTATTTTGAGTGTCTGACTGTAAGAGTGTTGTTGCTTCTTCTATCCAAGCTAAGTCTGTTGGGTGAGTTTCAATTTCTAATAAAACCCAAGGAAGCGAAAGCTTAAATCCTGACTTGTCAGAATTCCAGTTAATTTGTAAATCAGGGAAAGGTAGATATGTCATTTTGAGATAATTGTTAACACATTATTAGATATAAGGTAAGTAAAATAGGATTAAGATAGCATGGAGATATATATATCAATTTATTCAGGAATATAAAACAGGAATCCTCTTAATGAAATCTCTTACTCCCTCCCTCCAAACCTCGTCTGTTTTATATAAGCTGGGATCTATTCAACTCCTTCAAAGCTTCAGCTTTTATGGCGTCAGGTCGCTCCTGGTTCTCTATTTTACCCAAATCTTATTGTTTAACGAAACCCAAGCACTCACGCTGTATGGAAACGTCATGGCCTTTCTCTATATAGCCCCGCTCCTGGGAGGATGGTTAATTGATAAATATTGGTCGAGCTCCCTAAATCTAATCATAGGCGTTATTCTCGTGGGGGTTAGTACAGTTTTAATGTCCTTTCCACACCCAGAAGCCTTTTTTTATGGCTTATCAGTTCTCGTTATTGGTCAGGGGCTTTTTAAGCCGACGGTTCCTTATATGCTTGACCAACTTTACCCGGAGTCTACTAAACCCCGTTCAGCGGCCTATACTTTTTATTATATGATGCTCAATGTGGGCGCCGCTTTGGCGCCTTTTCTTTTGGGAATCATCAAACAGAAATATGGGTGGCAAGCCTGTTTCATAGGGTGCTTGTTGATAAGCTTGATGGCGCTTTTCCTTGCTTTTCAAGTGGGCAAGCTTAAGGGGGCGGATATTAAAAAGGACGCCCTTAAAATCTTCAAATTTTTACTGGCAAACTTTTTAATTGGGGCGACCATTTATTATTTTCTTAAGTCCCCGCAGCAAGTTGATCAACTTGTAATTTATTCTGCCCCTTTCGTCGGGATGTATCTAGGGTATTTGTATTTTACTTCTCCAAACCGCCAAGACATGGGGTTATTATTTCTGGTCATTAGTTTGTTTGGCCTATTCGTGATTCTTTTCGAACAATCAGGTGGGTCGATCATGTTATTTCTCGAGAAACATGTTAATCGATCGATAGGCGGGTTTGAAGCTATTCCTGCTTCCGTATTCATGAGCCTCAATCCCTTCTTCATTATTGCCCTTGGGTTTGCGTTTAGTAGGTATTCATCATCCTTTCCCACCCTGACTCCCTTTCAACAATTGTCGTTAGGATTTATGCTCATTGTGGCTGGTTTTGGCTTTTTATGGATGGGAGCTGCAGGGGTGGTAGGTGGGGATAAAGTATCATTGGGATGGGTAGTTTTAGCTTCGCTCTGCCATGCCCTCGGAGAATTGCTCATCGTCCCCGTCACTCTTTCGTTAGCGGCTGGTTTTGCTCCGAAAAATAAAAAAGGCAGCATGATTGGGTTATGGTGCCTTGCAGCAGCCTATGGGCATTATTTGGCGGCAGGGCTGGCAAAATCTAAATTGCAATTAGCAGAGAGTACGGCTGCTTTCCAAGGAGTATTTGCTTTAACGGCAGAAATTGCTTTGGGATGTGCAGTGATAGTGTTCTTTTTAGGATTTAAAAATAGATTGAATCAACAAGGGGGGATCTAAAGATGGAGTGGGACAAGCTTAGGATTTTTTATATTGTGGCTAAAGAAGGAAGCATTAGTAAGGGGGCCCAGCGTATGAATGTTGCACAATCTGCTGTGACAAGGGCAGTTGCTGTATTGGAACATTCCCTAAAAATCAGCCTTTTTATTAGAACAAGTAAAGGTGTCATCTTAACCCGCCAAGGGGAGAATATTTTTAAAGAAGTAGAAGAGATGGCCATTAGAGCAGAAAATATCCGGGCTATCTGTGATGAGGGACACAACGAGGTAAAGGGAGAATTAAAGGTCACTTCAGCTTATGGATTTGCAAGTACTAGTCTAGGTCCGCATATGTTGAACTTTATGGAACTCTACCCGCAAGTCAAAATATACATAATTTGTAATGATGAAGATTTAGATTTGAAGGTTCGGGAAGCAGATGTTAGTGTGCGAACTTTTGATCCAAAAGCTGAAAATTCTCTCATCCAAACTTATTTAGGTTGTCGCATTCAGCATCTTTATGCAAGCCCTGAATATCTAAGGAAAAGAGGAATACCAAAAAACGTTAAAGATTTAAATGAGCACGTTTTTATCTCTTTTAATAACCCTTATCGTCCACTTCCTTATGGAACAAATGAATGGATTCTCCGAGTAGGCCTTTCTCCCAATCAGCCATCCCGTGAGCCTCGTATGGTAGTAAATTCAGTTGAATGCCTTTACCAAGCAGCCATTAAAGGTACCGGAATTATTGCATTATCCAATGATTCTATACTTTTGCAAAAAGGTGAGCTAATACCAATTCTGCCAGAATTAGAATCTCCTAAAACTGAAATATATTTTACATATTCCAAATCTCTTAAATCTATTAAAGCAGTTAAGGTTTTAGAAAAATATCTCCTTAAATGTTATGAAAAACTTAGGTAAGTCTGGCAAACAATAAAGTTTTAATTCGCCAAGCATAAATCTTAGGGGATTTGCTCCAGTGGCGGATAGCAAAATGAGCGTAAGCCCATTAATGTAGTCAAGCGCAGGATACTGAGAAGTAGAAAATCCCCTAGCTTTCTGCGAAGAAATTTTTTAGGTTTACGCGAATCGTTATACATTACGCTATCAACCTTAGAGATATACATCATAATAAGAAGTTAGGGTGCAATGTACTGAATAGTGTAAGGTCGCCAGCGTACAATTGGCTATGGGTAGTGCCACGTTCTAGGTGATATATTTTTTACTTTTTTTACTACCATTTTTCTACCTCTATTTATTTTCTATCTGCCTAAAGAGTTACGAGCTTGTTTAAGAAAGATCAAACAACATTTTTTTGCCTCCATATATTCAGAGGTTTTTTCTTATGTGATTAGGGATAACCCCACGTCCTTGGGCAAGATACTGTCTTCTTTATTATTTTCATTATCTAATTTTCTAAGTTACTAAAATTACTATTTTAGCTTGACAACAATCTTATATTCCAAAAAATGGAAAAAATCAACCCATGATTGATTAATGTGATATGAGTATTATAGATAAAGCCGATGCGTAAAATAGTAGGGCTTTTGCATAAAACTTAGATATTCATAAAAGGGCAGTAAGTTATCTCGAAACACCCCTCATGTAGTACTTTTTCTGGTTTATTTGTTTAAGACCAATAAAAATTGCTATTCAGATGAAACACCATTTGTTGAATCAACACAGCTAGACTGTCACCCTAAAAGGGTGCCTTTAGATATGCTGTGAAATCCAACAATCTTTTTAGATTAAAAATAATTTAATTGAAAACCATCTCCCGCTTCTAGCTGTTATTATCGAGCAACGCGCCACATTGAACCGAAAGGCGTTTGAGCCTATTCCTCTAGGAGAGTGGATCATCGCATTCTGGGCAATTGAACTAACCCAGAACAATCCAAACTTAGAAAGCAATGAGTCTTTGAAAAAACTCTGCGAGGTACTCATTTCAAGCTATTTGAATACCCTAAAAGAGAGACTTGATGGTCGATGGTATGGTGGTGATGACCCATTAGCGATTGATGAACTACCTTGGGGCCAATTTTACGAACACTTGACAAAAGGGCAACGAGCCAAGTGGATATTCGCCTTAGAAACTTGCGATGATCGAGAAAAAAACCTATTGACGGAAAAATCGAGCAACCTGAACTCAGCGGTGAGACTTCATCTGCGGGTTCTACTTCAGCTCTTCACCGTAGCCCGAGACAGTCAAACTAGAAATGACATTAGCTCAGAACTCATTTCTCTCACAAGACGGTTTGGTTTCGCACATGACCATTATTCTGGCGCTTTAAACTACTCCAATGACAACTCTGACTACAGCCCCATTCGTCTTTGGCCGACATTTTGCGAAGCCGTAAACGAGTTTAACGATGATCAATTTTATGATCTTCTTACCGCACTTGCCCCTGCAACTACTCCTTTGAGCGCACTATTAACATTTTTGGAGAAAACAATCCCAGAGCAAAGAAAGGGGCAGATTGAATCCATCATCAAGGGGCGGGATATAGAGCAAGAGTCACCGAACTGGATTCCAGAAATCTTTGAGATTGTTCTCAAGGCTGCCAACAACGGCCATATTGACATTGCCAAACACTTCCTAAATTCCATTAGAAACTCCGCGCATAAAACACATAAAAACAAGATTGAAGAATTAACCGATAAAGTAGAACTGAAAAGTATATTTGACAACGCAGAGCCCGACATCAAGGAAAAGCGCAAACTAATCCGTAACTTTAAGACAGCAAACGACTCCAAGGAGGTCGTAAGATCAGTCAATGAATTTAAAAACTATCTCATTGCAAGTCTCAACATAACGATCGATAGCGATACATCTATTAGACAGTTTGCTCAGTTGGTTAAAGCCGCACCAACCCTACAACATGCCACAGGCCTTATCAAGAGCGCCTTATCTGCCCCAGCATCCCCTGAGTCTTCCAAACAGCTTAGAGGGCATTTCAAGACATGGGCGTCTATTTTCAAGATGTCTAGCCCTGATTTAAAAAAGTCCGAACTTCCAGATGAAGAATTACGCAGCATACTTCAGCTTTGCTTGAAAACCACGCACCTCAATGAATTCGGCGAGTTCTGGGGCATGGCTACAACCCGACAGCGAAATAGCTATCAGTTCGCTGCCGAACGAGCCGAGTATTTATCGAGATCGGGGCGCCGGCATGAGGCACTCAGTTACATTCAAACTCTTCGTTCAGATGAGACTGTGCTCCCACCTTTTGCGATAGACGAATTATCGAGCATCGAATCGAGCCTCCTGTCTCAACAGACTAATTACTTGCCTCAGCTCACTTCTTCCCAAGGCCCTACGATCAATTCAGTACAAACTGACCTTAGAACTAGCTGGCTGAGAATTCGCGCCCTGAATGCTAACGACCAAAGCCAGATTTTGATGGAGCCTAATAATTCGATTGACACCTATCTCCTTCAGATAATAGAGCAGGTAGGAAATGAGCTCTTGCTACGAAATGGAAATCTACTTCGGAAGAAAGCTGATGCCGGATCTTCCGTAATACCGCTGGATGATGAAGACATGATCAATGACTGGCTCGTATCGTTGATTAAGCAACGTATGAACTTTGTTGGATGGACAGTTCATGATCAATCACGGATGGGCTGGTCAGCTTCAGGCCAGCAAGTTGGTGAAACTGACGGATGGATTCAGGACGGCAATGGAAATCTTGTGTCCGTGATTGAGGCTTTTCGATTAGGCGATAAAATTGATCGAACTGTAATCAAGAAGCACCTAGATAAGGTATGCGGATATAACTCTACGGGTACTAGCCCCATATTTATCGTGATTTATACAGCTTCTGACGACTTCCCTAAACTTTGTTCCGAATATGAAAAGTACGTTAGAAATCTGGAGTACAAAGGCTTTGAAATAGGCAGACCTCGAAACCTCCGTCGTAAAATTATGCATATGCCAAAGGCAACAGCTTGGTATTACGAGGAAATACGCTACGTCAATGACACCGCTATAAATGTGTACCACCAATTACTTAATTTGAAGCCGCCATCACAAGCGATATGATTTGCCGAGAGCAGATTTGGCAGGAGGCTGAATCTGCTATAGAGATCCGCCAAGCTAAAGCGTAATCAGTTAAATTCTATTTCCCTTCTCGTAGTTCGCCCGCCTTAAGCAGGCGCCAGGGGCACTGTGAAGCGCTGTGACAGTGAAAAGCTGTGTATAGCCAGTCTGCCTATGCCGCCAGCGATCACGTGGATCAGAGCGCGCCTAGCAACGTTACTGGTGGTTTTACATCCGGCGATCTCCTTCTCATCTCTAAGAACACACTGCATCACCCGTTCCTGACGAGCGCGGAATGCCAGGACGTATCTCCCTAGATCTGGATTTCTAAGGCTAATGTAAACAACGAAAAGCCCGGTTCTGCTGGCTTTCAGGCCACCGTCGCCCCTTCAAAGGAGCGACGGAATACTTAAAAAACGGTCGAAGGCCGATTCTCTGTTTACATTTGGACGGAAAATGCGTCAAATTGACGTTGGTTTACAATCTGACAACGCGTAGGCTAAAAAGAGTCTGCGGGTGAGAGGATTTTCAGCGAGAGCCCATTGAAAACGGGCCTGACGTGATCTAAGCCGACAATATGGTGGTAAAGCCCGTCTGTTTACATCCGAAACCCTTAAAAAACAACGAATCCGTGAATCGATCCGCGAGGCGGTGCTGCGCAACATCGGGATCAGCATCATTGCCCGGCAGGAAGTGCCGCATGATCCGCAATTGCGTGTGCTGACCCT
>LNAP01004689.1_pt1 | contig 13368 bp, 14 predicted proteins | sample 602601 | NCBI WGS metagenome assembly LNAP01 (sample SAMN02440304, study PRJNA202911) | soil metagenome | biome: Subtropical and temperate rainforests or woodlands; isolation source: soil samples (1 kg each in a 20% v/v slurry with milli Q water) were... ...
GTGGGGTTGCGGGAGGATCAGCGGTTGGGGCGGTTGTTGGCGATGCGGATCGCGAAGTTGTTTTCCGCTTGGCAGCTAGTCAAAAAAAGTTAGGGCATAGCGCGAGGCATAGGGACGGATTTACTTAAATAAATCTGTCCCCTTACATTCACTTCTGCGCCCAGTGTTCCTGACGTCCTCGTCTGTACGCCTTACTGTTCTCCCAGGCTAACTCTTCTGCACGTCTTGCCTGTTGCATTTCTGCGTTGGCTCTAAAGATTGTACGGCGCTTTTCACTGATTACTGGATGGTGTCGATAGATATCACGCTCTGTACCTATATAGCCGTTATTGTTTAATATTGATTGTAATTCGCTAATAAAATCTTTGTCGGTCTGTGAAATATTTTGGTTTGCCGTTATATTTTTGAGTGCTCCGGTTCTTGGATGTTTACTAACTGAGGACTTAATTGTGTATGTTGAGATTTCGTTTTGATATGTGTAGAATGCTTCGGTTAGTTCCCGGTTGGCTTTGATGTCTATTAGCTTGCCTTGGGTAATATTGTATTTAACATCGCTTGGTTTTTTAAATAAATTGTCTACTGTCGCCTCTGAACTGACTATTTTGTCAAATCGTTTGGTGGCAGATTTGGCAGCGGACTTTTTATATATTCCAGCCCATCTCAGGACGGATTTTAAAAAAATCGGGGTATGCCCTGATCGATCACTTCCAGTTACCGGGTTACCTAAGCAATACCCATACGCATTCAACCCACCCTCCCCAAACGGACTCCAACTATCCGGACTGGTAAACCGCATCAACACCGGGCTGTACTGCCGATAGCCATTGCCCAAATGATAGTGCCCCGTCAGCGGGTCAGGCTGTTCGCCGTTGAACCCGCACCGGCTAAGCAATCTATCAACCGCCGGATGGTGGCCATAAGGGGTATAAGCGAGGGGATGAGGTCCGGAGGCGTTGTGGGCATTGAGCACGGAACGTTGCTGATCGGTTGCCAGTAACGTGGCGGTCACGCTTGCTTCGAGATGATTTCGTTGCGCCAGTAACTGATCGCCGTGCTGAAGGATGCTCCAGCGCATACCGCCCTGGATTTCAGTGGTTAATCGGTCGTCACAATGAAAACGCTGGATGGGGGGGTGTTCAGGTACCGTACAGCCATTCTGGCGATCCAGCGGATCGTAATGGTAGCGGCACAGTACGGTTTCACGGGTTGAATTGGGCATCGACTGAACTCCGTTCAAGGTCCGGATAGCAGGACCTTGAGCATCGGCGCTTTTTCAGTTTTTGCCCACTATCAGAACTGATAGGGCGTTGGCATCTCCAGGCTAAACCTTCGGCATCGTTGCAATCATCGAAGGCCGCTGGCTCACCTCGAAATACCACGCCGCAAGTTGCGGATTTGCTGTGCGCCAGTCCAGATCCGGATGGCGCAGGTCCAGGTAACCCAATGCACAGGCCACGCTGATCGCGGCAACGTCGAAGTGGCAGGTCAGCTCGGCAATCGCGTCCTTTTCCAGCAATGCCAGGGCGCGACGGATCTTGTCGCGCTGGCCGTCGAGCCATTCGTCCCAGTGTTTTTCCGGGGGGCGCAGGGCGACTTCGTAGCGCACCAGTACGGCCGCGTCCATGATCCCGTCGGCCAGCGAAGCGAGGGTCAGGCGCCGCCAGCGGGCCGAACCTTCGCGGGGGATCAGCGGGTTACCGACGTGCTGGTGGTCGAGGTAGTCGAGGATGACCCGGCTGTCATGGATGATGTTGCCATCGGCCAGGCGCAGGGCCGGGATTTTGCTCAGGGGGTTGTCGTCGATCAGGGTCAGGTCCGGGTTGACCGGGGTGAGCACGCTGGTCCGCGGTTCTGTTGTCCGGTTTCGTGCAGCAGCACCATGACTTTGCGAACGAAGGGGGAAAGCGGGTTGTGGTACAGGGTCATGCTCGGGGCGGACATGGCAGCGTCTCGGTCGGTGGCAGTGTCGGGCAGCATAGCGCGTTGGTCTGATTGCTCAAGCATCATGGCTTGGCCCCTTGTGGGAGCGAGCTTGCTCGCGATGGTCGTCAACGATGACGTTGGAAGACTGACACCCCTGAGAGTTCTCGGGTGCATCGCGAGCAAGCTCGCTCCTACCGGGGGATGTCGCTTCAGCGGCGTTGCAGGAGGCCTCGCAGGGCAACAGCGGCGGGGATGCCCAAGCCTAGCCAGCTCAGCGAATCCCACACACCATCCCCGAGCAACGCGGCAAACAACCCTGCCGCGCTGAACAAGGCGATGACGATTGGAGTGCTAAACACTTTCCAGAAGTTCGACTGCCGGGGCTTCATGCCACGCTCTCCGCTTTTTCCAGCACAGGCCTGGCAGCCTTGCGCCGCACCACCCACAGGTAGACCCCGCTGCCGAGCACGATGATGGTCAGCACATCGAGGGTCGCCCAGAGTATCTGCATCGGCATGCCGCCGTAGTCACCGAAGTGCAGTGGTTGTGACATGCCCATGACGTCCATGTACCACGGGCGTTCGACCACTGCGGTGACTTGCAGGGTGCTGGCATCGATCAGAACCGGCGTCAGCAGGTGCGAGGTCAGGTGCGTGCTGCCCTTCATGAACACTGCGTAATGGTGCTCACTGGAAAAGCGTGTGCCGGGGAAGGCGATGAAGTCCGGCTGCATGCCCGGTGCGACTTCTTTGGCGATGTCGAGCAAACGGTTGGCCGGCGCCAGTTGAGTCAGCGGTGGTGCATCGCGATACGGCGCGATCATCGCGGCCAGTGTGTCGTTGCGCCATGCGGCAATCAGTAGGTCTGCGCAGGCACTGACGACGCCGGTTACGCCGACCACCAGCGCCCAGGTCAACGTCACGACGCCGATCAGGTTATGCAGGTCGAGCCAGCGCAGGCGAGTGGATTTGTCCTGGCGCACGGTGGCGAATTTCAAGCGGCGCATGAACGGCAAGTACAGCACTGTGCCGGAAACGATCGCTGCCACGAAGACAATTCCCATGAACGCCAGCAGCAACTTGCCCGGCAAGCCGGCGAACATGTCCACGTGCAGGCGCAACATGACCATCATGAAGCCGCCGTTGGCCGATGGCGTTTCCAGCGCTTCGCCAGTACGGGCGTCGAGCATGAAGGTGTGGGACGAGTTCGGCTCGGTGCCTGCGGTCGCGGCCATGATGGTCAGCACTGCGTTGGGCTCATCGTCCTCGAAGCCGAAGTACTGCATGACTTCACCGGGACGATGTTTCTCGGCCGCGTCCACCAACTGCTGCAAATTCAGGTGTGGGGTGTCCGCCGACATTACCTTCACTTCAGGCGCATCGCCCAGCAAGTGGTCGATCTCGTGGTGAAAGATCAACGGCAGGCCGGTCAGTGCCAGCATCAGCAGAAACGCTGTGCAGATCAGGCTGGACCAGGTGTGGACGAAGGACCAGCGGCGAATTGTTTTACTTTTCATTTCATAGCCTTCAGAAAAACCAAAGCCGCCCACGAAGGACGGCCTGGTCATTGGGCGTGTCAGCTCAAAGCGTTACCACTTGTAGGTTGCACTTGCGACGACACTGCGCTGGTCGCCGTAGTAGCAGTAGTAGCTGTCGCAAGTCGAGATGTAGTCCTTGTCGAGCAGGTTGGTTGCGTTGACGGCCAGCGAAGCGCCTTTGAGGCTGTTGTCCAGGCGACCGAGGTCGTAGTGAACCACTGCGTCGAACACCGTGTAGGCGTCGGCCTTGCCCAGCCAGGTGTTGGCCTGGTCGCCATAGGTATTGCCGGTATAGCGCGCGCCGGCGCCGATGCCGAAGCCATCCAGCACGCCGTTGTGCCAGGTGTAGTCGCCCCACACCGACGCTTGCTGGTTAGGCATCAGTTGCAGGCGATTGCCCTTGTAGATGCCCTCTTGCACTTCGGATTTGGCCAGGGTGTAGGCAGCGGTGACCTTGAGGTTTTCGGTCACGTCGGAAACGGCTTCCAGCTCCAGGCCTTTGACTTTCACTTCGCCGGTCTGGCTGGTGACTGTCACGTTGCCCACGTTGTTGGTGACGGAAACGTTTTTCTGGGTCAGGTCATACACAGCCGCGGTCAGCAGGGTGTTGCTGCCCGGTGGCTGGTACTTGATCCCCAGTTCCCATTGCTTGCCTTCGGTCGGCTTGAACGACTCGGTCGGCGAGGCGACGGCATTGCTGGTCGGCTGGAACGATTCGGCGTAGGACAGGTAAGGCACGAAGCCCGAGTCGAACACGTAGCTGATCGCCGCGTTGCCGCTGAAGTTTTTGTCGCGTTCGGTGTTGGTGGCATCGCCCTTGTTGAAGAACGTGGTACCGGTGTGGACCCAGTCTTCACGACCGCCGAGGGTCAGGCGCCATTGGCCGAGGGCCATCTGGTCCTGGATGTACAGGCCGGTCTGCTGGGTCTTCTGTTCGTAGTCATAGAAGGCTGTGGAGCGTGCCGGACGCTCGATCGGCAAGCCATAGACCGGGTCGTTGACGTTGATGCCCGGCGCGGTGCCGAAGATCGAGAGGTAGTTGGTGGTGTTGCGCTGGTGGTCCAGGCCGATCAGCAAGGTGTGACTGACGTCGCCGGTGACGAAGTCGCCCTGGAAGTTGTTGTCCACGGCGAATTGGGCGATGTCTTCGTCGACATTGGTGGTGCCACGGCCGGTGTTGCCTTGATCGTCGACGACAGACCCGTAAGAGGGGCCGTAGCTATTGACGGTCACGGCCTGGAACGACAGCTCCGACTTGGTGTAGCGCAGGTTCTGGCGGAACTGCCAGACATCGTTCAAGCGGTGTTCGAAGGCATAACCCAGTGCGTAGTAGGTGCGGTCGTAGAAGTCGTAGTTCGGGTCACCCAGGTTCTTGTGGTGGGAGATATCGCCGAACGGCATGTCGATCTTGGTGCCCTGGATTGGATAGAACTGACTGGTGATACCGGTATCGTCACGGGTGAACTGTGTGAGCAGGGTGAATTTGGTGTCTTCGTCGATGTTCCAGGTCAGGCTGGGCGCAATGTTGTAGCGCTTGTCATCGATGTGGTCGATGGGGGTGCCGCCGTCGCGCAGGACGCCGCTGAGGCTGTAAAGGAACTGGCCTTCGTCATCGATCTTGCCGGTGCTGGCGAAGTTGATCTGGCGATGATTGTCGCTACCGTATTGCAGTTGGATCTCGCTGCTGGCTTCAGCGCTTGGGCGACGGCTGACCATGTCCAGCAGGCCGCCCGGCGGGGTCTGCCCGTACACGGAGGAGGCCGGGCCGCGCAGCAGCGCCAGGCGGTCGAGGTTCCAGGTTTCCTGTTTCGGATTGGAGTACACACCTTTTGGCAGTGGCAGGCCGTCGAGGAATTGAGTCGGCTCGAAACCCCGCACACGCAACCAGTCGGCGCGGGTGTCGCTGCCGAAACTGCTGGAGGTGATGCCCGGCAAGTAGCGCACGGCATCATCGAGGGTGTGCGCGTTGCGGTCGTCCATCTGCTCGCGAGTGACGACCGAAATCGAACGCGGTGCCTCGACCAGCGCGGTGTCGGTCTTGGTGCCGGCGGCAGTGCGCTTGGCCAGGTAACCCTGTGCCGGGCCCCAGGCGCTTTCAGTGTCTTGCACACCAATCACGCTGGTTACCGGCAGGTCCATCACGCCCTCGGGCACGGCCACCAGGCTGTAGGTGCCCGCACTGCTCTGTTCCAGTTGCAGCCCGGTGCCACGCAGGGCTTCGCGCAGGGCGCCGGCTGCGTCGAACTGGCCTTTGACCGGCGCCGAGGTCTTGCCCGCCGCCAGGGATGGATTCAACGACAGGGCCATGGCAATCTGGTTCAGGGTGTTGACCAGTGGAGCGGTCGGCAGGTTGTAGGCGCGGACGCTGGACGCCTGTTCAGCGGCGACCAGTTGGCTGCTGGCCAAAGGGGTGCAAAGGGCAATGGCAACCGCCAGCAAACTGCGGCGTAACAGGGAGTCTAGCGAACGAGGCATACAGCGGCTCCTGAATGGAAACATTTCTCAATTGCCTGTGTGCCGTACGAAAATCAAAAAGTGATAGGGCTGGATGAAAATAATTTCGATTCAGAAGTCGGTTCGATTCAGAAGTCGGTTGCGGCTGGTATTGAGTCAAATCGGTTTTTGTGGGGCGTCGAACGCCGTCATCGCGAGCAAGCTCGCTCCCACATTTTGAAATGCATTCCAATGTGGGAGCGAGCTTGCTCGCGATGACGGCCGATCAGACACAAAGCATTTCAGGGTTTGGTATCGGCCTTGGCCACGACCTTCACCCACCACTGCGTGTGCTGTTCGATCTGCACCGGCAGGGTCGGCAGCAGGGCGTTGAGTGCCAGGTCGGTGTCGCGTAGCGGGAAACTGCCGGTGATGCGCAGGTCGGCCACTTGCGGCGCGACCCCGACGTAACCGGTTCGATAGCGGCCGATTTCATGCACCAGGTCCTCCAGGCGCGTGTTGTCCACCACCAGCATGCCGCGGGTCCAGGCATCCGCACCGAGGTTGACGGCCAGAACCGGGCCCAGGCCGTTGTTGCGGATCAGTACCTGCTGGCCTTCGCGCAGAATCTTTTCGTCAGGGTTGGACTCAGGGTGAACCGCCACCGCCGACTGCAATACGCTCAAGCGCGTTCCGTCTTCCTCGCGCTTGACCAGAAACCGCGTACCCAGCGCACGCATGCTGCCTTCGCGGGTTTCGACGATGAACGGCCGGGGATCGCCATGGCCGGTTTCAACCAGTATTTCGCCTTCCTGAAGCACGATGCGCCGCTGCTTTTCATCGAAACGCACATCCAGCGCACTGTGGGTATTGAGATTGATCAGCGTGCCGTCAACCAGACGCAGGGTGCGTTGCTCGCCAACGGCGGTGCGCTGGTCGGCCAGCCAATAGTCGATCGGCAGGTAACGATCCCCGGCGAACAGGGCCAGGCCGACCACGGCAACGAAACTGGCGACACCGTTGCCAAGCTTGCGCATTCGCCGACGAATGCCTTCGCGCGATTGCAGCAAGGCAGTGCGGGCCGGGCCGCTGGCCACGCTGAAGCGTTGGTCGAGCATGCCCAACTGGCGCCAGGCGCGGGCGTGCTCTTCGTGGGCCGCGTGCCACTTGGCGAACTCTTCGCGCTCTACCGGGTTGGCGGAGTCCATGGACAGCTGCCAGGCAATCGCCGCGTCCAGCACGCTGGCCGATACCGGTTTGGAACTGACCGGGTTCATGTCGGCTCACCATACAGCGCGATATAGCACTGGCGAATGCCTTGGGCCAGGTACTGGCGCACCCGCGGCACCGACACACCGAGGCGCTCGGCGATTTCCGCGTGACCGAGGCCGTCGAGGCGGTTATAGAGGAATGCCGCCCGGGCCTTGCTGGAAAGTTTGCCGAGCAAGCGGTCGATGTTTTTCAGGTCTTCGAGGATCATTTGCTGTTCTTCCGCCGACGGTTGTTCGGCTTCGGGAATCAGCATCAACTCGGTGAGGTAGGCCTGTTCCAGCGCGGCGCGACGGAAATAATCGAACAGCAGGCCCTTGGCGATCGCCACCAGGAATGCCCGCGGCTCGCGCGGTGCCTTCAGTTCCTCACGGCCCAGCAAACGCACGAAAGTGTCCTGGCTCAGGTCTTCGGCCCGCTGCGGGCAGGCGACGTTGCGTCGAAGCCAAGCCAATAGCCAACCGCGATGGTCGCGATATAACGCACCGACGAGCTCACTTTGAGGGCTTGGGACTGACGACACGCCGCATCACCGATTGGGAAGTATTAACTAACGAGAATTGTTCGCGATTGTGGCAGAGGCGCGGGAGGTAAGCAATTGGCGTTGGTCGGGTGGGGATTTGGCGAAGGCCTCTGTAGGTCAGAGGGAAGGCGCCTGCTGCCGGCGCTTCCACTGACTCAAGCGCTGTTGCAAATTCAACGGGCTATGAATCTGCTGCTGCCGCGCACGGCTGAACAGGATTAGTGCCAGTTCGGCGGTGGCCAGGGCGTCGGCGCTGGCGTGGTGGCGCTCGAAGACTTCGAGCTTGAACCAGTCGATCCAATCGTCCAGCCCGGCCTCGCGAATGTGCGCCTGGGGGCATAGCAGCGGCGCAATATCTGCCACATCCAGAAAGGCATGCTGCAACTTGTAACCCAGATGATCCTTCAGGGCGCGCCCCAACATGTGCTGGTCGAACGGCGCATGGAAGGCCAGCACCGGGCTGTCGCCGACAAACTCCATGAGTTCGAGCAGCGCCTCGGCCGGGTCGCTGCCGGCAGCAATTGCACTGGGGCCCAAGCCGTGAATCAACACACTGGGGCCGAGTTTGAGTTCGCCGCATTGCAAGGTTCGCTCGAACTGTCGACTGAAATCGATCGCACCATCCTCGATCACCACGGCGCCGATGGACAGTACCCGGTCCTTGTTCATATTCAGCCCGGTAGTTTCCAGGTCGAGCACTACCCAGCGCTGCTCGCGCAGGCTGCATTCACTCAATCCGGTGACCGTCGGCAGGCGTTGAAGACGTTGTTGCAGGTCTGCGGACAAGCTCGGGCCGGCCGGGCGCAGCCATGAAAACAGGCTCATAACTGATACCGCAAGGTCAGGCTGCTTTGCAGGCGCTGTGCCTGGCGCAGGGACTCACGCAGGATGCGCCGGTCCAAATGATTGAGGCTGTCGGGATCGACCCGATTTGAGTAAGGAAAATTCTCTCGGGTCTGTAGTTGATGTTGCTGCATGCGGGTTTGCTGGATGAAGTGATAGGCCTCTTCGTATGCGGCGCCGTCCAGGGGATCGATGACCTCCTTGTCGACCAACTGGCGAAAACGCTCCAGCGTGTTGTTTGTTTCGATACCGTGGGCCAGGGCCAGCAACCGGGCGCCGTCGACAAAGGGTGTCAGACCCTGAGTCTTCAGGTCGAGGGTGGCCTTCTCGCCATTCTTTCGCGCCAGTACGAACTCGCGGAAACGCCCGACGGGCGGGCGATTGCGCAACGCATTCTCAGCCATCATGCGCTGGAACAAGCGGTTGTCGCCGACCTGGTCGAGAATGCTCCGGCGCAATTGCTCACATCCTTGCTCGCTGCCCCAGACCACGCGCAAATCGAAATAGATGCTCGAACCCAGCAGGTTCTCCGGGGTTGCCTCGCGGATAAACGCCGCAAAGCGCCGCGCCCATTCGGCCCGGGATAGGCACAGCTCGGGGTTGCCGGCCATGATATTGCCCTTGCACAAGGTGAAGCCGCACAGCGCCAGGCTCTGGTTGATCTGCTGGGCAATGGGCAGCAGCTTGCGGCATGGGCCGCATCCCTGGCTTCGAACAGGATGCCGTTGTCCTGATCGGTGTGCAGGGTCTGCTCGCGACGGCCTTCGCTGCCGAAACACAGCCAGCTGAACGGCACGCCGGGGTCGCCTTTTTCGGCGAGGGTCAGTTCGATCACTCGGCACACGGTGTGGTCGTTGAGCAAGGTGATGATGTGGGTGATTTGCGTCGAAGACGCGCCGTGGGCCAGCATGCGCTCGACCAGTTGACCGATTTCGCCCCGCAGCGCCATCAGGTTTTCCACTTTCTGGGCATTGCGGATCGTGCGCGCCAAGTGCACCAGGTCGACTCGTTGCAGGGAAAACAGATCGCGCTCGGAAACCACGCCGCACAAGCGCTGGTCCTTGACCAGGCAGACATGGGCGATGTGCCGCTCGGTCATGGCAATCGCCGCGTCGAAGGCACTCTGATCCGGCGACAGGAAGAACGGCGCCCGGGTCATGTACCCTTCGATGGCCTCGTTGAAATCACTGCTGCCGTTGGCCACGGTCTGGCGCAGGTCGCGCAGGGTGAAAATCCCCAGTGGCGCCTTGAGTTCATCGACTACCACGATGCTGCCGACCTGTTGTTCATGCATCAACGTCACGGCTTCGCGCAATGGCGTCTGTGGGGCGCATGTCACCGGGTGGCGCATGGCCAATTCGCCCAGTCGGGTATTGAGCGAATATTGGGTGCCCAGGGTTTCCACGGCTTTTTGCTGCACTTGCTGGTTGACCTGATCCAGCAGGCTGCTGACGCAGCGCAGGGCGAAGTTGCGGAAGGTGTCCGATAGCGAAAACAGGCGGATGAATGCTGGCTTGTTCAGTTGCAGGCAGAAGGTGTCTTCGCCGGCCAGGTGCTCGGTGCGGGTCGCCCGTTCACCGAGCAACGCCGCGAGAGGGAAACATTCGCCAGTGGTGATCTCGAAGACCGTTTCGGTGCTACCGTTTACCGTATGCGGACGCTCGCCCACGACCCGGCCTTGCTTGACGATATAGAAGTGCTCGACCGGGCCGTCAGCGGGTTTGATGATGCTCTCGCCAGGGGCGTAAAAACGCAGCTGACATTGCTCCACCAGATACGCCAGGTGAGCGTGTTCCATCTGATTGAAAGGCGGGAAGCGCTGGAGGAATTGCAACGTGCCCTGGATGTTCTGCAACACCGCGGTTTTCCCTGCCTGTGTGAAGGCGTCCGCTTTACTCATAACCATTACCGCAGTCTTTTTTGAATTGTTGTACATGGTCGACCCCTGTGGCCGGAGTGCCCATTGGACGTAAGTCTAGGTAGGCAGTTGGTACACTGAAATGTCGGAAGAATCCTACGCAATTGTGCGAAAAACCTCTCTATCCCCCTATTGGAAAAATATCCGACGAAGCGCACATTTAAGGCCTGCTTAGCGATGTCTCGTCACTGTGCTAGGGAAATGAATTGAACATGTAGAGAAAGCCATGTCCGACCACGATATTTTGAGCGACGCCGAACGCGAAGCGTTGAGCGCCGTCATGCTGGAACCTGACCTGCCGCCACAACGGGTGCTGATCGTTGATGACGATAAAGACGCCAGGGAACTGCTGTCAGAGATCCTGGCGCTTGACGGTATTCACTGCATGACGGCGGCCAGTGGCGAAGTGGCACTCAAGATGCTGGAGGAGAAACCTTCGATCGGACTGGTGATTACCGACCTGCGCATGGGCCTCGTCGACGGCCTGGACCTGATCCGACAGGTGCGCGAGTCGGTACGGGCGGCGTTGCCGATCATCATCGTCTCGGGTGATGCCGACGTGAAAGATGCGATCGCCGCGATGCATTTGAATGTGGTGGACTTTCTGCTCAAGCCGATTGATGCCGGCAAGCTGCTGGAACTGGTCAAGCATGAACTTGGGGTGGAGCCTTAGTCCAAGCCTGTCAGCCCTGAACTACCTCTGTGGGAGATCGCGGACAGCCCAAAAAGAAAAAGCCCTGATCTTTCGATCAGGGTTTTTTCATGTCCGGCGCAGACGCTCAGTTACAGGCCATTGGCAGCCTTGAACTCGCGACGACGACGGTGCAGGACCGGCTCGGTGTAGCCATTCGGCTGCTTGGTGCCTTCGACCACCAGTTCGACCGCCGCCTGGAAGGCGATGTTGCTGTCGAAGTTCGGGGCCAGCGGACGGTACAGCGCGTCGCCAGCGTTCTGACGGTCAACCACCGGCGCCATGCGCTTGAGGCTTTCCATCACTTGCTCTTCGGTGACGATGCCGTGACGCAGCCAGTTGGCGATGTGCTGGCTGGAAATACGCAGCGTTGCACGGTCTTCCATCAGGCCGACGTCGTTGATATCCGGCACTTTCGAACAGCCGACACCCTGGTCGATCCAGCGCACCACGTAACCGAGAATGCCCTGGCTGTTGTTGTCCAGTTCGTTCTTGATCTGTTCGGCGGTCCACTGCGGGTTGACCGCCAGCGGGATGGTCAGGATGTCGTCTACCGAAGCATGGGCACGTTTGGCCAGTTCGGCCTGACGGGCGAACACGTCAACCTTGTGGTAGTGCAGTGCGTGCAGGGCAGCAGCGGTCGGCGAGGGTACCCAGGCGGTGTTGGCACCGGCCATCGGGTGAGCGATTTTCTGTTCGAGCATCGCCGCCATCAGGTCCGGCATGGCCCACATGCCTTTACCGATCTGTGCGCGACCTTGCAGGCCAGTGCTCAGACCGATATCGACGTTGGAGTTCTCGTAGGCGCCGATCCATTTTTCCGCCTTCATGTCCGCCTTGCGCACCATCGGGCCGGCTTCCATGGAGGTGTGGATTTCATCGCCCGTGCGGTCGAGGAAACCGGTGTTGATGAACACCACACGCTCACTCGCCGCCTTGATGCAGGCCTTGAGGTTGATCGTGGTACGACGCTCCTCGTCCATGATCCCGACTTTGAGGGTGTTGCGCGGCAGGCCCAGCACGTCTTCGATACGACCGAACAGCTCGTTGGTGAACGCCGCTTCTTCAGGACCGTGCATCTTCGGCTTCACGATGTAGATCGAGCCGGTGCGGGTGTTTTTGCGCGAGGTGTTGCCGTTCAGGTTGTGAATCGATGCCAGGCAAGTCACCAGGCCATCGAGAATGCCTTCAGGCACTTCGTTACCGTCTTTGTCGAGGATCGCATCGATGGTCATCAGGTGACCGACGTTGCGCACGAACAGCAACGAACGACCGTGCAGGCTCAGTTCACTGCCATCGATGGCGGTGTAGGTGCGGTCGGCGTTCATGGTGCGGGTAAAGGTCTGACCGCCCTTGGCGACTTCTTCCGACAGATCGCCCTTCATCAGGCCGAGCCAGTTGCGGTAGATCACCACTTTGTCATCGGCATCGACCGCGGCAACCGAGTCTTCACAGTCCATGATGGTGGTCAGCGCGGCTTCCATCAGGATGTCTTTGACGCCGGCCGCGTCGGTCTGGCCGACCGGGGTGCTGGCGTCGACCTGGATTTCGCGTTGTTTTTCAGCAGGATCGCGGTCGGTGCAGCGGCATCGCCCTGGAAACCGATCAGTTGCGCATCGTTGCGCAGGCCGGTGTTGCTACCGCCTTTGAGGGCGACCACCATTTTGCCGTCGACGATCTTGTAACCAGTGGAGTCGACGTGGGAGCCGGCCGCCAAAGGCGCCGCTTCGTCGAGGAAGGCACGGGCGAAAGCGATGACCTTGTCACCGCGTACCTTGTTGTAGCCTTTGCCTTTTTCCGCGCCGTCGGCTTCGCTGATGGCATCGGTGCCGTAGAGCGCGTCATACAGCGAACCCCAGCGGGCGTTCGAAGCATTGAGAGCGAAGCGGGCGTTCATCACCGGCACCACGAGTTGTGGACCGGCCATGCGGGCTATTTCGTCATCGACGTTTTGCGTCGTCGCCTGGAAATCGGCCGCTTCTGGCAGCAGATAACCGATGTCTTGCAGGAAGGCTTTATAGGCCACGGCGTCGTGCGGCTGACCGGCACGGGATTGGTGCCAGCCATCGATACGAGCCTGGAAATCATCGCGTTTGGCGAGTAGGGCTTTGTTCTTCGGTGCCAGGTCATGGATGACCTTGTCGGCACCGGCCCAGAACTTATCGGCGGTGAGGCCGGTACCGGGAATGGCTTCGTTGTTCACGAAGTCGAACAGGACTTTGGCGACCTGC
>LNAP01004238.1_pt1 | contig 13367 bp, 9 predicted proteins | sample 602601 | NCBI WGS metagenome assembly LNAP01 (sample SAMN02440304, study PRJNA202911) | soil metagenome | biome: Subtropical and temperate rainforests or woodlands; isolation source: soil samples (1 kg each in a 20% v/v slurry with milli Q water) were... ...
ATCGCCGGCAGCCCGGAATATCTGCGCGCGGTGTGCGGCATCGCGCCGCCCGGCGGCAATTATCTCAACGTCTATGCCGCCGACCTCGGCCGAGGCCCCGACGGCCGCTGGTGGGTGCTCGGCGATCGTACCCAGGCGCCGTCGGGCATGGGCTACGCGCTGGAAAACCGCCTGGTGCTGTCGCGTGCCTTCACCGATCTCTACAAGTCGATGAACGTCGAGCGCGTCGCGCCGTTCTTCGAGGCGTTCCGCGACAGCTTGCGCGCGTCCGCCGACCGCGACGAGCCGCGCATCGGCCTGCTGACGCCGGGCCCGTTCAGCGAAACCTATTTCGAACACGCCACGCTGGCGCGCTATCTCGGCTTCCTGCTGGTGGAGGGCGACGATCTCGCGGTGTCCGGTGACCGCATCCACATCCGCACCGTCGCCGGACTGAAGCGGCTCGATGTGCTGCTGCGTCGCGTCGATTCCAACTCGCTCGATCCCTTGGAGCTCGACGCCTCGTCGCAGCTCGGCGTGCCCGGCCTGATCGATGTGCTCAGAAAGAACGGCGCCGTCGTCGCCAACATGCCGGGCTCCGGGGTGATGGAGGCGCGCGCGCTGCTCGGCTTCCTGCCCAGCCTCAGCAAGCGGCTGCTCGGCGAGGACCTGAAGATGCCGCACATCGCCACCTGGTGGTGCGGCCAGACCAAGGCGCGCGACGAGGTGCTGTCGCGGCTCGATGATTTCGCCATCGAGGGCGCCTATGGCGCGTCGGTGCCGGGATTCCCCGGCAAGGGGCCGGTGCTGGCGGCCGACCTGTCGGCGCGCGAGCGCGACCGGCTGAAGGACGCCATCCACAATCGCGGCATCGACTATGTCGGTCAGGAAGTGGTGCGGCTGTCGACCACGCCGGTGTGGGACAACGGCCGTCTGGCGCCGCGGCCGTTCGTGCTGCGGGTGTTCGCGGCGGCGACGCCCGATGGCTGGACCATGATGCCCGGCGGCTTCTGCCGCATCGCCGATCAGCCCGACGCACGCGCGGTGTCGATGGGCGCCGGCGCCCGTGCGGCGGACGTTTGGGTGGTCGCCGACAAGGAGGTCGTGGCATCGACGCTGCTGCCGACGGTGGAAACCGTGCGCATCCGCCGCATCGCCGGCTGGGTGCCGAGCCGCGCCGCCGACAATCTGTTCTGGCTCGGGCGCTATCTCGAACGTGCCGAAGCGACGTTGCGGCTGGTGCGCGCGCTCAGCGTGCCCCAGCGCGATCCCGGCAAGGCGCAGAACGCACAGCAGTCGGTCGAGCGCATCCTGCGCCTGCTGCTGACCTGGGGCGCGACCTCGCTCGGCGCGCGCTCGCAACCGTTCAAGGTCGCGGCGCAGGCGCTGCAGGGCGAAGACCGCTTCGGTTCGGCGCTGTCTCTGGTGCGCTCCGCGCAGCGCACCGCGACCTCGTTGCGCGAACGGCTGTCGCCGGACGCCTGGCAAGTCATCACCGAAATGACCGAGCGATTGTCCCATGAGGTCGAGGACGATGACGGCGTGGTCAGCGCCGCCGAGCTGACGCTGCAGGAGCTCGCGAGCTTCGCCGGTCTGGCGCAGGAGAACATGAACCGGGCTGCCGGATGGCGCTTCCTCGAGATGGGCCGCCGTGCCGAGCGCGCCATCAACATCACCCGCTTCGCCCGGCAGTTCGCCTATGACGAGGCGAGCAGCGACGATCTCGACATCCTGCTGACGCTGGTGGATTGCCAGATCACCTATCGCTCGCGCTATCTGGTCGGCCCGTTGCGCGCGCCGGTGCGCGATCTGGTGCTGCTCGACCCCTACAATCCGCGCTCGGTGGCGTTCCAGGTGTCGGCGCTCAACGAGCATATTGCGATGCTGCCGTCGCTGAAGGAGAACGGCCTGATCGAGCGTCCGCAGCGGCTCGCCGTGGCGCTGCAGGCCTCGCTGGTCACCGGCGAGGCCGACGCGTTTCACAGCAAGGCGCTGTTTGCGCTGGAGCAGGATCTGCTGACGCTCGCCGACGCCATCGGCTCGCATTATTTCCCGCATGGCGGCAACGCCTCGCGGCCGGAAAAGCTGACGGGGCTGGCGTGATCTACGATATCCGCCACGTCACCACTTACAGCTACGAAAGCCCGGTCAGCTTTGCGCGCTGCTCGCTGCGTCTCGAACCGATGAACAGCGCGGGCCAGCAACTGGTGTCGCACAGCGTCGAGATCAAGCCGATACCGGCGGTCCGCAGCATGCGCACCGACTTCTTCGGCACCCGGACCGAAAGCGTGCTGATCGAAGCGCCGCACAAGGTGCTGCGCATCGACAGCCGCTCGCGCGTGTTCGTCTCGCGCCGGGCGCCGGGCCGCGGCGATTCCAGCGCGCCATGGGAGAATGTGCGGCAGGCCTCGTTCAAGTCGAACGACCTCAGCGCGGCGTCGCCGATCGGCTACGTGTTCGCCAGCCCGCTGGTGCCGCTTCTCGATCCTGTCACCGCCTATGCTGCGGTGAGCTTCCCGGCGGGGCGCGGCATTCTCGAAGGCGCCGTCGATCTGATGCATCGCATCCGCACCGGGTTCAAATACGATCCCAAGGCGACGGTGATCTCGACGCCGCTCGCGGAGGTGCTGGACAAGCGCCACGGCGTTTGTCAGGATTTTGCCCACATCATGATTTCCGGCATGCGCGGCCTCGGCCTGCCGGTGGCCTATGTCTCCGGCTATCTGCGCACCATCCCGCCTGAGGGCAAGGCGCGGCTGCAAGGCGCCGACGCAACCCACGCCTGGGCCACCGTGTGGTGCGGCGCGGAGCTCGGCTGGGTCGGCTTCGATCCCACCAACGATATCCTGGTCGAGAACGATCACATCATCCTGGCGGTCGGCCGTGATTTTTCCGACGTCTCGCCGGTGGACGGCATCATCGTCGGCTCGCGCAAGCAGAAGCTCGCGGTCGCCGTCGACGTGCTGCTGGTCGAATGAGCGCCCGTCCGCACAACAGCTATGACGTCATCATCCTGGGCGCCGGCGCCGCCGGTCTGATGTGCGCCGGCGTCGCCGGCCAGCGCGGCCGTTCGGTGCTGGTGCTGGAGCAGGCACGTGCACCCGGCGAGAAGATCCGCATCTCCGGCGGTGGCCGCTGTAATTTCACCAACCTGCATACCTCGCCGGCGAATTTCCTGTCGCAGAATCCGCAGTTCTGCAAGTCGGCGCTGAAGGGGTTTACCCAGCGCGACTTCATCGCCATGGTCGACAGATACGGCATCGCCTGGCACGAGAAGACCCGCGGGCAATTGTTCTGCGACGGCTCCGCGCTTGAGATCATCGACATGCTGCTGGCGGAATGCCGCAAGGGCGATGTGCAGATGCGGCTCGGCGCCGGCATCACCGGCGTGGCGAAAACAGATGGCGGCTTTGTCGTCACCACCGACCAGGGCGAGTATCGCGGCGCGTCGCTGGTGGTCGCCACCGGCGGACCGTCGATTCCGAAAATGGGCGCCAGTCCCTTCGGCTACAAGATCGCGCAGCAGTTCGGCCTGAAGATGGTGCCGCCGCGCGCGGCACTGGTGCCGCTGACCTTCGACGTCGCAGCGCTGGCGCAGCTCAAGGAATTGTCGGGCATCGCCGTCGACGCGGTGGTCAGCGTCGGCAAGACCAGCTTCGACGAGGCGCTGCTGTTCACCCATCGCGGGCTCAGCGGCCCGGCTGTGCTGCAGATCTCGTCCTACTGGCGCGAGGGCCTCGACATTGTCATCGACCTGGCACCCAACGTCGACCTGCTCGCCGTGCTGAAACAGGCGCGCCGCGAACATCCGCGGCAGGAACTGGCGACCGCGCTTGGCGAGGGGCTACCGAAGCGGCTGGCGCAGATGATCGCCGAGCGGATCAATGGCCCGGCGCGGCTTGCGGATTTTTCCGACAAACTGCTGCTCAACGTCGTTGCCGCGGTGAAGCAGTGGCATCTTCGCCCCAACGGCACCGAAGGCTATCGCACGGCTGAAGTCACCCTCGGTGGCATTGATACCACCGAGTTGTCGTCGAAGACGTTCGAGGCGAACACGGTGCCCGGACTCTACTTCATCGGCGAAGTCGTCGACGTCACCGGTCATCTTGGCGGCTTCAATTTCCAGTGGGCGTGGTCATCAGGCTTCGCGGCAGGACGATCGCTGTAGCCATCGCGAGTCGGTGGGCCACTTTTGCTACTATCGCTGCAGCTGCGAATACCACCGCTGGAACCGGGCTCGTTCTAGTGCAGTGCAGCGCGGCTGGCTTAATGGTTGCTTTTCCTTTTTCTGCAATCCTGCCGATAGAGGTTCCTATTATACCATCGCAGGAGAAAACTATGATCAAGTCCAGCTTGAAGCGGCTTCTGCCAGTGATCGCGGTCGTTGTCGCCGGCAGCGCTTTCGCGGCCGACGGTGCCGGCAAAGATGATGCCGTGAGCATGGTCAAGAAGGCGACCGCCTTCATCAAGGCGCAGGGCCCCGACAAGGCCTATGCCGAGATCAGCAACAAGGCCGGTCAGTTCATCGATCGCGATCTTTACGTCGTGGTCTACCAACTGGACGGCAAGGTCCTGGCCCATGGTTCGAACCAGAAGTTCGTCGGCAAGGACATGATCGACGCGCAGGACGTTGACGGAAAACTCTACGTCAAGGAACGCGTCGAGCTCGCCGCCCAGCAGCCCTCGTTCTGGCAGGACTACAAATTCGTCAATCCGGTGAGCAAGAAGGTCGAACCGAAGCAGATGTATTGCGAGAAGCTGGACAACACCGCGGTTTGCGCCGGTATTTACAAGTCCTGATGGGTCGCGCGCGCGAGGACTTCCTTGCGCGCGCCCACGACCTCCGTTCCCGCGGGACGAACCGGCGTCCGACCTCGCACAGCCGTGCCGGGTCGCTTTTCCCGGCGCGCTGTTTGATGGAATTCAGAATATGTTCAAGCTAGCCAAGAATATCGGCCTGGCGTGGAAAGTCCAACTGGCCCCGGCCTTTCTGGTGATGGTTCTGGTCGGCGTTGGCGCCTATGCCCTGCAGAATCTGCGCATGAACCAGGCGAGCGTGGACGGTCTGATTTCCGGGCCGGTACGGCAATCCGAACTGGTGAACGAACTCAATACGGTGATCTGGACGGCGCACGCCAAGCTTTACCGGCTCGCGGCGACAGCGGCCAACGAACAGGACGAGAAGAAGATCCAGGGCGTCGCCAAGGAGGCGTCGGTCGCCTCGGCCAGGATTTCCGAGGCGCTGAAGGCGGTCGAAAGCGGTCATGACGGGGCGTCGGTCAAGCCGGCGGCCTTTGAAAAATTGAAGACGTCGGTCGCCGGCTATCTCAAGCAGTCGAAGAATGCGATCGAGATGGCCGACGGCGATGCGGGATCGGCGCTGATGTTCATCAAGGGGGCCGAACGGCACTTCAAGGATATCGAGGCGCTGACCGATGATCTCATTCTGTCCAGCAACGACGGCAAGGATCGCGAGATCGCGCGCGCCGGCATGCGACTTGGGCAGCAGCAATGGACGCTGGCGGCAATTGTTCTGGTCATGGCCGTCGTCGGTGTGATCGTCTCGTTCCTGATCGGACGGGGCATATCGCGCCCCGCAATCGCAATGTCCGCTGCGATGCGCGAACTGGCGCAGGGAAATTTCGGCGTGCAGCTGCCGGGGCTCGATCGCTTCGATGAAATCGGCCAGATGGCGCGGGCGGTGGAGGAGTTCAAAATTCAGGCGATCGCCAGCGCCGAACGGGAAACCAGCGAGCGTGAGGCGAAGAGCCGCGAACTGGCCGCGACGCGACGCGGCGAGCTGCACAATCTCGCCCGGAGTTTTGAGGCCGCGGTTGGAAACATCATCGAGGCGGTCGGTACTGCATCGAGCGAGCTCGAGCATTCCGCGACCATTCTGACCAAGAGCAGCGCCGAAACCCAGCAACTCGGTGGCGCGGTTGCCGTGGTCTCCGATGCGACCTCCGCCAATGTCCAGTCGGTCGTATCTGCGACCGAGGAGATGGCAGCGTCGGTCGCGGAGATCGGCAGACAGGTGACGAATTCCAACGCGATCACCAACGAAGCGGTCGGTCAGGCGGAACGTGCGGACGCGCGTATTGCCAAGCTGTCGCTCGCGGCGAGCCGGATCGGTGACGTGACGAAACTGATCACGAGCATTGCAGCCCAGACCAACCTGCTGGCTCTCAATGCCACGATCGAGGCGGCACGCGCCGGCGAAGCGGGACGGGGGTTCGCGATCGTCGCCCAGGAGGTGAAGGCGCTGGCGTCGCAGACAGCCAGCGCGACCAGCGAGATCAGCAACCAGATCGCCGAAATGCAGTTGGCCACGGAAGACTCGGTGGTGGCGATCAACGAGATCAGCGGGACGATCGGCAGGGTGTCGCAGATCGCGTCGACGATCGCTGCTGCGATCGAGCAGCAGGGTACGATGACGCGGGAGATCTCCCGCAACGTTCAGCAGGCTGCGGACGGAACCGCGCAGGTCGCTGCCAGCATCGCCGAGGTCAATCGGGGCGCCGGCGATACCGGCACGGCATCGTCGCAGGTGCTGACGTCAGCGCAGCTGCTGTCCGGGGAGAGTGCGCGGCTCAGGGGCGAGATGGAGAAGTTCCTCGCCACGGTCCGCGCCGCGTAGCATACGCTGCACCGACGGCTGCAGTTCCCAATGGACGTGTCGTCCGGCTCGCCGCCGGTAGCCGAGCCCGGAAGGCAGGAACGTGTTGCTTTCTGTTAAGTAAATTCCAGTAGTTCTACGGCACCGGGCCCCCACCCCCAGTTAACCATCTTCGCGTTATGTTTGATAGCGAACTTAAGGCGTCTGGAAGCATCCAGCTTCGTGATGTCGAGGTCGCGCTTCTTTCTCATGCGCATTGCGGTGGCAAGTCCAGCCAGCGGCGACGTCCGTTGCCCATCAACCTACGACACAAAGAATTCGAGCGGAGCACTTCCATGAGCGGCGACAACACAATCTCTGAGCGCCTGAAGTTCAATCAGATCGATCAGGACACGATTGCAACATTGCGCGCGGGGAAGGCATTCGTGCTCGGTGAGCTGCCGGCGATCATGGACCGGTTTTACGATCATATTTCCAAATTTTCCGAGACCGCTGCGTTCTTCAAGAGCCGCGAGCACATGATGCACGCCAAGAAGATGCAGATCCAGCATTGGTCGGTGATCCTCGACGGTCGTTTCGACAACACTTACGAGGCCTCCGTCACGAAGATCGGCCAGGTGCACAACAAACTCGGCCTGGAGCCGCGCTGGTACATCGGCGGCTACAACGCGCTGGTGTCCGGACTGGTCGACGCGATCGCGCAGCGGATGCCGTTCGGCCGGTTCGATTCCAGCGCCAGGACGAAGCGCGCCGCATTGCAGACCGCCATCATCAGGGCGTCGATGCTCGACATGGATCTGGCGATCTCGGTGTACATCGAGGAAGGCCGCCGCGATCGTCGCGCGACGCTCGATCGTCTGGCCGGGGATTTCGAACGCACGGTTGGCGGCGTGGCCACGATCGTGGCGTCTGCTTCCAACGAATTGCAGACTGCAGCACAGAGCTTGACGGCTTCCGCCAGTACTGCTGCGTCGCAGTCGAAGGTGGTCGATATGGCCTCGCGCGATGCGACAGCGGGGGTCCAGGCGGTGGCTGTCGCCACCGAGGAACTGACCAGCTCGATCAGCGAGATCTCCCGTCAGGTCAACGAATCCTCGCGGATCGCGGGCAATGCCGTGCGCGACGCGGACGAAACTGCAGTGAAGATGAATCGTCTTGCGGAAGGCGCGCAGAAGATCGGGACGGTGGTCGAACTGATCAACAACATCGCCGCGCAGACCAATCTGCTGGCGCTGAATGCGACCATCGAGGCGGCGCGCGCAGGTGAGGCCGGCCGCGGTTTCGCGGTGGTGGCGCAGGAGGTCAAGTCGCTGGCCGAGCAGACCGCCAAGGCGACCGCGGAGATCGCCGAGCAGGTCGGCGACATCCAGAGTTCGACCACGGAATCGGTGGCGGCGATCGGCACCATCACCAAGGTGATCAACGCCCTGAACGAGATCTCGACGGCGATTTCCGCCGCGGTCGAGGAGCAGGGCGCGGCGACCAACGAGATTTCGCGCAGCGTCCAGGAAGCCGCCAGGGGCACCGGTGAAGTGTCGTCCAATATCTCCGGCATCACGGCCTCCGCCGGCGAAACCGGCGCGGCCGCCGCGCAGGTGTTGTCGTCGGCTTCGGAACTGTCGCGTCAGTCCGAACAGTTGCGCAGCGAGGTCGACAAATTCCTCGCCACCGTCAAGGCTGCATAAGCTCCATTTCGGTGTTAGCTTGCCGCACGGCTGCCGGACCTGAACTTCCTCAGGCCCGGCAGCCGAGGGGCTGCAATGATCTATCGCCATACTGTCGGTGCGCATTCATTCGTCTTTGAGACTCTGCGCGACCTGCTCGCCAAGGCGACGCCACCGCGATCCGGCGACCGGCTGGCCGGCATCGCCGCCGTCACCGCCGAGCAGATGATCGCCGCGCGGATGGCGCTGGCCGATCTGCCGCTGACGCAGTTTCTGCAAGAGACCGTCATTCCCTATGAAGACGACGAGGTCACCCGGCTGATCGTCGACAGCCATGACGCCGTGGCGTTTGCGGCGGTATCGTCGCTCACGGTTGGCGGCTTTCGCGACTGGCTGCTGTCGGATAAAGCGACGCCGGACGTGCTCGCCGCGCTGGCCGACGGCATCACCCCGGAAATGGCGGCAGCAGTTTCAAAACTGATGCGCAACCAGGACCTCATCCTGGTGGCGAAGAAGTGCCAGGTCACCACGCATTTCCGCAACACCATCGGCCTGCGCGGTCACATGAGCGCGCGGCTGCAGCCGAACCATCCGTTCGACGACGCCCGCGGCATCGCCGCGTCGATCCTCGACGGTCTTATGCTCGGCTCCGGCGACGCCTGCATCGGCATCAACCCGGCCAGCGACGATCCCGTCGTGCTGGGCTCCCTGGTCCGGCTGCTCGACGATGTCATCGCCAGGTTGCAGATCCCCACGCAGAGCTGCGTCCTGACCCATGTGACCACCACTATCGGGCTGATCGGGCAGGGCTTGCCGATCGATCTGGTGTTCCAGTCGATCGCCGGCACCGAGGCCGCCAACCGCAGCTTCGGCGTCGACCTGGCGCTGCTGAAGGAGGCGCACGACGCCGGCCTGTCGCTGAAGCGCGGCACCCTGGGCAGCAACGTGATGTATTTCGAGACCGGGCAGGGCTCGGCGCTGTCGGCCAACGCCCATCGCGGCGTCGATCAGCAGACCTGCGAGGCCCGCGCCTACGCCGTGGCCCGTGCCTTCGACCCGTTGCTGGTCAACAGCGTGGTCGGCTTCATCGGCCCGGAATATCTCTATGACGGCAAGGAGATCATCCGCGCCGGCCTCGAGGACCACTTCTGCGGCAAGCTGCTCGGCCTGCCGCTCGGCGTCGACGTCTGTTACACCAACCATGCCGAGGCCGATCAGGACGACATGGACAATCTGCTGACGCTGCTGGCGGCGGCCGGCGTCACCTTCATCATGGGCGTGCCGGGCGCCGATGACGTCATGCTGAATTATCAGTCGACCTCGTTTCACGATGCGCTTTATGTGCGCGACCTGTTCGGCCTCAAGCGTGCGCCGGAATTCGACGCCTGGCTCGAGCGCTCCGGGCTGGCCGGCGCCGATGGCCGGCTCACTGCGCGCGACGGCATGCTGCCGGACCTCGCGGCGCGGCTGATCGCGTGATGATGCAGTCGCAGGGCGGGCCAGGCTTGCCAAAGGTGCAGCCTCCTGGCCGCACGGATGGCGGCGAGGACATCGGGGCTGCACCCGCAGGCCATATGGCAGCCCTGAGAGATAAGCGAAATCCGGCGAGCTGTGCGATCAAACAGCTCCAGATGTCGAATCGCGTGAAGGGGAAGACATGAAGAATGTTGATCGAAAATGGTTCTTGCTGCTCGCGGTCGTGGTGGTTGCCGCCATCGCGGCGGGCACCTGGTACTACCGCAGCAAATGTCACGGCGTCGACGCGTGTGCCGCTGCGGAGGCGGAAAGTCATGAGCGAGACAGGCCCAGCGAGCCTCAGTAACTGCGGAACTTTCCCAACCGCGCATTTCGGCGACAGGCTCGGGCCAAGCAGGTGGGTCTCCTTTGCCGGCCGGACGACGAGTGCCTGCGATGTCCGCCCGCGTCCAAGTTGGTCGGAAGCATGGCGATGGCGCAGCAGATGTGAGGCGCGCGCATTCATACGTGAAGAAATCGTTGTCCACATTCTCATCCGCCTTTTTCGATCATCCAGGGTGAATGGGCGCGTCTGTTGCGGGGGAGTGACAGTTATCTGTGCGCAATAGTCTAGGTTCATGGACGAACGTGATGGCCCGCACAGGGCTGGTATTTAGGAACGACAATGAAAAAGCTTCTTCTGGCCTCGGCCGCCTTCGCCCTCATCGCAGTTGCCTCGCAGGCTTCGGCCGCTGACCTCGCCGCCCGTCCCTACACCAAGGCACCGGCCATGATGGCAGCGCCGATCTACAACTGGACCGGCTTCTACTTCGGCGGTCACGTCGGTGGCGCGTTCGCGGGCAGCAACAACACCGTTCTCGGCACCGGCAACGATGGCGTGTTCATGGGCGGCGCCCAGGTCGGTTACGACATGCAGTTCGCTCCGAACTGGGTGTTCGGCGTGGAAGCCAACTATAGCTGGCTGGACACCGCGAGCAGCTTCGCCAACCGCGGCCTCGGTTCGGTCACCGGCCGTCTCGGTTACACCTGGGGCAGCCCGGCCCTGCTGTACGTCAAGGGCGGTTACGCCTGGGCCGACACGCGCTTCAGCAACGGCTTCTCCGGCAACGGCGGCCGCGATGGCTACACTGTCGGTGGCGGTCTGGAATATCTCTTCACCGCGAACTGGTCGGGCAAGATCGAGTACCAGTACTATGACTTCGGTACCGCGAACTTCACCGTTCCCGTCGTTGGCAACATCAAGAACGACGAGCACACCGTCAAGGCCGGCCTGAACTACCGCTTCAACCTCGGCAGCCTCGGCGGCGGCTTCTAAGCTTCCACCCTGTCTCCAGACAACGAAGGCCCGCAGCGATGCGGGCCTTTTTTGCTTTTCAATCGAATCGGATCACGGCCGCCAGCCGCGTCGGCAGATTTCGCCGCCCTCGCGCGGCGCCGGCCGATCGCCGGACGTCAACAAAATGTCATCCCGGTCCCATACGGGGCGTGGTTTGCTGGAGTGACCAAGTTGCCACTCGCCACAATCTTGAGGAATTTGTAGCCCAGCCTGCCAAGCCGTGATTAGATTGGATTGCTGTCAATTTAACGGAACCGCTTGATATCCAAGGGGTTAGATAGAGCGTTACGCGAACCAGGGGCTGGTTCTCGGACGACTCCGCAGAGGACACTTGATGAGAGCTGAGGGCAGGCAGACGGCACGGCGCATTCTGTGCGTGTTTCCGCGTTACACCTCTTCGTTTGGCACCTTCGAATACGCCTATCCTCTCACCGACGGCGTGCAGGCCTTCATGCCCCCGCAGGGCCTGTTGCTGATTGCTGCCTATCTGCCGGCGGACTGGCAGGTCCGCTTCATCGACGAAAACATCCGTCAGGCCACCGCGGAAGATTTCCTGTGGGCCGAGGCGGTGTTCGTCAGCGGCATGCACATCCAGCGCCCGCAGATGAACGAGATCTGCCACCGCGCCCACGGCTACGACCTGGCGGTGGCGATCGGCGGGCCGTCGGTCAGCGCCTGCCCGGAATATTACCCGTCATTCGACTATCTGCATTGCGGCGAACTTGGCGACGCCACCGACCGGTTGATCGACATTCTCGCCGCCGATCCGTCGCGCCCGGCGCAGCAGGTCGTGCTGAAGACCGCCGATCGCCTCGACATGACCGAGTTTCCGATCCCGGCCTATGAACTGGCCGATATCCCGCATTACTTCCTCGGCAGCATCCAGTATTCCAGCGGCTGCCCGTACCAGTGCGAATTCTGCGACATCCCGGGCCTGTACGGCCGCAATCCGCGGCTGAAGACGCCGCAGCAGATCACCGCCGAACTCGACAAGCTGCTCGAATGCGGCGTCATGGGATCGGTCTATTTCGTCGATGACAATTTCATCGGCAACCGCAAGGCGGCGCTCGACCTGCTGCCGCATCTGATCGAATGGCAGAAGAAGACCGGCTACGTCCTGCGCTTGTCCTGCGAGGCGACGCTGAACATCGCCAAGCGGCCGGAGATCCTGTCGCAGATGCGCGAGGCGTTCTTCTCGACCATCTTCTGCGGCATCGAGACGCCCGACCCCGTCGCCCTCAAGGCGATGAAGAAGGACCACAACATGGTCCTGCCGATCATGGAGTCGATCGAGACGCTGAACAGCTTTGGCATGGAAGTGGTGTCGGGCATCATCCTCGGTCTCGATACCGACCGGCCGGAGACCGGCGAAGCGTTGCTCGACTTCATCGATGAATCGCAGATCCCGCTTCTGACCATCAACCTGCTGCAGGCGCTGCCGCAGACGCCGCTGTGGGACCGGCTGAAGGCGGCCAACCGGCTCAACCTGGACGAAGGCCGCGATTCCAACGTCGATTTCCTGCTGCCTTATGACGACGTGGTGCGCACCTGGCGCGCCTGCATGGGCAGCGCCTACCAGCCCGGCAAGCTGTTTGACCGTTACGAGCACCAGATCACCAAAACCTATCCGAACCGGATCCAGCCGCGCACCAAGCAGCAGATGACCTGGCACAACATCCGGCTCGGCCTGGTCATGTTGCGCAACATCTTCTGGAAGGTCGGCATTCTCGGTGACTACAAGGCGGCGTTCTGGAAATTTGCGTTGCGCCGGCTGGCACGCGGCGAACTCGAATATCTCATCAGCTCGGTGATGGTCGCGCATCACCTGATCATGTTCTCGCGCGACGCCTCGCATGGCACCACCAGCGCGTCGTATTATTCGTTCAAGATGCAGGACGCCGCGGTGCCGGCGGAATAGTGCCGGCATGGCCAGGGTTTTTCCGGGCGCGATGATATGACCACGCCATTGCGCCCGCCGCGAACGCTCGACGACCTCAAGGCGCTGACCCCGGCACGGGTGGGGCTCGGCCGGGTGGGCGCCGGCCTGCCGACCCGGGCGCTGCTGGATTTCACCCTCGATCACGCCCGCGCCCGTGACGCGGTGCATGCGCCGTTCGATGGGGGAACGCTCGCCGCCGAACTCGCCGGCCTCGGCCTCGTACCGATTGTGGTCGCCAGCCAGGTCGCCGACCGCAGCGATTATCTGAAACGTCCCGATCTCGGCCGGCTGCTGGACGCGTCCTCGGAAGCGCGGCTGGCGGAGCGCCGGCAACCGCCCTGCGACCTGGTGCTGGTG
>LNAP01004240.1_pt1 | contig 13365 bp, 21 predicted proteins | sample 602601 | NCBI WGS metagenome assembly LNAP01 (sample SAMN02440304, study PRJNA202911) | soil metagenome | biome: Subtropical and temperate rainforests or woodlands; isolation source: soil samples (1 kg each in a 20% v/v slurry with milli Q water) were... ...
GGGCGAGAGAGGCACGCAGAACGGCACCGTCGCTCTCTCAACTCGTCGAGGCCTTCCGCCGTCACGGCCTCCATGAGACTTTTTCTACAACCTCGTTAGGTGGCCACTGAGATCTCGACCCCTATGATTTTCCGCTACAAGTCCGATTCGGACGAAAGCATCCAGGCAGTCACCGCGTCTGCTCGCACGGTCACCCCGAGCTGGGCCGGCCTCCCCGCGTATGGAATGACCATCGTGGCTGTTTCGCTCTTTGCGCGGCTGGTGACTCATAACTGGCGCGAGATCGCGGGCTTCACGTTCTTCGGCCTCTGTCTGTTGACTCTGTTCGCGAAACTTGAGCAGCGCTTGCGCTGGGAACGCGCGATTGAGGCGGATCCGCATAGTACCGAGGAGCACTCGGTGGAGGTCAGCGACCGCGGTCTCGCATTCTGGTGCAATCACGCACGCTCCGAACTTGCGTGGGAAGGTGTTCGCCGAGTCCAGGAGACGCCGAAGCATTTCCTGTTCGTCTGCGGTCCGTTCGGCGCCTGCGCTGTGCCGAAACGACTGATGTCCGACTCAGAGGACGGGGAACTTCGGTCTCTGATTCGCCAACACTCGCCTGATCAGGGCGTCCACCTCGCTCACGAGATTGGTACCACGGCGCCGGCCGCCTAACGAACGTTGCAGCTGACGAACGATTTAAGGATTGCGCATGCTCCGCATGCGCTCTTATTTGACTCGTTCGCAGCTGAACTTGGGCGTTTAGCCAGACGCGCGCTTATGGTTGTGCTTCGTCGTACGCAGAAACTCGCGAGTGCATTGCCTGTGTCCGCGCCAGCTTCCGCGCAATCCGAGACGGCACTCGGCGATTGGTATGTCAACCGACTCATAGTCGACCGCCGTCCATTGCTCTTGTTGGTGAGCTCCGGTGCGCTACTACCGGTCCTTCTACCGGCGCGCGATGTCTCCAGTCTACCAGATCGACTGCCGGGTCTCGTGTCCACTCGGCTGCGGCGCCTCGGAGTTGCCCCGTCCGTCGTCGAGGCCGAGGTGGCATCCATGCAGCCCGTCGTGGTTGGGCCCACTATCGACCGCTCGGTCGTCGGCATCATGGTCGATTTCGCCAAGTCGGTTCCGTTCTACTTAGAGCAAGGTGCGTGGGATGACAACACGCTTCTATTTGTTGAGGCGAGACTCGCGGAGACCCCTTGTCATGCGGGCAGACGTTTCGAGGATGTCGTATTTCCGGATCGGAAGGCCCCTGAGCTCCTACTGGCCCGTTGGGGTGCTGGCTAACGTGCGTTGAACCGTACGAGCGAGCTATGGAAGCGGCGGCTGCGCCACCGCATTTTATGAATTCGCTCGTAGGTTAACTGGGGCGTTATGCGGGGCCACTCACACTCGGAGGTAAGCTTGGGAAATTTCTTCACCGCGGTTAAGCGGGGGATGCAGGCGATGGGTGAGGCACCGACCGGCGAACCCTTTACCGTGGCTGGTAAACGAGTCATATGCCCGCACTGCTCGCGCGACCGATTTGTCGAGGGCCGCGCACAGCTGCATACCGCTGGAATGACCTTTCTCAACCTTGACTGGGCGAATCGGTCTGCCGCCACTCTTACGTGCACGTCCTGCGGTCGCATCGAGTGGTTCCTCGCGGATCCAGAGGAAGCCCGGTGAGCGCGTAGCGCAATGCTGCCTCTAACAAATGTTGAAGCTGACGGGCGATGCTTGACTCGCCCTCAGCATAACTGGGGCGCTAGACGGATGCCCTCGTCTCAGTATCACGACCGCACCATCGAACGATCGTTGAAGCCGATGAACGATTCGCGGATTGCGCGGGCTTCGCACACGCTCTTATTTGACCGGTTCGCAGCTCGACCTCGACGTTAGAGTGCCACAGCCATCGGCAAATGTCACGCAGTTCACACGAGAATGGTGCAGTGCCGCGTAGTGTCCGCGGCTTTTTGGGCGGTCTCGCCGTCGGAACGCTGTTGGTCGGCGTCGGCGTCGTTCGCTCCCTTGTTGCGCAGCGCACGCCCAACTTCCTCTGGCAACAGCCGAGGATCCTCATCCTCTACGTCTTGGCGTTTGGACTCGCGGGTTGGCTGATCGGAACCCTCGTGAAGCCAACGACGAATCGTGTTGATACGCTTACCGTCTGGGGACTCGCCGGCGCCCTCTGTCTCACGGCTGTCGGGTTGATCGCCCGCACACCGACGTCGGGCCGCACCTTCCATTTCGTTTTTATGCCTGCGGTCGGCGGAGTCGCGGGCGTTCTGATGGGTCGCTCTGTTCTCTCGGGCCGCGGTTCGGAATCTGCCCGCCTGCACGCTAACGATCGTTGAACCTGCCGAGCCACCCGTGGAAGCGGCGAACTCACGCACGTATTTTATGAATTTGCTCACGGGTCACCTCGGGGCCTAGATCGACATCACAGGCTACGCATGTATCGCTACAGCGCCCAACTAGCTCCCGGCCAGCGCAAGTCGTGTGGCGTGCTCACCGTTGTTTGCTTCGTGGCGCCGTTTGCTTCCGCGCGCCCGACGAGTCTCGTCTGGTGGCTGACGTCTCTCATCTTCTGCGTGCTGTGCGGCTTCTTCCTTATCGCGGCTGTTACAAACCGGTACCCGTGGCAGCTCTTGCGATCCCGCGCGGGCGAGCGGACTCGAAGCTAGGCGTGAGGCGCGTTTCCCTCGACCGCGCCTCGACCCCGTGCTCAGTACGCGCTCCTATTATGACTGGGGGTCGGTGGCCATACGATTCACGGAGGATCTGGATGGGTGTATGGGGAAGCGATGCGTTCGAGAACGATGATGCAATGGACTGGATCGCCGACTCCGAGTCGGTCGGACGCCTCAGTGCTGCACGCTGCCTTTGAGCCTGTACTCGCGGGCCTGGACTACATCGAGGCACCCGCGGCAAACGTCGCTGTTGCAGCAGCGGAGGTCGTTGCCGCACTGCGCGGAAATCCATATGGAAAGCTGCCGCCCGAAGTCATCGATTGGGTGAGGGCCTTCGGACGTCTCGACGACGAGCGGCTCCTCGAGAGCGCACGTAAGGCCACCACGATCATCGGCGAAGATCGACATCGCTCAGAGCTCCGTCAGCTCTGGGATGAAGCAGCACCAGACGATGCGTCGGCGTGGAGAAACGCCATCGCCGATGTTCGGTCGCGTCTCCTGGACCCGCGTGCAAGAGATAGCTGAGCGACTCCTCGATGGCGGTCGTGGCGGTTGATTTATCGACCTCCATAGGCGTTAGATGCAACACACATTGATTGAACGTGGCCTCGTTCGCACAGATGGACTCACCGGAATGGACGACGATGGAGTTCGCTCTTGCGACGCTCACCCTGCGCGTTGACGAACTCGCCCGCCGCGTTGGCATTCGAGTCGATGCATGGGAAGTAGAGGGCCTCGGCCCCGCTCGAGGCGCGGCGCTTCGCCTGGCATCGGGCCGACCAATGCTGCTGCAGGAACTGCAGTTCCCTATCGAGACAGGCGCGAGCTCAGGTCCTGACGTGTGGGTTGACGCGACAGATCTCGCCGCCCTCGGCGTGGACGACTTCCTGACCGAGGTCATGCAAGCGCTCGACGTCGGCCGCGACGCCGTCGATTGGGTGCAAAACGCCTCCGTAAGGAACGAGGCCGCGTGTCGTGCCGACTGGGCCCGGGCATACCGCCAAGCACGGGACCGTGGACTGCCGCTTCCGGACTTTCCACTTTCGAATTCTGATATCGAACCGCCTATCGAACCCCCCGCGGTCTGACGTGCGTTGAACCCGACGAGCGAATTCCTCAGAGGTTGACTCGAGCGTTATGCGGCAGGAGTGACATGTCAGTCAAGGTATTCCGAGCCATTTCGGTCACACTCCGCCTCGCGGTTCTCGGCGCGGCACTCGGCACAGTTGCCGCGGTTCTGAGCGTCATTCTGCTAGTTGCGATTCGGATCGGCAGCGGCGCGATCGCCGACGCGTCTGTGATCCTGCCGTGGATTGCACTGTGTGGTGCCGGCGCCGGAGCCGTCGCCTTCCCCAGTGCCGCGTGGCTCCTCTTGCGTCGCGTCACTCTCGGACTCGCACTCGCCCTAGCCGGCGCCGGCATTATCGCGGGAGCACTCATTGGTGAGTGGCTGCAGCCTTTCAATCCGTATGCTCGCGAGCTCCCTGGCTTCATCCGCGGTGCGATCGTCGGGTTCGGACTGAGCACACTACTTCTTCGAATCTCAGCTGACCGCGTTCGACGCGCTGTTCACCTAACAGACCTCTAACGAATCTTCCAGCTCCATGTGGATGACGGACTTTTCAGTGCAAGACGCTGACGTTCCCACGCTTACCGCCGCCGCTGAACGGTTTCTCGGATCACAACCGTGGTGTGCGCGCGTTCAGAGCGTGACGCCCGTGTTCGCCATCGCAGGCGTGATCGGTGTCTTCCGCTGCACATTGATTCCACGAAGTCCCGACGCCGATGTCACGGTCTGGGTCGTCGTCGGCGATCTGCCACCCGCGTATCTCGTGCATGAGCCGGGAGACTCGTGGCAGGACGCACTGAGCGGCTACGTGACCGAGATGACGCACTGGGTCGATGCCATTCGTTCCGATGTCGTACCCAACGAAAACATCATTCCAGTGAACGCGATGCCAACTCGGAAAAGCGCCGATCTCCTCGCCTCGCGGCTCGACTTCATACGCACACGCCTCGTCGACGTTGATCCAGACTCCGTCGAGAGCGACGTCTGACGTGCGTTCAAGCTGAAGGCCGCCCTCGCCGCGTTGACGCCAGGCGCACCGGCAGGGACCGCTCTTGATGTATGCGCGCCCCCACACGCACTCTCTCATTTTAATAGTTTGCTGCCTGACTTTGTGGCTTCAGATGTCGACAGGCATCGCTACGATCATGATCGATCCTGACTCCGATCCAGCCGAAATCGCCGTACGCTATCTGCGCTATGTGCAGACGTTGCGAACCGACGACGACCCCGACACCGTCTGGGCCCCTGAGACTGATCCGGATTGTCGTGCCTACAGCTTCGTGGAGCAGAAGATCCGTCATGGACCGGCCGCAGTCGCATGGCCCCTGGTTCGTGCGATTTTCGCCGCTTCACCGGATGAGGATCTCGACACACAGGCGGCCGGGCCGCTCGAAGATCTCGTTCGAACCCGCGGAGTCGAATTGGCAAGCGCGATCGAAGCCGAAGCTCGCAGAGACGCTCGCTTCCGATGGGCGCTCGGGCAAATCAGGTTGAGCGAAGGCGAGCTCCCGCTGGACGTGCAGCAGCGCATCGTCGAAGCCAGCGGAGGCGAAATCAAAGTCTTCACGCAGACCGAACTCAACGCTCACGATGAGCCCCCTCCAACGAACGTCGCTGACAAGGATCGCCATTGAGTGCGCGCGCTGAGCATGCATTCTCTTATAGCGTGCTCGGCGAACACTAGGCCACAAGACACGTACAATGCCGCTCCTCCTCGCACAGATCGAACGCCTCGCGTCAGCACGGTTCATTCTCCTCATCGCCGCCATCTCGGGGACGGTCCAAGCCGTTCCTGTTTTTCTGCATGCCCGTTCGCTGAATTTCGCGACCGCCCGCCTCGGCCAACTCGCGCTGATCACAAGCATCAATCTCGTGTGGTGGATCGGCGCGGCCCTCTTGTGGTGGTTCGCCGTCCGACGCCGGCAGCATCCGATCTGGCTCACGGCCCTCCACGTGACCCTCGGCTTGGCGGTAGGCGACATTCTGATGAATAGCCTCGGGTTCGTTGCCAGCTCGATCCAAACGCGCGGCGAGTTCGCGATCGCGTTCGGCCGGGCGCTCCCGAACGCTCTGTCGGGACCCGTCGGCATTGCCCTGCTGCGCAGTCCCTTTTGGTTCGTCCAAGCCGTCGCGCTCATCGCCGTTGGCCGACTCGTGCTCCACATGGACGCGCTCATCGTACCGTCACCGGTCGAGATTCGCCGTTGATCGGAGGTTGAGCGAGAAATCCGCTTCGGCGATGTCGGATCGGGGCCGACGTGTTCGTAGTAAGGGTGAGCGGCCGCCTACGACGGGCGCCCCAAACACAGGAGATGATCCGATGCAGTACTTCGTTTCAGTGATCGCTGACGGCACCGAATTGGCCACCCCAGGCGAGGGCGCAGCCATTGACGTGTTCAACGACCGGCTCCGCGCCGGCGGCTACTGGGTTTACGCCAACGGGTTGGCGGATCCAAGCACGGCCACCGTTGTCGACGGTCGCGGTGAGGCGCCGGTGTTCACCGACGGTCCCTTCCTCGAGTCAAAAGAATTTCTTGCCGGCTTCTGGATCATCGACGCCCCCAATCTCGACGTGGCGTTAAAGCTCGCGGCCGAGGGGTCGAAGGCCTGCAATCGGAAGATCGAGCTGCGACCGTTCCATGAGTAAAGAGTGAACGAGAGCGACGTTCAGGAGGTGATCACCCACGCCCACCAAGAGGAGTGGGCGCGGCTGGTCGCCGGCCTGACCAAGCGGTTCGGTGACCTCGACATCGCTGAGGAGGCGGCAGCCGAGGCGTTCGCGATCGCCGTCGCGCGATGGCCGGCCGATGGCGTGCCTCCCAACCCCGGCGCCTGGCTGACCCCCACCGCCAATCGCAAAGCCATCGATCGGATTCGGCGCGAGAACAAGCGCGACGACAAGCAGAAGGAGGCTCAGATGATGTTGTACGACGACCCGCGCGAGCCGCTCGGCCCAATCGACGATGAGCGACTTCGGCTGATCTTCACGTGCTGTCACCCTGCGCTCGCGATGGAAGCCCGAATGGCGCTGACGCTGCGCATGGTCGGCGGTCTGACCGTGCCCGAAATCGCCCGTGCCTTCTTCGTGCACGAGACCACCATGGGTCAGCGGATCACCCGGGCGAAGGCGAAGATCAAGGCGGCTCGCATTCCTTATTGGGTGCCGTCCGCCGAGGATCTTCCGGCGCGCATCTCGGGCGTACTCGCCGTTCTCTTCCTCGTGTTCAATGAAGGCTACCTGGCAACGGGCCCCGACACTGATCCCGTACGACAAGACCTCACCGCTGAAGCGATACGGCTGACTCGCTTGATCCGTGGCCTCATGCCGGAGGACGGTGAGGTGGCCGGGCTGCTCGCGCTCATGCTTCTCACCGAGGCTCGCCGCTCCGCTCGCGTTTCGGAGAGCGGCGAACTAGTCACGCTCGACCAGCAAGACCGTGAATCCTGGGACGCCGCGTTGATCGCCGAAGGGCATCGGCTGGTGCGCGAACGCCTGGCCACTGGACGGGCTCCGGGTCGCTACCAGATTCTCGCAGCGATCAACGCCGTGCATACCTCCGCCCACGACGCCCGCGACACCGACTGGTCGCAGGTTGTCGCACTCTACGACCAGCTAGTCCGCCTCGATCCCTCGCCGATCGTCGCGCTCAACCGAGCCATCGCCGTCGCCGAGCTTGACGGCCCGCAGGTGGCACTGGCGATCGTCCATCGTCTGGAAGACAAGTTGGCCGGCTATCACGCCTATCATGCGACTCGCGCCGACCAACTGCGCCGGCTGGGCCGCAGCCAGGAGTCGCGCGCTGCGTACAGCAAAGCCATCGAGTTGGCGGCCAACACCGCCGAGGTCGCCTACCTGACGCGCCGCCGCGAGCAGCTCCAGTAGACAATCCTTCTTGTGTGGAAGCTGACGCCGCTTTAAAGATTGCGCATACTTCGCGCTCAATCGCCCGTGCACCACGGTCCACATATGAATTCGCATCCTTCCGATTCCGAATCTCCATATCCTGCGACCGATGAGCCGCTCACCCTACCGACGGGCACTGTCGTCCGCGTGCGCAACCTCGTGGTGTTTCACGGACACAACACGCGCCAGTTGACCGTCGTCATCGAGACGCCGACTCCGCCCGACGCTGCCGGCCGTTTGGCCGATGAGGCCCGTGAGGTAGCCCAACTGCATCAGCAATTCGCTGACGAGGATCGCCTCGATGGTATTTAGCGTGGTGATCTGCCGTACACAGGCCTGTCTCGAGCTTCGCGAGCGATCAGACGAAAGGTTTCACTTCGTTCGTTCAGGCGACGGACGCTGGGTGGCTGGACCGCCGCGCGCATCATAGATGACTTTCTATATGACTCTTTCTGTAAAGGCACATCAGATCCACCGATGACTGAATCCCTCCATCAGCACATGCGACGGAAGCCACTCGGGCTCTTCCTCGGCGCAACGTTTGGAGTCCTCGCCCTCGCCGCGTGGGCCGAGGCGATTCCCGCATTGCTCGGACGGTCGGAGAAGCCACCGACGTTGATCGCGCTACAGCTCGGACTCGGCGCGGCGGCCACTGCTACTTCCTGGGGGAGCTGGCGCAGGGCGCGCTGGGCTCCTATCGCGGCCGTTGCCTATGGCGCGCTCGCCGCAGGCCTGCTCCTCGCTCTACCGTCGATCCTCGACTTGCCCGTGGAAGCGCGCGCTGGACTCCGCACCGGCGCCGCAGCTGTCCTGGTCTTCGCGCTTCTCAGCGGCGCGTATTTCCGATCCGACGTTCGGCGGAGCACTTCGCAGATCTCGGCCGAGCAGGCTAACGAACGTTGGGCCGCTTCTACTCGGCATGTCACGTGCTGCATCGTTGCTTGGCTCGGTCTCGCGCGGATGCGAGATGCGCTCCTCCTCGAGTTCCGACGGCGGCGACACCATGAGACAGATCCTGTTCGTTCAGGGCGCGGGTGAGGACGTCCACGAGCAATGGGACAACAAGCTCGTCGAAAGTCTTCGTCGAGAGTTGGGCGCGGGCTACGAGATCCGGTATCCGCGCATGCCGAACGAGGCCGATCCTCGAGCCGACGTCTGGGGAGCCACCCTTCAGAGCGAAATCGCGGCGCTTCCGAGTGGGGCGATCGTCGTTGGCCACTCGCTCGGCGGAACCATTCTCGTCAACGTCCTGGCCGAGGGTGCCCGGGCAGACGGACTCGGAGCGATTGTCTTGATTGCTGCCCCCTTCATCGGCGACGGAGGATGGAAGAGCGACGACATCGAGCCGCGCCCCGATCTTGCCGCGCGCCTGCCGGCCGGAGTGCCGGTGTTTCTATATCATGGCGATAAGGACACCATCGCACCCATTTCACACGTGTCGCTTTACGCTGACGCCATTCCGCACGCCCACGTGCGGCAACTCATAAATCGCGATCATCAGCTCAACAACAACCTCTCGGAAGTCGCGAGCGACATTCGCCGACTGGAAGCCGACTCCCTCGATGTCAGACGATCGTTGGAGCAGATCTAAGGCAGTTTGATGACGTCGTCGATTTCAGGCGAAGCCGTTCGACGCAGTAGTGGGCGGTCGCGATAACTCCGTCACGGCTCACTCTCACAACGTCGACTCAAAGGGTGAAAAGCGTGTCAAAGCTCCGATTCAGGATTTCGATGTCGCTCGACGGCTTCGTCGCCGGCCGGAACCAGAGCTTGCAGGAGCCGCTGGGCGTTGGCGGCGAGCGGCTGCACGAGTGGGTTATCGCGCTGGAGACGTGGCGGAGCGCGCATAACCAGAAGGGCGGCGACGTGAACGAGAGTACGGCGGTGATGGAGAGCGAGCTCGCCAATATCGGCGCGACCATCATGGGCCGTAACATGTTCGGCGGCGGGCCGGGTGCATGGAGCGAGACGGATCTCTGGAACGGCTGGTGGGGACGCAATCCACCGTTTCGTCATCCTGTATTCGTGCTGACGCATCACGCGCGCGAGCCGCTGACGATGCAGGGCGGTACGAGCTTCACGTTTGTGACCGACGGCATCGAGAGCGCGCTCGAGCAGGCGCGGCGCGCGGCGGGAAGGATGTCGCGCTGTCGGGCGGTGCGCATGCCGCACGGCAGTATCTGACCGCGGGCCTAGTCGACGAGATGCAGCTTCACCTGGTGCCGACGCTGCTCGGCGCAGGCGAGCGCTTGTTCGACGGCGTCGACGACCTGCACGGCCTCGTTCTCGTGGAAACGGTCGCGGCGACGAATGTGACTCATCTAAGATTCGCGAGACAATAGGTGCGTCGACACTGCACCCGTGCGTTGGGATACGCCTGACTTTCGTTACTTCGACAAGCAATGCGAATTGCCGTCTCTGGCAGCCACGCGACTGGCAAATCGACGCTCGTCGCCGAGCTTGGACACCGCCTCCACGGCTTCACAGCGATTGAGGAACCGTATCACTTGCTCGAGGACGACGGCTATGTCTTCAGCAATCCCCCGACGGCCGACGACTTCGAGACGCTCATCGATGCCGCGGTCGCTCAGTTGGCGAAACCGCAGCCAGTGAACGTGCTCTTCGATCGTTCTCCGGCGGATTACCTGGCCTATTTGGTCGCAGTCAGCCGTGATGGCGTTGCACGAGAGCGAGTAGACGAGGTGGCGCGAAGCTTGGCGACGCTTGATCTCGTTGTCTTCGTCCCGATCGAGTCTCCCGACCGAATCGCGGTACGTGAGGCATCGAGACTCCGTCGCCGTGTCGATGCCGTGCTTCACGAGATGTTCGTCGACAGAGCTTGGCTGTTCGACGTGTCCGTTCTCACCGTTCATGGCACAACCGAGCAGCGCGCGGCGCAGGTGCAGGCCCGACTTGCGTCGGCTCGCGCGGCGCGCTCGTCCAATAGATATCTCTAATCGCGCGCCCAGGCTGCAGGATGCTTCTCGCGGAACGGTGTGTGTCTCGCCGTGATGTCTATCGCGGGCCCTCCTATTGAACTCACCATGATCCATCGGCGCATTTACTGGCGTTTCGCGCTTCCCACCGCGATCCTCGGCGTCACGATTCTCTTGATGTGGCGGAGTGCGATAGCTGATCAAGGGCCGACCGGACTTCCGAACGACTTGCCCAACTGGCACAATCGGGCGGGCGAACTCGGCATCTATGCGTCGTTCGTATTCGTCGAGGCCGCCGTCGCCCTCCTCATCGTTCGCCCCTGGTCGTACGATCGTAGCCGGGGTCGCGCTCTCGGCGCCGCCGTTCTTTTCGCGCCCTGGGTTCTTCTGAACCTCATGATGCTGATTCACTCCGGCGGCATCATGGTACTTCACGCGCTCTGGCTCGTCATTCTCTGGGGCTCGCTTCTCGGAACCGTCCTGGTATCGGCAAGCGTTGCGGCAGCGGATCGACCGCGACGATCCGACGAGCACGCGGTCCGCGCGCGCTCCCGGTAAGATCCATTGTCCGCGGCAACTCGAATGTCGGGCGGAACACCCGGTCTCTCTAGTCGGAGAATGAATCCTCTCGTGGCGTTCGTGGCGGTGATCGCGCTCGGTGCAGGCGCAGGAGCTTACGCGTTGACGATGCGAGACCTGGTCCGCCGCGGTCGGCTGCATCGGCAGAGGGAGCGGCTGCTCCTCGAAGGCCAGTCTCTCACGTTGGCGGACGGTCGAGTGCCTTGCCCGGAGTGCGCGGAAGCCATTCTACCGCAAGCACGCAAATGCCCCTACTGCCGGTCGGTTGTGGTCGGGCGCGTGTAGTCGGATCCGTCCGGTGGCTCGCTCCGTGCGAGCATGATCTCCCTTCGTGTTCAACAGATGAGCATCTCTTCGCAGCGCCAACGATATCCCGTGCGCAATCCCATCCTCCTTTTCTCGCTGTCGTGTGTGCTCGGTGCAATAGGCGCCGTCCTCGGATCCATCGTGGGCAAGGCCACCGGGCAATTCGGACTCGTCCCCGGGGCAGTTGTCGGTGGCCTCGTCGGCACCTTTGCCAGTGCCATCCTTGCGCGGCAGTGGAATTGGATTCCACCAGAACGACTTCGCTCGACAGCCGTTGGCTCAGCGATTGGATTCTTCGTGGCAGAGATAGTCGCCAGCCAAATACTCAGCGAGCCGATTGGCCCAGTGCTGAGCACCTGCCCTATCGGCATTGGTGCTCTGTTCGGCGCCGGGATGCATCGCAACCATGTCACTCGGCATTAGCGATCGCAAATTCGACGCGCTTCTCGCGCTTGCTGGTCCAGAACAGTATGCACACCCCATCAAGCGCGTAGCGGACACCGAAGCGCTATGGAGCCTCGTCACCGCAACTGGGTGGGTACTCGCGAGCGACGGCACGCGCGAAGTCGTTCGGATCTGGCCACATCCGCGCTACGCAGCAGCTCGTGCGACGAGTACTTGGACAGGCGCCGAACCTTCGCCGATTCGCCTGAACGATTGGCTGGCTACGTGGTTGCCTGGGATCATACGAAGCGCGCGCACGATCGGTTCTCTTTGATTCTTCGAAGCTTACCCCGGGCCTTGGACCTGCAAGAGAAGTGTCTTCGAACAGGAGAGTCCTGTGACGACCATTTCCGAAGCGCCTCGGCCCAGCGGCATCGCGAACGATTCACTCAGCGATCTCCTGCGTCGGCTTGCCTATGCGCAGCTGCCTGGCCGCTTTCACACACTCGTCCAACTCGGGTTGCCGCTTGCCTATCAACTCTGGAGTTGGGGATGGCCTCGAACGGCAGGATGGCTCACCGCGCTCGCACTGTTCAGCCTCTGGGCGCTCGCGGAACAGCGGCTCACCGGACGCGCCGACTCCGAAGTCATTCCGGTCTCGAGCGATCCCAAGCGGGGGAAAGCGTGGCGGCTCGTTCGCCGAGTGACCGCGACCGGCAGCTCGATCCTCGCTCTCTCGTTGCTGCTCGAGGCATTTGCGCAGCTCATGGCGACTGTCTTCAAGTGCCCAGGTTGCGCGGGCTAATTCCGTGCATTGCGCATCGCGCACTTCACGAACACTCTTATGTGAATCCTCTGCAGCTAGACGTGAGTGCGTTGCCAACCGTCCATTCACTTTCTGTGTTTCGCCTTCGCGACTGGGATTGGCTCCCGCACCTGCTCGTTTGCTATTTCGTTCTTGGGCTCGTTTGGTTCGGCGGTGGATTTGCCCTCGCCCTCCTCTTCGGCTGCGAGCCGGCGCGCGCGTGTCCACCGTTGACGGACGGCGATGCGCTCGCGATGAATGCGATCAGATTCCTCGAATTGGCGATCCTTCCCGCACTCGGGATCGCGGCAACTGGGCGAGTGATAGCGAATGAGCTTCGGTGGCGGCGCGAGGGCGATCCGCGCGGCCGATAGGTGCTCGCGAGTACACGACCGCCCGAGCGGCAACCATCACACCCCCACGCGTGAGCATCCAGGTTCTCTGCCCGACCTGAAATGACGTGGTCGCCATTCGCCCGCGCCCTTAGTGATTCGCTCCCGAGTGGACCCGTATGCTCCAATGACTGTACCGCGTCAATGACGATTGATCCCGACAACCCAGTGGTGCGACTGTGCGCCGACGGCATGGCAGTCGAAGGTGATCGAGCCGCCGCGCGCACACTGTTCGCGCAGGCCTGGGCCATTCGTCGCGATGACTACGACGCGTGCATTGCAGCGCACTTCGTCGCGCGTCACCAGGATGTCGGCGGGCGGGCCCAG
>LNAP01004242.1_pt1 | contig 13362 bp, 10 predicted proteins | sample 602601 | NCBI WGS metagenome assembly LNAP01 (sample SAMN02440304, study PRJNA202911) | soil metagenome | biome: Subtropical and temperate rainforests or woodlands; isolation source: soil samples (1 kg each in a 20% v/v slurry with milli Q water) were... ...
GGTGATGTCTCCCTGGGCATCTGCCAAACGCAGCAAAATTTGATCCTCCAATTGTTTGACCTTGATGGTAAACAGATTCTGCTGCAGGATGAGGGCAGAGCGCTGGGCGGCGAGGTCCGGGCGCTCGAACTTCACCACCAAGGCCAGGAGCTGCTCGTCGAGACCGTCCTGTGTGACGGAGAAGTTGACCAAAGTGGTTTCCGCTTGGATCTCCGGGGGATAGTGTGGATTGGAAAGCTTCGTGTGTAGATACAGGCGGAAAGTAGGAGAAACTTCCACTTCCTGGTCACCAATCTGAATAAACTTACGTGTTCCGCGCTTCACGGTGACTCTTCCAATGATGGGCATCAGAGAAGGGTCGATGTGTTCGCCCATGTTCTCAATTAAGAACGAAGCGCCACTCTCGATCGCACGCAGCAGGCGAGGAATCAAGTCTTTCTGACCCAGTCTTCCTACCTCCAAGGCAGCGCCTTCACGCTTCTTTATCCAGTAAATGGCTTGCAATTGCGGGTCCACCATCAGCGGGTAGCGCACCGAGTTCAGCACAATGGCACCGTTCTCCGCACTGACGCGATCGCTGGGCAAGCCTTGGGTCTGATATTCGGCGATTTCCGCGTCGGAGCACATAATTCCGATAGTTTCAATATCTTCGGTCATCGGGATGGGCGCTCCGACTGGAGGGGCGGACAACAGCGGACACAAGGTCTCGTCCATCAACTTTTCACGATAACTCTTGGTGAATGGGCCGATGTAGCTGATGAACGCAGAAGATAGCAAGCAGTCGCCCACCAGCAGCGTTCTTTCGATACGCAGCCGCTCAATACCCTCGCCCCAGCGCACCTTCTCGGAGCCCAGAGCTGAGGTCAGGCGGTTGGCCAGCTCCAGTTTCATTTTTCCCTTCTCGGCGACACTCTGGGCCTCCTTGCGGCTCGCTTCGGCCTCATTGTACTCCACGGTGAGAATGTCCAGGCGCTCCTGCAGGGCCGCCACGCGGTCACGCACCGTCTGCAGCTGCGCGTTGGCCTCATTCAGTTGCTCGTTCGCAGCGCGCAAAGCGATACGCTTGGGCTCCACCTCCAGCACGATATCGTAGTAGTTGACGATGTTGATCACCCACGAGCAGAGACCAGCGGCGGCACTGTTCTTCTTCTCGATGGCTTCTTGGTTGAAGTGCTCCAACTGCAAGAAAGGACGAACCTCTTTCCAGTTGATCTCAGGCACCGAGCCCTCGTCAATGTTGAACTTGAAGGCCTTCAGCTCATCGAGGAAGCCGTTAACGTTACCGAGCAGGGCCTTCTTCGCCGCATCCCAAGTTCGGTCCTTGTCACGCACACGGCCACTCTTCTGCACGATCACGTTGGGATTCACTCCAGCAAGCAGCACCATCACGGCACCGAACACATCATCCACACCAGCGGGGGGCTTTGCCATAGTCTTACAGTTCCCGAGATCCCTGCGGTCCAGACTCTCCAAAGCACCGTTGGCTCGGATCAACGCCGGCTCAGCTTGCTCGAGATCCTTCGAGGCATCCGCCTGCTTCACAGCGACTTCAGCCTGGATCACAGCAACCTTCGCCTCCTCCACTTTCGCCTTGTCGTTCTCCAGCTCGACCACCTCACGTTCGCGCTGAACGTTCTTCGCAATTTCCTCGGCGATCGCACGCTTCTCCTCGGCAGACTCAAGCATGATTTTGAGGTTTGTCTCCAGCTCCACCACATCACTGGCGGCGCGGTACAGCTTCTCAATACCGCTCTGCAGACGCACCATGCTCTTGTCCATGTCCGCACGACGCTTCTCCAACATGACTTTGTATAAATGAAGCATCTCCAGATAAGATTTGGGTGTGGTGTACACGTACTTCGACTCCGAGGCCGCGAAAGACTTGCACATCGCGTTGACCGCCACGAAAGCCGTCGGCATGAAATGTTCCACAGCTTTGGCCACCTCGGGGCTGCCAAGCTCCACTGTGGCGAGGATCTTGCTGCCTACACTGGCCAGCGCCTGTTCGGGCCAGGTGCGCAGGTAGCTGCGCGACTTGCCCAGGCAGAAGGCCAGCAGCAGCTCGGCATCCAGCCTGGGGCTGGGCGAGTCGGGCAGCTCGGCGGAATGCAGCAGGGATTCGATGGTGGGCATCAGCGGCGTTCTCCGGCGGAGGCGCGTTAGAAAGTAGGGTGGACAACCGCGCAGCGTTGTCCACCAGAGGCGACGGTGACGGCGGTAGAAAAGCGCTGCGCGCGTTTTCTACCCTACGGCCTGGCGATCAAGCCACCGGCATGGAGCATCAGTCGCCCAGCGCGGCCAGCTGGTCGGCCTGGTATTCCTGCAGCAGCGGCTCGATCACCTGCTCCACCGCGCCGCCCATGATCTCGCTGAGCGAGTACAGAGTCAGGTTGATGCGGTGGTCGGTGACCCGGCCCTGCGGGAAGTTGTAGGTGCGGATGCGCTCGGAACGGTCGCCCGAACCGACCAGCAGCTTGCGCGTCTCGGAGATTTCCTTGTGCGCGGCGGCGTCCTGCTGGTCCTGCAGCCGGGCCGCCAGCCAGCCCATGGCGCGGGCGCGGTTCTTGTGCTGCGAGCGCTCTTCCTGGCACTCGACCACCATGCCGGTCGGCAGGTGGGTGATGCGCACCGCCGAGTCGGTCTTGTTGATGTGCTGGCCGCCGGCGCCGGAAGCGCGGTAGGTGTCGACGCGCAGGTCGGCCGGGTTGATCTCGATGGCCGCCTGCTCGTCCGGCTCCGGCAGCACCGCCACGGTGCAGGCCGAGGTGTGGATGCGCCCCTGCGACTCGGTTTCCGGCACGCGCTGCACGCGGTGGGCGCCGGACTCGAACTTGAGCTTGGCGTAGACGTTGTCGCCCTCGACGCGGGCGATCACCTCCTTGTAGCCGCCGTGCTCACCCTCGCTCTCGGAGAGAATCTCGACCCGCCAGCCCTGGCGTTCGGCGTAGCGCGAGTACATGCGGAACAGGTCGCCGGAGAAGATCGCCGCCTCGTCGCCGCCGGTGCCGGCGCGGATCTCGAGGAACACGTTGCGCCCGTCGTTGGGGTCCTTGGGCAGCAGCATGCGCTGCAGCTGGCTTTCCAGCACCTCGAGCTGCGCCTTGGCCTCGGTGACTTCCTCCTCGGCCATCTCGCGCAGGTCGGGATCGCTGTCCTTGAGCAGCGCCTGGGCGCCCTCGAGGTCGCCCTGCACCTTGCGGAAGGCGCGGAAGGCGGCGTTGACCGGCTCGATCTCGGCATATTCGCGGGAGTAGGCGCGGAACTTGGTCTGGTCGCCGATCACCTCGGCGTCGCCGAGCAGCGCGGTGAGCTCCTCGAAACGATCCTGCAGGGTGTCGAGCTTGTTCAGCAGCGAGGCTTTCATCGGGGTGGTTTCACCATGGCTGGCGCCGCGGCTTGACCGCCGCGGCGTGCAGGGGCGTTAGCGATGCTGCCCGGCCCCGTAGAGGTCGAGCAGTTCCTGGGCCACGGCCAGCGCATCGTGGCGGCCGGCGGCGGAAAATCTCTTCAGCTGCACGCTGGGCGCATGCAGCAGCTTGTTGGTCAGCCCGCGCGCCAGCTGGGCCAGCACTTCCTCGGCCGGACTGCCGTTGCCGAGCAGGCGCAGCGCCTTGGCCAGCTCGTCGTCGCGCAGCTGTTCGGCGCGCTGGCGATAGCTGCGCAGCAGGTCGACGCTGTCGCGCTCGCGCAGGCGCGCCATGAACTCGTCGACCCCGGTCAGCACCAGTTCCTCGGCGGCGCGGGCGGCGCCCTGGCGGCTGCGCAGGTTCTCGGCGATCACCTCGTGGAGGTCGTCGACGGTGTACAGGTAGACGTCGTCCAGTTCGCCGACTTCCGGCTCGATGTCGCGCGGCACGGCGATGTCGACCATGAACACCGGACGGTGCTTGCGCTTCTTCAGCGCCCGCTCGACCGCGCCCTTGCCGAGGATCGGCAGCGGGCTGGCGGTGGAGCTGATGACGATGTCGCTGTTGACCAACTGCTCGGGAATGTCGGCCAGCAGCACCGCCTGGCCACCGACCTCTTCGGCCAGCAGGCTGGCGCGCTCGAGGGTGCGGTTGGCCACCACGATGCGCTTGATGCCCTGCTCGTGCAGGTGGCGGGCGACCAGGGTGATGGTCTCGCCGGCGCCGATCAGCAGCGCCTGGCTGCGCGGCAGGTCGCTGAAGATCTGCTTGGCCAGGCTGACCGCGGCGAAGGCCACCGACACCGGGTTCTCTCCGATGCGGGTGTCGGTGCGCACGGTCTTGGCGGTGCTGAAGGTGGCCTGGAACAGCCGGCCGAGCAGCGGACCGAGGGTGCCGGCCTCGCGCGCACTGGCGTAGGCGTCCTTCATCTGGCCGAGGATCTGCGGCTCGCCGAGGATCATCGAGTCCAGGCCGGCGGCCACGCGCATCATGTGGCGCACCGCCTCGTTGTCCTGGTGGATGTAGGCGCAGGCGCGCAGCTCGTCGAGACTGAGGCCGTGGTAACCGGCCAGCCAGGCCAGGATCGCCTCGGCCTGCGCCTCGTCCAGCGCTAGGTACAGCTCGCTGCGGTTGCAGGTGGAGAGGATCGCCGCCTCGCGGCACGGCGTCACCCGGCACAGCTGCTGCAAGGCGTCGACCAGTTGCTCGGGGCCAAAAGCCACGCGCTCGCGGACCGCCACCGATGCGGTTTTGTGGTTGATGCCGAGCGCGAGAAAAGCCATGCGGGGATGCTGAGGTGGCCTGAAAGCGGGCAATTGTCCTACTTAGGCCAGTGCAGGACAACTGCCAGGCGCCGATCGTCGTTAGCGGCGCCCTGCTTGACGCGCTGCGACCATGGGATTGACCGGGCGCATGTGTCATGATTGGCCGACCTGCCGGTGAGCCCTCCTGATGCCTGCCATGAACAAATCCCTTGCGCTGCTGACTGCCCTCGCCCTGCTGGGCGGCTGCCAGGCCCTGCCCTCCCGCGAACCCGATGCCACCCCGCCCGCAGCGGCGACCGACACCCCGCCGGTCGCCGCGCCTGCGCCGAGCGCCTCGTTCAGTCCGGACACCCTGTACAGCCTGCTGGTGGCGGAAATCGCCGGTCAGCGCGACCGCTTCGACATCGCCCTCGACAACTACGTCGAGCAGGCGCGCAGCACCGACGACCCGGCGGTCACCGAACGCGCCTATCGCATTGCCGAATACCTCGGTGCCGATGATGCCGCGCTGGAAACCGCCATCCTCTGGGCCAACAGCGCCGAGGGCAATCTCGACGCCCAGCGTGCCGCCGCCATCCAGCTGGCCCGCGCCGGGCGCCACGAGGAGGCCATGCTGTACATGGAGCAGGTGCTGCAGGCCAAGGGCGACACCCACTTCGACTTCCTCGCCCTGACCGCCGCGCAGACCGATCCGGAGACCCGCGCCGGCCTGCTGCAGAGCTTCGAGCGCCTGCTCGAGCGCCATCCGGACAACGCCCAGCTGCTGTTCGGCCGCGCCGTGCTGCTGCAACAGGACGGCCGCAGCGAGGAGGCCCTGGCCAGCCTCGAGCAGCATCCGGCCGGCAGCCGCGAGGTCGCCCCGCTGCTGATGCGCGCCCGCCTGCTGCGCTCGCTTGAACGCGGCGAGGAAGCCCTGCCGCTGCTCAAGGAAGGACTGCGCCTGCACCCCGACGACAAGCGCTTGCGCCTGGCCTATGCCCGCGAGCTGCTGCAAGAGCAACGGCTGGACGAGGCGCGGGCGCAGTTCCGCGAACTGCTGCAGCGCTTCCCCGAGGACGACGACCTGCGCCTGTCGCTGGCGCTGGTCAGCCTGGAGGCCAAGGCCTGGGACGATGCGCGCCGCCTGCTGCGCGAACTGATCGAGCGCGACGCCCATGTCGACACCGCCCACTTCAACCTCGGCCGCCTCGCCGAGCAGGACAGCGACAGCGCCGCGGCGCTGCGCGAATACGCCCTGGTCGGCCCGGGCAACGACTTCCTGCCGGCCCAGGTGCGTCGCACCGAACTGCTGGTCAAGGCCGGGCGCAGTGCCGAAGCCAGTCGCCTGCTCGCCAGCGAGCGCGACAGCCAGCCGGACTACGCGCTGCAGCTGTATCTGATCGAGATCGAGAGCCTGACCAACCAGGAACGCCTCGGCGACGCCTGGCAGCTCATCACCCAGGCCCTCGAGCAGTACCCGGAAGACCTCAACCTGCTCTACACCCGCGCCATGCTCGCCGAGAAGCGCGGCGACCTGAGCGGGCTGGAGCGCGACCTGCGCACGATCATCGAGCGCGAACCGGACAACGCCATGGCGCTCAACGCCCTCGGCTACACCCTGGCCGACCGCACCACGCGCTATGCCGAGGCCCACGCGCTGATCGAGAAGGCCTATGCGCTGAACCCGACCGACCCGGCGATCCTCGACAGCCTCGGCTGGGTCAACTACCGCCTGGGCAACCTGGCGGAGGCCGAGAAGCTGCTGCGCCAGGCCCTTGCGCGCATGCCCGACCACGAAGTCGCCGCCCACCTCGGCGAGGTACTGTGGGCCGCCGGCAAGCAGGACGAGGCCCGCCAGGTCTGGCGCCAGGCGCTGGCGGAAACGCCGGACAGCGCCGTGCTGCGCGATACTCTCAAGCGCCTGACCGGCAAGGTGAAGCCATGAACCTGCGCGGCCTGCTGCTGCTCGCCGGCCTGCTGCTGCTCGCCGGCTGTGCCGGCCTCGGCCCGCGCGAGGATGTCGGCGGCCAGGGCACCGCCAGCGCCTGGCGCCAGCACAAAACCGAGGTCGCCACCATCGACGGCTGGCAGATCGACGGCAAGGTCGGCATCCGTGCGCCGCAGGACTCCGGCAGCGGCGTGCTGTTCTGGCTGCAGCGGCGCGACTACTACGATATCCGCCTGTCCGGCCCGCTCGGTCGCGGCGCCACCCGTCTCACCGGCCGCGAGGGCGACATCCGCCTCGAAGTGGCCAACCAGGGCCGCTACCAGGCCGAATCGCCCGAGGCGCTGCTGGAGGAGCAGATCGGCTGGCGCCTGCCGGTCTCCCACCTGCTGTGGTGGATCCGCGGCCTGCCCGCCCCCGACAGCAAGAGTCGCCTGACCCTGAATGCCGACAGCCGCCTGGCGCGCCTCGAGCAGGACGGCTGGCGGGTCGAGTACGCCGACTACCAGCAGCAGAACGGCTACTGGCTGCCGCAGCGGCTCAAGCTGTTCGGCGAAAATCTCGACATTACCCTGGTGATCAAGGCCTGGCAGCCCCGCCGCCTCGGCCTCTGAATACCCGCTTGCCATGACTGCCATGCACGAAGCTACCCTGATCCTGCCGGCCCCGGCCAAGCTCAACCTGTTCCTGCACATCCTCGGCCGCCGTCCCGACGGCTACCACGAGCTGCAGACGGTGTTCCAGTTCCTCGACTACGGCGACGAGCTGGGCTTTCGCCTGCGCGACGACGGCGAAATCCGCCTGCACACGGCGATTGCCGGCGTGCCCCACGACAGCAACCTGATCGTGCGCGCCGCGCGGCGCCTGCAGCAGGAAGCCGGCACGCCGCTGGGCGCCGACATCTGGCTGGACAAGCGCCTGCCAATGGGCGGCGGTATCGGTGGCGGCAGCTCGGATGCCGCCACCACCCTGCTCGGCCTCAACCACCTGTGGCAGCTCGACCTCGACCTCGACCGCCTGGCCACCCTTGGCCTGGAACTCGGCGCCGACGTGCCGGTGTTCGTCCGCGGCCATGCCGCCTTCGCCGGCGGCGTCGGCGAGCAGCTCGCCCCGGTCGACCTCGAGGAACCCTGGTTTCTCGTTGCCGTGCCGCAAGTGTCTGTCAGCACAGCAGAAATTTTCTGCGCCCCGGAGTTGACACGGGATACCCCGGCCATTAGAGTTTGCGGCCTTCCCGAAGGGGGCGGTCATAACGACTGCCAGCCGGTGGTCGAGCAGCGTTACCCTGAAGTACGTAACGCCTTGAACTTGCTGAACAAATTTGTTCCTGCAAGAATGACCGGCACCGGAGCTTGTGTGTTTGGGAGCTTCCCAAATCACTGCGATGCTGATAAAGTTTCGCGCCAGCTTCCGGCCACTCTGCCAAGCTTCGTAGCTCAGGGGCGCAATGTTTCGATGTTGCACCGCACGCTGCAAGCACTGGTACAGGAAGTGAATGCCTAGCATTCGGTTATACGATACAGGGGCGTCGCCAAGCGGTAAGGCAGCAGGTTTTGATCCTGCCATGCGTTGGTTCGAATCCAGCCGCCCCTGCCATAACCTCCCGAGGTTACGTAACACCGGATCAGCATTCTTTTACGCCACAGGGGCGTCGCCAAGCGGTAAGGCAGCAGGTTTTGATCCTGCCATGCGTTGGTTCGAATCCAGCCGCCCCTGCCATATTCTCGAAAAACCTTTGTGGTTTTGCGGCAACCCCGCGAGCTCACAGAGGTTTTTTGTTCATCCAGGTCCACCCTCAGCCGGCAGGTACTGCGCGTGTCCAAGATGATGGTCTTCACGGGGAACGCCAACCCCGATCTCGCCCGCCGTGTCGTGCGTCAATTGCATATTCCCCTCGGTGACGTTTCCGTCGGCAAGTTCTCCGACGGCGAAATCAGCGTCGAAATCAACGAGAACGTCCGCGGCAAGGACGTTTTCCTGATTCAGCCGACTTGCGCACCGACCAACGACAATCTGATGGAACTGGTGGTGATGGCCGATGCCTTCCGCCGCTCCTCGGCCAGTCGCATCACTGCGGTCATCCCCTACTTCGGCTATGCCCGTCAGGATCGTCGTCCGCGCTCCGCCCGTGTGGCGATCAGCGCCAAGGTCGTCGCCGACATGCTGACCGTGGTCGGTGTCGACCGCGTGCTCACCGTCGATCTGCATGCCGACCAGATCCAGGGCTTCTTCGACGTGCCGGTGGACAACATCTACGGCTCGCCGACCCTGGTCGACGACATCCAGGCCCAGCGCTTCGAAAACCTGATGATCGTCTCCCCGGACATCGGTGGCGTGGTGCGTGCGCGTGCCGTGGCCAAGAGCCTGGGCGTCGATCTAGCGATCATCGACAAGCGTCGCCCGAAGGCCAACGTTTCCGAAGTGATGCACATCATCGGCGACGTTGAAGGCCGTACCTGCGTGCTGGTGGACGACATGGTCGACACCGCCGGCACCCTGTGCCATGCCGCCACCGCGCTGAAGAAGCACGGTGCCGCCAAGGTCTACGCCTACTGCACCCACCCGGTGCTGTCCGGCCGCGCCATCGAGAACATCGAGAACTCGGTGCTCGACGAGCTGGTGGTGAGCAACACCATCCCGCTGTCCGCCGCTGCGCAGGCCTGTGACCGCATCCGCCAGCTGGACATCGGTCCGGTCGTGGCCGAAGCCGTACGCCGCATCAGCAACGAAGAATCCATCAGCGCCATGTTCCGCTAAGGAACCGGCGCCGATACAACTGCCCCGCCCCGTGCGGGGCCTTAGTCAACCGCCCGAAACGCTGGTCGCAAGCGTCTCGGGCGTGTTGTCATTCTGGAGAAATGCAATGAACAATTTTGCCCTGAATGCCGAAGCGCGTTCCGACCTGGGGAAAGGTGCGAGCCGCCGCCTGCGTCGCAACGCCAGCCTGGTTCCTGCCGTGATCTACGGTGGCGAAGCCGCTCCGCTGTCCATCAGCCTGCTGGCCAAGGATTTCGCCAAGCTGCTGGAAAACGAGGCTGTCTTCAGCCACGTGCTCGCCCTGAACGTCGACGGCAAGGTTGAAACCGTGGTGATCAAGGCCCTGCAGCGCCATCCGGCCAAAAGCTTCGTCCTGCACGCCGACTTCGTCCGCGTCGTCGCCGACCACAAGCTGAACGCTACCGTACCGCTGCACTTCATCAACGCCGAAAGCGCTGATGCCGTGAAGCTGCAGGGTGGCGAAATCTCCCACACCATGTCGGAAGTGGAAGTTTCCTGCCTGCCGAAGGATCTGCCGGAATTCATCGAAGTCGACCTGGCCAAGGTTGCCATCGGCCAGACCGTACACCTGTCCGACCTGACCGTTCCGGCCGGCGTCGAGCTGGTTGCCCTGGCGCACGGCAACGACCTGGCCATCGCCAACATCCACGCTTCCCGCGTGCAAGGCGAATAAGTCACTCGTTGACTGAACCAAGAGAGCCCCTGTCGTGACTGCCATTCAACTGATCGTCGGCCTCGGTAACCCCGGTCCGGAATACGAACAGACCCGGCACAACGCAGGGGCTCTTTTCGTCGAGCGCGTCGCGTCCGCCCAGGGCGTCAACCTCGCGACCGACAAGAAGTACTTCGGCCTGGTCGGCAAGTTCAGCCATCAGGGCCGCGACGTTCGTCTGCTCATCCCCACCACCTACATGAACCGCAGCGGCCAGTCCGTGGCGGCGCTGGCGAACTTCTTCCGCATTCCGCCAGCGGCCATCCTGGTGGCCCACGACGAACTCGACATGCCTCCGGGTACCGCCAAGCTCAAGGTGGGCGGCGGCCACGGCGGGCACAACGGGCTCAGGGACATCATCGCCCAGCTCGGCAACCAGAATTCCTTCTATCGCCTGCGGCTCGGCATCGGCCACCCCGGCGACAAGAACCTCGTCTCGGGCTTCGTCCTCGGCCGGGCTCCGCGCAGCGAACAGGAAAAGCTCGAGGCCAGCATCGACTTCGCCCTCGACGTGCTGCCGGAAATGCTCGCCGGCGACTGGACCAAGGCCATGCAGAAACTGCACGGCCAGAAAGCCTGACTCATCTCCACGATCGAACTCATCTCCGCGAGGGATACACCATGGGATTCAACTGCGGCATCGTCGGCCTGCCCAACGTCGGCAAGTCCACCCTGTTCAACGCCCTGACCAAGTCCGGCATCGCCGCGGAGAACTTCCCGTTCTGCACCATTGAGCCGAACAGCGGCATCGTGCCGATGCCCGACGCGCGCCTCGACGCCCTCGCCGAGATCGTCAAGCCCGAGCGCGTGCTGCCGACCACCATGGAGTTCGTCGACATCGCCGGCCTGGTCGCCGGCGCCTCCAAGGGTGAAGGCCTGGGCAACAAGTTCCTCGCCAACATCCGCGAGACCGACGCCATCGCCCACGTGGTGCGCTGCTTCGAGGACGACAACGTGATCCACGTGTCCAACTCGGTCGACCCCAAGCGCGACATCGAGATCATCGACCTCGAACTGATCTTCGCCGACCTCGACAGCTGCGAGAAGCAGCTGCAGAAGGTCACCCGCAACGCCAAGGGCGGCGACAAGGAAGCCCTGGCGCAGAAAGCCATCCTCGAGCAGCTGATCCCGCACTTCACCGAGGGCAAGCCGGCGCGCACCCTGATGAAGAACATGAGCAGCGACGAGAAGGCGCTGATCCGCGGTTTCCACCTGCTCACCAGCAAGCCGGTGATGTACATCGCCAACGTCGCCGAGGACGGCTTCGAGAACAACCCGCTGCTCGACGTGGTCAAGGCCATCGCCGAGGAAGAAGGCGCCATCGTGGTGCCGGTATGCAACAAGATCGAGGCGGAAATCGCCGAGCTGGAAGACGGCGAGGAGAAGGACATGTTCCTCGAGTCGCTGGGCCTGGAAGAACCGGGCCTCAACCGGGTGATCCGCGCCGGCTACCAGCTGCTCAACCTGCAGACCTACTTCACCGCCGGGGTCAAGGAAGTGCGTGCCTGGACCGTCAAGGTCGGCGCCACCGCGCCGCAGGCCGCCGCCGTGATCCACACCGACTTCGAGAAGGGCTTCATCCGCGCCGAAGTCATCGCCTATGACGACTTCATCCAGTACAAGGGCGAAGCCGGCGCCAAGGAAGCCGGCAAGTGGCGCCTGGAAGGCAAGGAGTACATCGTCAAGGACGGCGACGTGATGCACTTCCGCTTCAACGTCTGAGTCGCCCCGCGCGCCCGCAAGACCCGGCCCGTGTGCCGGGTCTTGCTGTTTTTACCGGTGCAATTCGTGCCGCACAGCCAAGCCGTTGATCCGTCTGAACTTTTTTACGTGACAGGGATTGACAATAGCCCCGCCGACGCGAATAATGCGCGCCGTTGGCTACGTAGCTCAGTTGGTTAGAGCACGGCATTCATAATGCTGGGGTCCGGGGTTCAAGTCCCTGCGTAGCCACCAAATTCCAAAAGGGCCTGCAGCAATGCAGGCCCTTTTTCGTTGTGCCGGAAAAACGTGCAGGCTAGGCTGCAGGGGCCCCGAAGGATCCGGGGTATTGCCCATGCCAGGAGGCACCATGCACCGCACCCGAACCCTACTCCCGCCCCGCAGCGGCAGCGTTGCGCGACTTCTGCTGCTGACATGCCTCGCCGGCTGGCTCCCCGGCGCCAGCGCTCAGCAGCCTGCCCCAGCGACGCCGCGACAGACGGCGTTCGACGACAACAACTATCGCCCTGGCGAGATCGTCAACCGCCTGCCGCCGCCACCTCCGACGGCGCGGGTCAGGCGCAGCCCGCCGCCCGCCGCCACCACCCGCTCCGCCAAGTGGTCCTGGATAACCCGCCAGAGCCTGGCGCACGGCACCTTCCAGTGGCGCGAGCAGAACGGGCGCATCGACTACGCCAGCGTGTGCATGAACGAGCAGCCCGGCTCCCTGCGCTATCGCGACTGCCGCAAGGGGGCCAAGGTCGCCTTCGCCAGGCTGTGCAAGGCGCGCCGCGACCCGGCTGCCTGCCATGCGCAGAACAACTACTCGGCGCTGCGCTAGGTCGTGCCGTTCGCCACGACCGGGCGGGTGGCCAGCAACAGGCCGGCGAAGATCAGCGCACCGCCCAGCCAGTGGTAGAAGGCCAGCTGTTCGCCCAGCAGCAGCCAGCCGAGCAGCGCGGCGAACACCGGCATCAGGTAGCTGAACAGCGAGGCGCGCGCCGCGCCGAGCACCTTCAGCCCGTGGTTCCAGCTCAGGTAGGCGAGCAGCGAGGCGAACAGCGCCGTATAGCCGATGGCAGCCACGTTGCGCGGCGTGACCATGAAGCCGCCGACGCGGGTCAGCTCGAGCAGGTAGAGCGGCAGCATCAGCAGCAGGCCGAACAGGATCATCACGCCCAGCAGGGCCAGTGGCGGCAGCGCCAGGCGCGGCGCCCACAGGCGGATCAGCAGCGAGTACAGTGCCCAGGCCACCACGGCCAGCAGCATCAGCAAGTCGCCGCGATAGAAGTCGAGGCTGCGAAAGGTCGCCAGATCGCCACGGCCGATCAACAGCAACAAACCGCAGGCCGCCAGCGCCATGCCGAACCAGGCACGCCGCGCCGGCCATTGGCCGAGCAGCACGCCGGCACCGAGGAAGGTCGCCAGTGGCAGGCAGGTGTTGAGCAGGGTGATGTTGATCGCCGAGGTGCTGTGCGCCGCGTGGTAGAGCAGCGAGTTGTAGCTGGCGATGCCCAGCCCGGCGACCAGCCACAGCCGCCAGCCGGCGCCGCGCACGGCCGCGCGCTGCTGCCA
>LNAP01004243.1_pt1 | contig 13361 bp, 11 predicted proteins | sample 602601 | NCBI WGS metagenome assembly LNAP01 (sample SAMN02440304, study PRJNA202911) | soil metagenome | biome: Subtropical and temperate rainforests or woodlands; isolation source: soil samples (1 kg each in a 20% v/v slurry with milli Q water) were... ...
CGTTTTGATCACATAAAGGAACGGTGTCTCTAGGTTCTTTTCGCGCCAGTTGTTGCACTTGCGGAGGCTGGAAAACTCGACGGTTTGAAACAGCTCGCCATTATAAAAAACCTCGAAGGTCAGAAGTGCTTCAGTAGGCTTGGCCTGTTTTTTGAGTGTCATGTCATCCTGCTCCGTCACTACACTATAGGATGCCGCTTCGTTTTGCCTTGCGTAATATTGGGAACATTGTTCCTGTGTGGCAAGATTTTTTTCACGCAATGATTCTACTTGAATCAGTGCTTTTAGTACGAGGCGGAAGCCGATTTCATCATGGTGAGGCAACGCTTTGAATGCTGGAAGAAGATCGTTCAGCACAAGGAACAGGCCGAACAGCAATCTGTCACCGCGGCGAGTCCCTTGATGGTTGTAGGGGCGGAAGAGGCCGAGCCGGGCATGGCAGCTCTACAGAAAATACCTGATCGCGCAGGACTGGAAGAAAACCTCGGTCGATTATATTCAGAGATCTGCGGTGCGCGTCCTGCATCACCTTCGGCAGACGACAAAAGATCGCATGGCTGTAAAAGGGCTGGTGGTCGGACATGTACAGTCCGGCAAGAGGGCTGGAATACGAGTTGGAATACCGGTCCGCCCGGCAGCGCTCGGCTCACAACTGCTACAAAGTAAACGTGTGCCTATTTCGGGGAGAAATGTAGAAAGAGCACTGTACGAGCCCTGACACCTAAATCCCCATTGGTTTCATAGGTCCCGTGACTAGCTTCTCAAGTGCGGGTGCAGTCGGTCGTGACCGGCTCATCTCGTTCTCGATGCCACTCCCATGGAGGATCGCGACATCAAGGGCGGACTTGCGATCGCTGAGTGAATGATCGAGAGGGTAAATGAATTCGGCCTCTTGGGTCAAAAACACATAAACGCCAGCAGGCGGCCCGAACCTAGACATGACAGCGTTCTTGATCCTAGTAAAAGCTCTTGAATTTCCAATCTATATAATTTAGCCTGGTAATGTGCCGCTAGTCTGCCGGGAGGTAGGCTATCGTGGGGCGGCGATTAAATATGCGTGTAAATATTATTTGGTGGCGCGACATGCAGGGGTGATAAAAATGGAGACGTTGTCAGATGGGGGCGGAGTAGTTGCAGAGCCATCGTCATCGAGTGTTGATTTTATCAAAAGCGTGCTCGCGTCTGAGAAAAACGAGTTAGCGGAATTTAATTTAAATATCTGTACAGATGTTCAGCGTGATGCTGAAGGCGAAGGCGATCTCGAAAAAGATGCGTTCTTTTATCTGATGACAGAGCGTTTGGAGGCGGTTGGGGAGATAGAGACCTCTGAGCGAGCATTCGTTAATGTTGTGGTCAACAATAAGACAATCAGGGTGGACGGTAGTGGTGGTGATCCAAGGGACACCGATGGTATTTTGAGCCTGATCGTGTCGGAATTTCATGGAAGTGAATTGAAAACGATTAATGCACAGGATGCTAAGCAGATCTTCGGGTATTTAAGGAATTTCATCACCTCATCATGGAAGTCTGATTTTCGTATGTCGCTACCCATCGGCAGCCCAATTGCCGGACTTGCATCCACGATAGCTGACGCTTGGAGTGCGACAACCAAGATCAAACTCATTTATGTGACTAATGCAAATTACAGTGCTCGCACGGATGCTGTAACTGCTGGGGAAATCGGCGGGGTTTCCGCGACTTATAATGTTTGGGATTTATCTAGATTTTATCGTTACGAAAACTCTCTGCAGGCGCGAGAGGTCTTAAATATAAATTTCCGCGACGTGTTTGGTGGATCAGTACCAGCTTTAGCAGCATCTAAATGTGGCGGAGAGTTAGATAGTTATCTTATGGTGATTCCAGGTATCCAGCTTGCGGATATCTATGAAAAATGGGGTGCGAGATTACTGGAGTCTAATGTCAGAAGTTTTTTGCAGGCGAAGGGTAAAGTAAATAAGAATATTCGAGATACTATCAAGGCTGATCCTTCGCTGTTTTTCTCATATAATAATGGTTTGTCGGCTACCGCTGATAGTGTAGAGCTGGAGAGCTCCGAGCTCGGGGGAACTCAAGTAGTATCAATAAAAAATCTGCAGATCGTGAACGGAGGACAGACGACCGCTTCGATTCATGCTGCCAAACGGATAAGTCCTGATGCTTTAAAAGAAGTATATGTTCAGATGAAACTTACAGTTGTTCCATCTGCGAGGGCTGAAGAGCTAGTACCTAAAATCTCCGAGTTTGCGAACAGCCAAAATAAAGTAAGCGCTGCCGATTTCTTTTCAAATCACCCCTTCCACGTTCGCATGGAAGAATATTCAAGACGAACTCTCACCCCTATCGAAAGTGAGTCTCGTGATACGAAATGGTTTTATGAGCGCGCTCGGGGACAGTATCTCGTGGAGCGAGCAAAGCGATCTGATGCAGAAAGGAGGCGCTTTGATATCGAGTATCCAAAAAGCCAATTTTTTGCCAAGACGGATTTGGCCAAGGCAGAATTTAGCTTTCGGGCACTTCCGCATATTGTCAGTAAAGGTGCTCAAAAGAACTTCTCCGATTTTGCCAAAGATATTGGTGTGCAATGGCTGAAAGGGGACGGATCTTTTGATGAGTTGTGGTATAAGCGCTTAATAGCAAAGTTGATTATTTTTAGATATATGGAAAGGATAGTTCCAAGGCAGGAGTGGTATCCGGGTGGCTATCGTGCGAATATTGTTGCCTATGCTGTCTCAAAGTTGTCGTCAGATGTAGCGGAAAAAGGACTTTCGATAGACCTCGACTCCGTATGGCGCAGTCATGGCATTTCGTCAGACTTAGAAAGCGTATTGTTATGTGCTGCTAAATTTGCAACAGCTGTAATCATGCATCCCGTACATGGATTGACAAATATCAGTGAGTGGGCAAAAAAACAAGCTTGTTGGGAAAGTCTTAGAACGACAGAGGTCGCTTATGGTTCTCCTCTCGTAAGGTGTACCGTGACTCTAGATGAGCTAAGGTCCGCAGAGCAGGAGCAAAAGCGACAGGCAACTATCATTTCCGGTATCGAGGCGCAATCACAGGTAATATCTCTAGGCGGAGAATACTGGGGGCGATTGAGGGCCTGGGCCCGAGATAAAGCTCTTATCTCTATAAAAGAAGATGGGATTTTGAAAGCCTGCGCTGTTATTCCAAATCGGTTACCATCCGAAAAGCAGTGTATCTTCGCGCTCAGGACATTAGAGAAATATCGAAGCATTGGCTATCGGGACGAAGATGAGCCTCACCGAATTAAAATCAACAAGTGGATACGCGATCACTGACCTTGTGGGGAGGTGCATCCTAATGGGCGCGCCTCCAGCCTGTGGTAAGTCTTATACATACGGGTGAAGATCTGCTTCTGCTTGTAGATATAATGTTGCCGCCAACGCGGACTTGACCCAGTTTCCGGCGCAACGCGGGCCCACTTCAAACAGCCCAGAGTCCAACACTGGTAATGGCTCGTAGAGGAACAACTCGGGTAAGTGAGATTTCGGCGGCGGGGTCAATCGTGCTCCGCCGGAAGCATTTAGACTGCCCATTGGATGAAGGTCAGGGGGTGGCAAGGATCGATAAATACGATGCGGGTGATACCGAGTTCACGTAACGTATTACAGAAATCATTGGCCTTCTGGCCTGAAGGCGAGCGCCATGGGTCATCACCCTGGAAAGCTTGCCTGAGCTGAGCCTGATCAACGCCCCAATAGGGCTTGTGGTGGTTGAGAAACGGATCATCTGCACCCTTTTAATAAGCATCCGACCTATGCTCCCGAGTCGGCCTGAGAGGATAACCCAGGCCTGTTACTCCCTTCTTGGATGACACCAGTCCCTCGAACCGTGATAGTTAGCTAGGAAGTGCCATCTCCAGCTGCGGCATTCCCTCGTCTTGGACTTTCGCCTTGGCCGCCAGGATGCGGTCCTTCATCATTCGTGCCACCGCCTCGAAGACAGGAACCGCTACAGAGTTGCCAAATTGACGGTAAGCCTGGGTGTCCGAGACAGGAATCACGAAGCTGCTTTCGCCTGGTTTGTCGAAACCCATCAGGCGTGCACATTCATGAGGCGTGAGTCGACGCGGCCGGTTCATGTGGTTGAGCTCGCCATGAAACTCGAGTTTGTCCGAAAATCCGCGATCGACCAGAATTTCGGAGCCGTCCTTGTGGTAGCGGGCAGACAGCGTACGCGCCACGCTGTTGGGGCCAGTCAGGCCGAAACCGAAACCGTTGCCCTTCTCCTTGTGCTTCTGGGCGTACTTGTAGAGGTACTCCCATAGCTTGGGTGTGAGGATGTACTTGCTGTCGACGTCCTTGTCTAGGAGGTCTCCGAACGAGGGTCGGTGCGCTGGCTGGTACTTGACGATGTCCTTGAGCGTGAAGCCCTGATGGACGTTCAGATCACGCCTGAAGCCTACTAGCACGATCCGCTCGCGATGCTGAGGCAGAAACTTCATGGCATCGATCACCTTTGGATCGGCGCCCTTGGGTGCATTTACATCCGCCACTTCGTAGCCGAGCTCATCCAGCGCCTCGCAGATGATCCGGAATGTGTTTCCCTTGTCGTGACTCTTGAGGTTCTTCACGTTTTCGAGCAGAAACGCTGCAGGACGCTTGGCCGCAATAATTCGGGCAACATCGAAGAAAAGCGTGCCTTGGGTTTCACACTCGAACCCGTGCTTGCGACCTAACGAGTTCTTTTTCGATACGCCTGCTAGGGAAAACGGCTGGCAAGGAAACCCTGCGAGCAACACATCATGATCTGGGATTTCTCGATCAATGTTCTGGTATGCCTCGTCCTCGCTTACCTCAGGCTTGTCGGATAGCGTCACCGACCTGATGTCCAAGTTGAAGCGATGGCGAGCGGGATCGGAGTGGTGGTTGGCCTTGTAGGTCCGGACCGCGTACTTGTTCCACTCGGAAGTGAATAGGCACTCGCCACCGATCGCCTCAAAGCCCTTGCGAATACCGCCGATGCCGGCAAATAGATCGATAAAGGTGAAGGTGCGCTCGCCTTCGACCTTTCGAGGCAGTAATGCAGTCAGCCGGGCGTGCTCCACGTACGAGAGCTTCGGAGATGCCTTACCCTTATACCAGCGGTTAATAGTCTCGCGACACCAATGCCCTGGACTTGCTTCATTGAGCACCTCTGCCAAGAAGCCTTGGTCATAAATATCGAGCAACTCCTGCAACAACGCCAAGTCGTTACCAGTATAACTTGCGGATCGATCCCCCAGAGGGGTAGCCACATCTTGGCAAACGGATTGCGCATTCTCAACGAAATTCATAAAGGCTCTTCTGGGTCAGATCTGTGACGAAATATCACTATTCTATCCCCATGATGCCCAATGTGAAGCATTTTCTAGGAAAGGCTTTCGTGATCAAAAATTTACCTCAAAACCCTGAGGCTGTATATGCGTACAGTCTACGCCGTGCAGCTGTTTTGTTGCGATTTGCTCCATGATTTAGCATGGTACCTCAGCCTGCGCAGCTTCCAGGTTACGGGCATCATTTCCTGAACCTCGCAGGACGGGCGGGACCGAATATAGATCTCTTCACACGCACGGTACTGACATGGACACGGTTGATACTGCTATGCGCTCCAAGATGATGTCCGCCATCCGCGGCAAGGACACAGGACCCGAAATGGTCGTCAGACGATTCCTGCACGGCCGAGGTTACCGGTACCGAATCCACCGTAAGGACCTTGCAGGCAAACCAGACATCGTTATTTCGCGCCTGAAGGTCTGCATTTTCGTACATGGCTGCTTCTGGCACCGTCACCCTGGTTGCCCTTACGCAACGACCCCGAAGACGAGACCCGAATTTTGGAACGAGAAATTTCAGAAGAACGTGGCAAGGGATCTCGCAAACATCGATGCTCTCGGAGCTGCCGGCTGGAATGTTCTGATTGTCTGGGAATGCCAGCTGAAGAAGGATCCCGAAACGCTGGACAGGCTGGAGCGGAAACTCCGCCTGTTGTCGCCCGGTCAGGCTTATCGTGAAAATGCGGCCACGCCGTCAGCCGATACCGACTTCGGGGGGCATCTTCATGCGAAGCCAGACGAGTGAGTTGGCCTGCAGTGGCAGAGTGCAATTATACTGGACGGAATTGTCGTCTGGTGCAGAGTCTCATGGCGCTGGGACTTGACGGTAGAAGCCCAGGATAAAAGGATTTCGATGTGAACGATTTGATCAATGAGCCCGATGCACCCCGTTTGATTTTCGGTCTGAGAGATACAGGCTACAACTTCAGGACTGCAGCTGCAGATATCATCGACAATTCCATTGCCGCCAAGGCTGACCACGTCAATGTCGAGATCACCCTGCGGCAAAACGGTCGAAAGCTCGTCTATTTCGGCGACAACGGAGATGGCATGGACGCGCTGGGCATCCATCGTGCCATGCGTTACGGAGCTCCGGAACGTGAGAATCCGGAAAGCCTCGGCAAGTTCGGGCTGGGTCTGAAGACCGCCTCCAGCTCTGTCTGCCTCAAGTACACGCTGATTTCCCGCAAGGGTCCGGACCAGGAACTGGCAAAGCTTGCGTGGGATCTTGACTACGTTGCGCAGCAGAAAAAGTGGGAAATGCTCAAGGAACCGGTCACTCCAGACGAACAGGAAAGGTTCGAAGAACTGTGCGGTGACAAGGGAACCCTTTTGATCTGGGAAAAGTGCGACAGGATCCTGACCAAGGATTATGATCCCGGCTCCTCAAAGGAACAGGCTGCGATCAAGCGGCTTGCAGAAAGCCTAGTCCAACACCTTTCGCTTGTTTATCACCGATTCCTTGACACGGCCGACGATCGGGAGCGCAACGTATCCATTGTCGTCAATCAGATCCCAGTCGATCCCTGGAACCCCTTCTATCCTGCCCGCTCGGAGCAGGTCCTTGCCGAGAAGAAGCAGAAGCTTGTGGTGGAAATGCCTGACGGCTCGGAAGAGATTGCGAACATTCGGGCATGGATTCTGCCCCACCGTAGTGAAATGACCAAGGATGAGGAAAAAACCCATGCGCGCATCTCTAACCGAGCCCAGGGTTTCTACGTCTACCGTGAGGGTCGCCTGATTCAGGATGGCAGCTGGATGGAAGTTTTCGGAGCAAATGAGCCGCACACCTCGCTGCTGCGGATCGAGTTCGACTTCGGCCACGAACTTGACGATGCTTTCCGGATCGATGTTAAGAAATCCCGCATCCTCTTCCATCCGGACCTCGGGGAGGGCCTGAAAGAGCTGCTGCAGCCGATCTACCGAGAAGCGGAAAAACGTGCCAGAAGGCAGAATCGTGAGCAGACCAATGTCCGTCAGATCGACCACACCAGTGCGAACAAGAACATTGCAGACACAAGCAGCGCCAGCAAGGCTCAGGTGACATCCGTCGACCCTGCAACCCAATCGGCAGTTATCTCGAACAACATGGGCTCGAAGATCAAGCTCAAGCTTGCCGTCCAAAGTAATGTGAGCCCGGACACCGTGTATGTCGATGCGGTCGAAGACATCAATACCGGAGAGCTTTGGCAGCCTGCCCTACGCAGCGCAGGAGACAGCGGCCACATGCCAGCGGTACTGCTGAACAAGCACCATGATTTCTACCAGAAGATCTACAAGCGTGCCGCAGCAAACGGGTTCGCGGTGGAGGGCATGGACCTGCTTCTCTGGGCATTTGCCGCTGCGGAGCAGAACAACACAAACGAGGAGCTGGAACCGATCTTCGAGGATATCCGAAGCGAGATATCGAACAACCTGCGCAAGCTCCTGCGCAATGTCGCCGATCCCGACCCGGCTGACCTGATGGTCCAAGAAGAAGACTGAGAATGATCGCAGGGAAAAAAGATCTGATCCTGAGGGAGCTGGAAGAGGGAACCGGCGCTGCGATCGCTGCCGCAGTCGACATCAGCGGGCTGCGATCGGGGCTGCGGATATGGTTCGGCGATCTTGACGAGAAACACGGGCCTGTCGCCGAGCTTCGCCCCTACGGGCTGAAGGGACACAGCGTCGGACTGTCGTTTGGCAGCTTCTCCGGAGAGGTCATCGGCCAGATCCGCAGAGCCTCCCCGGAAGACGTGCAACTGGCGCGTGCTCTGATCGCCTCTATCCGGCCCGATATCGTGGTGGAGATCTCCGGGCAGGACATCTCCGACTGGAGTGTCACGTCCGGCTCTTTCCGGATGACCGCACGAATCCGTGATCAGGACCATCCACATGAGGACGTTGCGATCATAGCGATCTGTCGCGAGGTGATCGTCCCGATGATGGCGGCAATGGCCGAGCTCATCGGATATGACGTCATCGAAGAGGAAGTCGATGATGAGGTCCCGGCCTTCGAAGGCGCCGTCCTTCAATCAGTCGTGCAGCGAAGGGAGCGAAATCCGCGCAACAGGCTTCTCTGCATTCGCATCCACGGCGAGCGCTGCGTGGTCTGCGAACTAGAGCCGCGGCTGGTTTACGGGGAGGCTGGGTCGATCATCGAGGTCCACCATCTTGAGCCGGTTGCATCGCTTCTCGAGCCTCGCCCCTATGACCCACGTACCGATCTAGTACCGCTTTGCCCCAACTGTCACCGAGCGCTTCACACGAGGCGCCCGATACCATTTAGCATCGAGGAACTGAAGACATTGAGGAACGGATGTCATGACTGAGCCTGTCGAGCTTCCAGAGGACTTCGAGGCACTGCGCGCAAGCCTACCGGAAGGTCTCATGCTTTCGGAGCGCCTGATCGAACCTGTGATGATCATTGGCAAGGCTGGGGACAGCACTGTGGCGCGGCTTGGTGGTGTCCGCCTGCTGAGAGGAAACCGATATGTGTATCGTGCTCCCAGCAATCGCCATGCATGGGTCATGGACGGAACTACGATCCGGCCCCTTCCGCGAGATGCAGCCATTCTCTTCGAGAGCATGCTGAGTGGGTCGTCCCCCGACAATCTTTCCTACAGCCAGGCAATCAGCCTTGTACGCGACTCCGATGCAGCCATGCAGGTCGAGGCCGACGAGGGATTTCTCCAGGCTGGCAGAGCCGCTGCCGAGAATCTCGACAGCGAAATCACGATCCCGGGGCTGACGGCAACGCTGTTTCCCTACCAGTCGCGTGGCGTCCGTTGGATGTGGGACACCATAAGGCATACGGGCGGTTTGATACTTGCCGACGAAATGGGGCTGGGGAAAACCCTTCAGATCATTGCCTTGTTGCTGATGGACCCGCCAAAGGCGGATGCCCCGGCCCTGATAGTCTGTCCCACCAGCCTGATTGCCAACTGGGTGCGTGAATTCGAGCGCTTCGCCGCTGGAGTCACTGTGATGGTGCATCGGGGGGCCCACAGGGCCGGCATCTATCGAGAGCTCCAGCGGACAAGTATCGTCGTTACAACATACGACACGATGGTCAATGACATCTCGATCTTCTCGTCGTTTGAATGGTCATGGGTGATCTGCGACGAGGCCCAGGCCATCAAGAATCCGGACTCGAATCGAAGAAATGCAGTCATGTCGATTCCGCGCCGCCGCACGATCCCGATGACCGGGACGCCTGTTGAGAACAGCCTCCTGGATCTATGGTCACTCGCAGATTTCGCTATTCCCGGCTTGCTGGGCTCGAGACGCGAATTCGAAGCGGCCTATCCAGACAGCCTCGAATCCGCACAGGGGGTTGGTCGCTTCACTGATCCTGTCATTCTCAAGCGAAGAGTGGCCGATGTGGCGGGTGATCTGCCCGAGCGGATCGATATCGATCTGCCACTGGAACTGGGCGACCTGCTTGCCGATCATTACGTCATGGTGCGGGCAGCTACCCTTGCGAAGTACCCGGTAGCCGGGGCCTTGGTTGCAACGCTCCAGCTGCAGCTGGTTTGTGCACACCCCTGGCTGCGTCGGGAAGAAGGAGACGTCAGCGACGGTGAAGATTCTGAAGTCGTCCGTGGAGCTAGACATCCCCTCATGACCCCAAAAATGGAGCGCGCAACGAGCCTGCTCCACGAAGCATTCTCCAATGGGCGAAAAGTGATCGTGTTCGCGCTGTTCAACAGGATTGGAGATCTGCTGAGGGAGGCATTTCCAGGTTTCCCCCGAGCATATTGGGGGGCAATCAATGGCTCGACCCCCCAGGAAGATCGTCAGGCAATCATCGACGATTTCGCGAATCATGATGGCCCCGGATGTCTGGTGCTGAACCCCAAGGCCGCAGGTGCCGGGTTGAATATCACAGCAGCTACCGTGGTGATCCACTTCACTCCGGTGTGGAACCCAGCGCTCGAGGCACAGGCCAGTGCGAGGGCGCATCGTCGTGGCCAAACACAGCCTGTCACCATCTATCGTCTGTTCTACAAGGACACCGTCGAGGAGGTGATGATCGATCGTTCACTCTGGAAGAGTGAGCTGGCGAATGAAAGCGTTCCCGTTTCATCTAGAGATGCAACCGATCTCAAGCGGGCCCTCGAAATTACTCCGGAAAGAACATGACCAACAGAACCTTCAGCAAGACACTGAGTGCCAACGATGTCGGGGCCACCGGGGGACATCAAGGCGGGATACTGATTCCGAAATCGGAAGCGGAGCTGCTTTCATTCCTGCCTGCGCTCGATCCGAAGGTCAAGAATCCCGATGCATGGATCGAGTGTGAAGATGAAACGGGCACGACGCGAAAATTTCGGTTCATTTACTACAACAACAAGCTGCATGACGAGGGTGGGACCCGGAACGAGTATCGCATTACCTACATGACGAAATACTTCCGCGAAATAGGCGCTCGAGAAGGTGAGGCGCTGGAGCTATCGAAGAGTGATGCCTCAACCACCTACAGGATTCGTGTTGTACGTCCGATCGTTTCCCCTGTGCATCAAGAGGAAGATGAGGGTGAAGGTGTAAGAATAAAGATCAAGTCAGCATGGCGCCGAGTCCATTAATTGAAGCCCGCCCTGACGTAATGATCATGCCTATCCAGCACGTAGACCGATCCAAAAAAGGGCGCGCTCCAGCGCGTCTGTTCTTGCACTGAAGAATATCAAAAGCAATCTTGCGCGCCGCCACCGCGAGCGCTTGGGGCAAATCGGCAACGGTCCTGCCACAAGTAAGAAAGGGTCCCAGTTATCTACTTCGTTGCCGCCAAGAATGGAGGTGTACGGGGGGGGCTGTTCTGCAGGTGTCGGTGCGCAGTTAACCAACATGGCTGCCGTTGGCCTACTCCGGGTGTTGGGCTACCTTCAATTTGATAATCGCCTACAGTCCGTCCACCCAAGCAAGCTCAAGTCATTCAGTCGGTCCAGATTTCAACGCGGCGACGAGTGGCGCTCCATCCGCTTCCAGATCAGCAGGGCAGTAAGTCGATAGCAATAACGCGTAGCCTCTGAACGGTCCTTCAGGTGGTGATCCAGAAACCATCTCTTATGCTTACGCTGCCAAGTCCAAGGATTGTCCCGGTGCCATCGCTGTTGAATCGCCGCCTGCATGATTCGAGCTTGTCGCAAGTGGCGTTGCTGGGTGACCTTCGAGCCGGTCAGTACACCACTCAGGAACAGCGCCATATCGAAGTGCTTGGTCACGTTCGGCCACCAATGTAGGCCGAAACCACATTGATCCGGTTATGCCCGAGCTCAAGGCTGATCTGTTGCCGCGCCTGTTGATCAAGGTCGCGGTCAATGCGATAGCAGTGGCCGCCATTGACTGGTGCCGCGTGGCCAGTGAGCTGTTCGTAACGCTCGCATGCATAGGCTGCTCGCAGTTCATGAAAGCCCTTCAGCCCGTATTCATGCAGCAGTTCGCGGGCGGGGCGGACAGTCTGTTGCAGGAACGTAGCGTAGTTTTCAGATCGGGCCAGCAAGTTGCGGCTGCCGCGCGGAGCAGCATTACGAGCAAACTGAATCGCCGCCTTCACCTCTTCATGTGCCACGACCCATCGCGGCGCTGAAGCCCCTGAGCGACCGCCTTTGGTGCCGTCCTGAATGTTGATGAGGCCAAGCTGTTCGGCTTCGCGTTGCAAGCGTGGCAGATCCGCCAATATCGCTTCACGCAAACGCATGCCGGTTTCTCGTGCCAATAAGACAATCGCGGTTACCCGGTAGTGCTGCCTTTCGCCCAGCGCCTCCATCACCCGCCGAACCTGCTGGCGGTCTTGGCCATCCGGCGCGCGGGTGCGTACGGTCGAGCGCTTCTGTCCCAACGCCTGGCTCGGACTGGCGATCCTCACGTCCTGATCACCGCGCAGCGCGGCGAGGGTGCGGTTAACGCTACTCAGGCGGTTCTGCGCAGTCGCGATGCAGAGTTCGCCTTGCTGGATCTGCTGGCGCAGGTAAGCAGCGTAGTCTTGCAGCGTCTGTCGATCGATCTGGCGTGCATCGTTGTAACCGGGGCCATTCTCTGACCGACACCAACGCACGAACGCTTGCCAGCGGTCACTGTGCGCTTTGACCGTGGCGAAGTGGCCGCCGGCAAACAGATCCTTGAGCGCTTGTGGGCCGGCGTAGCTCAGCTGACGACCATAGCCAAAGTTGCGACCCTCACGCCGACCGGCCAGTGCCATCGTCATCACCGTTTTCGTTGGTTTGCAGAAAGAGCAGCAGGGCTTTCCAGTGGAGGCTGAGCCGGTCCAGCTGCTGCCAGTGTGTCGGGCGGATCAGGAGGGCATTTTTGTAGTGCAGCAGCAGTGCCCCTTCCTCACGCAGTTGTTCCATCAGCAGGACGAGGTAGGCAGGATCAAGTGGTGGTGTGGCGACAGCGGCGACAGTGGCGACAACCCGCGTCGTTTCTGGCCTGGGGCGTGGCGACAGGGTGGCGACAGAAGCGGCGACACGTCGCGATTCTGGCGGCGGTTGATGTTGCGCTTGGTAGCGGCGCACCGCGTCATTGAGGCGGAACATGACGGACCTCGAAGGTTCTTCCATCGCGGCTGCTCAGCCAGCGATGAGTGATCAACTCGACGAATAAAGAGGCGGTATGGTCAGCACTTTTTCGGGCAAAACGAGGACCGTTACGATTGACGTCGCGGACGGTGAAGTGGGTCCAGCCTTTCTGCACCAGCCAGCGCAGTAGTCGATCCGCTTCCTCGCGTCGGCTATTGACCGGCGCCTGTTCGGTCAGGCGCTGAATCTCGGCCAGGTAGTAATCCATCAGCGTGGAGGCACGCTGGATGTGTGCTTCCTCCAACATACTGGCCTCTTCAACCATGGCCAACACGCCCGCGATACGCAGTACATTCGCCGCGGCCTTGCTCGCGACAGGCTGGACTCCGGCAAGCTCGCCGAACTCGCCAGACTGGCACTCGATGGTGTCGTGAATATCGATCCAGGCACGACGGGCGCGGGGAGTCAGCTCCAGCGTCGCGGGATTGAGTGAGCCATCCTTGTGAAGCGACCAGGGCTTTTGTAGC
>LNAP01004244.1_pt1 | contig 13359 bp, 14 predicted proteins | sample 602601 | NCBI WGS metagenome assembly LNAP01 (sample SAMN02440304, study PRJNA202911) | soil metagenome | biome: Subtropical and temperate rainforests or woodlands; isolation source: soil samples (1 kg each in a 20% v/v slurry with milli Q water) were... ...
GCTGGCCGCGCTCACGCTCGCCGTGGTGGTGGCCGCGGCCGGCACGGTGGCACTGACCGAACTTGCCTACGCACTGACACTCTCATCCGGCCTTGCGTCGGGTCCCGAAAGGGGAGTCCTGGGTCCGCACGCGATGTCAAGTTGGAGCGTGGCGGCGGGCCTCCTGGTGGCGGGGCTTGCGGCTGTCGTCTGGCTGAGGCGAGGTTTCCTTGAACGATGGGACGAAGCGCAGGCGCGCATCGGTGCCCGACAAAGTCCATCCCCGACACCATGACCACACCGGCCCTAGAACTGCGTGATGTCCGAAAGGACTTTGGCGGTACCGAGATCATCCGCGGCGCGCATCTGCAGGTCAGGCGCGGCGAGAGGCTGGCATTGATCGGCCCCAACGGCGCCGGCAAGTCGACCCTGTTCAACCTGATGTCGGGATACCTGGCCCCGAGCTCCGGCGACATCCTGCTCGACGGCCAAAGCATCGTGGGCCGCCCTCCCGAGGCCGTGAACCGCCGGGGCCTGGCCCGGAGTTTCCAGATCAGCAGCTTCTTTCCGCGCCTTTCGGTATTCGAGAACCTGCGCTGCGCGGTGCTCTGGTCCAAGGGGCTGGGCTACTCGTTCTGGCACCGGCTCAGCGCGCTGCGGGCGGTGAACGAGCGGGCGGAGGAGGTCATGGAGGTGATCGGCCTGGGCGCCCGCCGCGACACGGAAGCGGGCCTGCTCGCCTACGCCGACCTGCGGGCCCTGGAAGTGGGGCTGACCGTCGCCGGCGGGGCGCAGACGATTCTCCTAGACGAACCGACCGCCGGCATGAGCCGGGCGGAATCCGATGCCGCGGTCGAACTCATCCGCAAGGTGACGCAGGGCCGCACGCTCGTCATGGTCGAGCACGACATGGGCGTCGTCTTCGGCTTGGCCGACCGGATCGCGGTGCTGGTGTACGGCGTGGTGGTGGTGTGCGGCACGCCCGCCGAGATCCAGGCCAATGAAGAAGTGCGCGAAGCATATCTGGGCAGCCATGCCGCGCGGGAAAGCCACGCATGAGCCACCTTCTGGAACTGCGCAACGTGCACGCGTTCTACGGCAAGAGCCACGTTCTCCACGGCGTCGATCTGCAAGTCGGAAGGGGCGAGATCGTTGCCTTGCTGGGGCGCAACGGCGCCGGCCGGTCGACCGCGCTCAAGGCGATTATGGGGCACGTGGCCCATACCGGCGAGGTGTCGTTCCTGGGGCGCAGCCTGAAGGGGTTGACGCCGTTCCAGATCGCGCGCTGCGGCATCGGCTTCGTGCCGGAGGATCGGCAGGTCTTCCCGAGGCTGACGGTCGAACAGAATCTTCTTCTGGGCGAGAAGCCGGGCGCCGGCGCATCGCGCTGGTCGCTGGAGGACATGTACGGCATGTTCCCGCGGCTCAATGAGCGGCGCTCCACCCCGGCCGGCGTGCTGTCGGGCGGGGAGCAGCAGATGCTCACGCTCTGCCGCAGCCTCATGGGAAACCCCGAACTGATCATGATCGACGAGCCGACCGAAGGCCTTGCTCCCAAGATCGTCCAGGAAGTCGCCTCGTACCTGAAGGCGCTTCAAACCCGCTCGGTGTCGGTGCTGCTGGTCGAACAGAAGCTCGACATCGCGCTGGACATCTCCCAGCGGGTCTATGTCATGGGGCGCGGATCCGTCGTCTTCGAGGGATCGCCCCAGGATTTGAGAAGCAATCCAGCCATACGCAAGCAATGGCTGGAGGTCTGAACGCGGCTATCCCTCGGCCTTGAAGCCAATAGCCTGCACGATGCCGCGCCAGCGCTCGTGCTCGGTGCGCACGTCCTTCGCGAATTCCGCGGGCGTCGCGGAAGTCGCCGCAGCGAGCCCCATGTTTTCCAGCGCCTTGATGACATCGGGCATGCGCGAGGCCTGGCGCACCTGGGCGTTGATGCGTTCGAGCGCGGCCTTCGGCGTGCCGGCCGGGGCGACAAACCCGAACCATTGGACGAAGGTCAGGTCGGGGTAGCCCGATTCCGCGAAGGTCGGCACGTCGGGGAGCCCGTGCCAGCGCGTTTCGCTGCTGACCGCCAGGATCCGGATCTTGCCCGCGCGCGCGAACTCCATCACGCCCGGCAGGGTGGACATTACGGAAGCCACCTGGCCGCCGACCAGGTCGGTCGCCGCCGGGCCGCCGCCGCGGTAGGGCACCATGTTCAGGCTGACCTTGGCCAGCCGGGCGAAGTTGGCGCCCAACAGATGCATCGTGGTGCCGACGCCCGCAGTCCCGTAGTTGGCAAGCGTCGGGTTCTCCTTGCACCAGGCCAGGAACTGCTCCAGCGTTTGAATGGAGGCCGGCACCATCGGGCCCACCGAGAGCGCGAAGGGATTGATGCAGGCGCGCGAGATGGGCGCGAAGTCCTTCAGTGCGTCATACGGCACACCCTTGACCGCGTGCGGAGCCAGCGTGAGCATCGACGATGGCGTCAGGATGAAGCTGTTGCCGTCGGCGGGCTCCCTCCGGAGCATGTCGAGGGCGGTGCGGCCGCCCGCGCCGGCCCGGTTGTCGACGATCAGGCCCTGGGGAAAGGCAGGCAGCATCTTGTCGATGTAGATCCGTGCGACCAGATCCGCCGAATCCCCCGGCGGAAAACCGCAAAAGACCTTGGCGGCTCCGCCTCGCGGGCCTGCCTGGGCGTTTGCCCGCAGGGAGAGGGTGGGTGCCAGCAGCGCGAGGGCTGCGGCGGTGACTTCGCGTCGGTTCCAGTTGTGCATGTTGTCTCCTATGAAAATCTGATGTATCGCCTGCTCGCCGGTGGGTCCTTACGAGGCGCCGGCGCAGCCCGGGTGCAACGAGCGCACGGGCACAAAGCGGCGGCCGCCCGGCGTATCGATCACGTTGCCTGGCTGCGCAAAATGAGCCGGCACGACGACGGCGCCACTGGTCGCACAGTGCGCCAGCAGCTCGTTGCGGGTCACTAGCGCGAGGGCCGGGTCATGCTCTGTCAGGCAATATTCCGGATGGCTTACTTGAAGAGGATGGTGCAGCGTGTCAGCGCAACAGATCGCCTCCCGCCCCAACGATTGGAGTCGGAGGTGGACGTGTCCGGGCGTGTGGCCGGCGGCAGGCTGGAGGGTCAATGACGAGGTCTCACTCGTGCTCAAAATGGCATTCGCGGGAACCGCGTCGAGCAGACCTGCTTCGATGATTGGCAACACGCTGTCTTCCCAGGCCTCACCATGTGGCAAACGTTGCCCGTCATTGCCGCTAGCCCCCTGCCAGAACGCAAGTTCGAGCTCGGAGGCCAAATATCTGGCGTTGGGAAAGGTAGGGACCCACCTGCCGTCCTGGAGGTGAGTGTTCCAGCCCACGTGATCGGCATGCAGGTGTGTGCACAGCACGAGGTCGATGTCTTCCGGCCTCAGGCCTGCGCTATTCAAGGCAGCGATGTAGGGAAAATGGCGCTCATGCCATCGCGGCTGGTTGGGGCGTTGCTTGTGGTTGCCGTTGCAGGTATCGACGAGGATGTTCTGCCCGGCATGCCGGACCAGGAAAGACTGGAACGTGAGGTTGATCAGGCGGCCGTCCTCGGCGAGGGACCACGCCGGAAGGTGATCCAGATGCGCTTGCAGGAAGCCAGGCGGCAACGACTTGAATAGGAAGTTGGGCTCGTAGGCAACCGTGACTTCGGGGATGGCGAAGACGGCGATCTCACCAATCGTCAGCAATGGCTTCTTCATACCTGTGCGGTCCTCTGCGCAAACATGCGCTTCACGGTGTAGACGACGAGGCTCTCAGACCGCCTTCGCGACCGATGCCACTTACTTTGACACTCCCGAACGGCACGTTGGCACCCGGCTTGCTGAACCGTTTGATAGACCGCATTCCGCACTACAGTTCGCACATGGAGGTCGATGCGCTGGCAAGGAGGCTCCAGCGCTCTCAGCAAATTTCACGCGGGTGCTTCCGGCGTGGTCGCGCGCCATGTTTCGACCCCCCACGGCTCGCACTTTTGATGGCGTGCCAGTGAGGCCGTGGTCAACGGATTCAGAACGCCCGAGTCGGAGTGCCGGTCGTTTGCCCACTCCTCGGCAAGAAGCAGTCCGCTGGGACGGTAGCGACGATCCATTGAAGCGTGCCTGCGTCTATCTCACCCTGCGCGTAGCTCCTCAGAAGAGATGCGTGGCCAAGAAGGACAGGCTTCGGCCGTGCGCCAGCGCTGCGCTACCGGGGTTGTACGACGCCCGGTCCCAGCAGTTGAAGCCGTGGGTCGACCCTTCGTAGACGAAGATCTCGGCGGACTTACCGGTGACGGCCTCGCGAACCTTGTCGACAGCGGCCGCCGGGATGGACTCGTCTATCGACGCATAGTGAAACTGGATGGGGCACTGCAGCTGGGACGCTAGGCCTAGCTGATCCTGGATGCCACCACCGTAGTAGGCGACGGCCGCGTCCACGTTCGTGATGGCCGCTGCCGAATAGGCGAGGCGGCCGCCGAGGCAGTAGCCTATGGCGCCACATTTGCTGCCGCTCGTCTCGGCGCGCTGGCGGAGCGCCGCAACGGAGGTTTGCATGTCGCTTCGCAATTCCTCGGGCTTGAGGCCCTTCATCAGCCCGATCGCAGCTTGCCGGTCAGCATCGTCGTAGCCCAGATCTACGCGGCGCTTCTGACGCCAGAATAGATCGGGGGCGAGGACGACGAAGCCATCCTGTGCATATTGCTCCGCTACACCCTGGATATGATTGTTCACACCGAAGATCTCCTGGAACAACACCAGCCCCGGTCCCGCCCCTGCGGGAGGGAGGGCGAGGTAGGCGTCATACCCCTGCTGCTCGCCTACGGAGACTTCGATCCATTGGGTGGTCACTTTTCGGGTCACGAATTATCTCCAATCTGTTAAATGGTGGCAGCAAGTTGGCGGATATCTGGCAGTGCGTCTAGCAGTTCGAGTCTCTCGAGAAGGCGCTCGCCATCGCTGCGCCCGCCCGCCTGACAGCAATCAAGGAACTTCTCGCGCAAGCGAAAGTGCGGCAGGACCGCCGCGATCTCTCCGCTGTCGATGGTCGTCCCATCCTTCAGTGTGATCACGACGCGGTCGCAGGTGGCCGGTTGGCCGCAGGCACTGCCGCTTCTCTCGACCAGTCGAACCCGCGCCATGAGTTGCTGAACCGCAGGCGACGCGACGACGCCGTCCTCCAAATCCGCGAGCGTGACCCGCCGCCTCAGCAATGCGCATGCCGCCGCAAACTGCATGCTGAACTTGCCTTCCAAGGCCGTACTCGGGCGGTCGAAGCGCAACACGCGGGCTTGGGTCGCGCGAATCTCCACTACTATTTGCTCGACGTTGTCCGCTGATATGTCGTGCAACTGCGCCAAGTCCAGCAGGGCGTCTATGGGTCTGTGCGCGGAAAAGCAGACCGGGTATTTCTTGAACACCAAGGGCTTATCGATGGAGAAGTATCTCTGTCCCAGCGCCGTGGAAGGTGACAGATCGACTTGTCCCTGAGGGGAGAGCGCAGTCAGCAGGCCGGCCAGGCCATCTTCGCCTGCAGTCACACCGGCCAGGGCCATGTCGACCGAAGTAATTGCGGCGGCCGCAGCGCGCCCGGCGTGGAGTGGCTTGGCCATCGCGCCGAAGTTCGCGACGACTCCGCCCGTGAAGCTCGCGGCGAGCGACAGTGCGGTGCGCGCCGCTTCCTGATCCAGCCGACAGAGGCTAGCCACGGCAGCCGCAGCTGCGGGTACGCCGAGCACAGCAGTAGGGTGCCATCCTTTGTCGTGGTATGGGACGGGCTCGCGCCGATGCAGTTCGCCCCAGACCTCATACCCGACGACATAGGCGCGCAAGACTTGTGCGCCTGAACAGCCGATTCGCTCGCCAGCCGCAAGCAAGGCCGGAACCAGAACGGTGCTCGGGTGCGCGTTGAACTGGACATCGTCGAAGTCCAGCGCATGTGCAGCGGAACCATTGACCAACGCTGCGGCCGTCGCGGAGCGGCGGAAATCGCTCCGCAGAAGGGTGCTGCATGGCCCCAGGTCCGACGCAGAGAACTGCATCAGCCGTTGTGTCACAGGTTCTTCGCTGGCAGCGAGCATCCCTCCGAGGAGGTCGATGATTGCCACACCGGCCATTCGCAACGATGGTGCAAGGATGTCATGCTTGTCGGCATCGGCTACAAATCGAGCCACCGACTTCGTCAAGCTTTCGGTATCCAGTGAATTACGAATTCGCATTTTGGGCTGACAAAAAAGGCGCCTTCCGGCCGCCTTGCTCCTCGTTGGACTATGAAGGGCGGGCTGCGAGTGCCACGGAAATCCTGCGCGCCAGTTCGGCCACAGCAGGGCCGATCTCATCGCGCAGGAGTTTGGGCTTCAGGTTGGGGCCGCCGCAGTTGACGACGTACTGAGGCAATCCAAACCGATCGGTGGCCGCTGCACCAACAGCATTCACATTGGGGTGGAAGTAGCCCTCGTTAAGAACGAACCCGTCTATTCGATAGGCAGCCGACGCCGATTCGATGGCAGCGCGCAATGCGTTCCACTTGCCAGGGTGCAACGGCTTCAGCTTGGAAAGTGCCTCTCCGCGCTCCTTCGAGGGCAGCGCAGCAAGATATGCCCAACCGGCTGAAGAACTCGAAAGGGGAAGGCGCGAACCAATGGCCAAGTTGACAAGTAAGGGACCGTCGCCCTGTGCACGCTGGATGATCAGCATATCGTTCTGATCGTGCACCGCGAGGGAAACCGCACCGCCGAGCTTGGCAATACGGGTCATCTCGGGTAGGGCCATTTCGCTGATCTCGGGGGAGCGCAGCGACAACTGGCCAAGTCCCAATACGGCCATGCCGACTCGTAGCTTGTCCGGATTGTCTGGCGACTGTACCAGGTAGCCGAGTTGCTGCAGCGTATAACAAAGTCGCCAGACGGTAGGTTGTGGCAGCTTCGTCATCTGAGCTATTTCCGTGGTTCCGAGTTGCGGCCGTAAGGCGTCGAAACAGCGAAGCACGGCCAGGCCTCGGCCAAGGGCGGTCACATATTGACGATCTGTCGCCGCCTTCGGCGAACCCGTCGCCCCCGGCTTCTTTGCTGCATGGGTTATCATGCGCCGGAGTTTACCGAATGGCCGCGTGTGTGAGGTCACTTCAACTCGCCTTCACGATCCCGCTTTCGTGTAGCGACGAGATGTCGCCCTCCGTAAATCCTGCTTCCTGCAGGAGCTCTCTCGTTTCCGTGCCGACTTCGTGTTTACCGAGCCAGTTGATTCTGCCCGGCGCGTTGCGGAATCGCGGCACAACTTCTTGTACGGGCGTGTCGCCCAGAACCGGATCGGGTACCGAGACGAGGGTGCCTCGCTGTTGAACGTGTGGATCCTGAAGAATGGTCTCGATGTCGTTGACGGGAGCAGCAAGCACATCAAACTTGTTGAGTTGCTCCATCACTTCCGCCTGCGTATGCTTGAGGATCCAATCGGCGATCAAGCCGTCGCATTCGTCAACGCGTTTCAGGCGTTCGCGATTCGTGGCCCATTCAGGATTGGTCGCGAGGTCCTCGCGGCCGATGGCGCGGAACAAGCGCATCGCCGGCGAGTCGGCGGCGCTGGATATAGCAATCCATCGATCGTCCTTGGTCCGGTAGGTGTTTCGCGGCGTCGACCAGCGCGCGCGGTTCCCCTCCCGCTTCGCCACTACGCCACCCTTCGTGTAGTTGATCAGCATCGGACCGGTCATGCTTAGCAGCGGTTCGTAGAGACTGATGTCGATCTCGTCCCCAATGCCGCCATTGCGTTCGCGCGCCCAGAGTGCCGCAAGGACCGCATAGGTCGCGGTCAGGGCCGCTACGCCGTCCGCCAGGGGGTAAGATGGAAGGGTCGGGGGGCCGTCCGCCTCCCCGGTCACGTGCGCATATCCGCTGAACGCTTCTGCGAGTGTGCCGACGCCGGGGCGGCCGCTATAGGGGCCGGTCTGGCCATAGCCGCTGACGTGCAGCATTACTAGGCCGGGATTGACCTTGCGGAGGCTGTCGTAGTCCAGTCCCCATTCCTTGACGCGCCCTGGCCGGAAGTTCTCGATGAAGACGTCCGCCTTCTCGAGCAGTTTGCGGATCACTTCCGCGCCCTCGGGCTTTTTCACGTCGATCGCAACTAGCTTCTTGTTCCGGGCAACGACGCTCCACCAAAGACTGGTTTTGCCCTGCCCGAGCCCGCGAACAACGTCGCCCTTTGGGTGCTCGATCTTGATGATCTCCGCGCCGAGGTCTCCCAGGTTGGTCGCGACCAGGGGACCCGCGAACAGCATTCCGAGTTCGACTACGCGCAGTCCCTTTAGTGGCCCACTGGCTTGAAAGTTGTTTTGATTGGTCATTGCTTGTTTGTTCCGCGCCTGCGTCAGGCTGCTTGCGCCACTTTGATCTTGTTTCTCAGAGCCTGAAGGCTTCCGCCGCGCATGACTGATCCAGGCAGAGGATGGCCGACGATATCCTCGGCCAGACGCGCGGATTCGAGCAGCGCTTCGAGATTGACGCCGGTCTCAATGCCCATCTCATCGCACATGAAGACAAGGTCTTCCGTGCATACGTTTCCGGCAGCCCCTTTGTGTCCTGCGAACGGGCATCCTCCGAGGCCGGCGACAGCCGCATCGTAGGTCTTCACGCCCATCTCCAAGCCGGCATAGGCGTTCGCGATGCCCATCCCGCGGGTGTCGTGCAGGTGCAAGGTAATCGACAGTTCGGGGTTGCGGTCCTGCACTGCGCCCACTACCCGCTTGATCGACGCAGGAGTTGCCCAGGCCATCGTGTCGGCGAGCATCATCTCTTGCAAGGTGAAGCCATGCGCCCGCGCGATCTCTTTCGCTTGGTCTATGACTTGCAGGACGGTCTCAACCGGAATGTCGCCGGCGAAGTTACAGCCGAAGGCGGCCATCACCGCGCCGCGCTTCACGTCCACGCCATGGGCCTTGAACATCTCCATTGTCTGATGTTGAAGGGGTATGTTCTCTTCCATTGTGCGCTTCTGGTTGCGCATGAGGAAGGGCTCGGAAGTGCAGAGCGACACGGAGCCCTTGACTTCGAGGCGCTGGCTCTCGATTGCACGCTGCAGGCCCTTGTCGTTTAGCCAGAGGCCCACATAGCTCACGCCGGGCTTCTTGTTAAAGCCGGCCACGACCTGCTCCGCATCGGCCATTCCGGGGACGGCCTTGGGATTGACGAAGGAGACGATCTGGATCCGGTTGAGGCCGGTCTCGGACAGGCTGTTGATGAGCTCGATCTTGCGCTCTGTGGGAATGACGCCCTTTTCGAACTGAAAGCCCTCGCGGGGACCTTCCTCGTTGATTTGGACTTTGGTGGGAATGTCTGACATAGATAAACTCCTGTACGGAAACCGTGCATCAAGTCGCCGAGCGAAGTGTCGGCGGGATAAAGGGATACGGCACCGGGTGACCGCCACGAAAGGGCAGGGCGACGGTTGCCTCCCCGGGTGTACTCTCCTTGCCTTGGTCGTTGACGATGCCAAGCTCGATGACGGCGAGACCGTAGTCGGCGAGGCGAGTCGTGGACTTCACCTTGCCCCAGACCTCCAATGTCTCGCCGACGAAATTCATCGCGCGGAACTGAAATCCGACTTTCCAGACCCAGCCTTCGCCACCGGCCCAGTCCTTGACCAACTGCACAAGGAACTGCTGCTTCAGCGACCCGTTGATTAGCAAATCTTGTAGCTTGTCATGTTCGACCGCAAACTGACGGTCGTAGTGAATTCGGTGCCAGTTCTCCATGGTGGCGGACCAGCGAAACAGGTGAATCGGCCCCAGCGGGCCCTTGACGAGCAGAGGAAGCTCCATGCCTTCTGCCACGTCTTCGAAATAGGTTTGCTCACTCATTCGCTCATCTCCGGATGGCCGTCATGCGCGACCGCAACAGCAGTTCGCCCTCGCCGTTGCGAAATTCGTACTGCCGCACGACCAGGACCATCGGACCTTTGCTGGTCTGCTTCTCGGAAATTTCCGAATAGCTGAGCTTCACGCGGACCCGTTCGCCATGGCGGGCATAGCGGAAGAACTCGAACTCCGAGCCGCCGTTGAGCGTAGCCAGGTGCGCGAGCGGCTGGATGGGCGGCAAGCCCGCGGAGGGGAGGATGCCGTCAAACTCAGGTTTGTCGGCATTAGCCTGTATCGGGTCCGGCGTACCCAAGGGCCGACGCACGATGTGGTTGACGAAAAGTAGAGGCGCGACCGGGCCGCCGAATCGGCGGTTGGATTCGTTCTCTTCGTCTTGGAACGCTGCATGTTCGTCCATGATGGCCTGTGCAAAGCGGCGTACTGCGCCGCTTTCCACGGGATCGCAAGCGAACTCTCCTTCTGTCGACATGCCGATGTATGCACGTACCTCGTCGGTGACTAGCATGGAATGTTGGCCTCATTAATTTGCAGTGCAAATGATAAATTCGCTGAATCATATGCGGTCTTGCTTTGAGGTGTCAATCTTGGGTGTTCTCCCGTTGACGCGGCACGCTTGGCAACCTACGATGTCTACTTGCGAATCACCGATTCGCATGGCAAATCAATAAGGTTCTAGTATGCAATCGATGAATGGGGCGGAGACACTGGTGCGAACCCTGCTTGCTGGCGGGATTGATGTCTGTTTTGCCAACCCCGGGACCTCGGAGATGCAGTTCGTGGCTGCGCTCGACCGGATTCCCGGCATGCGGTGCGTTCTCGCGTTGTTTGAAGGTGTGGCGACGGGGGCCGCGGATGGTTATGCAAGGATGACCGATCGGCCTGCGTCGACTCTGCTGCACTTGGCGCCGGGGCTCGCGAACGGCTTGGCGAACTTACACAACGCCAAGCGCGCCCAGGTACCCGTGGTGAACATCGTTGGCGAACACCGCCAAGGTCACAAGGCCACTGACTCGCCGCTGACCGGGGACATCGAAGGGGTGGCTCGAACGATGTCCTATTGGATGAAGACCTCGACGTCAGCCGACGACATAGCGGCCGATGCTGCCGAGGCGATTAGAGAAGCCAATGCACTGCCAGGTCGCATCGCCACGCTCATTCTGCCGGCTGACACGGCATGGACTGAGGTCCGAATGCCTCCGGGTTCGGTACCGCTGCGCTTCGATCCCGTGACGCCGACCATGCCCAGTGACGCGCATTTCGATGATGCGATCCGGGCGCTACGCTCCGGGGAGAATACGACCATTGTTCTGGCGGGACGCGCTCTGCGGGCGAAATCCTTGGAGCTCGCCAGCAAGATCGCCCAGAAAACCGGCGCCCGCCTAATCGCGCCATACGGGATCGGCCGCTTGGAGCGCGGCATCGGCCGGGTCGAGATCGGCCGTATTCCCGCGGTCGTCGACGCCGGGGTCGCGGCCTTCAAGGACGCGCGCCACGTGATCCTGATTGGCGCGAAAGTGCCCGCGCCGATGTTCGGCTATCCGGGCAAGCCCGACGTTCTCGTGCACCCGAACGCCCAGCTGATCCACCTGGCAAGCGATGGTGATGACCTGCATGCGACCCTGAGCGAATTGGTCGAGCGGCTTGCCGCCTCTCAGATCGTGCCGGCTCTTGTCCGCCCCGAGGAGGTCGCCCTCCCGGAGGGGGAACTGACGCCCGAAGCGGTCTTGCGCGCGGTGGCGGCGCTGATGCCCTCCGATGCGATCATTGCCGACGAGTCGATCACGGCGGGCCGCATGTTCTTCCCTTTCTCGCGCGCTGCTCCACAGCATGACTACCTGCAGCTTACGGGCGGATCGCTAGGCTGTGGGATTCCAATGGCGACAGGTGCGGCCATCGCGTGTCCGGACCGGAAGGTTATCAATATGGAGGGCGACGGCAGTTCGCTCTATACGCTCCAAGGGCTGTGGACACAGGCGCGTGAACGCCTCAATGTGCTCACGATCGTCTTCGCCAATCGTGGGTATCAGATTCTCAAGGGCGAACTTCGGGCCGTCGGCGCCGAGGTCTGGGGGGAGCGCGCGGAGCGCATGCTTTCGATTGCAGATCCCGACATCAACTGGGTAAAGCTTGCCGAGGGAATGGGAGTCGAGGCCGGCGCGGCGTCGACGGCCGCGGAGCTCGTGCGGCTCATGAAACACGCAATGGCGCGTCCCGGCCCGTTTCTTATCGAAGCTCGCATCGGACGCTGACTGAAGTCGATCAAAGGAAACCAGCATGGATTTTGAGTTCACACAAGAAGAGGAAGCGCTACGTGCGCAGGTTCAAGACTTCATCGCGAATCAACTGACTCCGGAGGTCTTGGCCGATCTCGCGGGTGGCAAGCGCGGACGGGGATTTGGACCAAGCGCCAAAGGCATCTTTGAGAAGATCGCCGAGCGCGGATGGAATGCCATCGCCTGGCCGAAGGAATACGGGGGACAGGGCGGAAGCCGGATAACCCAGTTCTTGGTGGAGGAGGAGTTTTACCGAGCGGCCCAGGTTGTCATCGGCGGCGGCGGTACTGGAACGCCGGCGGTGCTGGCATCCGGAACCGAAGAACAGAAACAGTACTACGTTCCTCGTGCAATTCGTCGCGAGATCGTGTTCTGCCAGGGCTACAGCGAGCCGCATTGCGGCACCGATCTCGCGGGCATTCGCTGCCGTGCGACCCGTGTGGGCAGCGGCCCAGACGCCCACTACGTGATCAACGGGCAGAAGGTCTTCACAACCAACGCACAGGTCTCAACCCACGTCTTTCTGCTTGTGCGCACCGATCCTGACTCCAGGCGGCATGCCGGGCTGTCCATTCTGTTGGTGCCGATGGACACCCCCGGGATCACAGTTCGGCCGATGTACACCATCCAGAACAACCCGGGGGGGCCGCCTGGCACGACCTACGGCGAAGAGCGTACTAACGAGGTCTTCCTTGACGAGGTGAAAGTTCCGGTGTCCTGCTTGTTGGGCGAGGAGGGCGACGGCTGGGCCGTGTCGCAGCGTGGACTGAACCTCGACCGAGTCGGGGCCTGGAGGTATCTGATTTCAGTGAAGCGCGACGAGGATTTTGTGAACTGGCTCAAGTCCGGCGACTTCCGGGCCGGTGGCCTTCGCGCGGACCAGGCCACGCGCGACAAGGTGGCGGAACTATGGATTGAGGCGCAACTATGCCGGCTCATGACGATGCGTAGCATGAGCATCGAGCAGCGTGGCGAAGAGTTCACCTATGAGGGCGCGGCAGAGAAGGTGTGGGCGCCGGAGCACGGTGTGCGAACAACGGAAGCGATCGCCCAACTGCTTGGTCCGCATGGGCAATTGCTGAACGGGTCTCCTGAAAATGTTCAGGACGGCCTCTACGCACACAACCTGCTTTCCGCGTTCCAGTCGACGGTCAATCACGGCAGCGTCCAAGTGATGCGCGACCAGATTGCGCGACGGGGATTGGGCCTTCCCAAGCCCCGGAAATAG
>LNAP01004245.1_pt1 | contig 13355 bp, 6 predicted proteins | sample 602601 | NCBI WGS metagenome assembly LNAP01 (sample SAMN02440304, study PRJNA202911) | soil metagenome | biome: Subtropical and temperate rainforests or woodlands; isolation source: soil samples (1 kg each in a 20% v/v slurry with milli Q water) were... ...
GGCGTCGGCGGCGACCTGTTCGCCATCGTGTGGGACCCGAAGACGCAGAAGCTCTACGGCTACAACGGCTCCGGCCGCTCGCCGAAGTCACTCACCTTGGCCGAGTTCCAGCGCCGGGGCCTGAAGGAGATCCCGGCCACCGGCCCGCTGCCGGTCTCGGTGCCGGGCGCGGTGGACGGCTGGTTCGCGCTGCACGAGCGCTTCGGCCGCAAGCCGATGGCCGACAACCTGGCCCCGGCCATCCGCTACGCCCGCGAGGGCCATCCGGTGGCCGAGGTGATCGCCTACTACTGGGACCGCTCGGTGCCCAAGCTGTCGCAGTACCCGGGCTTCAAGGAACAGTTCACCGTCAACGGGCATGCGCCGCGCAAGGGCGAGATGTGGAAGAACCCGAACCTGGCCAACACCCTGGAACAGATCGGCCGCGGCGGCCGCGACGCCTTCTACAAGGGCGACATCGCCCGTACCATCGGCAGCTACTTCAAGGCCAACGGCGGCTACCTGAGCTACGAGGACATGGCCAGCCACCACGGTGAGTGGGTGGAACCGGTGAGCAGCAACTACCGCGGCTACGACGTGTGGGAGCTGCCGCCCAACAGCCAGGGCATCGCGGCGCTGCAGATCCTGAACGTGCTGGAGGGCTACGACTTCTCGAAAATCCCCTTCGGCTCGCCCGAACACGTGCACCTGTTCGTGGAAGCCAAGAAGCTGGCCTTCGCCGACCGCGCGCGCTTCTACACCGATCCGGCATTCCACCCGGCACCGGTGGAACGGCTGGTCTCGAAGGGCTACGCGGCGCAGCGGCGCGCGTTGATCTCGATGGACAAGGCCCTGCGCGAAGTGCAGCCGGGCACGCCGAAGCAGCTGCAGGAAGGCGACACGATCTACATGACCGTCGCCGACGCGGACGGCATGATGGTGTCGCTGATCCAGTCCAACTACCGCGGCATGGGCAGTGGCATGGCGCCCCCGGGGCTGGGCTTCATCCTGCAGGACCGCGGTGAGATGTTCGTCCTGCAGAAGGACCACCCGAACGGCTACGCGCCGGGCAAGCGCCCGTTCCAGACCATCATTCCCGGCTTCGTGACCAAGGACGGCAAGCCCTGGATGAGCTTCGGGGTGATGGGCGGGGCAATGCAGCCGCAGGGGCACGCGCAGATCGTGATGAACATGGTCGACTTCGGCATGAACCTGCAGGAAGCCGGCGATGCGCCGCGCATCCAGCACGAAGGCTCGACCGAACCGACCGGGCAGGCCACGGCGATGAGCGACGGTGGCGAGGTCAACCTGGAAACCGGCTTCCCGTACGAAACGGTGCGCGCGCTGATGCGCAAGGGCCACCGCGTCACCTTCGCCGACGGCCCCTACGGCGGCTACCAGGCCATCCTGCGCGACCCGGACACCGGCGTGTACTACGGCGCCTCAGAAAGCCGCAAAGACGGCCAGGCCGCAGGCTACTAAACCAACGCGGCGGGGTAGAGCCGACCGTTGGTCGGCTGCTCTCCTCAACTCACCGACCCACTGTCAGAGGGGCGCGGTGGGTGGGGTGGCGGGACCCTGAGCCGCATGGATGCGGCGACGGAGCTTACAGGGACGTACTTGCAGCGTGTCCCGCCAACCCACCCGGCGCGACCCTGCCACCGACAGCGCAACGGTGTACGCCCTACGGCGCCCGCGCCGCCTCATCCCGCGTCTCTTCCTGCGCGGCGATCTCCCGCTCGATCCATGCGTCCATCATCCGCCGCGCCCGCTGCGCACGCCGGCGCTGCAGCGCGTACTCCATGTCCAGCACCCGGTACAGCGACCACATCACCAGCAGCATCAACAGCGCGAACGGCAAGGCCGCAATCGTGATCATGCCCTGCAGCGCGGTCAGCCCACCGGCCAGCAGCAACACGCCGGCAATCAGCGCGATCGCCACCCCCCACACCATCCGCCGCGCCAACGGCGGATCGCCCGCCTCCTCGGTGGACATCGTGGCCAGCACCAGCACCGCCGAGTCGGCCGAGGTCACGAAGAAGATCATCAACAGCACCAGCGCGATCACCGACAACACCATCGGCATCGGCAGGCTGTCGAACATCGTGAACAGCACCGTCTCATAGCCGTTGCCCAGCGCCTGCGCCAGGTCCACGTGGCCGAAGATCTGCGACCACAGCGCCGTGCCGCCAAACACCGAGAACCACAGGAAGCCCAGCACGCTCGGTGCGATCACCACGCCCAGCACGAACTCGCGGATGCTGCGCCCGCGCGACACCCGCGCAATGAACGAGCCCACGAACGGCGCCCACGCGATCCACCAGGCCCAGTAGAAGATGGTCCAGTCGGCCACCCACGTGCTGCCCGAGAACGGCGACATGCGCAGACTCATCGTCACCAGCGAATTCAGATACGACCCGATGGTGGTGGTGAACGTGTCGAAGATGAATCCGGTGGGCCCCAGCACCATCACCAGCGCCAGCAATACCGCCGCCAGTCCCAGGTTGAAGTTGGACAGCCACTTGATGCCGCGGTTCACCCCGCTGGTGGTGGAGGCCATGTACAGCACGAACGCCACCGCGATGATGGTCAGCTGCACCGGAATCGAATCCTGGATGCCGAACACGCGGTGCAGGCCGGCCGCGATCTGGATCGTACCGAAGCCCAGCGTGGTGGCCACGCCGATCGCGGTGGCCACCACCGCCGCCACGTTCACCACCGTGCCCATCCAGCCACGGTGATGCGCACCGATGATCGGCTGCAACAGATCACTGATCAGGCCGCGGCCGTTGCGGTTGAACTGGAACCACGCCATGGCCAGCCCGATCAGCGCATAGATCGCCCACGGATGCAGGCCCCAGTGGAAGAACGCGTAGCGCATCGACGCACGGGCCGCTTCCATGCTCTGCGGTGCCAGCCCTTCCGGCGGTTTGACGAAGTGCGAGATCGGCTCGGCCGCGCCCCAGAACACCAGGCCGATCCCCATGCCGGCGGCAAACAGCATCGACATCCAGCTGGCGTTGGAAAAATCCGGCTCGGCATCTTCGCCGCCGATGCGCAGCGAGCCCAGCCGCCCGAACGCCAGGTACATCAGGAACGACAGCGTGATGAACACCACCAGCAGGTACAGCCAGCCGGTGCTGCGGATGATGTGGCCCAGGCCACTCTGGATCACGTCGTTGAAGGGGCCGGGCGCGAGGCCGGCGATCAGCACCAATGCAATGATCAGTGCGATGGAAATGCGAAACACCATGGAGGAGTTTCTCCGTACAAAGGGGGCGAGCGAATGCCTGCCGTCTCCAGCGCTGCCGAGGCGGCGACTGGGGCGATTCAAGCCGGTCGATGCCGGTTGCGGAACTCCAAGGCGGACCAGCCAGACGGCCGTTCCGCGCCGCAGCATTCTAGCCGATGGCAGATCAGCGCCTTTTTCACGTTCTTGCCCCGTAAGCGTGGCACCGCGCCGCGCACGGCAATTGCGTCAGGGTTGTGGTCTAATTCGCCCCGAAGCGGGGGTACCGCGGCCCAGTGGCCACGGTTGAGACAGTCCCTTCGAACCTGATCCGGTTGATACCGGCGTAGGGATGCTTCGCAATGCTGACGCAATGCGCCGTAGGGCTCCCCCGCCCGAAGACCGCCCGTGTTACGTCCGTCGTGCGCCGCCGCTTCGTCCGTTCCGCCTATTCCTGGGCGGAACCCGATCCAGGACGAAGTCATGAACGCAGCGCTTTCCTCCCTGCAGCAGCAGGCCCAGCAATTGTCCGAATCGGTTACCCGACCGATTCCCGGTTCGCGCAAGATCCATGTGCCCGGCTCACGCAGCGACCTGCAGGTGCCCATGCGCGAGATCGTGCTGACCCGCACGCCAACCCTGTTTGGTGGGGAAGAGAACGCGCCGGTCACCGTGTACGACACCTCCGGCCCGTATACCGATCCGAATGCGCGCATCGACCTCTCCTGCGGCCTGCCGCCGTTGCGGGCCGGCTGGGTGGCCGAGCGGGGCGACACCGAACTGCTGCACGGCCTGAGCTCCAGCTTCGGGCGGGCGCGCGAAACCGACGCGCGCCTGGACGCGGTGCGTTTTCCGTCGCGGCTGCAGCCGCGCCGTGCGGTGGCCGGCGCCAACGTCACCCAGATGCACTACGCACGGCGCGGCATCATCACCCCGGAAATGGAATTCGTGGCCATCCGCGAGAACCAGCGCATCGAGGCCATCCGCGACGCCGCGCTGCTCAGGCAGCATCCCGGGGAGTCCTTCGGCGCGTCCATCCCAACGCGCATCACGCCTGAATTCGTGCGCGAGGAGATCGCCCGCGGCCGCGCGGTACTGCCCAACAACATCAACCACCCGGAAAGCGAGCCGATGATCATCGGCCGCAACTTCCTGACCAAGATCAACGCCAACATCGGCAACAGCGCGGTGTCGTCGGGCATTGCCGAGGAAGTGGAAAAACTGGTGTGGGCGATCCGCTGGGGCGGCGACACGGTAATGGACCTTTCCACCGGCAAGCACATCCACGAAACCCGCGAGTGGATCCTGCGCAACTCGCCGGTGGCGATCGGCACCGTGCCGATCTACCAGGCGCTGGAGAAGGTGGATGGCCGCGCCGAGGAACTCACCTGGGAGATCTTCCGCGACACCCTGATCGAACAGGCCGAGCAGGGCGTGGACTACTTCACCATCCACGCCGGCGTGCTGCTGCGCTACGTGCCGCTGACCGCCAGGCGCGTGACCGGCATCGTCTCGCGCGGTGGCAGCATCCTGGCCAAGTGGTGCCTGGCCCACCACAAGGAGAACTTCCTCTACACGCACTTCGAGGACATCTGCGAGATCATGAAGGCCTACGACGTGACCTTCTCGCTCGGCGACGGCCTGCGCCCCGGCTGCATCGCCGATGCCAACGATGCCGCGCAGTTCGGTGAACTGGAAACCCTCGGCGAGTTGACCAAAATCGCCTGGAAGCACGACGTGCAGACCATGATCGAAGGCCCCGGCCACGTACCGATGCAGCTGATCAAGGAGAACATGGACAAGCAGCTGCGCGAATGCGGCGAGGCGCCGTTCTACACGCTGGGGCCGCTCACCACCGACATCGCGCCGGGCTACGACCACATCACCAGCGCGATCGGTGCGGCCATGATCGGCTGGTACGGCACCGCGATGCTCTGCTATGTCACGCCGAAGGAACACCTGGGCCTGCCCAACCGCCAGGACGTGCGCGACGGCATCATGGCCTACCGCATCGCCGCGCATGCCTCGGACCTGGCCAAGGGCCATCCCGGCGCGCAGGTGCGCGACAACGCACTGAGCAAGGCGCGCTTCGAGTTCCGCTGGGAAGACCAGTTCCACCTCGGGCTGGATCCGGAGAAGGCCAAGGAATTCCACGATGAAACCCTGCCCAAGGACGCGCACAAGCTGGCCCACTTCTGTTCGATGTGCGGCCCGCACTTCTGCTCGATGAAGATCACCCAGGACGTGCGCGACTACGCGGCCGAACACGGTCTGTCCGAGCAGGACGCGATCGAGGAGGGCATGGCCGACAAGTCGGCGCAGTTCCGCGACCTCGGCGCGCAGGTCTACCGGCAGGAATGAGGGCGGCGCCGGGGCGGCGGGCCGTCGCCCCCGGCGTGCTCATGCGGCAAGGGCGGCCGGCGCGCTAAGCTCGGCGGCGAACGGGGCAGGGAAGGGATCAGGCATGGCAATCGCACGTACCACCAAGTGGCTGGCCATCGCACGGCGGCATCCGTCGGCGTGGTTGCTGGCCGTGCAGTTGCTGGGCGTGCTGCTGTACCCGGCGATGGACGAGGCCGGGGCCAGCCGCGCGGTGTTCGGTGCGTTCGGCATTGCCGTGCTCGGCCTGGCCCTGTGGGTGGTGCGGCGCAGCCCGTTGGGCATGTGGGTGGCGCTGCTGCTGGCCATCCCGGCGGTGGTGTTCTCCATCGCCGGGGCACTGCTCGACCGGCCCGGGCTCACTACTACCGCCCAGTTGCTGGAATGCCTGCTGTATTTCTACACCGCCGGCAGCCTGACGGCCTACATGCTCCAGGACCACAAGGTCACCCGCGACGAGCTGTTCGCGGCCGGGGCAACGTTCACCCTGTTGGCCTGGGCATTCGCGTTTGCTTTCTCGGTCTGCCAGCAGTGGTACCCGGGCAGTTTCCTGGCGACCAGCGAGAGCGAATTGCGCACCTGGATGGAGCTTCTTTATCTCAGCTTCAGCTTGCTGTCCGGGGTGGGGTTGAGCGATGTGGTGCCGGTGCATCCGCAGGCCCGCGCACTGGTCATGCTGGAGCAGTTTGCAGGCGTGATGTACGTGGCTTTGGTGGTCTCGCGACTGGTCGGACTGACTATCCTCAAGCGTGGACAAAGCTGAATCGCAGATAAAAAATTCGCGCCCGAAGGCGCGAATGTTGACGCGATTTATGTGAATTCGTCGGCGAGAGAGAGCCTGATGTTGGCCGCACGCACAGGCGCGGTTAACCGGCATAGGCTAGTATTCGCGCGCTTCAGTTGTTTTACGGTTTGCGCTGATGGCATGTGCGGAATCTGGCGGTTCGTTCGATCGGTGTCGGTTGTGATGAATGCTGCGTTCCTGTTGTTCTGCAGTCCTTCGTACCACTGGAATGATCAGCAACATTAGTGAGCCTCCTTCGGCCGATGTCGTGCGTATCGGCAGCTGCACCGTCACGTTGTCCTCGCGCGAGGTCACGGTGCCCGGTGCGCGTCGCGTGCGCCGGCTCACCCCGAAGGCGCTGGGTGTACTGAAAGCGTTGCTGCGTTCCCCCGGTGCAGTGGTCACCCGCGACGAACTGTTCGCCGAGGTGTGGCCCGACACGCTGCCCACCAACGATGTGCTCACCCAGGCGGTCACCCAGCTGCGCAAGGCGTTTGCCAGCGACGACGGCGACGGCACCGGATACATCGAAACCATCGCCAAGACCGGTTACCGCCTGCTGGTGCCGGTACGCATGCTGGCCGACGAATCGGTTGTGCCGGCCCCCGCCGAACCGGACGTGGCGCCCGCCGCCAACGCAGTAACCCCTGTGCCAGCGCCCACCGCAACGGGTGCGGCACCGGCGTCGGTGCGCAGCCGCTGGCGGCGCCACCGTCGCTACGTGCTGCTGGCCATTGGGCTGGCCATGCTGGTGGCGTTGCTGGTGATGGCCGCATTGCTGCTGCAGCGCCCGTCGGCGGAGCCCGGGTCCAGCGGCGTGCTGGAGGATGGCAGCCGGGTGATCGGCAGCCCGCAGCGGCCGTACCGGCTGATCACCGCCACGGCCGGGTTCGAGACCTATCCCACGCTGTCACCGGACGGCTCGCAGGTTGCCTACGAGGCCGACAGCAGCGCCCGCAACGGCAGCACGGTGAAGGTGCAGACCTCCGGCAACGCGCCGGCGCGGCTGCTCGCCGAAACCCCGGACGGCTACTCCGACCGCTTCCCCAGCTGGTCGCCCAACGGGCGCGACATCGCGTTTGCGCGATTCGGGCCGGGCGCCAGCTGCGAGGTGCTGATCGCCAGTGCCACCGGCGGCGCAGTGCGCCATGTCACCCGCTGTGACGGCACCGAACTGCTCAGCTTCGACTGGACCCCGGACGGGCGCGGCCTGGTATTCGGCTCCCTGGCCGGCGCGCATGCCTACCGGGGTATCCGCGTCCTGGACATCGCCAGTGGCCGCTGGACCCCGTTGGCCTACCAGGTGGCCGAAGACAGCTTCGATTACGCGCCGCGCTACTCGCCCGATGGGCGCTGGATCGTGTTCGTGCGCAACCCGCAGATCGGTGATCTGTGGCGTCTGCCGGCCAGCGGCGGGGTGCCCGAACAGCTCACCGCCGATTCGGCCGAGATCCGTGGCTGGGCCTGGCGCAGTGACAGCCGCCACATCGTGTTCGGCCGCCGCGTGGACAGCGAATCGCGTCTGTATGAGCTGGATACCCAGAACCGCACCCTGCGCGATGTCGGCATCGACGATGCGCAGTCACCGGCGGTGTCGCGCCACAACGAGATGCTGGCCTTCGTGCACCGCAAGGCGCAGTTCGGGCTGTTCCGGGTACCGCTCAAGGATGGCCAGCCGGGTCAGCCGCAACGCCTGTTCCCCTCCAACGGACGCGATGGCCAGCCGATGCTGGCGCCTGACGGCCGGCAACTGGTGTTCACCTCCGACCGGTCCGGCAACTACGGCTTGTGGTGGGCCGACCTCACCCGTCCCGACTCGCTGCGCCCGGTGGAAGGGCTGCGGCCGGAAACGCGGCAGGCGGCCGACTGGTCGCCGGACAGCACCCACCTGCTGGTGTCCGGGCGCGATGCGCAAGCCAACCCGGTGATCTATGAAGTGTCACCGCGCGATGAGCAGGTGGTGGCGCTGCCGGTGCCGGTCGCCCAGCCGTTGCAGGCGCTGTATGGCGGCGACAGTGACCACGTGCTGATCGTGGACCGTGACGCGCGCGAGCGGCTGCGGTTGTCGCTGTTCGATCGTCGGCAGTCGCCGTGGCGGCTGCTGGCCAGTATCGACGGGGTGTCGCAGGCCCGCTTCGACCGCAGTGCGCAGCGCGTGTTGTTCACCCGCTTGTCGGCAGGCGGGCTATGGTCGGTGGATGCCCAGCTCAGCACCGGCAGCATCCAGCAGGTCAGCGAAGACCGGCCGTCGCGCTGGCGCTACCGGACCTGGACGGTGGCACGCGATGGCAGTGTGGACTATCTGTCCAACGGCGCCAGTTGCGCCACGCTGTTTTCGCGCATCAACGCCGGCGCCACCCGCACCGAACACTGCCTGGACGCGGATCGGCTCAGTGCCGGCAACGGCTTCAGTGCGCAACCCGATGGCAGCGCCCTGTATGTGGCGCTGGCGGTGGCCGACGGTGCCGACATCGGCGTGATGCCGCTGCCCGAGGCGCCGGTGGCGGTGTTCTCGGCGGTCTCCAACGCCCTGTTTTTGAAGGGAAAATAGCCTTCGTACTTCCTTCGTATCGGCCTCGTGTCGAATTCGGATGAATCTCGTAGGACTTTCCTGACCCGGGTCGCCTGATTTGGCAAAACGTTTGCCCCGCAACGGCAAACACGGTGTGCAGTCATGCGTCAGCTTTCCTTGGCCGATCGCGGCCAATCGCTTTCCCTGGACAAAATCGTCGACGACGGTCCGCTGCCCACCTGCCTGGGCGTGGCCCGGCTCGGCAGCCTGCAGACTGCCGGCGCCACCTTCACCGTGTGGATGCAGCTGCGTGGCAGTGCGTGGGTGGAATCCAAGGAAGGCCGCTTCCGCCTGCGCCAGCGCGAGTGGATCGCCTTCGAGAAGGAATCCAAGCCGATGATCCAGGCCGGCCGCGATGGCCTGTGTATTGGCCTGAGCCTCACCCCGGATGCACTGCGCGCCCTGGGCGAGCTGGAAGACTGCAGCCTGTATGCCGGCCGCGGCAGCATGAGCCGCGCCGAAGTCCGCGTGGCCTTGCGCCTGTGGCGCGATGCACTGGCCAGTGGCCAGCCGGCGCAGGCATTGCGCCCGGTGCTGCTGCACCTGGCGTCGCTGCAGCGCGTGCTGGCCACCGGCGTGCAGCGCTGCCCGGGCCGTTCGCGCGTGCGCAAGCGCCAGGTGTTCGGTCGCATGCAGCGTGCGCGCCTGTACCTGGAAGGCAACAGCCACCGCGTAGTGCGCATCGGCGAACTGGCCGAGCTGACCAACTTCTCCAGCTGGTACTTGTCCAAGACCTTCCAGAGCCTGTATGAAGAAAGCCCGCAGTCGCTGTCGGCACGTCTGCGGCTGGAGCGCGCGGCTGACCTGCTGCGTGATACCGACATGATGATCGGCGAAGTAGCCGCTGCGAGTGGATTTGACAACTGCTGCAGCTTTGCAAGGGCATTTCGGGCACGTTACGGGCAGTCTGCGTCAGGCTTTCGCGAGGCCGGCGGAATGCTCCCGCCAAAGTCGGCAAAGCCATCGGTTGCTTCCCGCAAATAATTAACCGCAACGCAATCGTAACTTTCCGAGGCGGTTTAACACGCTACTAACGTACCTCGGAGAGATAAATGAATTTTCGTACTCCTGCAGTGCGGCTGGGCCTTCTGCCCGCCGGCATTGCGCTCGCGCTGTCGCCGACCTTTGCCTCGGCGCAGGAAGCTGCAGCCGGCACCACTGACCTCGATCGCATCTCGGTCACCGGCTCGCGCATCCGCGGCGCCAACATGGAGACCCAGCAGCCGATCCTGACGATGACGCGTGAGTCCCTGGAAAAGCAGGGCTTCTCGAACGTCGCTGACGTGCTGAACAACCTCACCTCGGCCGGCTCCCCGGCCATCTCGCGTTCGGATTCGCTGTCCTCGGGCGAGAACGTGGGCGGTTACTACGTCGACATCCGCAACCTGGGCGCCCAGCGCACCCTGGTGCTGATGAACGGCAAGCGCCTGGGCGCCACCACGGCCGGTTACCAGGATCTGAGCCAGATCCCGATGGCTGCCGTGGAGCGTATTGAAATCCTGAAGGACGGCGCGTCCTCCATCTACGGTTCGGACGCCATTGCCGGCGTGGTCAACGTGATCACCCGCAAGAACTTCGACGGTGGTGAAGCCAGCGTCCGTGTTGGCCAGTACGGCAACGGCGACGGCGACGAGCAGCAGTACTCGATGCTGCTGGGCGCGTCCAGCGAGCGCGGCAGCCTGACCCTGGCGGCCGAATACTCCAAGCAGGATCCGGTGTGGGCCAAGGACCGCTGGTACAGCCGTGATGGCGGCCGTGGTCCGAATTCGGTTGCTGCCGATGGCAGTCCGATCAGCCAGAACGGCAGCTGGTGCAACCCGCTGCAGGTCGACTGCAGCGACTCCAAGACCGCCGTCTGGAAGACCCTGAACAAGGGTGGCAACCCGAACAACCCGAACGACTACCACGTCCTGACGGCTGACGAGTACGCCAACTCCAACGAGCAGATGAGCCTGCTGACCGGTGTGGAGCGCAAGTCGCTGTACATCAACGGCACCTACGACTTCACCGACCGCATCAGCCTGAACACCGATGTGCTCTACAACGAGCGCAACACGTTCCAGCAGATCGCCGGCTACCCGTACCAGTCGACCGCCTTCGGCACCCCGCTGTCGGCTGACAGCGTGTTCAACCCGACCAGCGTCAACGGCGTGGGCGGCCAGGACGTCGACTTCCGTCGTCGCCTGTGGGAAGTGCCGCGTACCACCGACAGCCAGCTGAAGACCCTGCGCTTCGCGCCGACCGTCAGCGGCTACTTCGAAGTGGCCGACAAGACCTTCGACTGGGACGTGGGCGCACTGTGGAACCGCAATGAGTCGATCAAGACCCAGCGCGGTGACATGAGCCTGATCGGTTCGGAGCAGGCCCTGGGCGCGTCGTTCATCAACGCTGCCGGTGTGGCACAGTGCGGCACCGCCGCCAACCCGATCGCACTGGGTGACTGCCGTCCGTGGAACCCGCTGCTGCCGTACGGCGTTGCAGGCCAGGGTTCGCTGGCTGACCCGGATCTGCAGGACTTCCTGTTCCCGACCTACACCACCCGTGGCGTCACCAAGACCACCAGCTTCACCGCCAACCTGGCCGGTTCCATCGTGACCCTGCCGGCCGGCGACCTCGGCTTTGCCGTGGGCGTGGAGCACCGCAAGGAAGAAGGCAGCTACGTGCCGGACGCCTTCGCACAGTCGGGCAAGTCCACCGGTCTGGGCCAGAAGCCGACCCAGGGTGAGTACGATCTGAACGAGGTCTACCTCGAACTGAACGTGCCGATCCTGGCCGACATGGCGTTCGCCAAGGAACTGACCCTGAATGTTGCCAGCCGTTATTCGGACTACAGCAACTTCGGTGGCACCACCAACAGCAAGTTCGGCCTGACCTGGCGTCCGATGGACGAGCTGCTGGTCCGCGGCACCTACGCCGAGGGCTTCCGCGCTCCGACCATCGCCGATCTGTACGGTGGCCTGAGCTCGAGCTTCGAGCGTTACACCGATCCGTGCGCCGTGGGCGTGTCGGGCAGCGTGGCTGGCAACGCCTCCTGCCTTGCCGGTGGTGCACCGGCCGACTACGTGCAGCTGGGCCAGGGCAATGTCCCGTGCTCGACCACGCCGTGCCAGTCGGGTGACCAGTTCGTCTCCGGTGCCAACCCGAATCTGTCGCCGGAAACCTCCAAGAGCAAGACCGTCGGTCTGGTCTGGAGCCCGCGTTGGGTGCAGGGTCTGGACATCTCGCTGGATTGGTACCGCTACGAGATCAGCGACATGATCATCGAAGACAGCGTCGACCGTATCCTGCGTGACTGCTACGTGCTGGGCAATGCTGGCCGTTGCGGCAGCGTGACCCGTGCGGCTGATGGCCACATCAGCGCCATCACCTACGGCACCGCCAACCTCGGCAAGATGGAAACCGAAGGTTACGACCTGGGCATCAAGTACCGTCTGCCGGAGCTGGCCATCGGTCAGTTCAGCATCGACTGGCAGACCAGCTACCTGTCCAAGTACGACGAAGCCGCGCAGAACTCCGCTGGCCAGGACATCATGATCGGCAAGGTCGGTCAGGATGCGCTGTTCCGCGTGCGTTCCAACCTGGGCGTCAACTGGGCGATGGGCGACTTCGGTGTCAACTACACCGCGCGCTACTACTCGGGCCTGAACGAGCCGTGCATCGCGATCGGCTGCACCGATCCGGACCGTATCGCCTACGGCGAAACCGCTCCGCTGCGCAAGACCGGCGCCAACACCTTCCACGACCTGCAGGTCAGCTGGAAGGCACCGTGGGATGCCACCATTGCTGTCGGCGCGAACAACGTGTTCGATCACAAGGGTCCGCTGATGTACTCGCAGCAGAACTCGAGCTTCGCCTACTACGGCGGCTTCGATATCGGTCGCTTCCTGTACATGAAGTACACCCAGCGCTTCTGATCCATCGAAGCTCTGTTGCAGTAAAAAAGGAGGGCGGACCGCAAGGTCCGCCCTCTTTCTTTGTGCCGGGGCCTGAGCGTTCCACCCTCACCGGTTTCGATGCTGCGGCCACAAAAAGGTTCTTCTTCCCTCTGAGGGAAGCGTCTTGTTGCGAAGGCCGTCGCAGCGTGAGCACGACGGTGCGCGGGTGGCCGGGCGCGCAGGCGCCGTTCGGATCGGCTGGTGTCTCCGATCAGGCTGGTCGCGAACGTGAGGGCCCCGCAGCAGCCGGTAGGCCCCTGGCGCAAATGTCCCCCGGCCGCGGGGCGGCCTCCTCCTTTATTTTGCCCAGGGGCCTACCGGCTGCTACGGAGCTCGGCTTGCGGTGCGCAGTGGACGCCACGCTTTTTTTACGCTGGGCGGTGGGTCGGGCGCTGGGCCCCCATGCCCTTGGAGGCGAAATAAAGGGGGAGGGGGCGGCCGCAGGCCGACGCCGGAGGACATTCGCCGGAAAGGGCA
>LNAP01004247.1_pt1 | contig 13353 bp, 15 predicted proteins | sample 602601 | NCBI WGS metagenome assembly LNAP01 (sample SAMN02440304, study PRJNA202911) | soil metagenome | biome: Subtropical and temperate rainforests or woodlands; isolation source: soil samples (1 kg each in a 20% v/v slurry with milli Q water) were... ...
GGTGCAACCTTTGCGCGACAGGCTAAAGCACAGTGGTGTCAGCGACTGGCGTGTCGCCCACGCCAAAGGCGCCATTACCGATGCGCAGGCGCAGGCGCTGCAGGCCGCTGAAGCGGCAGAGGAGGCCGTTATCAAGGTCGACGATTTCGCTCCTGGCGCATTTGTCCGCTCGAGCGCAACTTAGTGTCCTGTCTGGTTAATTGGTCCACTTGATTTCGGCGCCTGGGCCTTTGATACAAGGCGCATACAGCCGAACGTGGGAAGGCCAATGACCAGGCAGGACACTGGCGGCACTTGTTTTTAATCGACTCGAGCCTTGCTCTGGATCAGTTCAATCTTGTAGCCGTCCGGATCTTCGACGAAAGCAATTACGGTTTGGCCATGCATCATGGGGCCGGCTTCGCGCGTGACGTTGCCGCCTTTTTGTTTGATCTTGGCACAGGCGTCATAAGCGTCTTCGACTTCGATCGCAATATGGCCGTAGCCGTTGCCCAGATCATAGCCGGGCGTCTCCCAGTTATGAGTCAATTCAAGGACGGCACCTTCGCTCTCGTCCTGGTAGCCCACAAAGGCCAGGGTAAACTTGCCATCGGGATAGTCCTTGCGGCGAAGCAGTTTCATGCCCAGTACATCGACGTAAAAAAGTAGCGAACGATCTAGATCGCCAACTCGCAGCATGGTATGTAATAGTCGCATCAAAATCTCCTTGATGAATTGATTGCAGAAATGCCCGGCTGATGGCGCGGGCCAGGGAAAGCGTTATTCCATTTCTAAATTAACCGTGAACCGTGTTGGTTTCGTTTGCCGTACAAATGTACTGCATGCGCTTCGCCTTCGCGCTGCCAATTGATTTAGAAATGGAATTAAATAAGCGGCAGCGAAGCAGGGTCGTGCTGGCGCAGTGCGTTGCGTGCCTGTTCGAAATTGGGGAGTATGCGGCCAACTTCGCGCCAGAAATTTTTGCTGTGATTCATTTCGCGCAAATGGGCGATTTCATGCGCTATGACATAGTCGATAATGTCGTGTTCGAAATGAATTAAACGCCAGTTAAGCATAATGCTTCCGTCGCTGCTGCACGAGCCCCATCGGGTGGCAGCCGACGAGAGCCGCCAGCGTTTGATTTTTAATTCGCTTCTGTGCAGGAAATGGTTCAGGCGCTGATCAAACCAATCGGTTGCGCGTAATTGCAACCAGGCATGGACGCTATCGCGTACTCGATGACGTTCAGCGTTGCCGGGCAGGGCCAAATACAAGCTGTCGCCGTGATCGGGTGCAAACGGCGATCCCTCGAAGCGGTGGCCGCGCGGCGCTTCGCCCAATTTCAAAATAATGCGTTTGCCCAGATAGGGAATGGTGCCGCCATCTTGCCAGTGCGTGTCAGCCGTTGCCAGGTGTTCCTGGCGAGCCTGCCGGGCGCCGAGCTTGTTCAGGATCCAACGGGATTTTTCAATGACCACTGCGTCGATCTGGCCCAGCGTGACCCAACCCGGCGCAGTCACTTGCAGGCCGTCATCGTTAATGACCAGGCCTATGCTTTTACGCCTTGATCGCCGTAATACAAAGCCGATAGGCTGGGTATCTGTCAGCACCTCACGCCAGCGGGCGCCCACCGGCAAAGAGGGGGGGCAAACCGTGGGAATGGCCGTTGTTTTTTGATGTTTTTCGGAAGGCGCCAGAGGCTGGCTTGCTGCGCTGGCAGGCAGGGAATCGGCGGCAAACAGATCTAGCTGCTCAGTTAGAACCATATCGCTCGGGGTTAAGTTGGCGCATTTCATTTTCGATCCAGTCCTGGACTTTTCGGTTTAACGCATCGGCGTCCAGCCCACGGCTGTCGATCATGGGCCCCACAGACAGGGTAACCAATCCTGGCTTTTTAACAAAGGCATTGCGGGGCCAGCATTCGCCCGCGTTATGGGCTATAGGAATAACGCCTGTGCCGGTACGCGTGGCCAGAAGGGCGCCGCCCAGCTTGTAACGGCCCGTTTTGCCTGGTGCAATGCGCGTACCTTCAGGAAATAAAAGAGGCCAGCGGCCTTCATCGATACGTTGTTGTCCGATTTTAACGACCTGTTCAAAGGCATCCCGTCCTTTGGATCGATCTATAGGGATCATGCGCAGCAAGGCCAGTCCCCATCCGAAAAAGGGTACTTTATGCAGTTCTTTTTTATAAACAAAACAGACTTGGCGCGGCATGTAGGCGGGGAAAAACAGTGTTTCCCAGGCTGATTGATGCTTGGACAGCAAGATGGCCGGACCGTCCGGGAAGTTTTCAGCGCCTTTGATCTGCCAGCGTATGCCGAGTATGACTTTGGCGCCCCAGATCGCCAGCCGGGGCCAGCCGGCTGTTAGCCTGTAGCGCCAGTGCAGGGGCAGCGGAGACCATAAAATGCAGGCAAATGCGTAAGGAATAACCGTGATGGTTAAAAATAAAAAATACAGGACCGAGCGTAATACCGCCATACTTATGCCTCTAGCCAAGAGTCGACGACGGCTGCCAGATTTTCTTTTATTTGAGTGCCTGCCGGAAGATTTCCATTAGCCAGTGTTTTCTGGCCGTTACCGGTCATAACCAGCCATGGAGCGCAGCCGGCCGCGCTGGCCGCCTGCAAATCGCGTAATGAATCGCCGACCGCCGGAACATCCCGTAAGTCAATGTCGTAGCGCTGTGCAATGTCCAGGAACATTCCCGGTTTGGGCTTGCGGCACTCACAGCCATCGTCGGGGCCGTGCGCACAAATGAAAACGGCATCGATATGGCCGCCAGCCTGCATAAGCTCTTGCCGCATTTTTGAGTGGATGGCGTTTAACGTGTCCATGCTGAACAGGCCGCGCGCCAGGCCCGACTGGTTGCTGGCCACCACAATGCGCCAGCCTGCTTGAGACAGACGGGCAATTGCCTCGAGGCTTCCCGGTATCGGTATCCATTCGTCGGGGTTCTTGATGAACTCGCTGCTGTCTTGATTAATTACCCCATCGCGATCGAGTATGACAAATTTCACTGCGCTAACCTTGAAATGTCGGCTACCTGGTTCATGACGCCATGCAAGCTGGCCAATAAAGCCAGGCGGTTTGCGCGTACGGCCGGGTCGTCAGCCATGACCATGATGTCGGTAAAGAACGCATCGACGGCGTCTTTGGCTTGAGCCATGGTGGCGAGGCTGCCGGTGAAATCACCTTGTGCGAACAATGCTTCGGCCTGCGGCTTGAGTTTAACAATCACTTGAGCCAGCGCTTGTTCAGCCGGTTCGGCTAGTCTGGCCGTGTCAATCTGTTCGATGGCGCCATCGGCTTTCTTGAGCAGATTTGTGATGCGCTTGTTGGCCGCCGCCAGGCTTTCAGCCTCGGGGCGCCGGGCGAAGTTGGCGCAGGCCTGTACACGCGCCTGTGCTTGATGCAGCGGTGGTTCGAGAGCCAGTACGGCATCGACTACATTGCGATCAAAATCGTTAATAAGCTGATGACGGTAGCGCTCGTAAATAAAGCCGAGGACTTCGTCAATGGTTGATTTGGCAAGCTCATGTGTGCCAAAGGTACCGGCCGCAACCGTAAGCAGCGGTTTAATGGCCAGACCCGATGCATCGTGTGCGGCAAGATACCCGCCAGCGCCCAGTTGTTCGAACGCACTGATAAGCCCCAGGGCCGCGCGGCGCAGGCCATAGGGATCGCGCTCGCCGGTGGGTACCAGGCCAATACCCCAGATGCCCATCAGCGTTTCTACGCGTTCAGCAATAAATAAAATGGCAGACGTCAGGTTTGCGGCATCGATTGCTGTATCGAGGCGAATTCGATATTGCTGGCGCAGGGCAAGAACAACGTCGGCGGGCTCGTTATCGGCTTGCGCATAGTAAGCGCCCATAATCCCTTGTAATTCGGGAAATTCGGCAACCATGTTTGAGCTCAGGTCGGCTTTAGCCAGCAATGCCGCACGATCGGCATGCTGTTCGTTGGCCCCTAGTTGCGCAGCAAGATAGCGTGCAATTTGACGTACTCGTTCAACGCGCTCGAGCTGTGAGCCCAGCTTGTTGTGATAGACGCTATCGGCCAGCCCTTCGACACGAGCAGACAGCGGCAGTTTACGGTCCATCTCAAAAAAGAACTGTGCATCGGCAAGACGCGGGCGGACCACGCGCTGATTGCCTTGAACAATATTGATCGGGTCGTCGACTTGCATATTGCTTACAATCAAGAAGCGATGTGTGAGCTTGCCGGTAGCGGGATCAAACAGCGGAAAATATTTTTGATTCAGACGCATGGTCAAAATCAGGCACTCGGGTGGAACGCTCAGGAACTGCTGCTCGAACTCGCCGACATATACAGTGGGATGCTCGACCAGTGCCGTTACTTCGTCGAGCAGGGCGGCGACCTCGGGATCATTGCCCAGCGTGGCGCCAAGCTTGCCGGCGTGCGCCTGCAATTGCTCGTTAATGGCGTCGCGGCGAGCAATAAACGGAGCAACTACTTTTCCCTGGGTCAGCAATTGGTCTTCATAGCTGGTTGCGCCAGCGATCGAAATGCGTTCGTTGGCCATGAATCGATGGCCCAGGGTAACCTGGCCGGCATCCAGCCCCAAGGCACGTACCGGAACGACTTCTGTTCCCCATAGTGCAATTAACTGGTGCGCCGGGCGCACGAATTTGACGCTGCTTACTCCGTCGGCCAATTGGTAGCGCATGACTTTGGGTATAGGCAGATTGGCAATGGCATAGTCCAGTGCTTCTTGCAGACCTTCTTTAAGCAGTGCGCCGGTTGCCATCCCGGTTGCAAATAGATAGTCTTGCTTGCCATCGGACTCACGGGTCAGATCCGCGGGTGTCAGGTGGGCTAGCCCCTTGCTTGCCAGCTTTTTTGCCAGGGCAGGGGTGGCCTTGCCGTCCTCTGTCAAGCCCACCTTGGCGGGCATGAGCTTTTCGGTGTAAGACTGTTCGGGCGCCTGGGCCAGGGCTTCACTGAATAAGTGATAGTAGGCCGGGCCACTTCCGGATATTGCAGTGACTGCATCGAGTAGGCTTTCCTGCTCAAGCCAGTAGCTCCGGCCCACGCTGTCGAACAATTGGCTGACTTGTGCGCGACGTGCGTCATCCAGTCTCGCGTCAGCGTAGAGCCCTGTGCATCCGGCGTTGACCAGGACCGGGGTATTGGGCATGGCACGAATCACCGGACAGCGCCGGGCAAGGGCATGGTCCAAAGCCTCGGTGGTGATACCGGCTGCGACCGAGATGACCACCGCACCCTTGCAGATTGCGTCGGGCAGAGAGGCTGCGACGCTACACACCTTGTCAGGTTTGACCGCAATGACAATTAGGTCGAAGGGCTGTTGTGCAACCGCTTGCAGATCTGCATACCGGGTTGCCCGAAGACCGGGAAGCTGAAACGGGTCGATGGCGCTGATGGTGTCGACCAGGCCTGTTGCCAGCCAGGCTTCTCCGATGGCGCTACCCATGCGCCCGTAGCCAATGAAAAGAACGTTCATGGTTGATCTCCCGTTAAGTCACACGACGTGTTTCAAGAAAGATGCATCGTGATGAGCGTGCTTGCGACACTCAGCGCCCTGCAATTGCTCACCGAGTGAGTGCTAACCACTGGAAAGAGCACGATCCAAAGCATTTGCGGAAATCCCGCGGCTCTAGAGCGCTGTCCATACATTCGTAGCCGAGAAAAAATAATATTAATACTTTGAGCTCGCGCTCACCACGATGCATCTCGTATCAACGATTAATATTTATGTGGTTTTTAGTCGGTTAGTAATCTCATTTGCTGCTGACACTATCAATTGCTTGCATTCTAATATGGCGGCTTCGGCATTAATGTATTCACTGGAGTAGGAGGCACCTATGGCACCAACCTCATTCGTCATAGCATCAAATATAGGGCATGCAATAGTAATATCGCTAGCGAAATCCTCTTCGATGCCTACTACAAATCCAGACACTCTACTCTCGTTGACCCTCTTGATAATATCATCAATATCCCAAACAGTATTTGGCATAACCGGCTTAAGCTCAGTAGTCTTTAAGGTATTCAACACCTCATCCTCAGGCAATGCAGAGTACATTGCAATACCTGTGGCGCTACAATATGCTGGTACTTTTAATCCGCCAAACAATTCGTTGGATAACATTTCCGGATGAGTGTATCTCACGGCAAAAAACGTGTCAGCTCCATCCAGAAGTGTCAAATTAATAGAGGCGTTTGTCTTTTTTCTTAAGAATTTTAGGTAGGGCTTGGCAGCGGCGACAATTCGGTGCGACTCTAAAAATGATTGACTCAGAAGCAAACACTTTTTCGAAAGACGATACTCTCCGTCGCGCCCAACTTTTTCAAGATAGCCGAGCTTGTAGAGCGTATGTGCGGAGCGTTGCGCAGCGCTCTTCTCCAAGCCTGTTTCCCTTGCGATTTGCGAGAACCCCATCATAGGTTTCGCCCGGCTGAATGCCTCTAACACACGAAACGCTTTAGCAACGCTTCCAACAAACAGATTGTCGGTTTTTGGGTCACCAAGCGCTTCATCAGTATAATTATTTAAATTGGATGGCATGATAATATTTCATTCAAATAGTGCGCCTTAAATTCGCTCTAAACATGACTATTTAAAGCATTCACGCCCAAGGTGATCGGATATCCGAAAGAAACCGCTGCGCCCTTGGGTGTTGAGGCGCGTTGAAAAAGTCTTCGGGTTTCGCTCTTTCAAGGACAGAACCATTATCCATGAAAATGACACGATCAGCTACCTCTCGTGCAAAACCCATCTCGTGTGTAACACACACCATTGTCATGCCGTCCGAAGCCAAGCTCTTCATAACCATAAGAACTTCATTGACCATTTCAGGATCAAGCGCTGAAGTTGGCTCATCAAATAATATGACCGGAGGCTTTACTGCCAATGCACGAGCAATAGCTACCCGTTGCTGCTGTCCACCAGAGAGCGAAGATGGGTACATATTTGCTTTATTTGGCAAGCCGACCCGCTCCAAAAGCGCCATTGCGAATTCATTAGCTTCCTTCACCGGAATCTTTTGTAGATTTATTGGCGCTAGCGTGCAGTTTTCCAGAATGGTTAAATGTGGAAACAAGTTAAACTGTTGAAAAACGAAACCGATGTTCCCTCTTGTTTTATTGACATCGGTTTTTGCTGAATGTATGTCTTGTCCATTTATTAAAATCTTACCGGATTGAATAGGCTCCAGTCTATTCAATGTTCTGATTAACGTTGACTTGCCCGAACCTGAGGGGCCGCAAATGACGACCACTTCGCCTTTAGGGATAAATTCACTTACATCAACCAGGGCGTGGTAATTGCCATACCACTTTTGAACATTTTCGAGAGTGATCATGTGCGATACCTATTGGATTTTATTTTTAGCGAGGCGACGCTCGAGATAAAAAGCGAATCGAGACAAACCGAAGCACATTACGAAGTAACTCAAGGCGAGCAGCGAATATACCTCCAGGGACTTTGTAAGCACTTGAGTGCTAATTCTGTTAGCTATGAATGAAACTTCTGGCAGACTAACTATGAAGCCAAGAGATGTCTCCTTGATAGTTGAAACCAGTTGGTTGACCAAGGAGGGCAGCATGTTCGTCAAAGATTGCGGAAGAATAACAAGGCGCATGCTCTGCATGTACCCGAACCCTAACGATCTCGCACATTCCATCTGTCCTTTAGGCAAGGATTGAATACCTGCTCTGACAATTTCAGCAATGTATGCGGCATCAAAAATAATTAGTGCCGTCAGCATCGTAGAAAACTGGCCTGTTCTTTGGCCTGTTAATGCAGGCAAAAGGAAATAGGCCCAAAAGATAATTAGCAGCAGAGGCACCCCACGAATAATGCCTAATAGAATGCTTGAAGTTTTTCTTAATGAGTCTACAGGGCTAACTCTGCATAATCCAAAAATGATTCCAAGTGGCAAGGCGAGCAGCAATGCTAATGTAGCGAGCACCAGCGTTAACGCTAACCCTCCCAGAGGACCTTCTGGGTATTGTCCCACCAGGAAATAAATTCCGTAATTTTGAATTAAGTCATTCATATTATCCTCTCCGCACTAAAGAGTTATGTTGATACCAGTGGGAAAGTAACGAAATGGCAGCAGAAACAGTCAAATAGGCAACCGTCGCAAATGCAAACGATTCGAACGTCTGGAAGGTAGCGCTTTCGACCTGACCGGCTTGGTACATTAATTCAGCCACGCCAATTACCATTGCAATACTGGAGTTTTGCCATAGGTTTAATGTCTGATTGATGAGTGGGGGAATAGTTATACGAAGGGATTGAGGCAAAATCACAAGTTTCATTATTGAGAAGAAGCCGAATCCAAGTGATCGTCCTGCTTCATGCTGCTCTTTTGGGATAGAGCGCATGCCGCTGCGAATATCCTCTGACATGTAGGAGGCGGTATATAAAACCAGGGCGATAATTGCGCTAATCATTTCGTAGTTTTGGGCGTATAGCCAAGTCCGCAACTCTACGGGAAATAGTTGTGGGGCTGCAAAGTACCAAAATAACATATGCGCCAGCAATGGTATGTTACGAGTACCCTCTACGTATACTTGACCAATTAAGCGCAGCGCCGATATAGGTGCCATTCGTAATAGGGCGATGATGATTGAAAGCGGGATCGTCAGCAAAAGTGAGATTAACGTCAGTTTGATTGACATTAATAGCCCGCTGATAAGCCAGTCATGATACGGACCGCTTAACAGAATAGATAGATTGAAACTGGACATTTGCCTCCCCCGCTTGCCGTTGCGCAAGAAGAGTCTGGTTAATATTTAATCGATTTTATCGGAGCTGAATTTAAATGTGCGCGGCGGAAAACTCATGCCCGACGTAGGGCCGAACCATTTGTCATATAGATTTTGACCCTCTCCGGATGCCTCTATTTGAGCAAGGGTCAAGTTCACTTCGTTCAGAAATTGAGGTTCGCCTTTCCTGATGCCCAGCGCCAAGTACTCCATGCTGATCGGCTCATCAATAATTAGATAATTATTGGCGTCGGCTCCAAGCTTTAGCATATTACCAGTCAAAGTCGTATCGTCATCCACGTAGGCAGCGCCTTTCCCCTGTTGAAGTGCTAGCACTCCCTGAGGATTTGTATCAAAGGAGATGACGGTTGTGTTTTTAATCATTCTAGGAATGTTTGTTTCTGTAGTGGATCCCTTTGTTGCAATGACTTTTTTTCCTTCCAATTGCACAAGACTGGTTATATTGGAGTCTTTACGAACCATGGCTTTTTGGTGAACTACAAATGTAGAAAAGGAAAAGTTAATTTGGGATTCGCGCTCTTTATTATGAGTTAAGGATGCTGCGAGAATATCGACTCTCCCTTGCTGCAACTCAGGGATGCGTGCGGCCGTTGCAAGTTGTTTTAAAACTGGCTTGACGCCAATATTTTTTGCAATAGCATGACATAAGTCGACGTCATAACCGACAATTTTGCGATCAAGCGGATTTTTCATATAGCTAAAAGGTTGATCTGTGCCCAAAACACCGCAAATCAATTCTCCACTGTTCTTGATATCTTGGAGTTGATCTGCATGAACGATATTAGCCAGCAGCGCAAAAAAGACACCTGCGCTGAAATGCTTAGTTTTTATATTAAGTTTCATGTCATTTTGCCTTTTTGTTGTATTGAGTTGACATTGCATATTCAGGGTTGTGGGGTATTGCTGAGATTTTAATATATCTTGAAGTTTTCGTTAAATCTGTTCAACTGCCTTGATCAATTTGCCGAGTCCCTTTTCAATTGTTTCACGGTCCGTTGCGAAGGACACTCTGACAGTGCCAGGCGCTCCGAATGGGGAGCCGGGTACAACGGCAACACGATGAGTATCCAGCAGCCATGCTGCGAAGTCCTCATCCTTGCGTTGGGAGTTTTTAAACATCGTACTGTTGTTTAATGAATCACTCACATCAAGTAGCGCATAAAAAGCACCCTCTGGGCTGTGCATATGAATTTTATTTGTGGTTGAAATAATTTCTGTTACCAGATCTCTCCTACTCCTATAAGAATTCACCATTCTTTCGAGGGAGTCCGTTGGTCCGTTGAGCGCTGCGACGGCTGCTGCTTGACTTATCGACGATGGGCCTAGCGTCGTTTGTGACTGATAATCCGCCATTGCATTAATAATATCAGAGGGCCCTGCGCCATAACCTAAACGCCAACCGGTCATTGCATACGCTTTAGATACACCATTTGCAATTATAATTCTGTTGGCGAGCGCTGGACAGGTTTTAGCAATCGATGCGTGACGTTCATCTGAATAGTTGAGTTTTTCGTAAATTTCATCTGATAAGATATAAACGTTTGGAAATTCTTCGAGTACCTTTCCTAACTGAACTAATTCTTGCGTGGAATAAATAATGCCACATGGATTGCTTGGGGTATTCAAAACCAGCCAGCGAGTTTTTGGCGTGATACTATTTCTGAGTAGCTCTGGGGTTAGCTTGTAGCCATTCTCCCGGCTTGTAATTGCATAGGCAGGAACACCGCCGGCAGCATAAATCATTCCCGTATACGCAGCCCAGTAAGGCGTCGGAAGCAAAACCTCTTGTCCTGGCTCTAATGTAACAGCGAACGCATTGGCGATGATTTGTTTCGATCCCGTAGCGACCATTATGTTGCTATCTTCAAAATTTAGCCCGTTTTCGCGAGAAAATTTATTTAGAACTGCTTCTCGCACCTCTAACGAACCACGTACAGGTGTGTAATGTGTATCACCAGCCCTCATTGCTTCTTTTGCGGCGGTAATTATGTGCTCAGGCGTATCAAAATCGGGCTCACCTGCAGTAAGAGCATGAACGACTATGCCCCTTGCATTCAAATCGATCACTTTTGAAATCAACTCATAGATTTTAGAAGTTTTAACTTCTTTCATTCTGCTGGAGATTCGCATGCCGGTGTCGAGAGAGTTTCCCATTTTTTAATGCTCAGTTGTGGTGCTGATAGTTTTTGCCATGCCGGTATCGGTTAGCGCCTTCATTACATTGGTAACGGTTGTGTTTTTTGCAGGTGTAAGTGGCAATCTAACAGAGCCGGTGCGTTCTAAACCAATAGCTTGCATTGCAACCTTCAATCCGATCGGGTTCATTTCTGAATATACTGCTGAAATCAAATCTGAATATTTTGCATGCAATTCGATTGCTTCTGCCATCTGTCCCTGCTCAACCAAACTCTGCATATTGATCCAAACACTCGGGTCAAGGTTGGCCAGCGCAAGTACGCCGCCTTTTGCACCGATAGCGAGATGGGCAAGAAATAGCGATTCTTCACCAGAAAAAATGGCTAATTTGTCTCCAGCCAACTGGGCAAGCCGAATCAACTTGTCGATTTTCAAACCACAATATTTCATGCCGACAATGACACCGTCATTTGCCATTTTTGCAATTATTTCAGCACTTAATTCAACATTGGTTCTACGTGGTATTTCATACAAAATGATAGGAATACCGATAGCTTTCTGGAAGTTTGCAAAATATTCGTAGACGCCTTCATCTTCGCCGATCGTGTAAAACGGCGTCACTAACATTATTGCATCTGCGCCGGCTTTTTTGGCCTGTTGACCCGCATAGATCGCATCGTTATATCCAGTCGCCAAAACACCTGCGATGACTGGTACGCGGGAACGTGCAGCCTCACACGTCCACTCAATCACTTGAGTACGTTCCTGGCTTGATAGTGCCGGGTACTCCCCCGTCCCTCCCAAGGGCGCTAATCCAGCGGCTCCTTGCCCTATTAAATATTCCACATGGCTCTGCAAAGACTTCTTGCAAATTCCCCCGTCCGAGGAAAATGGGGTCGTTGTGGCAACGACAATCCCGCGCAAGCTTCCATAGGTTAATGACATTTCGACCTCTTAAATTACTATGTAATTAATATGGGTTTCTATAAAACCATAACTGATTTTTTACGCTGTGCAGCACGGAATTTCAAGGGTTTTTCGTGCGAAAAAGGAGTTTTCTTTCAGGGAACGCATGGGGAGTCTGGCCAGCGGCTCCTCCAGACACATAACGGAAACCTGAATAGGTAAGGGCGTCACATGAACGTTCGGGAGCGTAGGGCGCTGGTGCCATGATTGTCCTCATGGTGCCGGGCGCTAGATGCGGGTGCACATCGGTGGCGTTGGTGACGGCAGGCGACGACATCAAGTACTGGTGGGACTCAACTCCCCTGTCGAAACAACCTGTGATCGCTTTCACCTCAGGTATGACGGGGCCTTGAATCGGCAGAGCGCAGTTGTGATTGGCGTTTCAGGAACCGGCTTAATCGTGGCTGAAGCACTAGCCCGGCTTGGGCTCGGTGAAGTGATTTTGATCGATCATGAAGCCGCAAAATCTCAGTGACTTTTCCATCTCTTTACGAATCCATTGTTAACGGTGCTGTTATCAGGGGTTTGCAATGGCTCGCGCAAAAACGTCTTCTTGCCCAGCAAAAATCGCCCTGCAGTTAGTCACGCTGGCCAATACCCCGCCGCGTGGGGAATGGCTCTACGAAATCAAATTCGACGGCTTCAGAATAATGGCCCGTTTCGATCAGGGCGTCAGGCTGTTAACGCGCATCGGATTCGACTGGACCCAACGAATGCCCCGTCTGGTCAAACAGCTGGAAACGCTGAAGCTCGGCTCGGCATGGGTTGATGATGAGGTGATTGTCCAGGACAAAGAAGCCGACCCGTATTCCAGCCGTTGCAGTCGGCTTTCAGCAGCGGAAAGATCGATGAACTGATCTTTTTCGCCTTCGACCTGATGTTTCTGAATGGTCAGGATATGCGCAGTGTGCCGGTTGAAATACGGCGGGAACGGCTAGGCGGACTGCTTGAAAATGTCTCACTCGAACACGTCCGTTTTTCAGAAACGCTTGATGTTGATCCTCATCATTTTCTGGCCAACGTCTGCAAAATGGAGATGGAAGGAATTGTTGGTAAACTGGCTGGCAGCCCTTATGCATCGGAGCGCAATGGCGACTGGATCAAAATCAATGAGTAGGTTCTCCGGTGGTGGTCGTGCCTGAGTTCAGGCGATTTGAAAATCCGACTGTTTTCAACAGAATCGGCCGTTTTCTGACCTTCGCTTAGGGGTTGTACTGCCAGGATTTTCCTAGACGATGAGTGAGTAATTGCATGGTCAGCAAATAGTAATAGCGCGTCGATTCAGTGCGCTGGTTTAGATGGTGATTCAAAAACCACGCAAGGTGTTTTCTCTGCCAATTCCATGGATTGTCGCATTGCCAGCGCTCAGCGATTGCTGTTTGGATAGTCTTCGCCTGACGCAGGTGGCGTTGGGGTGTGGTATGTGACCCGGTCAAGACGCCCGCCAGGAACAGCTCCATATCGAATGCCGTGCTCATGCTCGACCAC
>LNAP01017990.1_pt1 | contig 13352 bp, 10 predicted proteins | sample 602601 | NCBI WGS metagenome assembly LNAP01 (sample SAMN02440304, study PRJNA202911) | soil metagenome | biome: Subtropical and temperate rainforests or woodlands; isolation source: soil samples (1 kg each in a 20% v/v slurry with milli Q water) were... ...
ACCTTGGATATAGCGCATAAGGAAAATGCCCGTATCTTGCGATACGGGCATTTTCTTTAACCGGCCAGCAGATTGCTAGGTTTTCACACAGTCTGCCGAGGGTCGCCATTTTTTTGCTTTTTTTTTGCAGGAGCGAGCTTGCTCGCGATGAACCTGAGAGCGCCGCGGGGCCTCAGGTTTCCAGCGTTATCGTTGACGACCATTGCGAGCAGGTTCGCTCCTGCAGTTCAGGATCAGCAGTGTCACCACCCCCGCGACAATCCCCCAGAACGCCGAACCGATGGAAAACAGCGTCAGCCCCGATGCCGTGACCATGAAGGTGATCAGCGCCGCTTCACGTTCCTTCACTTCGCTCATGGCGATGCTCAAGCCATTGATGATCGAGCCGAACAGCGCCAGCGCCGCAATCGACAGCACCAGTTCCTTGGGCAGCGCGGCAAACAATGCCGCGAGCGTCGCGCCGAACACGCCGGCAATCCCGTAGAAAATCCCGCACCAGACCGCCGCGGTGTAGCGCTTGTTACGATCTTCATGGGCGTGGGGACCGGTGCAGATCGCAGCGCTGATGGCCGCCAGGTTGATCCCGTGGGAACCGAACGGTGCCAACAGTAAACTGGCGATGCCGGTGGTGGTGATCAGCGGCGAGGCGGGTACCGTGTAACCATCGGCGCGCAATACGGCGATGCCGGGCATGTTTTGTGAGGTCATGGCGACGACAAACAGCGGGATGCCGATGCTGATGGTCGCGGCCAGGGAGAAGTGCGGTGTGGTCCAGACCGGCGTGGCCACTTCCAGGTGGAAGCCGCTGAAGTCCAGTAACCCCATGAACCCTGACAATGCCGTGCCGATCAGCAATGCCGCCAACACCGCATAGCGCGGCGACAGGCGCTTGACCACAAGATAAGTGACGAACATCCCCAGTACCAGGGCAGTGCGGTGTTGCGCTGCGACGAAAATCTCGCTGCCGATCTTGAACAGGATCCCCGCCAGCAGGGCGGCGGCCAGGGATGCCGGAATCTTTTTCACCAGTCGTTCGAAGCTGCCGGTCAGCCCGCAAATCGTCACCAGCACCGCGCAGGTAATATAGGCACCAATGGCTTCGCCGTAGCTCACGCCACCCAGGCTGGTGATCAACAGCGCTGCGCCGGGGGTCGACCAGGCAATGGTGATCGGCGTGCGATAACGCAAGGACAGGCCGATGGAGCACACCGCCATGCCGATGGAAATCGCCCAGATCCACGAAGAAATCTGCCCGCTGCTCAGGCCCGCCGCTTGCCCGGCCTGGAACATCAGCACCAGGGAGCTGGTGTAGCCGGTCATCATGGCGATGAACCCGGCGACGATGGCCGAGGGCGAGGTGTCGGCCAGTGGGCGGAGCTGCGCGTGCGTGGCGTCGTTCATGACGGCGGTGTTCCTTTTACCTGTAGGAGCGAGCTTGCTCGCGATGGTCGTCAACGATGACGTTGGGGGCCTGACACCCCGCAGCGTCTGCGGTTTTTTCGCGAGCAAGCTCGCTCCTACAATGAGTGGGAAATTGCGGGTTCAAGCCTAAACTCAAACGTAAGGGATCATTGCAATACAGCCGAGGCAACATTCAGCCGTACAGTCGTGTTGCCACCCTCCATTGTGTACAATCGCAGTGTTTTTTACGCGATACTTGCCAGCGACCCACTGTGCCGTATTACAGTCACGGTCAATTCGCCGCAGTTCTTCCGACTCACAGTTGCAACCCCTAAAGAAACAACCGCGAGCAGGCAAAGCCGGCCGCAGCGGTACCCAGGACGATATTGTCTACGCGCATATCTTCGAGGCCATCCTCGAGCAGCGTCTGGCGCCCGGCACCAAGTTGAGCGAAGAAGCGCTGGGGGAAATTTTCGGGGTCAGTCGCACCATCATTCGCCGCGCCTTGTCGCGCCTGGCCCATGAAGGCGTGGTGCTGCTGCGTCCGAATCGCGGCGCCGTGGTCGCCAGCCCGAGCGTCGAAGAGGCCCGTCAGGTGTTCATGGCCCGCCGTCTGGTCGAGCGTGCGATCACCGAATTGGCGGTTCAGCACGCTACCGCCGAGCAGATTGCCGAGTTGCGCCAGATGGTCAACGACGAGCGCGACAGCTTCTCCCGTGGCGATCGTGGTGCCGGCATCCGCCTGTCGGGTGAATTCCACCTGAAACTCGCCGAAGCGGCGAAAAACGCCCCGTTGATCAGCTTCCAGCGCAGCCTGGTGTCCCAGACGTCGCTGATCATCGCCCAGTACGAAAGCGGCAACCGTTCCCATTGCTCCTACGACGAGCACACCCAGTTGATCGATGCCATCGAAAAGCGCGACGCTGAACTGGCGGTGAACCTGATGATGCATCACATGGATCACATCGACAGCAAACTCAACCTTGATGAGGAAAGTGCGTCGGATGATCTGCATGCGGTGTTCTCGCATTTGTTGCAGACCAAGAAGCCTGGGCGTTCGCCAGCGAAAATCTGATCTGTGGGGCGAGCTTGCTCGCGATGGTCGTTAACGATTACGCGGGAAGCCTGACAACCCGTGGCGCCCTCAGGTTCATCGCGAGCAAGCTCGCTCCTACAACAGGACATAAAAAATCCCCCGGAATCTGATGATCACGGGGGATTTTTTATGTCCGGAGAGCTTTACCGCTGATGCACCAGATTCCCCGCCGCATAAGTCTGCAGCACAGTCCGGTCATCCCCCAGGGTCATCAACACAAACAATGTCTCGGCGATGTTATTGGCCTGCTTCAGGCGATAGCTCAGCAGCGGCGTGGCGTTGTAGTCCAGCACCAGGAAGTCGGCGTCGGTGCCCGGTTGCAGGTTGCCGATCTTGTCTTCCAGGCGCAGCGCACGGGCGCCGCCGAGGGTTGCCAGGTACAGCGACTTGAACGGGCTCAGGCGTGCGCCCTGCAGCTGCATGACCTTGTAGGCTTCGTTGAGGGTTTGCAGCAGCGAGAAACTGGTGCCGCCACCCACATCGGTGCCGATACCGACATTGAGCTTGTGCTTCTCGGCCATCGGCAGGTTGAACAGGCCGCTGCCGAGGAAGAAGTTCGAGGTCGGGCAGAACGAGATGGCCGAACCTGTTTCGGCCAGTCGCGCGCACTCGTCATCGCACAGGTGCACACCGTGGGCGAACACTGAGCGTTCGCCGAGCAACTGGTAGTGATCGTAGACGTCCAGGTAGCCCTTGCGCTCCGGGAAAAGCTCTTTGACCCACTCGATTTCCTTGAGGTTTTCGCTGATGTGGGTCTGCATGTACAGATCCGGGTACTCGGTCAGCAGCTGACCGGCCAGGGTCAGTTGTTCCGGGGTGCTGGTCGGTGCGAAGCGTGGGGTGACCGCGTAGTGCAGGCGACCCTTGCCGTGCCAGCGCTCGATCAGCGCCTTGCTTTCGACGTAGCTGGATTCGGCGGTGTCGGTCAGGTAGTCCGGGGCGTTGCGGTCCATCATCACCTTGCCGGCGATCATCCGCAGGTCGAGCTGCTCGGCCGCTTCGAAGAACGAGTTCACCGATTGCGGGTGCACGCTGCCGAATACCAGCGCAGTGGTGGTGCCGTTGCGCAGCAGTTCCTTGATGAAAATGTCCGCGACCTGGTCGGCGTGGGCCTTGTCGGCGAACTGGCTTTCGCACGGGAAAGTGTAGGTGTTGAGCCAGTCCAGCAGTTGCTCGCCATAGGCGCCGACCATGCCGGTTTGCGGCAGGTGGATGTGGGTGTCGATGAAGCCGGGGGTGATCAGTGCATCCTGGTAGTGGGTGATTTCGACGTCAGCCGGCAGGGTCGGCAGCAGTTCGCTGGCGTGACCGAGGGCGCTGATCTGGCCGTTATCCACAACCAGCAAGCCGTCTTCGAAATACTCGTAGGAGGCTTCGATGCCAACGACGGCTGGGTCGGCGATGCTGTGCAGGATGGCGGCGCGGTAGGCTTTGCGAGTCAGAGGCATGAGAATTCTCAGTTGGAGGCTTGGCTGCGGCGTGAGGCAGGCAGCAGTTTGGCAATCGATCCGGCGCTGGAGGTTTGCTGGCCGAAATTGGCGTTGTAGGTGGCGATGATTTCGCCCGCGATGGAGATGGCGATTTCCACAGGCAGCTTGCCTTTGACTTCACCGATGCCCATCGGGCAGCGCATGCGTTGCACGACGCTGTTGTCGAAACCGCGATCGCGCAGGCGATGTTCGAACTTCACCCGTTTGGTCTTCGAACCGATCAGGCCGAAGTAGGCGAAGTCGTTACGCTTGAGGATCGCAGCGGTCAGTTCTAGGTCGAGTTGGTGGTTGTGGGTCATCACGATGTAGTAGCTTCCGGCTGGCAGATCATCGATTTCATCCACCGGTTCTTCGCTGACGATCTTGCGCACGCCATGGGGGATCTGCTCGGGGAATTCATCCTCCCGCGAATCGATCCAGCGCACCCGGCAAGGCAGGCTGGCCAGCAGTGGCACCAGCGCCCGGCCCACGTGGCCGGCACCGAACACGGCGATCTGCGCCTGTACCTGGCCCATCGGTTCGAACAGCAATACGGTCGCGCCACCGCAGCATTGGCCGAGGCTGGCGCCCAGGCTGAAGCGCTCCAGATGGGTGTCCTGCTTGCCGCTGGCGAGCATCTCGCGAGCGATCTTCATGGCCTTGTATTCCAGGTGCCCGCCACCGATGGTGTCGAAGCTCTGGCTCGCGCTGATGACCATCTTCGAGCCAGCGTTGCGCGGCGTCGAGCCGAGCTCTTCGATGATGGTAACCAGCACGCAGGGCTCACCCTGGTTTTGCAGGTCGGCGAGGGCGTCGATCCAGTTGTACATGTTCACCTCGACATCTGTGTGTCTGTTAGTCCGCCATCGCGAGCAAGCTCGCTCCCACATTGGATTTGTACAGGTCCATCAGTCAGCACATAACCCTGTGGGAGCGAGCTTGCTCGCGATAGCCGCACCTCGGTCCTAGAGCGAAGCCAACTCGGTCTCAGCCTCGACAGCCTTCGCCGCCTTCAACTGGCGCATCTGCTCACAGCCCCACAACACTCGCTCCGGTGTCGCCGGGGCGTCGATTTTCGGCTGATGCCTGTAATCGCCCAGGCTCGCCACGGCGTCCTTGATCGCACACCACGAGGCGATGCCGAGCATGAACGGCGGCTCGCCCACGGCCTTGGAATGGAACACCGTGTCTTCGGGGTTCTTGCGGTTTTCCACCAGCTTCACCCGCAGGTCCAGCGGCATGTCCGCCACGGCCGGGATCTTGTAGCTGGCCGGGCCGTTGGTCATCAGCTTGCACACCAGCTCTTCCATGGTCAGCCAGCCCATGCCCTGGATGAATCCGCCCTCGACCTGACCGATGTCGATGGCCGGGTTCAGCGAGGCGCCGACGTCGTGGAGAATGTCGGTGCGCAGCATCTTGTATTCGCCGGTCAGGGTGTCGACCAGCACTTCGCAGCACGCCGCACCAAAGGCGTAGTAGTAGAACGGCCGGCCACGGGCCTGGCTGCGGTCGTAGTAGATCTTCGGGGTCTTGTAGAAGCCGGTGCTCGACAGCGACACCTGGGCGAAATACGCCTGCTGGATCAGCGCTTCGAAGGTCAGGATGTGATCGCGAACCCGCACGTGGCCGTTGTGGAATTCCACGTCCTCTTCGCTGACCTTGTACTGGCGAGCCGCGAATTCCACCAGGCGTTGCTTGATGGTTTCAGCGGCGTTCTGCGCGGCCTTGCCGTTCAGGTCGGCACCGCTGGACGCGGCAGTCGGCGAGGTGTTCGGTACTTTGTCGGTGTTGGTCGCGGTGATCTGCACGCGGTCCATTTCCACCTGGAACACTTCGGCCACGACTTGCGCGACCTTGGTGTTCAGGCCCTGGCCCATTTCGGTGCCACCGTGGTTCAAGTGGATGCTGCCGTCGGTGTAGACGTGCACCAGGGCGCCGGCCTGGTTGAGGAAGCTGGCGGTAAAGGAAATACCGAATTTCACCGGGGTCAGCGCCAGGCCCTTTTTCAGGATCGGGCTGTTGGCGTTGTAGCGACGGATCGCTTCGCGGCGCTCGGCATATTGGCTGCTTTCTTCCAGTTCCGCGGTCATTTCCTCGAGCATGTTGTGCTCGACAGTCTGGTAGTAGTGGGTGACGTTGCGCTCGGTCTTGCCGTAGTAGTTGGCCTTGCGCACCGCCAACGGATCAAGGGCCAAGTGACGGGCGATGGCATCCATCACTTCTTCGATGGCGACCATGCCTTGCGGGCCGCCGAAACCACGGTAGGCGGTGTTCGACGCGGTGTTGGTCTTGCAGCGGTGACCGTTGATGGTCGCATCGCCCAGGTAATACGAGTTGTCCGAGTGGAACATAGCGCGGTCGACGATCGACGCCGACAGGTCGGGGGAGCAACCGCAGTTGCCAGCCAGTTCCAGGTTGATACCGTGCAGGCGGCCAGTGCTGTCGAAGCCCACGTCGTACTCGACATAGAACGGGTGACGCTTGCCGGTCATCAGCATGTCTTCGACCCGTGGCAGACGCATCTTGGTCGGCTGGCCGGTGAGGTGCGCGATCACCGCGCACAGGCACCGCCTGGGTTTCCTTGCCGCCGAAACCACCGCCCATGCGGCGCATGTCAACAACGATCTTGTTCATCGACACGTCCAGAACTTCGGCCACCAGCTTCTGCACTTCGGTGGGGTTCTGCGTGGAGCAGTAGACGATCATGCCCCCGTCTTCGGTCGGCATCACCGAAGAGATCTGGGTTTCCAGGTAGAAGTGTTCCTGGCCGCCAATATGCAGCGTGCCCTGGATGCGATGTTCGGCAGTGGCCAGCGCAGTGGCCGAATCGCCGCGTTTGTGGGTGTGGCTGTCGAGTACGAAGTGGCGCTTGCGCAGGGCTTCGACCACGTCCAGCACAGGTTCCAGGTCTTCGTATTCGATGATTGCGGCCATCGCTGCCTTGCGCGCGGTTTCCAGGTCTTTTGCCGCCACGGCGATCACTGGTTGACCGACGAATTGCACGGTATCGATCGCCAGCAGTGGATCGCCCGGCAGCAACGGACCGATGTCCTTCAGGCCCGGCACGTCTTCGTGGGTGATGGCGATGCGCACGCCTTCAACGGCGTAGCAGGGCGAAGTGTCGATGCTGATGATCCGGGCGTGGGCACGGTCCGACATGCGCGCATAAACGTGCAACTGGTTCGGAAACTCCAGGCGGTCGTCGATGTACTGCGCTTCACCGGTCACATGCTTGGCGGCGCTGTCGTGCTTGACGCTGCGGCCGACACCGGTGGTCAGGTCCTTGGCGAACAGTTCAGCCAATTCGGCTTGGGTCTTCTCTACATTAGACATAAGCGGTCACCCGAGTCTCGATGTGCGGTGTTTGCAGTTCGATGAAGTACTTGCGCAGCAGGTTCTGTGCGCTGAGCAGGCGATATTCTTTGCTGGCACGGAAGTCCGAGAGCGGCGTGAAGTCTTCGGCCAGGGCAGCGCAGGCGCGTTCGACAGTGGCGTTGTTGAATGGCGAGCCGAGCAACGCGGCTTCGCAGGCAGCGGCGCGTTTCGGGATGGCGGCCATGCCGCCGAAGGCGACGCGGGCTTCAGCGACGACGCCGTTTTCCAGGCAAATGTTGAAGGCGGCGCAGACTGCCGAGATGTCATCGTCCAGGCGCTTGGAAACCTTGTAGGCACGGAACAGTTTTTCGACGCTGGCGCGGGGCACGATGATCTTCTCGATGAACTCGCTTTCCTGGCGCGCAGTGACACGGTAATCGATGAAGTAATCTTCCAGCGCCAGGGTACGGCGGGTTTCGCCTTTGCACAGCACGATTTGCGCGCCGAGGGCGATCAGCAGGGGCGGCGAGTCACCAATCGGCGAGGCGTTGCCGATGTTGCCGCCCAGGGTGCCCTGGTTGCGGATCTGTAAGGACGCGAAGCGGTGCAGCAATTCACCGAAGTCCGGGTACTCGGCGTTCAAGGCCTCGTAGCAATCGGACAGGGACGTGGCGGCGCCGATTTCCAGGCGATCGTCAAAGCGGTCGATGCGCTTCATCTCGGCGACGTTGCCGACGTAGATCATCACCGGCAGGGTGCGGTGGAACTGCGTGACTTCCAGCGCCAGGTCAGTACCGCCGGCCAGCAGGCGGGCCTGTGGATAAGCGTCGTAGAGGTCGGCCAGGTCGGCCACGGTCAGCGGCACCAGGCAGCGCTTGTCGCCGCTGTTGAGTTCGCCGATATCGGTCGGGGCAATGGCTTTGAGGCGTGCGATGGTGTCGGCCTCGCGGGCGTCGAACTGGTCCGGTTGCTTGGCGCAGCAGGACTGCTCGGCGGCTTCCAGGATCGGCCGGTAGCCGGTGCAACGGCAGAGGTTGCCGGCCAGTGCTTCGTGGGCCTTGGCATGATCCGGTGCATCGCTGTTCTTTTGCAGGGCAAACAGCGACATCACAAAGCCTGGGGTACAGAAGCCGCATTGCGAGCCGTGGCACTCGACCATGGCTTTCTGCACGCTGTGCAGTTGACCTTTGTGCTTGAGGTCCTCGACGCTGATCAGTTGCTTACCGTGCAGGGACGACACGAAGGTCAGGCACGAGTTGAGGCTGCGATAGCGAATGTGTTCGCGGCCGTCGTCATCAGTCTGCAATTCGCCGACCACCACGGTGCAGGCGCCGCAGTCACCGCTGGCGCAGCCTTCTTTGGTGCCGGGCTTGCCCACATGGTCGCGCAGATAATTGAGCACGGTCAGGTTCGGGTCCAGGGCGTGCTCGCTACGGAGTTCCTGGTTTAGTAAAAACTGGATCACGGAAGGCCTCGCAGACTCATTATTGTTGGAATTTAGCAGGTCTGACTTTTCGGTCAATGATTTTCTGACTTAAAGGTCAGGAAATTGCAATTTGTCGATTAACCACTTGTTCCTTAATTATTGTCGCTGGTTCGATAGCCTGCCTTTTTGCTTGAATTTGCTTGAATCGTGCCAAAAACCTCCGGGCGGGCACTCCGCCCTGACGCAGCAATTGCGCTACACTGCGCCGCTTGTACAGATCAAAGAGTTTGAAGGACAACCATGACGTTCAAGGCGCCGGACAGCCTCGCCGAGCAAATCGCTCACCACCTCGCCGAACGCATCATTCGCGGTGAAATGAAGCCCGGAGAGCGCATCCAGGAACAGAAGGTCACGCTGGCCCTCAACGTCAGCCGCGGTTCGGTCCGCGAGGCCTTGCTGATCCTCGAGCGTCGGCACCTGATCGCGATCCTGCCGCGACGTGGCGCCCACGTCACCGAGCTCACGCCGCACAAGGTGCAGAGCCTGTGCACGCTGATGAGCGAACTCTATATCCTGCTCGGTAACTCCGTGGCCAGCGGCTGGAAAACCCAGGCCGACATGGCGCCGTTCGTGCAGATCCAGCAACGCCTGACTGCCAGCTACGAGCGTCAGGACATCCGCACTTTCGTCGACGACAGTTTCAACGTGATGCGCGCCGCGTATCCGTTCGCCAACAACCCGTACTTGCAGGAGACAGTCGAGAATCTGCAGCCGGCCATGAGCCGTGCGTATTTCCTCGCGCTGGACCAGCGCAAAGCGTCGATGAGCGAATTCCTCGAGCTGTTCGAGCGCTTGCTCGCTGCCGTGCTGGCCCGTGACTTTGTGCAGATTCGCGAAGTGCTGACGGCTTACGCCCAGCGCAGTTGCGATCTGGTGATATCCGCCTTGACGGACGCCTGATCTTGCGGCTCAAGTGCATCAAGCTGGCGGGGTTCAAATCCTTCGTCGACCCGACCACGGTGAACTTCCCCAGTAACATGGCGGCGGTGGTCGGGCCCAATGGCTGCGGCAAATCGAACATCATCGACGCCGTGCGCTGGGTGATGGGCGAGAGTTCGGCGAAGAACCTGCGCGGCGAATCGATGACCGACGTCATCTTCAACGGCTCCACCAGCCGCAAGCCGGTGAGCCAGGCGAGCATCGAACTGGTGTTCGACAACTCCGACGGCACCTTGCTCGGGGAGTACGCCGCTTATGCGGAAATCTCCATTCGCCGCAAAGTGACCCGCGACAGCCAGACTACCTATTACCTCAACGGCACCAAATGCCGGCGCCGCGACATCACCGACATCTTCCTCGGCACCGGCCTTGGCCCGCGCAGCTACTCGATCATCGAGCAGGGGATGATCTCCAAGCTGATCGAGTCCAAGCCCGAAGACCTGCGCAACTTCATCGAAGAAGCCGCGGGTATCTCCAAGTACAAGGAACGCCGGCGCGAGACGGAAAACCGCATCCGCCGCACCCACGAAAACCTTGAGCGCCTGACCGACCTGCGCGAAGAGCTTGAGCGTCAGCTCGAACGCTTGCACCGCCAGGCCGAGGCCGCCAAGAAGTATCAGGAACTCAAGGGCGAGGAGCGTCAGCTCAAGGCCCAGCTGTCGGCCCTGCGCTGGCAGGCGCTGAACGATCAGGTCGGCCAGCGTGAAGCGATCATCGGCAACCAGGAAGTTTCTTTCGAAGCCTTGGTGGCCGAACAGCGCAATGCCGACGCAAGCATCGAGCGCCTGCGTGACGGGCACCACGACCTGTCGGAGCGCTTCAACCTGGTGCAGGGGCGCTTCTACTCGGTCGGCGGCGACATTGCCCGGGTCGAGCAGAGCATCCAGCACGGTCAGCAGCGTTTGCGCCAGTTGCAGGATGACCTGAAAGAGGCCGAGCGCGCGCGCCTGGAAACCGAATCGCACCTGGGCCACGACCGCACGTTGCTGCTGACCCTCGGCGAAGAGCTGGACATGCTCACCCCAGAGCAGGAAGTCACCAGCGCCGCCGCCGAAGAGGCCGCTGCCGCGCTGGAAGAATCCGAAACCACCATGCACGGCTGGCAAGAGCAGTGGGATACGTTCAACCTCACCGCCGCCGAGCCGCGCCGTCAGGCCGAAGTGCAGCAATCGCGGATTCAGCAGCTGGAAACCAGCCTGGAGCGCCTGGCCGATCGCCAGAAACGTCTTGGTGAAGAACGCGCTTTGCTCTCGGCGGACCCGGAAGACGCGGCGATCATGGCGCTCAGCGAGCAACTCGCCGAATCCGAAGCGACGCTCGAGGATTTGCAGACCAGCGAAGAAGCCCAGGTCGAAAAGCTCGAGCAATTGCGTCAGGAATTGCAGCAAGCGCTGACCGCGCAGCAACAGGCGCAAGGCGAATTGCAGCGCCTCAACGGTCGACTGGCTTCACTCGAAGCTTTGCAGCAGGCCGCGCTCGACCCGGGTACCGGTACCGCCGAATGGCTGCGCGAACAGAATCTTGCGAATCGCCCGCGCCTGGCCGAAGGCCTGAAGGTTGAGGCCGGTTGGGAACTGGCGGTGGAAACCGTGCTGGGTGCCGACCTGCAAGCGGTGCTGGTGGACGACTTCAACGATTTCGATCTGTCCGGGTTTGCCCAGGGCGACTTGCGCTTGCTCAGCCCGTCCAGCGATGGCGTACGGGTGCCGGGCAGTCTGCTGGACAAGGTCGAGGCGCAGCTCGATCTGTCGCCATGGCTGGGGCAGGTCAAGCCGGTGGACAGTCTCGAACAGGCCTTGGCCTTGCGCAGTCAATTGGCTGCTGGGCAGAGCCTGATCAGCCGTGACGGTTACTGGGTCGGTCGGCATTTTCTGCGGGTCCGTCGGGCCAGTGAAGCGGAAAGCGGCGTGCTCGCCCGGGGTCAGGAAATCCAGCAATTGGGCCTGGAGCGCGAAGAGCGTGAAGCCGCTGTCGAAACCCTGGAAACCCGACTGCAGAATCTCAGGGCACAGCAGCGTCAGCAGGAGAACGGTCGCGAACATCTGCGCCGTTTGCTGCAGGACGAAGCCCGTCAGCAAGGTGAGTTGAAGGCTCAATTGTCTGCCGGCAAGGCCAAGGCCGAACAATTGACCCTGCGCCGTACCCGCCTCGACGAAGAGCTCATCGAACTCGATGAGCAGCGAGCGCTGGAACACGAAAACATCGGCGAAGCGCGCCTGCAATTGCAGGAAGCCCTCGACAGCATGGCGCAGGACACCGAGCAGCGTGAGTTGCTGCTGGCCCAGCGCGACAGCCTGCGTGAGCGTCTGGACCGGGTGCGTCAGGAAGCGCGGCAGCACAAGGACCACGCCCATCAGCTGGCGGTGCGTCTGGGCTCGCTCAAGGCGCAGCATGATTCGACGCGCCAGGCGCTGGAGCGGCTGGAGATGCAGTCCGAGCGCCTGACTGAAAAACGCGAGCAACTGAGCCTCAATCTGGAGGAGGGCGAGGCGCCACTGGAAGAGCTGCGCCTGAAACTCGAGGAGATGCTCGACAAGCGCATGACCGTCGACGAAGAGCTAAAGACCGCGCAGATCGCCCTCGAAGATGCCGACCGCGAACTGCGCGACGCCGAGAAGCGCCGCAGTCAGGCTGAACAGCAATCCCAGTTGATTCGCAGCCAGCTCGAAACCCAGCGCATGGAATGGCAAGCACTGACAGTGCGTCGCAAGACTTTGCAGGACCAATTGCTGGAAGACGGCTACGATCTCCACGGCGTACTCGCGACCCTGACTGCCGAGGCCAGCGAGAAGGAAGCAGAGGAAGAACTCGAGCGCATCGCCGCCAGGATCCAGCGTCTGGGGGCGATCAACCTGGCGGCCATCGATGAGTACCAGCAACAGTCGGAGCGTAAACGTTATCTGGATGCGCAGAACGACGATCTGGTGGAGGCCCTTGAAACCCTTGAGAACGTGATTCGCAAGATCGACAAGGAAACCCGCAACCGTTTCAAGGATACCTTTGATCAGATCAATGGCGGTTTACAGGCACTTTTCCCAAAAGTTTTCGGTGGAGGCCGCGCGTATTTGGAACTGACGGGCGAAGATCTACTCGATACAGGGGTAACAATCATGGCGCAGCCGCCAGGAAAGAAGAACAGCACCATCCATTTGCTCTCCGGCGGCGAAAAGGCCCTGACCGCATTGGCCCTGGTTTTTGCGATCTTCAAGTTGAACCCGGCGCCGTTCTGCATGCTCGATGAGGTTGACGCGCCACTGGATGACGCTAACGTTGGACGCTACGCGCGATTGGTAAAAGAGATGTCACAGACAGTGCAGTTCATCTATATCACCCACAACAAGATCGCCATGGAAATGGCCGAACAACTGATGGGTGTGACGATGCACGAACCCGGTTGTTCACGTCTGGTGGCGGTGGATGTCGAGGAGGCGATGGCGATGGTGGATGCCTGAGTCGGGGTTGTAGGAAGAGTGTTTGCGGCTTGTAGGACTCTTTTCCTGGCTTCGACTTGCTGGCCAATCGACATATTCGCGCTAGCCAACGTGGTAGACGGTGTAAAGTTGCCTTTGGTCGTGCTAGTTTAATGTCAATTTTTCGTATACGTGGGCAAAACGCCTGTCAGAACATAGAGTTGGCGCCACGTTTT
>LNAP01004253.1_pt1 | contig 13341 bp, 13 predicted proteins | sample 602601 | NCBI WGS metagenome assembly LNAP01 (sample SAMN02440304, study PRJNA202911) | soil metagenome | biome: Subtropical and temperate rainforests or woodlands; isolation source: soil samples (1 kg each in a 20% v/v slurry with milli Q water) were... ...
GGCGCGGGCGACGCCGGGATACAGCGGCACGCCGTCGGGATCATGCGGCCAGGCGCCCCTCGCCTGCTCCGCCGCCACCAGCCGGGCGATCTCGGCGCGGCTTTCGAAGCTCGGATACAGCAGGCCGTCGCGCGCCAGCCGGTCGGTGGCTGCGCGATAAACATCGAGATGTTCGGATTGCCGGCGCACCGGGGTTTCCCAGACGATACCCAGCCATGCGAGATCCTCGTGGATCGCCGCTTCGAATTCCGGCTTGCAGCGCAAGGGATCGATATCCTCCATGCGCAGCAGCAGCCGGCCGCCGGCCTGCCGCGCGAGGTCGAAATTCAGCAGCGCCGAAAAAGCATGGCCGAGATGCAGGTAGCCGTTCGGGCTGGGCGCAAAGCGGAAGACGGGCGGCATTGATCTCTCGGTCCGGACGGGCGATTCTAGGGCGCAATGACAGTCCATCTCAACAGCCAGTCCGACCTCGAAGACGCCATCGCCGGCTTGATGAAGCTCGACCCGCGGCTGCCGCCGATCCTCGAGATCGCCGGCATGCCGAAGCTGCGGCGGCGCGAGGCGGGATTTGCCGGGCTGGCGCAGATCATCGTCGGCCAGCAGGTGTCGGTGGCCTCGGCTTCCGCGATCTGGGGCCGGGTGTTCGGCGCTTTCGACCCTTTCCACCACGACAGCTTGCGCAAGGCGCGCGCCGATCGGCTCGGCCGTCTCGGCCTGTCGACGGCCAAGATCAAGACGCTGAAGGGGATCGCCCGCGAACTCGCCAGCGAGCGACTCAATCTCGACGTGCTCGCCGAGGAGGACGCCGACGTCGCGCATGCGACCCTGACCAGGCTGCACGGCATCGGGCCATGGACCGCCGACGTCTATCTGTTGTTCTGCCTCGGCCACGGCGACGCCTGGCCGGCCGGCGATGTGGCGATCCAGGAGGCGATCAAGGTCGGCCTCGGCCTCAAGGCGCGGCCCACCGTGAAGCAGATGGCGCCGCTGGCCGAACCGTGGCGACCGCTGCGCGGCGCCGCCGCGCATCTGTGGTGGAGCTACTATCACGCCATCAAGAAACGCGAGGGCGTGATCGGCAAGTAACAAATCCGAACGGCGTTTAAAGCAGGCCCTGTCGCAAAATTTTCATCGCGCGGGATGAGGATGCGGGCAGAACCAACGCGAGGGCCTGGACATGAATGCTTTTCAGTTCATCGTTGCGCGCGACGATCTGCAGCGCTGCAGGACAATCGAGACACCTCTGCCCGATCCCGACGAACTGCCTGACGACGGCGTGCTGCTGAAGGTCGATCGCTTCGCCTTCACGGCCAACAACATCACCTACGCCATGCTCGGCGATCAGCTGCAATACTGGCAGTTGTTTCCGGCGCCGCAGGGATTTGGCACCATTCCGGTGTGGGGCTTCGGCGAAGTAATCGCTTCGAACCACCCGCAAGTCACAGCGGGCGAACGGCTGTTCGGCTATTTCCCGATGGCCACCCATCTGCTGATCGAGGCGACCGATGTCAGCAAGCGCGGCCTGCGCGATGCCGCCCAGCATCGCCAAGGCGTGGCGCCGGTCTACAACGCCTATGCACGCGTCGGCGGCGATCCCGCCTTCGCCGGCGCGCAGGGCGACCATCAGGCACTGCTGCGGCCGCTGTTCATGCTGTCGTTCCTGGTCGACGACGCACTGGCCGAAGCGGAGTTTTTCGGCGCCGAAAGCGTGATGCTCACCAGCGCCTCCAGCAAGGCCGCGTTCGGGCTTGCGCACCTGCTGCACACGCAGCGCCAGCCGGTGCGGGTGATCGGCCTGACCTCCGCGGCCAATGTCGATTTCGTCCGCGCGCTGGGCTGCTACGATGAGGTCGTGGCCTACGACCAGATCGCGTCATTGCCCAGCGATCGACCTGCCGCCCTGGTCGACATGGCCGGCAATGGCACGTTGCGCGCCCGGCTGCACCGCCACTTCGGCGACCGCCTGGTCTATAGCGGGCGGGTCGGGCTGACCCATCAGGACTCCGCTGACGACACCGAATTGCCCGGAGCCCGGCCACAATGGTTCTTCGCGCCCGACCAGATTCGCAAGCGCGCCAAAGAATGGGGCCCGGGCGGCATCGACGCCCGCTTCGGCAAGGCCTGGGACGGTTTCAATCCGCTGCTGCAGCGCGTGATCGCGGTGGTGGAAAGTCGCGGCGCGACGGCGGTCGAACAGGTCTACCGTGACACGCTGGGGGGCCGGATCGCGCCGAATCAGGGGCACATGCTGTCGCTGGCGGAAGACTAATCCGGCTTGCCGGCCACTTCGCCGGCCGGCTTCAGCGCCGCCCATTTCAGCAGTGCATCGAGCACCGGACAGAGTGACTGGCCCCAATCGGTCAGGCCGTACTCGACCTTCGGCGGCACCTGGTGATGAACGATGCGCCGGACAATGCCATCCTGCTCCATCTGGCGCAGTTGCTGGATCAGCATCTTCTGGGAGATCGCCGGAATCGCCCGTTCAAGCTCCGAGAAGCGCAGCAGCTTGCCGCCGAACAGCTGAAACAGAATCACCAGTTTCCAGCGCCCCTCCAGCATCTTCAGCACCGACTCGACGCCATTCGCCGCCGTGACCGGCGTCAACAACTCACCTACGGGTAAGTACCCTACTTTTTCGTGCGTACTTGTCATTCGGTGAGCATAGCGACATTTGCTGATGAGACAACGCGCCTGCATTGCTCAGGAGACATGAATGCCGATCACGCTTGCACTACCCATCGCCGACTACATCGCCGCAGATAATACCGGTGACGCCCGTCGCTTCGGCCAATGTTTTGTCGAGGACGCCATCGTACGCGACGAAGGCCACACCTATCGCGGTCGCATTGCGATCGAACGATGGAACACAGAATCGCGGGCCAAGTACCAACACCGGATCCAGCCGATCGCGGCGAAAGAGGCTGATGGCAAGACCATCGTCACCATGCGCCTTGCCGGCCGCTTCCCCGGCAGCCCCGTCGATGTCGATTTTGCCTTTCAGCTCGCTAATGGAAAAATCGTCGGGCTGGGGATCGGGCTATGAGCGGCGGGTTGGAAGGACTGCGCGCGCTGGTCACCGGCGGCACCATGGGCATTGGCGCGGCCGTGGTGGCGCAGTTGCATGAGGAAGGTGCGCGCGTGCTGACCACGGCACGGCACGCTACGCCCGGCCGCGCGGACGGTATCCTGTTCGCCGCCGCCGACGTCACGACAGCGGAGGGCTGTGCCGCGGTGGCCGATGCCGTACACGCGCAGCTCGGCGGCGTCGATATCATCGTTCACGTGGTCGGCGGCTCCTCGGCGCCCGCCGGTGGCTTCGCCATGCTCGACGATGCGCAGTGGCAAAGCGCCCTCGATCTCAACCTGCTTCCGGCGGTGCGGCTCGACCGCGCCTTGCTTCCCGCCATGCTGGCGCGCGGCAGCGGCGTCGTCATTCACGTCACGTCGATCCAGCGCGCACTGCCGCTGCATGACGCGACCACCGCCTATGCTGCGGCGAAGGCAGCGCTGTCCACCTACAGCAAGGCGCTGTCCAAGGAGGTCGGCCCGAAAGGGATTCGCGTTGTCCGGGTGGCGCCGGGCTGGGTCGAGACCGAGGCGGCTATCCGGCTGGTGGACAAGATCGCCGCCGGCGACGGCACCGACTACGGGACCGCGCAAAGCAAGCTGATGGCTTCACTGGGCGGAATCCCGCTCGGACGACCGGCGAAGCCGGCAGAAGTGGCCGACCTCGTGGCCTTCCTGGCCTCGGATCGGGCCTCCGCGATCACGGGAACCGAATATGTCATCGACGGCGGCACGGTGCCGACGGCCTGACCGCGGACGAGCCCCTTCGGGATAGAGCCGCCAACACCCTTCACAATGGCGTCACGCTGCCTGTAGTATGTGGAGGTGGGCTGCGTCGCAGCCTAATGTGGGGGTCAGGAGCGTTACTTGAACGCACATGTCTCGCAGGGCGGTTGGCCGGTACTGGTCCTCAACGCGGACTTCCGGCCGCTCAGCTATTATCCACTGTCACTGTGGTCGTGGCAGGATGCCATCAAGGCGGTGTTTCTCGACCGCGTGAATATCGTTGAGCACTACGATCATTCGGTGCATAGCCCGTCATTCGAGATCCAGCTGCCCAGCGTGGTATCGCTGAAATCCTTCGTCAAGCCGTCGACCCACCCGGCCTTCACCCGATTCAACGTGTTCCTGCGCGACCGCTTCTCGTGCCAGTATTGCGGCTCGCATGACGACCTCACCTTCGACCACATCGTGCCGCGCTCCAAGGGCGGCCAGACCACTTGGGAAAACGTCGTCGCCGCCTGCTCGCCGTGCAACCTGCGCAAGGGCAACATGACGACCCAACAGGCCCGCATGTTCCCGCGGCAGACGGCCTTCGCGCCTACCGTACACCAGTTGCACCGCAACGGACGCCTGTTCCCGCCGAACTACCTGCACGACAGCTGGCTCGACTATCTCTACTGGGATACGGAACTGGAGCCGTAGGTCCGGGGGATGCCTGTTGCGCATCAACCAGGAACGGGCTGGCGCATTCTACGGCTGAATCGCGGCTGCGTGACCCGTGGCACGCAAGCTTTCGAATCCGCGTGATCAATGGTGCCGTGGGACGCCTGAAGCGCGCCGCACTCAATTTCCGGTTTCAGCCTGGTGGTCGTCAATCACGCCAAATTCCATCACTGGCATGATCCAGTAGACCAGTCTGGTTCCTGCGAATGCCGTCTTGAGCCGGGCAAGCAATCGCGCGGCGTCCTGCCTTTCCAGAATGGTTCGCACCAGCACCTCATCGGCGTTGCCTTTGACCTGCTCGGCCGTCGAGTGCAGGCGGACCGTCGGGCCGTAGCCGGCACCATCAGATGCCGTGAATCCCACTACCAGATCGCGCTGCTCGGCGAGATAATCGAACAATTCCTCGCGAAGCCTGCGGGCGGCGATCAGCGTCAGGCAAACAGGTTCGACCGTCATGGGGCCTTCCTCGCAACGCTGCCGAACCGGCGATAGAGGATCGGCAGAAGGATCAGGGTCAAAAGGGTCGACGACAGCAAACCGCCGATGACCACGATGGCCAGCGGTTTCTGGATTTCAGAGCCGGGGCCGGACGCGAACAGCAACGGGACCAGTCCGAGCGCGGTGATGCTGGCGGTCATCAGCACCGGCCGAAGCCGGCGCTGCGCGCCCTCCACGACGATGCGATCCTCGGCAACGCCGTGGGCGCGCAACTGATTGAAGTAGGAGACGAGCACAACTCCATTCAGGACAGCGATACCCAGCAGCGCGATAAATCCGACCGAAGCCGGCACCGACAGATATTCCCCGGTCAGGACCAACGCGAAGACACCGCCGATGAGTGCGAAGGGGATATTCACCAGGACCATCAGCGCCTGCCGGATCGAGCCGAACGTGGTGAACAGCAGAACGAAGATCAGTCCGATGGCAACCGGGACGACAACCGACAGGCGCGCGGCGGCGCGTTGCTGGTTTTCGAACTGGCCTCCCCAGGTAAGCCGATAACCCTGCGGCAGCGTCAGGTCCGCCGCCACCTTCTGCTGCGCGGCGAGGACGAAGCCCACCATGTCGCGCCCCCGAACATTGGATCGGACCACGCTCATCCGGGCACCATCTTCGCGGTCGATCTTGACCGGACCGTCAACCCGGTGAATGCGGGCAACCTGGGAGAGCGCCACGTGCTGACCGGACGCAAGCGTCAGGGGCAGATTGGCCAGCATGGCAGGCGCCTCGCGCGTCTTCTCACTGCCGCGCACCAGGATCGGCGTACGGCGTCCCGCTTCCAGCGCTGTGCCGATGGTCCGGCCCTCGATCTGGGTGCGCAGCGAGGCGGCAATTCCATCCACCGCCAGACCGAGGCGGCCCGCTTCCAGCCGATTGACCGCGACCGTATAGTACTGAGCGCCTTCGTTCAGCGTGGTGTAGACGTCCTCGGCGCCATCGATGCCGGACAGGATCGCGGACAGCGCGCTCGCTATTTCATTGAGCTTCGTGATGTCAGGACCGAATATCTTCACCGCGACGTCGCCACGCACGCCGCTGATCATCTCCTGGACACGCATGTCGATCGGTTGCGTGAAGCTGAGCGACAGCCCCGGAAAGTCGGCGAGCACTTGTCGAAGCTGCTGAAGGAGGGCAGCCTTGTCGGTCGTCTTGCGCTCCTCCAGGGGCTTCAAGACCAGAAACGTGTCGGTTTGATTGAGGCCCATCGGATCGAGGCCGAGTTCGTCCGATCCGGTTCGAGCGATGACCCCCGCCACGTCAGGTACCCGCGCCAGAATGGCGGCCTGAAGCTTGCCATTCATCGCGATCGACTGATCGAGATTGATGGACGGGATTGCCTCGACGCTGATGATGATGTCGCCCTCGTCCATGGTCGGCATGAACGTCTTGCCAAGCTGGGTATAGGCGAAGCCCGCCGCAACCAGGGCCACCACGGCCGCTACCATCACCTTGCGTTCATTGGCCAGTGCCCAGCCAAGCGCCGGCGCATAGCCGCGTGACGCCTGGCGGATCAGCCATGGTTCCCGGTGCGGGGCCGCCTTGAGAAGGAACGATGTCGCGACGGGAAGCGCCGTGAGCGCCAGCACCAGCGAGGCAGCCAGCGCAAAGATGATCGCAAGCGCCACGGGGATGAACAGCTTTCCCTCGAGGCCCTGCAGCGCGAGCAGCGGGACGAAAACGATGATGATGATCATCACGCCCGTGGCAACCGGCTCCAGCACCTCGCATACCGACCGGAACACGATATGGATGAGAGGTGTCGTCTTTCCTTCCTGATCCTTGCTGAGGTTGCCCACGATGTTCTCGACGACGACGACCAGGGCATCGATCAACATGCCGATGGCGATCGCGAGGCCGCCCAGACTCATCAGATTGGCCGACATGCCGACCAGGCGCATGACGATCAGCGCGATCATGATCGCGAGCGGCAGGCTGACCGCGATGACCAGCGAGGCGCGCCAGTTGCCGAGAAACAGCAGCAGCAGGACGATGACAAGAACCGTGGCTTCGCCGAGCGCTCGGACAACGGTTCCGACGGCACGGCCGACCAGCCGGCTTCGATCGTAAAACACGTTGATGGTCACGCTCTTCGGCAGCGAAGGCTGCAGCTCCTGCAGGCGCTGGCGGACGTCGCGTACCAACTGGCCGGCATTGGCGCCGCGCAGGCCGAGCACGAGCCCTTCGACCGTTTCGCCGCGGCCGTCGATGGTGACGGCGCCGTAGCGCGTCAGCGAGCCCACCTGAACGCGGGCGACATCGTTGACCCGGATCGGAATGCCGTCCCGGGTATCGACCACGATGGCCTTGATGTCGTCGATGGAGCGAATGCTGCCCTCGATGCGGACCAGGGCGCCATCTTCGCCCTGGTTGACGCGGCCAGCGCCGTCATTGCGGCTATTGGTCTCGATCGCCCGCCGAAACAGCTCCGACGAAATACCGCGTGCCGCGAGGGCATCGTTGAGCGGCACGATCTCGAACGCGCGGACATGACCGCCAAGCGAATTGACGTCGGCTACGCCCGGAACCGTCCGCAGCGCCGGCCGGATCGTCCAATCGAGCAGCGTTCGACGCTCGGCCAACGAAAGATCGGGGCTGTCGATGGTGAACATGAACATTTCGCCGAGGGGGCTGGTGATCGGGGCGAGACCGCCGGTCACGCCTTCCGGCAGATCGCGCGCGATGTTGGACAGGCGTTCCGAGACCTGGTTGCGCGCCCAGTAAATGTCGGTGCCATCCTCAAAATCGACGGTGATGTCGGCGAGCGCGTATTTTGTCGTCGAGCGAAGGATCTTCTTGTTGGGCAATCCCAGCAGCTCAAGCTCGATGGGAACCGTGATCCGCTGTTCAACCTCCTCCGGGGTGAGACCGGGCGCCTTCATGATCACCTTCACCTGAACGGGCGAGACGTCGGGAAATGCGTCGATCGGCAGGGTAGGCAGAACAACGACGCCCGCGCCGATCAGCAGAAGGACGCTCAACGCGACGAACATGCGCTGCGAAAGCGCGAACGCGACCAGACGCTGCAGCATCACTCGCCGGCTCCGAGCCGCAGCAAGATCCCGCGAAGCGCAGAGATGCCGCTGACGGCCACCTCATCCTTGTCCGTGATCACGCCCGACACCACGACGTGATCCTGATCCTCCTCGACGAGCGTCACAGGCACCAGCCGAAATCCGCCCTCGATTGCGACAAAGACCGATGCCTTGTCGCCGCGCCGGACAAGCGCGCTGTACGGAATTTCCCAGGCGCTTTCACCGGAGGATAGAAAGCCGATCCGTACCGCGGCAGTTTGTCCGGGGCGCAGTTCGCCGGTGTTCGGCACTTCCGCTCGCACCAGGACAGTCTGGGTCGCCGCGTCCGTTGTCTCCGAAACCAGGATGACCTGGCCCGGCGTCGCGTAGCCGTCGATTTCCACGCGCGCGCCCGGCCGGATGGCGCGGATGCTTGACGCCGGAATCGCGATTTCCGCCCACAGGGCCGACAAGCGCGCGAGCTTGACGAGCGGCGCCGCCTGCTCGACCCGCTGGCCCGGGGAAACCAGGATCTCAACCACCGTCGCCTGCTGACGCGATGTGACCGAGACCGTCGCCGAAATTGCCGTCTCGCTGGTCAGGCGCGAAATTTCCGCGTCCGGCAGTCCGCTGAGCCGAAGCATCTGACGTCGTTCCGCCACGGCGATGCTTGCCTGGCGGGCTTCAGCCTGAGTGGTTTCCAGGACGCGTTGCGACACCGCCTTCCCTTCAAACAGATCGGTGTTCCGCTTGAGCTGCTGAGCAGCAAGCACGTCCTGCGCGAAGGCCTGCAGATAGTCACGCTGAAGCGAAACGAAGCTGGGGCTCTCAAGCGTGACAAGCGGCTGGCCGGAAACGACCCGGTCGCCGCGCGCAACCGAGAGGCTGGTGACCATGCCGGCCACGGGTGCGCTCACGACCCACAGCTGCGGCGTGGGGATAACGATCTGAGCGGGATAGGGCAGAGTCAGATCGGTCCGGCTGGAGATCGGATGTACAGCGCGAACGCCAAGAGTCTGTACCTGCGCGGGACTGAGCTTCACCTCCTCCTCAGCCATCGACACGGATGGGAGGCCGATGAGGGCGACCGCAAGCATGGTTCCAGCCAAGCTCTGCCAGGAGCGCAGGCACGATCTGGCTTGCCGGAGATTCATCATCGATGTTCCATATAAGCGTGAGACCGAGCGAAGTCGGGTTGTCACTGCAATCAGTCTATTCTTGCCCGCTCTCGGGCAGTTGATTTGTGTCAAGCAAGGTGCATTCCTGCAGGCGGCGGCTTGCCCGCGGCTTCGGCCTCACGGCGAACCCGCCCGGTGGCGTCCGGACTCACTCGACGAATCGGCGGCCATTCCAACGGAGAGCTCTTGTCTCGCCGTTGACGCCGGATATCTCGACCAAGGCTGCATCCTGATCGCGAAGCAGTCGAATATCGCGAGCGTGCACGGCAAGCACCCGCCGGTATTGTCCTTTGGCCGCGACATAGACTTCGTGCAGACATCCCGTGGCGCTGCAGTGGACGGACTTGTTGGCGCATCTAAAGTCATCGAAATGAAGGGCCACGAGTTCGCCGCCTGGAACGGGGAGATAGAGCGCAAACTGCGGCGCGGCAGCAAGCGATCCACCACAGGCTACCTCCCACCCCTGGACGATGGCGCGGAGTCCCCGCGGCAGGTTCTGGAGATGAGCGGGATTCCAACGATCCTGGGCTATCCCGCTGTGCGAAAATGCTGGCCGGAGCATTCCCGACAAGCAGAGAAGCGCGACTGCAATCGTCGAAGCGAGTCTCCGTGCATTCATGACTTCTCCCCCGACATTGAATGGATGATATTTGAATCCTCGCATCCATCGTGGGGGAGATGATTGATGCAAATCAATCGATGGCCGGCCTCACTCTATACGCGAACGCGTCGCAATTGCATGGCCGCCAGTGAATGAACCTACCGGCACTCTCAATTCGTGGCGATCGCCGATCGCGCAGCGATGGTCCGGGATACCGGCGCTGCATCGACGGCATCAAGGGGCGGAGATTTGGACCACACGCGATTGCTTCGCGCCCTGTCATAGCCGTACTCGAACAACTCGCGCATGTAGGCGGTATCAAATCCGGCAGGCGACGCCGGCCTTTCGGCCCCGATATAGGTCAGGTTGAAGCCAAACTTGTTGCGACGGGCGAAGTCATAAGTACTGGAAATAATCGATCGCGTCTGTCCCTTGACCATCGTCGATGACGAGCGCGCAGCAATCTCCACTGTCTTGTTGTCGATCGGCTGAAACTCCCGATCGACCTTGTTGTTGATCAGGATGAAGAGCTGCAGGTTTTCGGCCTGCGACAGCGCCGCGTTGCGGAGCAGGTATGCCTCGGGCAAGGTCAGAACAGGCGCAGTTACGCCGCCGTCGATATGCATCTCCTGGAACTGCCGGCCATTTGCCTCGACGGTGATGAGCATCGGCGGAAAGACCACCGGCAGACTTGCCGAAGCGGTGACGACGTCCCGGAACAGGTTCAACGATTCGGTCGTGCGGAGCGAAGCGATCCGTCCCATGTCCCAGATGGCGGTGCGCTGAGAGTCGATATTCGTCGTCACGATCAGGAGCCGCCGGCCTTTGGCGTATTCCGCGGCGACTTCGCCAACAAACTTCGCATCGATGTATTTTGCGACCAAGCCGCGCAGATTCTTGTTGCCGAACACCCCCGAACCGAAGATCGCGTTGAACGGATTGGGCGATTCGAGCAGGGTCTCGGCAACGCCGCTGGTATAGACATCGCGCAATGTCTGATCGTATTGCGGGCCAAGAAATGCGAACGGCGCAATCAATGCGCCGGTGCTGACGCCGGAGACGATTGAAAACGACGGGCGCGTGCCCGCCTCCGACCATCCGGTGAGAATGCCCGCGCCATATGCGCCGTCGGCCCCGCCGCCCGACAGAGCGAGATAGGTGAGCGGCCCCCGCTGCACGGCTTGATTCCGAGGATGTTGAAATCTCCAGGCCGGCTCATCGGCGTAGCGGCGCAGGTCGGCGAGATCGAGTACGCGCGCCTGCGCGCCCTCTGAGGCAGAATAGGTCGTTCGCGGCAGCGAGGTGCAGCCGGCGATCAGGATACTCATGGCGGATATCGCCGCGAGCGAAGCGGTCGGACGACGCAGGGCGGGCTTCATGAAATTGCGGAATGAAAGTCGATTGCTGCCCAACATACCGATGCCTGCACGGCTGCGCCCGCCCGGGGAACGATAAGACGAAGGCCGGCTGGCCGGACCGTTCAATGGATTGCGCCCCTGCGCGAGAGTTCCGAGGAGCGCCTGCGCCGTTGCACCTCCCTGGTCGGATCGACCGAAACTTCCTTCAACGCGCCGCCAGACACGACAACCACCAGAAAGATCAGCCTGCCGTCGGTATATTGGAGGCCGGCACCGATCGCCTTGCCCGCTCCGTACTGTTCGGCGATTTCGATCGCTTCGGAAAGACCGATCCTGGATTGCTCGAAATCCGCGAGCTTGCGTTGATCTTCCGCGCCAAGCTCCGATCTCGGCATCAGGAAATCAGCGCGAATGATTCGACGCTTCGATGCGTCAACCACGACGTTCCAGATCTTGTCGCGACGACTGGCCTTCATGTTGAATATTGGCGTGGCGCCCTGACCATCGAAGCTGACGTCAATGATCTTCGCCCCGACAAATTGTATCTCGACCATTCTTGTCAGGTCGGGGACCGCATCTACGCTGCGCGTGAACCAGACGATCTCGTCTTCCACCGAAGTGGCTGGCGGGTTGCCGATGGCGGCCAGGGGGTCGTGGGCGCCCTGCGCCGCGGACATGGAGGCCCACGGAAGCGCAACGAGCGCGATCAGCCTGAGGAACTTCTGCGCAGCCATGACGCCTCATCCATCCGAGGCCCACGGAAAGGCCGGTCGCAAGAAACGGTACCGTTTCGTATCGTATTTACAGGACGGATGCCAGCACTTTTTTCGAGCCGTCTGGAGGCTTGGGCAACAAGCCCTTGCGGTACAAGACTTGGGGTACAAGCCCTGGAGGCGGGCCATATCCGGACTCACAAGGCTGGTGTCCGACGGTGGCCTATGAGCACGGGCCCCAATTCCGTCACGACATGGTCAGTTCTTACGGTCCCGCGGCATTGCCGGCGCACGCCGGGCTATCCGGAACGCGCGCGCGCACCGTCAAGAAAAAGGTCGACAGAGCGGCGCAATGTCTTCAGACGAGCGGCCGTGAGCTGGGGGCTCTCGACTCCAAGCGTCACCAGGCGCATCGGCCCGACGATGACCGCATGGAAAAAATGCTCGGCCGCATGCCGCCGATCCCGCAGCACAATTTCGCCCTTCGCATAGGCCTGATCGAGAATCTTTTCGATCGATCCGAGCGCGCGCGACCCGGCGAAATCATAAACAATCCTGCCAAGCTCCGGAAACCGTCCGACCTCCGCCGTCACCACACGATCGAGTGCGATGGTGTCCGGTTGACAGGCGATCCGGAGAAACTCCTTGGCGATTGCCTCCAGCTGATGCTTCAGCGGGCCCGGACCGGCAGAGATGGCGTCCATCTGCCCCATGCGCTTTTCGACGAAACGCACCACGACAGCGGTGAAGAGATCGGCCTTGCCGCTGAAGCGCGAATAGAAGGTTCGTTTTGAGATCGCCGCTTCCGCCGCAATGGTGTCAATACTCACGGCCTCGAAGCCGGCACGAAGAAACAATGCCGTTGCCCTGTCGACGATGTCCTCGGTCAGCCGGGCCGATGCTTCCTGCGATGGGCGCCCACCGTGACTCTTGCGCAGCGGGGCGGTCGCTTTCTGGGTCTGGCGACTCATTATATCCTTCAACAATGGCGCTATGCGATGGCTTTCGAAACGCAGCGTCGAAGACGCCATGACCGCCTTACAATCGGAACCGTATCGTTTACATAGCACGAAGGCAATTCCAGGCGGTGGATGGCCGGCGATCCCCGCCGCGTGATTGCCGGAGGCGCTGCCTGCCGATGGATCGGGAAATCCGCAATGAGCGAGAGGGTGGTCGACGACATCGTGGCGCTGCTGCCGCCGTTGCTGCAATCGCTGGAGGCGCTGCAGTTCGTGGCGCGCCATCTGCACCCGCCGGGGTTCGACGCATTGATGCAAGCGGTTGGAGCGCCTGATCGGGCCCTTCAGGCGGCACGCGCCGGCCTGAAGGAATGGCCAGCGTCATTCGCCGATCTGCGCGGCCCGCTCGACGCCGCCAGCGCCGCCGCACTCGACGCCTTTGCGGGACTGCGCGCCGTGCACCAGGGCGATGGCGATCTGTTCGCCGTGTTCCGCGCCTTGCGCCACG
>LNAP01011136.1_pt1 | contig 13337 bp, 15 predicted proteins | sample 602601 | NCBI WGS metagenome assembly LNAP01 (sample SAMN02440304, study PRJNA202911) | soil metagenome | biome: Subtropical and temperate rainforests or woodlands; isolation source: soil samples (1 kg each in a 20% v/v slurry with milli Q water) were... ...
GGGTTTCCTTACTGTACTTGGTGGGACGTGCGGGGGTCGAACCCACGACAAACGGATTAAAAGTCCGCTGCTCTACCAACTGAGCTAACGTCCCAAATTGCAGAAGAAGTTTTATCAACTGCTGCAAAGCCTCGAATTATAGCGTGATTTTATCGCGCTTCTCGGTGTGGGCCGCCAGTTTATCGAGCACCCAACCAGCGGCACACTGCCCAAAGGTTGCCGTCACGGCCACGACAGAACCGTAACCGTGGCAATTCAAAGTGCCGTCGCCCTCCACTGCACATGAGGCATCGGGCGCAGCCACGGCCTCTCGGCTGAACACGCAGGTGACGCCCATCTTGCGCCCTTCCCGGGGGGCTTGATGGTGTTTGCGCAGTCGATAGCGCAACTGCGCCAGCAAGGGGTCGTGCGTTGTTGCGCTGAGATCTTCGATATCGATCTTGTGCGCATGCCGCTTGCCGCCCGCAGCACCCACGCTTACAAAGAGCGTACCCGTGTCGCGGGCCCAGGCTGCCATGGCGGTCTTGGCCTTGATCTGGTCACAGGCGTCAACCACGGCATCCACCGGTTCTGTCAGCAGGCTGGGCCAATTTTCTGGCGTGACGAAATCCTCAATGCACAGCACCTTGCAATGGGGATTGATCAGCCCAATGCGCTCCTGCATTGCCACCACCTTGGCCTGGCCGACAGTGGTGGTCAGTGCGTGAATTTGCCGATTGATGTTGGACTCGGCAACATGGTCCAAGTCGATCAGGGTGATGCGCCCGACGCCGCTGCGGGCCAGGGCCTCGGCCGCCCAGGACCCCACGCCGCCAATGCCCGTCACAACGACGTGGGATTGCCGGATGCGCTGCGCGCCGGCAACACCATACAAGCGCTCCAGGCCGCCAAAACGGCGCTGCGGATCGGCATCGAAACCCGCATCGCCCTCGACCACAGCGAAAGCTGCGGGCACGATCAATGCTGTCATTTGAGACGCGACAAGCGCTCTTTGGCAGCCACGGCGGCCTCGGATTGCGGATAGGCCCGCAACAGATCTTCCAAGGTCTTTCGGGCCGCGCGGGTTTCCTTCAGCTCGATCTGGCAGTTGGCGATGGACAACGCGGCTTCGGGCGCACGCGCGTGGCCAGGTGAGCCTGACAACAACAGCCTGAAGTTGCCAATGGCCTCCTTGTATTCACGCGCCGCGTACTGGGCATTGCCCAGCCAGAAGCGCGCCGACGGCACATAGCCGCTACGCGGGTATTGCCGAACAAACCCGGCAAACGCCGTATTGGCCTCGGCGAATTTGCCTGACCGGAAAGTCGCCAGGGCCGCCTCGAAATCGCGTTTCTCGGCCGCATCGGCCTGAAACTCCAGTCCGTCCACCGTGACATTCACGGGCTCAAACTGGCGCAAACGCTCATCGACACCTTGCGCGATATCCTTTTGGCGCCGCTGCAGCTCTCCCACGTCACGCAACAGCTGTTCGTTCTGTCCGCGCAATTTGGCTTGTTCCACGCGCAGCGCTTCAATTTGGGTCTGCAGGTCCAGCAATCCACGCCTCAGCTGCGAACTTTCATCAGCCGATTTGCGAATATCCTCCGCAGACCGCTGCTGCAGCGCGTCCGCCCGCTGCCGCAATTCAAGGATGGCACGCCGTGCCTCATCGTCCTCAAACAGCGCAGCGTGGCCGGTGGAAACAAAGGCGCCCGACAGAACCAGCACCAGCAGCGCCCTGGCGGGCGTGGGAAGCGTTGTTGTGCGCATCAACGGTAGGACAGTTCAGCACGGCGGTTTTGCGCGTGCACATCTTCACTGCCACCCTGGGCTGCCGGCTTCTCCTTGCCGAAGCTCACGGCTTCCACCTGGGCGTCAGAAACACCCAGCAAGCCAAGCGAGCGACGAACGGCTTCGGCCCGCTTTTGACCCAGGGCCAGGTTGTACTCGCGGCCACCGCGTTCGTCGGTGTGCCCTTCCACCATGACCTTGCGGTTGCCACTGGATTTGATGAAGCGGGCATGGGCTTCGATCAACGACTGAAACTCTGGCTTGATGACATAGCTGTCGTAATCAAAATAGACCAGACGGCTGACACCGACCGGGCCGGCCGCGTCACGTCCGGATTGCCCCAGATTGACACCGGCCACACCGCTCTGCCCGGCATTGCCGGAATTGGCTCCGCCATTGGCGCCTGTGGTGGGGATTGCCGATTTGTCTTCCACCGGAACGTCGTCCAGCTTGACGCCCGAACTGCACCCCGCCATGAGGGCAGCAACGGTGATGGCGAGGGAAATGCGTTTGATCATCCAAAATTCTCCTGAGCTGGGTATAAAAAATGTGTGAAGGTTCACTGTTTCTGAAACGGACCCCAATCGGGCTCGCGAATATCGCCGCCCTGCCCAGCAAGGCGCGCCTTGATTTTCCCGTCCAGGGTCGTGGTCATGAGGGCTTCGCGGCCTTGCTGCTGCGTTGCATAAACGATCAGGCGGCTGTTCGGGGCGAAGCTGGGGTTTTCATCGGCGCTGGTGTCGGTAATGGCCGAAACCGCTCCCGATGACAGATCCATCACATGCAACTTGAACGCCCCGCTGACGCGCGAGATGTAGGCCAGCCAGCGACCATCCGGGCTGATGCTGGGCGAGATGTTGTAGGTGCCCGTGAAGGTGACGCGCTCGGCGTTGCCGCCAGTGGCGGGCACCTTGTAGACCTGGGGGGCGCCGCCGCGGTCACTTACAAAATAAATGCTGCGGCCGTCGCTGGAATACACCGGCTCGGTGTCGATGCCCGCACTTTGCATCAATCGGCGCGGCTCGCCACCGTTGGCATCGATGGTGTAGAGCTGAGAGGCCCCGTCCCGGCTCAAGGTGACTGCCAGCGTGCGGCCATCCGGTGCCCATGCGGGCGCGCTGTTGGAGCCGCGGAAATTGGCGATGAGCCGGCGCCGCCCCGTTGCCACGTCGTGCACATACACCACGGGCTTGCGCGACTCAAACGACACATAGGCAATCTGCCCGCCATTGGGCGACCAGGCCGGGGAAATGATGGGCTCGGGGCTGGACAAGGCAGACTGCGCGTTTTCGCCATCGGCATCTGCCACCCAAAGGCTGTAGCGCGTGCCCGTCTTGGTGACATACACAATGCGCGTCGAGAAAACACCGCGCTCGCCGGTCAGTTTTTCGTAGATGAAGTCGGCAATGCGGTGCGCCACCAGGCGCAGATCGCCTTGGGTCACCACAAAACTCTGGCCACCCAGGTCTTGCCCGCGCACCACATCCCACAGGCGAAAGCGCACATCAAAGCGCCCATCGGCCAGACGCGTCACGCCTCCAGTGGCGAGCGAATCAGCGCTTTTTTGCCGCCACAGCGCCACATCGGGGCGCGAGGTTTCGTCGAGCGCTGAGCCCGATGCATCCACGGCGCGAAATTGCCCGCTGCGCTCCAGGTCGGCCTGAACGATGGCGGCGATTTTCTGGGGGGACTGCGCCTCGCCGCGAAAGGGGGCAATGGCGATGGGCAACTGGGTCAGCCCAACGCCCGTGACCTCGACGCGAAATTGCGCCAGGGCGGGCAGTGCGGGGGTGGAGATCAGCGCGGCCAGCAAGCGGCGGCGCAGTGGTTGCGGCAGGGCCGCAGCAAGGAGGGTGGTAGGAGTTCGATCAGTGGTCATTGGCAGCCAGCGGAAACCGAGCGAAAGCCGGTGGACAGACGTGAATGTTACACACCATCCGTGCACCCCTGTGACAAACTGTGCAATGGGCGCGCAGCGAAACGTAGAATCCGCCCCACATGCACGCCACCGATACGAACGCCCAGGCGGCTTCCGCCGCGCTGCCATCCGCGCCCAGCCTGCGCGCCCGCCTGGCGCGACTCTCGGCCTATTTCGGCCACCATCGCCTCGCCTGGGTCGTTGCCATCGTGGCGACCCTGGTGGGCGCCGCCACCGAGCCGCTCATTCCCGCGTTGCTGCAACCGCTGCTCGATCGCGGCTTCACCCAGGGCACGCTGCAGCTGTGGATGGTGCCGGTGGCCATTCTGGGCGTTTTTTTGGTGCGCGGAATGGCCCAGTTCGTGGCCCAGTATGCGCTGGCACGCATTGCCAACGAAGGCATGCTGGCGCTGCGGCAAGCGCTGTTCGATCGCGTATTGGCAGCGGAAATGGCCCTTTTCAGCCGCCAATCGGCCAGCGCGCTGTCCAACACCGTGGTGTACGAGGTGCAGACAGGCTCCACCCTGCTGGTGCAGGCATTGATGGGTTTGTCGCGCGACGGCTTCACGCTCATTGCCTTGCTGGGCTATCTGCTTTTCCTGAACTGGCAACTCACGCTGATTGTGGCCGTGGTGGTGCCCGGCGTCGCGTGGATCATGAAGACCCTGTCCCGGCGCCTGTACAGCCTGACCAAAAGCAGCCAGCAAGCAACGGACGAACTGGCCTATGTGGTGGAAGAAAACGTATTGGCGCATCGCATGGTGCGCCTGCATGGGGCGCAGGCCGGTCAGGCCGCGCGCTTTGGCAGCCTGAGCCGGAACCTGCGTCGCCTGGCCATCAAATCGACCATCGCATCGTCATCCATGACGCCTCTGACCCAGTTGCTGGCCGCTGCCGCCCTGTCGACGGTGATCTGCATCGCCCTGTGGCAAAACCGGGGCGCGGTGGACACGCGGGATGTGACGGTGGGCGGCTTTGTCGCGTTCATCACGGCCATGCTCATGCTGATTGCCCCCATCCGCCGGCTGGCCGATGTAGCCAACCCGATCACCCGGGGCCTGGCGGCGCTGGAGCGTGGGCTTGCACTGCTCAACGATGCGGCTGCAGAAACCGGCGGCCAATACACCACCGAGCGGGCGCAAGGCGCCCTGACCTTGCAGGACGTGACGGTGTCCTTCGGCCCGGAGCACGCACCCGCCCTGGACCGCGTGAGCCTGTCCGTTCAACCCGGCGAAATCGTGGCCCTGGTGGGCCCGTCGGGCGCGGGCAAGACCACCCTGGTGAACCTGCTGCCCCGTTTCGTGAGCCCCTCGTCGGGCCAGATCCTGCTGGACGGCCACCCCCTGGACGAATGGCGCCTCGATGCGTTGCGCTCGCAATTCGCCATGGTCAGCCAGGATGTGGTGATGTTCAACGACACCATCGCCGCCAACGTGGCCTTGGGCAGCAGCGTGGATGAGCAACGGGTGCACGCGTGCCTGGCGGCTGCGAATCTGACAGAACATGTGGCCGCCCTCCCCCTGGGCATCCACACGGTGGTGGGGCACAACGCCACGCAGCTTTCGGGTGGACAGCGCCAGCGCCTGGCCATCGCACGGGCCCTGTACAAGGATGCGCCCATCCTCATCCTGGATGAAGCCACCTCCGCGCTGGACACCGAATCAGAGCGGTTGGTGCAGGATGCCCTGCAACGGCTCATGCACGGCCGCACCACGCTGGTCATTGCGCACCGCCTGTCCACCATCGAACACGCCGACCGCGTGGTGGTGATGGAGCGGGGCCGCGTGGTGGAACAAGGCACGCACAGCGCCTTGCTGGCCAGCGGCGGGCTGTATGCCCGCCTGCAAAATCGCCCTGCCGCTGGTTAGGGCCTGCGCCCTGCACCGTCGGCTACCACTTGCCGCGGTTGGGCTGGCGGCGGCGAATGGCGGCGGCAATGGTTTCTGCCGTCTCCTTGCGACTGACCCGCAGCGCGAAATCAGTGGCGCTCAGCCCCAGCTGATTTTTCAGTGAAGGATCTGCGCCCTCATCCAGCAACAGCTGCACGGCATCGCTCGTGCCATATTGCGCCGCCATCATCAAGGGCGTGGTGCCGTTGGGCGACGCCGCGTCGATGTAGGCATGGTTCTCCAGCAACAGGGCGATGATGCGCGCGTGCTCGGGCGTGGTGCCCGAGGCGGCATAGTGCAGGGCCGTCCAGCCCGGCTTGTTCACATCGGCATCCCGCGCAATCAAGGCCTTGACAACCTCGACATGGCCCTTGATGGCGGCCAGCATGAGCGGGCTTTCGTCCTGCACGTTGCGTGCTTCCACATCCAGCTGCCGCGCGTCAAAGGCCTTGCGGGAATCGAGCTGCAGCGCCAACGTTAGCCCAACCTGCCCCTTGAGATCGCGCGTGTTCGGGTCAAAACCGCGCCGCAGCAGCGCTGCAATCGCGGCGCCATCATCGCGCCGGATGGCGGTGAAAAAGTCGTCGTAGGAGCCGGCGTGCGCCACCGCGCTCGCTGCCACCAGCGCCAGGGCCAGCACGGAACGGCGTTGCAGGCTCATGCCACCACTCCTTTAAACAATGCCTCGAAGTTGCGGCTGGTGGCCTGGGCCACCACGTCCACCTCGATGCCCCGCGTCAGCGCGATCTGCTGCGCCACCAGGGGCACATACGACGGGTTGTTGGTCTTGCCCCGGTAAGGCACGGGCGCGAGATAAGGGCTGTCGGTTTCAATCAGCATGCGATCCAGGGGAACATAGGCCGCCACATCGCGCAATTCCTGCGCACTCTTGAACGTGACGATGCCCGAGAACGAGATGTAGTAGCCCAGGTCGAGCGCGGCCCGCGCCACCTGCATCGACTCGGTAAAGCAGTGGAACACACCGCCCGCCAGATTGCCCGCACCATCTGCAGGATGGCCAGGGTGTCGTCCGAGGCGCTGCGGGTGTGGATCACCAGGGGCTTGCCGCAGGCCCGCGCAGCGCGGATGTGCGTGCGAAAGCGCTCGCGCTGCCATTCCAGGTCGGCAATGCTGCGCCCGCCCTTGCGGTCTTCCATGCCGTAATAGTCCAGGCCCGTTTCACCAATGGCTACCACGCGGGGCAACGCGGCGCGGTCCAGCAGGTCTTGCACCGATGGCTCGGTCACGCCTTCGTTGTCGGGGTGCACGCCCACGGTGCTCCAGAAATTGTCGTGGGCCAGCGCCAGCGCATGCACGCCATCGAATTCCTCCATGGTGGTGCAGATGCACAAGGCCCGCTCCACCTGGGCGTCGGCCATGGCCTGGCGGATGGCGGGCAACTGGCTAAGCAGTTCCGGAAAGTTGAGGTGGCAGTGCGAATCAGTAAACATGCAATTTCAAAACAAAAAAACCGACCAGCCAGCGCGGGTCGGCACAGGATCACACCACGCCATCAGATGGTTTGCGTGGGTCGCTCCGAACCCAGGGCCGTGCCCAGCAGTTCCTCGATCTTGGCCTTGAGCTGGCGCGATTTTTCGTCCTTGGGGAACTGGATGCCAACCCCCTGCGTGCGGTTGCCCGCTGCGCGCGGCGGGGTGACCCAGGCCACGCGGCCGGCCACAGGATAGCGCTGGGTGTCGTCGGGCAGGGTCAGCAGCACATACACATCGTCACCCAGTTTGTAGTCGCGCGGCGTGGGAACAAAAATGCCCCCCTCCACAAAAAAGGGAATGTAGGCCGCGTACAAGGCGGCCTTTTCCTTGATGGCCAGCTGCATGACGCTGGGACGGGGCGCGGTGGATGGACTGCTCATGGGTGGAGGTTGCGGCTTAGTGTCGGGAGTGTAGGGTGTTTCGCGCCTGGGCGACAAGCGCCTCCAGCATCAGGCCCGCATTGAAGGGATGGTCGGCCGTGCGTGCCGCCTTGACCAGGGCGCGCGACCAGCGCGTGAGGGCTCCCAGCGGCGGCGGCTTGGGCAAATCACCCGGCGCGAAATAGCGCGGTGCCGCGCCCACGCCAGCAGCCAGCAGGTCGTGGCACAGCTTTTGAAGTGCGTCGATCGCCTGGGCGGGCGCCCAATCGCCCAGCGCCGCCACGTCGCCGCGCGCCATGGCCTGGGGCAGTGCCGCCCAGGCCTGCGGGCTGCGCCCGGACCGCGCCAGCGCCAGGGCGTCATCCGGCCGACCACCGGTGGATCGCAGATGCGCGGCGGCGGCTGCCGGCTCAATCCCCTGCCTGGCCAGCCACTGCAAACTGTCGGCCTCGGCCGGCCAGACCATGGTGTGGCCCAGGCAACGGCTGCGAATGGTCGGCAGCAGCTGGTGCGCAGCTTCGCTGGCCAGCACAAAACGCACGTCGCCCGGCGGCTCCTCCAGCGTTTTGAGCAGCGCATTGGCCGTGACGTGGTTCATCTGCTCGGCGGGGTAGACCAGCACCGCCTTGCCCCGCCCACGGGCCGAGGTGCGCTGCGAAAACTCCACCGCATCGCGCATGGCCTCCACTCGGATCTCGCGGCTGGGCTTGCGTTTCTTGTCGTCAATATCGGCCTGGGCTTTTTCCGACAGCGGCCAGCCCAGGGCCATCATCTGCACCTCGGGCATCAACACGCACAGGTCGGCGTGGGTGCGCACGTCAATGGCGTGGCAGCTGCCGCACTGGCCGCAGGCGCCCTGCTCTGTCGGCGCATCACACAACCATGCGCGGACCAACTCCAGCCCCAATGCGTACTGCCCCAGGCCCGATGGCCCCTGCAGCAACCACGCATGGCCGCGCTGGGCCAGCAGACTGGTGCGCTGTGCGGCAATCCACGGCGCCAACGCCACGGCAGATCCGCTCATTGCGGGCCTCCCTGGCTGGCCACCATGATCGCCAGCCAGCCCTTGCGCACGAACACGCTGGTGAGCTGCTGCCACACGCGGTGGCGGTCCTGCGCGGCATCCAGGCGTGCAAAGCGCTGGGGCGCTGCGGCGGCCCGGTCCGCATAGCCCTGCGCCACGCGGCGGAAAAATTCGACGGGCTGCGCCTCAAAACGGTCAGGGACGCGCGCTCCGGCCAGGCGCTCGGCGGCGACCTCGGGAGCGAGATCGAACCAGACGGTCAAATCAGGTTCACGCATCAAATCGGCATCAGGCGCAAGCCCCGTCTGCGCAAGGCGCTCCAAAGTTGATAGCACCCCAAGGTCAAACCCCCGCCCTGCTCCCTGGTAGGCAAAGGTGGCGTCGGTGAAGCGGTCGCACAGCACCACATCGCCCCGCGCCAGGGCGGGCTCGATGACATTGCGCAGGTGGTCGCGGCGCGCGGCAAAAATCAGCAGCGACTCGGTGAGCGCATCCATGGGGTCGTTCAGCACCATGGCGCGCAGCTTTTCGGCCAGCGGGGTGCCACCCGGCTCGCGGCTCACGGTGACCGTGCGCCCCTGGGCACGAAAAACCTGGGCCAGGCCCTCGATGTGCGAGGACTTGCCGGCACCGTCGATGCCTTCAAAGGTAATGAACAGACCGGGTCGTGACATGGAATCCTTGGTTGAATCAGGGTGCACGGGCGCGCACGGAGGCCGCTCACTGGCCCCGCTGGTAGCGATGGACGGCGCGGTTGTGCTCGTCCAGCGACGCGCTGAAATGGCTGGTGCCATCGCCCTTGGCCACAAAATACAGGGCGCGCGTGGGCTCGGGCTGCACGGCGGCCAGCAGCGCGGCCTTGCCGGGCATGGCGATCGGCGTGGGCGGCAGGCCCGCGCGGGTGTAGGTGTTCCAGGGCGTGTCGGTCTGCAGGTCGCGGCGGCGCAGGTTGCCATCAAACTTCTCGCCCAGGCCATAGATCACGGTGGGGTCGGTCTGCAGCAGCATGCCCACGCGCAGCCGGTTGGTGAACACGCCCGCAATCTGGCCACGGTCGCTGGCCTTGCCGGTTTCCTTTTCGACGATGCTGGCCAGAATCAGCGCTTCATCCGCTGACTTGAGCGGCGTGTCGGTGGCACGCTGCGCCCAGGCGGCCTCCAGGCGGCGGTCCATGGCGTGCAAGGCGCGGCGCAGCAACGCGATGTCGCTCGACCCCTTGGCATAGGCGTAGGTGTCCGGAAAAAACCGCCCCTCGGGCGCAACGCCGGGGCGGCCCAGCTGGGCCATCAGGGCGTCGTCGGTGAGCTGGGCAGCGTCGTGCCTGAGCTGCTCCTCCCTGGCCAGCGCCTGGCGCACCTGGCGCCAGTTCCAGCCCTCCACCAGCGTGAGTGCGCGCAGGGCTTCCTCGCCCCGCGCCAGCTTGCGCAGCAAACCGATGGGTGTCGTGCCCGGCGGGATTTCGTAGTTGCCCGCCTTGATGGCACGGTCCTGCCCCGACAAGCGGAACCAGGCATACAGCAGGCGGGCGTCGGTATTCACCCCCGCCGCCACCACGTCGCGGGCCACACCGCGCGGCGTGGTGCCGGGTTCGATGGCCAGCTCCAGCGGCTGGTCGCCCAGGTCCAATGGCTGGTGCAGCCACCAATACGCAGCGCCGCCCAGTGCGATCCCCACCAACACGATCAAAGCCAGTAAACGTCGCACAACCCTGCCGTCTGTATGTATGAAACAGGGCATCATAATTCAGCGATGACTTACCCCTTGAATGGCATTGCCCCCCTGTCCCACCTCGGCGTGATTCGCGTGGAAGGCGAAGACGCCGCCAAGTTTCTGCACGGCCAGCTCACCCAGGATTTCGCCCTGCTCAGCATGGACCAGGCCCGCTTGGCCGCCTTTTTGTCGGCCAAGGGCCGCATGCAGGCCAGCTTCATCGGCTTCCAGCGCAGCGCCACCGAGGTGCTGCTGGTCTGCAGCCGCGACCTGCTGGCCCCCACGCTCAAGCGCCTGTCGATGTTCGTGCTGCGCGCCAAGGCCAAATTGAGCGACGCCACGGCGGATTACGCGCTGTACGGCATGGCTGGAGACGCTATTAAATCAGTAGCTGTTAGCGCACAGCCCACCTGGACAAAGGCCGATTTTGACTCTAGAACCGTGGTACACCTCTACCCCGCTGACGGTCAACCCCGCGCGCTGTGGGTGGCACCCGTGTCAGAAGCGCCGCCCGCCGGCCCCGCACTCGACCCGGTGCTGTGGCTGTGGAGCGAGGTACGCAGCGGCGTGGCCACGCTGACCGCCCCCGTGGTGGAAGCCTTTGTGCCGCAAATGCTCAATTACGAGTCGGTGGGGGGCGTGAACTTCAAGAAAGGCTGCTACCCCGGCCAGGAAGTGGTGGCCCGCAGCCAGTTTCGCGGCACGCTCAAGCGGCGGGCCTATGTGGCGCACGTTGACGCCGACGTGGCCGTGGGTGCCGAAGTGTTCAGCACCACCGACCTGGAGCAGCCCTGCGGCACCGTAGTACAGGTGGCGCCAGCCCCAGGCGGCGGCTTTGATGCCATCGTTTCTCTGCAGATATCGGCGGCGCACGAGGCCAGCTTGCAGGTGGGAACGGCGGACGGCGTGGCGCTGACCCTGTTACCCCTGCCCTACCCTTTGCTTGAAGATATCTGAGTCAAAATGGGCTCTGGCGCTTGTCAGACAAGCGCCAAAAGCTCATTTATTTATAGCAATTCACTACAACTGCCGAGCCATGGCGATGTGGGGAATGCCAGCCTCTTCGTACGGTTCGCCCACCACCGCGAACCCCGCCCGGCGATAAAACCCTTCCGCACGGCGCTGTGCGTGCAGTTGCACCTCGCTGTCACCGCGGGCACGGGCGGCCTCGACCAGTGCGTCCAGCAATTGCCGCCCCCACTGCGCGCCGCGCACCGAACGGTCCACCGCCATGCGGCCGATGCGTCCCACACCCGGCGCCTGCTGCAGCAGTCGGCCGGTAGCGACTGGCATACCCAGGCGGTTGTAGACGACCGCGTGCCGCGCCGTGGCATCCAGCGCATCGGCTTCAATGTCGGCCGCAATGCCCTGCTCGCGCACGAACACCGCGGTGCGCAGGCGGCCCGCGTCGCGGCCCAGGGCATTCCAGTCGCCGGTGCGCACCTCGGCCATCTCGGCGCCGACCTCGAAACCTTCAAAGATGGCGCGCAACGCAGGCGGCACGGGGCGTGAGGTTTGTGTAGCGGGGTCGGCAAACACATAGACCAGTTCGCCCGAGACCAGCAATCGGTCGCCACTGAAAATACCCGCCTCGAACAGGCTCGACGAATGGCCCACGCGGGCACAGCGCAGGCCCACATCCAACGTGTCATCGAGCCGCGCCGAGGCGTGGTATTCGAGCGTGGCCTTTTTCACATACATCTCGCCGCCCAGGGTCAGCATGCTCGCCTCATACGGCAGGGCCAAGGCACGCCAGTATTCGGACATGGCGGTGTCGATGTACATGAGGTAGTGCGCGTTGAACACGATTTTTTGCATGTCCACCTCGGCCCAGCGCACGCGCAGGCGGTGGGAACAACGGAAATCACTGCGTTGCATGGGTTCGTTTACTCCAGGTGAAAAGCCAGCCGCAGCGCCCGGGCCGCATCGGCATGGGCCTGGCGCGCTTCGGGGATGGCACGGCCCATCTTGATGAATTCGTGGGTCACGCCGCGGTAGATTTCCAGATCCACCGGCACACCGGCAAGGCGCAGCTTGTCGGCGTAGTCCACGCCCTCGTCCACCAGCGGGTCGCATTCGGCCAGGCCCACCCAGGCGGGTGCCACCCCCTCGACATCGGGCGCCAGCAGCGGGGCAAAACGCCAGTCTTCGCGCTCTTCGCGGCTCTTCACATAGTTGCCAAAGAACCAGCTGATGGCGGGCTCTTCCAGCACCAGGCCGCGCGCGAAGGTCGCATGGGATGGCGTGTCCTGGTGGGCCGCGCAGCCGGGGTAAATCAACAATTGCAGCACCAGCGGCAGGCCCGCGTCCCGCGCCAGGATGGCGTTCACCGCAGCCAGGGTGCCGCCTGCGCTGTCGCCGCCCACGGCCAGGCGCTCGGGGTCTGCGCCCAGGCGCTCAGCGTTTGCAGCGAGCCACCGCAACGCATCCCAGGCATCGTTGCTTGCGGTGGGAAAGCGGTGCTCGGGCGCCAGCCTGTAGTCGAGCGACACCACCATACACCCGGCCAGGCGAGCCAGCTCGCGGCACAGGATGTCGTGCGTGGCAATGCTGCCAATGGTGAAGCCACCGCCATGCAGGTACAGCAGCAGCGGCAGCCCGGCGCCCGTGGATGGCGCATACAGCCGCGCCGGCAGCGCGTGGCCATCGCGGGCCGGGATGTGCAGGTCTTCCACCCGCGCCAACGTGGCCTTGGGTACCTCCAGCACGCCGGCCCCGGCTTCGTAGGCCACGCGGGCGCGCTGGGGCGAGAGGGTATGCAGCGGTGGGTGCCCGGCGCGGGCCATGCGTTCAAGCACGCTGCGCATCTGGGGGGTGAGGCGGGTGTGGTGGATGTGCAGGTCAGTCAACGGTCAAAGTCTCTGGAGTGAACGCCCACGCGGTGCGCGCAGGCGGATAAAGGGTTTACTTGAAGCGCAGCTGCACGGGCGCAGCACCGGGAGAACCATGATAGCCAGCCGCCACCTGCAGGCCGGCCAGGGCCATGAGGGTTTGCTTTATGGCCATGGATGTCTCCGGGTTGTAAAGTGTTTGGAGCAATCGTAAACGCAACTTCCCCCACCGCCATGGCTTTCATCTACTACGTCACCCAGATCCAGTTCGAGTTTGGCGCCGTCCAGCTTCTCCAGCAGGAGTGCGAGCGCGTAGGCATCA
>LNAP01004258.1_pt1 | contig 13333 bp, 24 predicted proteins | sample 602601 | NCBI WGS metagenome assembly LNAP01 (sample SAMN02440304, study PRJNA202911) | soil metagenome | biome: Subtropical and temperate rainforests or woodlands; isolation source: soil samples (1 kg each in a 20% v/v slurry with milli Q water) were... ...
GACCGCTCGCGGGCTGTCTCTCTCCGACTTAAGCCGGCAAGGAATAACCAGACGGCGGGCACTCGCCCAGCCTCGGCGTTCCTTGAAATTTAGAAGTTCACGGCTTGGGCGATATCAGCCACGAACTCGGGGCTGTGATGGCCGTAGACCCTTTCGATCACCTCTTTTGAGGTGTTAGTGAACTTGGCGATCCGCTCGAACGAGGTGCCATTCAGCACCATCCAAGTCACGGCGGTATGCTTCAGTACGTGGGAGCTGACATTATCCAGCCCAGCCCGGCGAGAGGCGGAATAGAGAGCGGTCTTCACGTCCTTGACCCTTTCCCCGCGGTATTCGATGACATAGTCAGTCTTCGCCCTGTTCTTGGCCTGTTTGAGCATACCGATCAGTTTCAGGTTACCTGCAATTGTTGTCACTCCGCGACGCTTGTTTCCGACGTCCGCGCCGAAGTCGATAAACTCGTGTCCAACTCGATCTAGGTTCACCCTATCCCACGTTAGCGATAGAATGGCTTCCCTTCTCTTTGCCGTGCTGAGCGCGATCCGGATGAACAAGCGGACGTGAGTGGGGCATTCCTCTTCCAGTTTCCGCGCTTCATCCTGCGTGATCCATTTGTCCCGCACAGCGCCGGATGAAAGCTCTACGCGGAAGTTTGGGCGTCTATCCAGAAGCCCCTCGTCTGAGGCCCACCTCAGGGCAGCCCGTAGGAGGCGCAGTTCCTTGCTGACCGTCGCCTCGCCTACCGGCTTGTCTCCCCAACGGCCACCCTTGCGTATGGGGCGCTCTTTCAGACGGTTCTCTATATACTCGTTGACCACGGTCTGCGTGATCGAGTCCGCTTTTAGAGGCCCAAGGAACCTCTTCACCGGGTTGAGGGAGTATGGGAGGTTCTCCGGGCTCGCAACTGCCTTCGACCTGTATGAAATATACGATTCGCATAAATCGGCGACAATGGGTGATGAGAGTTTAGGCTTTCGGTAGTCCTGCGAGAACTGCGCGCGGATTTGCTCTGCTTCTACCGGGTTTTTGGTTTTGGTAGCCTTCTTTTTGAGGCGCCCGTTCTCGGTATAGCGGATGTCGTAGTAACCATCCGCCCTAAGGTTCAGTTTGAAGTTTGGTGTTTGTAGCTTAGTTCGTGCCATTTCGGCTTCCTCGTTTGGATTAGTCGAACGACCCTCCGCTGTGGACGGACCCGACAACCTTGGCCAAGATTTTCATGTCGGTCCCGGCTCTCACCTCTTCAGGTAGAGGAGGGCCTGCGGAAGTCATATATTCAATATCAAAAGCGGAAATAAGGGAAACGAAAAAAACTAGCGGACGAGAGGGGGTATTCACCAGATAGTGCCCTTCACCGCTTTCTCTGGGATCAGTAGCTTCTTCGGTGCATACAACAAAGTCGCCAGGCTCCAGCCCTTTAACAGTGCTGGCTTGGTTCTCGAAGAGGATAAGGCTTTCGGATGAGTAGCGGAGAGTCCTCTCAACAAACTTCCTCGATATCTTCCACTCACGGAGCGTCGATCTGCCTCCATTCTTCGTGTAACTTACTTCGGCAATAACCACGAGTCCGCCGTCTGTAGTGTCGACCACGTCATCTTGTTTTGACACTCCAAAAGCGAGCCAAGCCGGATCGACGCCCAACACTTCAGACAGTTCTTGAAGACGCTTCGTAGAAACCGAATTGTTCGCATCCGCCCAATTCCAGACAGATGTCGCGGTGACTCCGAGAGCCCTGCCAACGTCTGCATAGCTGAGTTTACGAGCGTCGATCGCGCTCTTGATCCTGTTCGCCACGTCCAGGTTTATTTTCGGATTAGGTATTTTCTCGACCATGTCACGAATCCCCTGCCCCCTTGTAGCAGGCAGGGGTTCATTTCGTCAAGTGTTGGTTTGTTTAATCGCCATGGCAGCAATGCTGCCGTCTGCGGCGACTTGAAGAGAGATTTCGTCGTTAACTCCCACACCAAGCAGGGCAAGCGCCTCTGGTGGGAATACGAGAGTGGCGTCGCCCTCCTCATTCTTCGTAACAACCAGTCGCAGGCGGTAGCTGTAAGCGGTTCGGTGATGCGCCATTCTAGTAACTCTTTCCTCCCGCCTTCGCACGATTCTCCGGTTTGTGGTCCGGGCGATTTGCGTTGAACGCAAGCTTCTCGGCGATTGCGCCGCCGAGATCGAGGTTCATGGCGCCTGCGAGGTCGGCGATTCGGACGACGGCGTCTGCCAGCTCGACCTCCAACATGGAGCGGTGCGGCAGCTTGTCATCCTTCAGGCCCTTGCGGTGCCCCTCCATCGCCTCGCTGATTTCGCTGTGGGTCAGGCAAAGCTTCTGTGTGACGAGGAGGCTGGCAATCAGCCGCTCGATGGGGTCCTGTGGGTCATTAATGACCCTCTTGAGGTCCAGACCGGTTTCGGCGTTCTTCCACCATCCAGCCTGCGCAGAGAGGCCGTGACAGATTTCCTGGAGACTCCGCCCCGACTCATAAACTTCGAAACTGAGGTCGGGGTCATTAATATCAAAGGCGATTGTCGGGATCATGGCTCATAATCATAAACGATGGGTTGGTAGTCCGTGGAGGTTTCCTCGATCATCGCTTCGATGATTCGCCATTTCCCTCCACCAAGGCCCGCACCGATGCGGGGCATAGCAACAGCGCCAATCTGGCCCTGCACGGCGAATCGGTTAGCCTCTTCCAGGACGGTGAAAATAGCCTCGTAGTTCACTTGACGCTTAAAGGCGCCGTAGTGAAACTGCGTGATGCCGTTCCAGATGTGTTTGCCCTCAGTCCTGAAGGCGACGATCTTCCCGAGAGGAAGGCCGAGTCCGGCGTAGCGCCCTCGATACGCCATGTAGGCGCTTGGAAACTTCTGCCGAATAGCCAGGGCGACGCCGCTGCCCATGACGCCCTGGGCATTACACCCGTGCAGGATTGCCGGTTCAATCGCTTCGGTGACGTCGCCGGTTTTGTAGATAATCTTCATCAGATTTCGATCACCAGGTTAGGGTTCCACTCGGGGTTCTCGAATCGGGTGTAGATCAAATTGCGAGGATAGCCGCGAGGATTTGCCACGACTCGGGTTTTTCCGACCATGTAGTCGTGGCTGGAATAGACGTGCCCATGCACCCAGAGAACTGGTTCGTGCTTGAGGATCAGCCGTTCCAAGTTACTGGCGAACGCCGGGTTGATCGGGTCGTCGGCGTACTTTCGACTGATGGATTTCGGATGCGGGGCGTGATGGATAACGACGACCTTAGGATGCCCTACGTAGAGGGACATCTCTTCGTCGAGCCAACGAACACTCCGTTCGTGTAGGAATGCGTGATGAGCGGCGTCAGGACGTCTCCCTGCGGCCTTACTCTGATGAGGCGGAAGTCGGACATCGACGCCTTCGCTTTGCGCATCGCTTGGTCGGGATCGCCGAAAAGATTGAAATCGGTCCATAAGGTGCAAAGGAAGAATGCGACGTCTTCGATGACGACAACTTGCCTGTCCATAAGGCGGATATCCGGCGACTTGCCCCTTACCACGCCCGGTCGATTTCCACTAAGAACTCGCCATAGTAGTCGTGGTTTCCTGGCATGGCGAGAACGGAGCAAGTGAAGTTCATCCGGCCGAGCGACCACGACGACGTCATCCCGTTCGCCACATCTCCTGCGACGATCGCCACGTCGGCCTCTGGCAGCTGATAACTTCAACCGGGCGTGAACTCTAAATGCAGGTCGGAAGTGATGTGAATCTTCATGGATGCCCTTTCTTGGCAAACAACGTCGCCTTTCCCCGGAGTGTATTTACGCGCGGGGTTACCGGCTCAAGGTAATTCGGGTTTACGCAGGATCGATTCCTGCATTTATGGTCTAAGAGCAGTCCCGCAGGAACCGGACCAACCATTTCCTCGTAAAGTATTTTATGGGCAATACGGCAACGCCCGTTCACTCGAATCTTGGCGTAGCCGTTTCCGGTGTTCCAACCGGAGCATTCCCAGCATCCGGTGTTTCGGTTTACGGTAATGCGTCCGGAGAGGCGGGCGTATATGGTGTTAGGGTTAGACATGAAAAAGGGAGCCTGGTGGCTCCCCTATTCATTTACCCAACACAGATAGACAGTTTAGCTAGATTTCACACCCTCCAGCGGTGCAAGCGAGTTCCTGCGTGCCTGTCGTGCTGTCCGTCTTCTCGTATAGAGAGATAAGACTCCAATCGATGGTTGCTGGCATGGCAGCCTTCATCACTTCGTAAGTTTCCTTGGTGATCTCCTCATACGGAGCTTGGCGATAGGTGCCATTGTCGTAGGGAAGGAAGGACACTCCGGTAAGTTCATCGAAGTGCTTGTAACACCAAGCGCCTACTTCCATCCACTCGTGCTCCCTAACGTACACCGTGATGGAAGGCTTGTGTTCCGTCCAGTGTCGTAGATAGGTAATCCAGAGTTCAAGTTGCTCGATCGCTGTCATCTCGTCCCTCAGGACCGCTGTGTCTGGCGACCGCATGGGGAAACTGAAGATGACCGTGTTGTTCGGCTTCATGACGTCGGCTTCCCAGGGAACGCCGGCATCCTTCATCAGGGATGTGATAGGGTCCTTCACATCCTGACGGACGCGCCGAATGTAGTAACGGGCGAATCGGGGGTGGATACCAGAGGCACTGTCTGTGACTTGAGACACAGTCCCGGAGGGTTTGATAGCCGTTACAGAAGTGGAACGGCTAACACCGACGCTGTCGGCGAACTCGGCGTTAGTAGAGATCACTTGTTCTCGCATTTGGTTAAGCCATCTCTTCAGTTCTTGCTTGTCACCCTTGCCGCTTAGGAGTGGGTGATCAAGGATACCCGTAAGGCTTACACCAAGGAGGCGCTCCTCCTCGCAATTCTGCTTCCAGACTTTCCTGATGTACTTGAAGTTCGTCAAAGTGGATTGGAAAGTGCCCAGAATCGCTGCAAGTCTAGCCTTGCGAAGCAGGCCCTCCAAATCATCTGCTGAACGAACAACGATCTCACTCAAATTGCAGTATTGGTATGGCCTTAATATGATTTCCGCTGTGGACTATATTTTAACGTATGTTGTTTTGTATCGCATGCATGCGGGGGTAAGATTTGAGAACGGCTCCAGGAATGTCTTGTTGAACCGTATGACATTCTCTAATCCGGTGACCCTAATCTCATTCCTGTGAGGAAGACGAAAATCGAGCCCGGAAAGTTCGCCGATTTTCTCGTTCAACCGAGTGCCAATTTCTAGGCTTTCAACCGCGATGCTGAGCGTCTGCTGAGTTCGGTTATAATAGCAACCGTCGTCGAGAAACAGCCACCAGATTCCGAAGTGATTTAGATGCTTCACGGTGTCCGCCTTTCTCGCGCATCCAATTTCGTGGAATTTACCGTGGCCGACCTTTCCTGAATACCAAGCATAGGTGTTCCTTCGCTCGTAGTGGGCGATCCGCGTACCGGATTGTGGAAACGCTTTGTGGAATATCTCCACCTTTCGTTCCAACCATCCTTTCTGCCACGCACAGTGTTCGATCTTCCAAGCTGACCGTGTCGCGTCGTAACTGCCGTCGCCGAGACGACAAGCAGCCCACATAGCTTCGTTATTGTCTGACTGGGGAATCGACACGGTTGGAAGCATCTCTGTTAGAGCAAGCTCTCTCGCCTTTGAGAAAGTGGATACGCCGAGAACCCTATCGTAGACGCCGGCCCACTGCTGCGCGTTGATATACGGATAGCACTTTCGCAATTCATCGGCGTTTGCGCACATGAACACGGCCTTCAGGAAGTCTGCTCGGGAAGGCTCTCTGAAATCCCAGCGAAGGTCTTTCAGTTTCTTCCCGTACACACTTCGGACAGTCCAGTAAACCTTCTCTACAGAACATCGATTGTTGTCAGCAATCTCTTGAACAATGGCTGCTGATTCATCGTAACCGCAACGAATCAGTCTACCCAAATCTTCTAACATACGTTTTACCTCTTTAGTCTCTGCACCTTCCTCGACGTCATCGAGGCTTGGCTCCTGATTACCCAACGCGCTTTCACGCTTTGACAGGTTTCCAGGAATTTAGGTAATTACGTGCCCGGTTTTAGTTAGTTGAGCACGGATTGGTGCCAAATTCGGTGTAGTCCGAGACTCTATCTCGGCTGCTCCAGTCGAATACAGGATCACCAGATTTGTCGTAACCGAATGCGCGTCGGCCACTCTTTGCTACCTGCTTCCAGGAAGCATAACGGCTGAATATACCGCGCTCGCCGGAGCGGCTCTCATAGAGCGCCTTCCATTCATCCATGAACACCGACATATCGGGACGCTCGTCGGTATAAACTGCGCTGTTGTTTGCGAGCGCGCGATGGCCGTCCTTCTCCCACCAAGCGCCGGCCTTAGCCCTGCGCATGCGCTCGTCAGAAAGGTTAGAAAGAGAAATCAACGCAGATCGCCGAACTCCGCCTACGACGACAATCTCACCGATCTTGCAAGCGATGTCGTGGCATTCCAGGCTCGTCAGTTTTCGCCCAGACGCGTTCTGGAACGTCTTAACACAGAAGCGGAACAAGTCTTCCAACGGCTCCGGACCAGAGGCACGACCTCCGAACGTCTTCAGTCTCTCTCCTGCCGGGCGCACCTTAGAAGTATCCCACGACGGAATTTGCCCAGCGAACAGCATGGCGATAAGCTCACGCAGAGATCGGCACCATCCCGCCTTACTATCATCCACCACAATGACGGTGGGTGACTTCTCGAAATGCTCGTTCACGGTGGGAAGCTGATTGACTACCTGCCTCTCAACGCTGAATCCGACGCCGGTCCCGCACATGAGGACGTACATCATTTCATCGAAGGCGCGGGGCGAATCGATGGGAACGTAACTGCAGTTATAAGCCCCTACGTGATCCCGCTCCAACGCCGGACCCGCAGTCATGAGGGCTCGCATGCTAGGCATGACCTCAGTCCCGAGAACGGCTTCCTCAAGCTCTCGGCGAAGATCGGCAGTCAATGCATAGTTGTGATTCTTTTGGAGATGCTTCTCCATGAAGTCGAAATACCGTGCCACGGTTTCCGCCCACGTCTCTCGGCGGTTTTCGCTTTCGAGCCACCTGGAATAGCGAGACAGTGCAATGAAGTTCTGATAGTCAGTTGGTAGATAGTTATTAGACATACTAAGCTAGTTTGTAACCTTTCTAATGATGTCTGGATATTGTCGGGAGTAGTTGTGAGACGAGACAAAGCACGTTCTCATCTCAGACAATAAGTCGGCCCGTAGGCCGACTTAGGAAAGACGGTTCGTCTCGATGATGCTGTAATCTCTATCGAACAATCGCCAATCGTTCGGCGTCAGGGAGTGCCTCGCCTTGAGATAGGAAATCACCGAATCAACATCAAACGGCGCACACGAATACAGATCAAACTGAAGATCGGACGTCCCGTCGTATCTAGTCCAATCGTGCCACGCCATATGCGATGTAGTCAGTAGGATGATACCTGTGTAGCCGATATTGCCCGGCTCCCAACAATGGACAACCTTCGCCGGAGAGAGGACGCGCATCCGCACGATCGCCACCATTTCGGTGAGCGTCAGGGAGATATCGTCAGCCCCCAACGGAGTGTGTATCCTCCCTCGGAGGATAAGATGTTTATGATAAAGCAATATGTATCATTCCTCTTCGTTGCCGATGAAGTATCCTTCCTCGTCGTATTGGTTTGCTTTGTAATGGAAGCCTACCGGGAGCGTATCCTGCCATGGAATACGACATATCGCGTCACCGTGTTCGTTCAGCAGGCCCGTGTCAATTGGTGATGGATCGTACTCGTCCTCGATGAAGATTGTCGCCGTCGAGGATGGGTCGCCGTCATCGTTGTGAAAGACCTGGACAGATTGTGGACCGCGCGACGTGTCTACCTTTCGGTGGTGAGGAACTCCGTGAGGCGCCGTGACCCATCTGTCCCGGTTAGTCGGAGATGGGCGGGTCAAGTAACCCCCAACCAGCCAGGGGGCGGCCCTGAGGGATCGTCCACGTCTTTGTCCGGTGTCGGCGGTGGATTGGTGGCCGCCGGGACTTTGATGCGGATTTCGACTTCAACGATTTCCCAGCCGATCTTGGGCGATCCCCAAGCCGGATAAGGCATAGCGTTTTTGGCGGCGCCAATCGCGGTAAACGTCCGGGCCTTGTCTAGGTCTGGAGTGGTTCCGTAACTCCGTTTGACGAATGTTCCGTCTGAGGGGTGTCTTAGGACGTACATCAGAACACCTTAAAATCTATTGGGCACCGGTTGTTCGGGCAGGAAAGGCTATACGGTTCACCGTAGTTAAACTTGATCCCGCACTCGCCGCACTTCACACCCTTGATAACAGCCTTTGCATTCGGAATGGGCGGGATGACGAGATACCCATCATCAACGACTACGTCGACCTGCCGCTCCTCAAGGGTATCCTCAGGACAGCGCCAGCCAGGGCGCGTTAGAGGGCCGCACTTCGCGCAATTGGATCGTGGATACTGCTGCCCAGATTGCCGGAGTTTCTCTCGACACATGCTCATGCCGTCAACGCCCCCCACGACACCGGAAACAGCGGCGCGATGATGTCCCCCACCATCTTCGCCAAGTCCTGGATTTCCTTCTGCGCGTGGGCGTCGATGCGCTGCTTATACATGCGCGCCCAGGCGGCGAGTGAGCCGCTGACGTAGTAGGAGGTGTACATGGACTGCGGGAGGACCATGCGGGCCTGTTCAGGGCAGACACCATACGCCAGCATGTCCTTGTAAACGTCGAGGCACTTGCCAACGGCGGCGTTGTACATGCCGAAGCCCCAATCTCCCGTGGTCTCGTCGCTGGACCCCTGTTTCTTGTTATCAGCCCGCTTCCTCCATGCATCGGGGACGAAGAAATCCGGCTCGTCATCCACGTACCGTCTCGAAACCTCGTTGTAGGAGAACCCGACCATATGCTTGAAGCGCTGCCTGGCCACGAAGATCGGAACGGTCTCCCGAAGGGTGACGAAGCAGTGGCTAAATGGCGTCCAGTGACCGTGCGTAGCAAGGTATCGAATGAGCTTTACGTCGCCTTCGGCGAGGCGCTGACCGTTGTCCAGCACTCGACCAGTGTTATCCTCGCCACACTCCGGGCAGGAATCGTTGTGCCAACCCTTAGAAGCGTGATCGCAGGACCAACAGTAGTCTTCCCAATCGCTCTCCTTATCAAAGGAGACCCGGGCGGCATTCACGACGGTCAGATCAGAGCCGACGTGTTGGACGTATTCGGCCTTCACCCCCGCTTCTCCAACCAAGACCGGAGATCATAGAATCCACCCAGATGTTCCGGATAATCCCCATCCGCCAGATAGATTTGCGGCACCGTCTTGAACCCCTGACCGACGACGTAGTCGTAGGCATCTCGGTCCTGGCTCATGTCGCGGTAATCGAAAGTGTGGCCGACGCGGGTGACGAGGCTCTTGGCCTCATCGCAGAACTTACAGTTCGGTCGGCCGTAGATGATGAAATGCATAGATTTCATTCTTGGTCCTTAGGCTCATCCCCAAGCAAACAGAGATAGGGCCGCTCCGCGCTCGCCTCGATCACCGATCCCATCACCGGCAGGTCTACCGATGCGATCAGATAGGTCGCCGCGTCATAGATGAAGGTGGTCGCACCCAGCACGGCCCGCTTGCGCCCCTGCGCGACGATGCACAGCGTCGGCTCGTAGACGACGGGCATCGGCATCGTCGGCGTCGACGAGCGCAACAGTGATACGCCCGGCAGCGGGCACGGAAAGGTGCCGTCCGCAGGGGCGTGACGGCTCAATGTGTCCGTGAGCACCGCGAGCTGGTTCATGGCTCCGTATCACATGAGGGCAGGGCAGGGGAAAGAAGCCATCGGCGTGATCCGGACGATCGTGCAAGGACGGTGGACAAACGGTCTACCGCAGCCGAGCACCAATCCGGGAAAAGCACGGCACCCGACGCACAAGGGAGTTCAGGCCGTGACGGATAGGTTGGACAAAGTCGTTCTCATTACGGGCGCCAGCAGCGGCATCGGCGAGAGGACGGCGAGAACGCTGGCGGCTCGCGGCGCCAGGGTCGTGATCGGCGCGCGCCGCATCGATCGCCTGGAACGCCTTGCCTCCGGGATCGAGGCCGTGGGCGGCAAGGTGCTGGCCCGCAGCCTCGACGTCACCTCGCGCGAAAGCGTGCAAGGCTTTGCCGACGCCGCCGTCGACGCGTTCGACCGCATCGACGTCATCATCAACAATGCCGGCATCATGCCGCTGTCGCCCATGGCCTCGCTGAAGGTCGAGGAATGGGACCGCATGGTCGATGTCAACATCAAGGGCGTCCTCTACGGGATCGCCGCGGTGCTGCCGGTGATGAGCCGACAGGGGGCGGGGCAGATCATCAACGTCTCCTCGATCGGTGGGCTCGCGGTGGCGCCGACCGCGGCCGTCTACTGCGCGACGAAATACGCTGTGCGGGCGATCTCGGACGGGCTGCGGCAGGAGAACGACAGGATCCGTGTCACCTGCATCTATCCGGGCGTTGTGGAGTCGGAACTGGCGACGACGATCACCGATCCCGTCGCGGCCGCGGCGATGGTCGCCTACCGCCAGATCGCTCTCAAGCCCGAAGCGATCGCCGATGCCATCGCCCACGTGATCGGCCAGCCGCCCGAGGTCGACACGAGCGAGATCGTCATCCGGCCCACCGCCAGCGCCTGATCTGGGATCCCGTATCCACCGTTGAGCGCCTGCGCGATGGACGCCGCCACATCGGAATCACTCGGTCTCCTGGCGCTGGCGCTCGAGCGCGCTGGTCGTCACGGGCGGCGACAGGCCGAGCGGGTCCGCCGCGCGGGAGGCATGGGCCTCCTCCAACAGCGTGTCGAGGATGACAAGCAGGTTCACGCCTGCGCCGCGAAACCTCACGGCCTGAGAGTCATCCGGCATCATTTGGTTGTCTGACAGAGTTTTCGCAGCATGAGGCGGATGGAGGCCCAGAGCAGGAACGCTCTGGCGTTCTGGTTCAGGCGCTCCCAATCCTTGGCGAGGCGGCGGCAGCGGTTGAGCCAGGCGATGGTGCGCTCGACGATCCAGCGCTTCGGCAAGACGATGAACTTGCCCGCGTCAGTGCGCTTGACGATCTCGACGTTGACCTGCCGGCAGACGCGCTTCAGCCCCTTCTGGAATTGCGGCCCCTGGTAGCCGCTGTCGGCATAGAGCTTCAGCAGAAAGGGATAGAGGCCGAACAGCGTGGCCATCAGCAGCACGCCGCCGTCGCGGTCCTGCACGTCGGCGGCATGCACGATGGCCTGCATCAGCAAGCCCTGTGTGTCGACCAGCACATGGCGCTTCTTGCCCTTGATCTTCTTGGCCGCGTTGTAGCCCGGCGGGTCGATCGAGAGCCCCCCTTTTCCGCGCCCTTGACGCTCTGGCTGTCGATGATCGCGGCCGTCGGGCTGGCCTCGCGACCCGCTTGCTCGCGGCATCGCACGTAGAGCGCGTGGTGGATGCGCTCCAGCGTGCCGTCCCACTCCCAGCGGCGGAAGTAGTCGTTGACCGTGCTGCGCGGCGGCAGGTCCTTCGGTATCGCCGCCCACTGGCAGCCGGTGCTGAGGACATACATCAGCCCGTTCACCACCTCGCGCACCACCACCGTCCGCTTGTTGCCGCCGCGCTTGGCCGGCGGGATCAGCGGCCCAACCAGCGCCCACTCCGCATCGGTCAGGTCGCTCGGGTAGCGCAGCTTGCTGCGGTCATGGCGAGCGCGGTTCTCGTTCGTCCACATCCAGCGGCCCCGCGAATCGCTTCCGCCACCAGCGAATCACAACCGATTCCAAAGACTCAAGCCGTTCCCGGATGGACACTGAATAATGGAATATATGGATTATCTGTTGGAGATATTCCGCCCGACCTCGCAGTGTCTGATCCGACCACACGAGGCCACGATGACCAGAACCTTGGTCGTCACCCCTCCTGTATTGTCGATGTGTTACCGTTTCATCGCATGAGGCTCCACCATGGCTGACAGGTTCGATAACTTCTCTGACCTTCTCCGTGCAGCACTGGGTGACCGGCTCGCCTCTTCGGACGGCTTGCTTGGTCTGTTCACAGACGATGTCATCTTCGAGTTTCCGTATGCGCCGGATGGGCTGCCCAAGCGGCTCGAAGGGAGGGCTGCCCTTGCGGCCCACCTGGAGAGGTCTGGCCCGTTGCTCACCTTCGGACCCATGGAGCTGGGCAAGGTTTATGCCGTCGACGAAACGGTGATCTTCGAGTTCTCCTGCAGTGGCAAGGGCGTGGAGACAGGCATGCCCTACAATCAACGCTACATCTCGGTGGTCACTTTGCGGAAAGGGCGGATTGCGCACTACCGCGACTACTGGAACCCGCTGGTCGTGCTGACGGCCCTGGGAGGCACCGAGGCCGCGGCCGCCGCGTTTGCCAGCGCAGCCTGATGACGGTTGAGCGGGTCCTCATCACGGGAGGCAAGGGCAAGACAGGCCGGCGCGTGGCGTCCCACTTGGCTGCGACGGGCATCGACGTCGTGGTCGGCACCCGCACGCCCGATGGTCCCCAGGACAGGCGCTTCCATTGAGAAGATCCGTCGTCGGCATCGGCCTTCGATGGATGCGACGCGGCCTACCTTGTCGCGCCAACGGATCGCACCGACCACCTGGCGGTCATGCGACCTCTTTTGCAGGAAGCCATGGGCCGGGGCGTCCGGCGTTTCGTTCTGCTCAGCTCGTCGCGTCTGGAGCCCGGCGGCCCCATGATGGGCGAGGTTCATGCGTGGTTGGCAAAGAGTGCCTCGGAATGGGCGGTGCTGCGCCCCTCCTGGTTCATGCAGAACTTCTCGGAAGGGCCGCACGCCGCGACGATCCGGGAAGAAGGGATCATCTACACCGCGACCGGCGCCGGGCGTGTCGGCTTCATCGATGCCGAGGACATCGCCGCCGCGGCCGCCGCGTCCCTGACGGCCACAACGCCCCTCAATTCGGACGTCGTGCTGACGGGTCCGGACGCGTTGAGCTACGACGATACCGCAGCAATCATCACGGCGGCCCTGGGCCGGCCGGTGCGCCACGTGTCTCTGGACCCGGCCGCTCTTGCAGCGCGCTTCGTGGCGCAGGGCCTTCGGTCTGACTATGCCGGGATGCTCGCGGGCTTGGACGCGGACATCGCGTCAGGCGCTGAAGATCGCACGACCTTGGGCGTTGAGCAGGTGACCGGGCAGCGGCCTACGTCGTTCCGCGCCTTTGCCAACCGCGTCCTCGAGACATGGACGTGACGCTCCAGGCCGTGTCACCGGGACACTGCCCGCGCTCGGTCGCCTTCGCGGAAGCGCGGAATGCGTGGACTGGCTGCTGCGCGG
>LNAP01004259.1_pt2 | contig 13328 bp, 10 predicted proteins | sample 602601 | NCBI WGS metagenome assembly LNAP01 (sample SAMN02440304, study PRJNA202911) | soil metagenome | biome: Subtropical and temperate rainforests or woodlands; isolation source: soil samples (1 kg each in a 20% v/v slurry with milli Q water) were... ...
TTCCGGCGCGTCTATGGCGTGGACGTCGAAGTCGCGGCAGTTGCCGCGCGCGGCGATCGCGTCGTTGCGTTCGCAAGACATCACGGGATTTCGCGCGTCTATCGCAGTTTTTCCGAGCTGATCGCGGACCGTGAGCTCGATGTCATCGACATCTGCACGCCGCCCAACCTCCACGCCGAGATGATCGTCGCGGCCATGCAGGCCGGCAAGCACGTGATCTGCGAGAAGCCGTTTGCGGGCTATTTCGGCCGCGAGGGCGACCAGCAGCCGATCGGCAAGCACGTGCCGAAGGCGCTGATGTATGAGCGCTTGCTGGAAGAGATGGACGCCACCCGCGCCGCGATCGAACGCACCGGACAACTCTTCATGTATGCCGAGGACTGGATCTACGCGCCCGCGGTGACCAAGACCGCGGAGATCATCAAGGCGACGAAAGACAAGATCCTGTTCATGAAGGGCGAGGAGAGCCATTCCGGCTCGCACGCGGCGCATGCGGCGCAATGGGCGATGACCGGCGGCGGCTCGCTGATCCGCATGGGCTGCCATCCGCTCTCGGCGGTGCTCTATCTCAAGCAGGTCGAGGCGAAGGCGCGCGGCGAGACCATCCGCGTCGTCAGCGTCACCGGGGATGTCGGTAACGTCACCGCCTGCTTGAAGCCTGACGAGCGCAGCTACATCAAGGCCAATCCGGTCGACGTGGAGGACTGGGGCACGCTGACCGCGACTTTCTCGGACGGTACCAAGGCGACCGTGTTTTCCGGCGACATGATCTTGGGCGGCGTGCGCAATCTGATCGAGACCTATACGAGCGGCGGCTCGCTGTTCGCCAACATCACCCCCAATACACATCTGATGAGCTACCAGACCAGCGAGGAGAAACTCGCCAGCGTCTACATCACCGAGAAGGTCGACCGCAAAACCGGCTGGCAATATGTCTGCCTCGAGGAGGAATGGACGCGCGGCTACCTGCAGGAGATCCAGGATTTCATGGAATGCGCCGCGACCGGACGGCAGCCGCTGTCCGACCTCGCGCTGGCCTATGAGACGATCAAGGTGAACTACGCCGGCTATTGGGCGGCGGAGGAGGGACGGCGGGTGGTGCTTTAGCGAGCTTTCGGCTTACCAGGCCCCGATGACCATCATGACAGCAATGGTCATGCACGAGAGGCAGGCAATCGATGCGGTATAGAATTCGGGCGTATTCAATGTTGCCTCCTGAAAAAGTGCCGCCTTTCCAAAATGCGGCTGCCGTGAGGAGAGCCAACTACCTGACGCGCTTCAATTCTGTCTCGTCGCTGGGGTCCATGTCGCCAGCGCTTTCCTGATCGCATGCGTCGTCGGCCTGCTGGAACAGCTCAGGATGTTTGCCCGTGAGCAGAAGCTGCTTGCGCATTTCAGCAAGGCGGGCGCGGCAGAATTCCTTGTAGAGCAATTCGAATATGGCGGGCATTGGCACCCCCATCGTTGGAATTCACGCTGTGAAAATTTCCGATCCCCGCTGGGCGGCTCATCATGCGAGCCCCTTTACCGACGCTGGCGATCCACTGGCTGATCGGCTTGTACGCCCGAAAATGCAGCAGGGTTAATCATCTAGATCACACTGTAGAAGGCGTTTGCTTCAATAAGACTTCGTCCCACAACCTGCGCGCGCTCCCTCGTGGTCGAAATTCCAACCACAGCGTGAAAAAGATTACCAGAGGATGCAAGTACATCCGGCTGCAACGCGATTGGCGCTGGCTCTGCAGGGACGGCGACTTGCCATCCACGGGAGGGTAAGCAGCGCGCTGTGACGCGTTCGGCCATCACGCCCCGTAAGTCGATCCCTTCGGCAGCGGAAACACCGGGTCCTGCGTGCGGATGTTGGTCGGCCACACCACCGAGATATGCTCGCCGGCGTTCTGCATCACCACCGGCGTCGAGCGCTCGTTCTGACCGGACATCGGCGTGCCCGGCGGGAAGAACTTGACGCCATAGCCCTGGATGGTGCCGCCGGCGGGAATGTCGACGTCGAGTGCGGCCTTGCGAATGGCCTCGGGCTCGAAGCTGCCGTACTTCTCCCTGGCGACCGGCAGCACGTTGTTGAGCAGCACCCAGGTCTGGTTGAACCCCATCGAGCAGTGCGGCGGCACGTCGGTGGCGCCGGTCTTGGCCTGGTAGCGCGAGACCATGGTCTTGGTGAGGTCGCCAATACCCGGCGCGAGCTTGGCGGGATCGAGCAGCTGCGCCGGCACCGGATCGATGTTGCAGAAATTGTCGATGTCGGGGCCGAAGGTCGCGCGCAGCTTGTCGAGCTGGCTGTAGCCCGCGCCGGCGCCGAACAGCATCTTGAAGCGCAATCCGCTCTCGCGCGCCTGGCGCAGGAACAGGGTGATGTCGGGATTGTAGCCGGCATGCGAGATCACATCGACCTTGGCCCGCTTGAGCTTGGTCACGAGTACCGAGAGGTCGGGCGCGGAAGCCGAATAACCCTCGCGCATCACGACCTGGATGCCGGCCTGCCTGGCATAGGCCTCGTCGGCGGCGGCGACGCCGACGCCATAGGGGCCGTCCTCGTGGATCAGCGCGACTTTGACCTCGCCCGGCTCCATGCCGAGTTTTGTCTTTGCGTGCTCGGCGATGAAGCCGGCAAAGGCCTGGCCGTACTGATCCGAATGGATCTGCGCGCGAAACACGTATTGCAGGTTCTTGTCCTTGAACACGGCGGTCGAGACCGCAGTGGTGATCCAGAGGATCTTCTTCTGCTGCTCGACCTTCGCCGCCATCGGCACCGCATGCGCGCTGGAATAGACGCCGTTGATGATGTCGATCTTTTCCTGGCTGATCAGCCGCTCGGCCTCGTTGATGGCGACGTCGGCCTTGCTCTGGGAGTCCGCGGCGACAGGGACAATTTTGGTCTTGCCGCCGATACCGCCCTTCTCGTTGACGAGGTCGATGGCGATCTGCGCGCCGACCGAGGAGGCGACCGAGCCGCCGGCGGCGAAGGGGCCGGTGAGGTCGTAGATCAGGCCGATGCGCAATGTCTCGGCTTGCGCCTGGGCCCGTGTCCAATCGAGGCTGAGTGCAGCGGCGGCAGCCGCCGAGCTCTTCAGCAGCTGCCTGCGTGAAGTCGGCATCCTATCCTCCCTCAAAACCGTTTGTTGATCGTGCCAGTTATTTTTTGAGAATTATGGGGAGCGGGCCGGCGGAAAGTCAACATCGCTAAAGTCTGGCTCTGTCCTCCTGGCGCAGAACGCAATTGCGAGATGAGTCATGAAGCAGCGCGCGGTTACTGTTTCAAGCGGCGAGCAAGATAGCGCGCTGTCTTCCCGCCGGCTCCAGCGACCTGATGTGGCGTTCCGGATGCGACGATACGGCCACCCTCGTCGCCGGCGCCGGGGCCGAGATCGATGATCCAGTCGCTGTGAGCGACGACGTCCATGTCATGCTCGACCACGACGACGCTGTTGCCGGCGTCCACGATCCGCTCAAGCTGGGCGATCAGCCGTTCGACGTCCCGCGGATGAAGACCCGTGGTCGGCTCGTCCAGGACATAGAGCGTGTGCCCCCGCTGCGGACGCATGAGCTCGGTCGCCAGCTTGATCCGCTGGGCCTCGCCACCGGACAGTTCGGTGGCGGATTGACCGAGGCGGATATAGCCGAGGCCGACCTCACGGACGACCGATAGCGACCGGTTCAGTGAGGAATCGTCGCGGAAGAAATCGAAAGCCTCGTCGACGCGCATGGACAGCACGTCCGCGATTGATCGGCTGCGGATTTTCACTTCGAGCGTCTTGTCGTTGTAGCGAGCACCCTTGCAGGTCGGGCAGGGCGCATAGACGCTGGGCAGGAACAGAAGCTCGACGCTGACGAATCCCTCGCCCTCGCAGGTGCTGCATCGGCCTTTTGCGACATTGAACGAGAAGCGTCCGGCGTCGTAGCGGCGAGACTTCGCCTGAGGTGTCGCCGCGAACAGTTTTCGTACATGGTCGAACAGGCCGGTGTAGGTCGCAAGGTTGGATCGCGGGGTGCGGCCGATCGCCATCTGATCCACCACGACGAGGCGATCGACCTCGACGAGGCCGGCGACGATCTTGCCGCCCAATGTCTCGATCGTGGGCGCAAGGCTGCCGTCGTCGGTATCAGCGGCGAGCGTGTGGCCGAGATGGCCGGCCACGGCGTCGACGAGGAATTGGCTGATCAGGCTCGACTTGCCGGAGCCCGACACGCCGGTGACGCTGGCGAGGACGCCCAGCGGGATGTCGACGTCGAGGCCGCGCAGATTGTTGCGGGTCACACCCCTGACCTTCAGATGCCCCTTCGGCTCGCGATGGGTCGTCGGCAACGGCTTTCTTGGATGTGAGAGATAGCGGGCGGTTCGCGATTGCTCGATCTCGCCGAGCCCCGCGGGCGGCCCGCTATAGAGAATGAGTCCGCCGCCTTCGCCGGCGTCGGGCCCGACGTCCACCAGCCAGTCGGCATGTTTTATGACCTCGATCTCGTGTTCGACCACGAAGATCGAATTTCCGGCGTGCTTGAGTCTGTCCAGCGCCCGCAGCAGCGCTTCGGTGTCGGCGGGATGCAGGCCGGCGGAGGGCTCGTCGAGCACGTAGACGACGCCGAACAGGTTCGAGCGGACCTGCGTTGCCAGACGCAAGCGCTGCAGTTCACCCGGTGACAGCGTCGGCGTGCTGCGCTCGCAGGCGAGATAGCCGAGGCCAAGGTCGAGCAGGACGGCGAGGCGCGCCGATAGGTCCTCGCAGATGCGCCGGGCAACGACAGTCTTCTCCGACTTGTCCGCCGAGACTCTTGCGAAAGGCTGGATCAGATCCTGCAATTGCTTGAGCGGCAGATGCGACATCTCGGCGATATTGAGCCCTGCGAACTTCACCTTGAGCGCCTCCGGCTTCAGCCGGTTGCCATGGCAGGTCGGGCAGTCGCGGGTGATCATGAATTGCGCGACGCGGCGCTTCATCATCGCGCTCTCGGACTTGGCGTAGGTCTGCATCACATAGCGCTTGGCGCCGGTGAAGGTGCCCTGATAGCTCGGCTCCTCCTTGCGGCGCAGGGCCCGTTTGACTTCGGCCGCGTCGTAGCCGGCATAGACCGGAACGGTCGGCTGCTCGTCCGTGAACAGGATCCAGTCGCGCTCCTTTTTGGGAAGCTCACGCCAGGGCTTGTCGACGTCGTAGCCCAGCGTCGTCAGGATGTCCCGGAGGTTCTGTCCCTGCCAGGCACTCGGCCAGGCCGCGACGGCGCGCTCGCGGATCGTCCTGGTGTCGTCGGGCACCATGGATTTCTCAGTGACGTCGAGCATCCTGCCAATCCCGTGGCAGGTCGGGCAGGCCCCCTCCGGCGTGTTCGGCGAGAACGACTCTGCATAGAGCAGTGGTTGCCCACGCGGATAGTCGCCGGCCCGGGAATAGAGCATCCTGAGCAGGTTCGAGAGGGTTGTCACGCTGCCGACGGACGAGCGCGTCGTCGGCGCGCCGCGCTGCTGCTGGAGCGCAACGGCGGGTGGCAAGCCTTCGATGTCGTCGACTTCGGGGATCTGCATCTGGTGGAAGAGGCGCCGCGCGTAGGGCGACACCGATTCCAGATACCGCCGCTGCGCCTCGGCGTAGATCGTTCCGAAGGCGAGCGAGGACTTTCCGGAGCCGGATACGCCCGTGAACACGACGAGGGCGTTACGTGGGATCGTGACATCGACGTTCTTGAGGTTGTGCTCACGCGCGCCGCGCACCCGAACGAAGCCGTCGTCCCGTGTCGTCCCGTCCGGTCGGGTTGGTCGATCGTCCATCTTGCTGCTCCAGGCCCGCACGCGACCAACGCCACTTGGGCCGGTTGCGATCGGAGATTAACGGCAAGATCGCATGATGGGTCCTCAGATGCCAGCATGCCAATTGTGTTCGGCACAAAGCGAAGGCCCGTCGCGGTACGGCGACGGGCCTTGCCAGCATGATGGGCGTTGCGCTGCCCTCCCAGGACCGACGCCGGTGTTACTGCGACAGCTTCACGAAGGCCGGAAACTTCATCTTGCCTTCCGCGATCTTCTCCGGCCACACCACGATCTGCTTGCCGTCCTGCCACTGGAACACCAGTCCGGAAACCGTACTGGGGCCCGACTTGATGCCGTGGGTGAACTCGTCGTCCTTGCCGTAGAACTGGATCTTGCCGATCGTGCCTTCGAAGTCGGTTTTCTCCAGTTCGGTGACCATCTTGTCGGGATCGGTCGAGCCCGCGCGCTTGATCGCGTCGGTGATGATGTAGACCTCGTCATAGGCGGTGTAGCCGGTATAGGCCGGCGGCGAACCGAACTTGGCCTTGAAGGCGGCCGCGAAGGGCTTCGTCTTGGAGGTCACGGCGACATCAGGCGTCGCCACCGCGAGCGAGGGCACGCCGTCTGCGGCGCCATTGGTGTCCTTCCAGAAGGTTGGGCTCAGCGCCTGCGCACTGATGCCGAACATCGGGATCGGCACCTGCTGGTTCTTCCACTGCACCGTCGGCTGTACGCCGACATGCGAGATGCCGGTGACGATCACGTCCGGCTTCTTGCCCTCGATGTTGTTGAAGATCGGGGTGAAGTCGGTGGTGTCGGGCGAGAAGCGCACATGCTCGACGACCTTGAGCCCGGCCTTCGGCAGGCAGGCCTCGTAGCCGACGTCGAGCGGCTTGGTCCAGGCGGCGTCCTCGCTCATGATCGCGACCGTCTTGAACTTGAGCTTGTCGACGAGGAGATCCTTGGCCGCATCGCAGACGAGCTGCGCCTGGGCCGCCGAAGTCAAATAGCCGTGGAAGGTGTACTTGTTCTTCTCGTAGTCGTTGTGGATCGCCTTGGTGATCTCATTCGAGGCGGCGCCGGGGGTGATTAGCGGCATCTTCAGCCGTGCCGCCCAGGGTTCGAGCGCCAGCACGACCTCGCTGATATAGCTCGCGATCACCGCGGAGACCTTGTCCTCGCTCACCGCGCGTTGGAAGGCGCGCACCGAATCCGCCGATGAGCTCTTGTTGTCGTAGGTGACGATCTCCACCTTGCGGCCGAGAATGCCGCCCTTGGCGTTGATCTCGTCGGCAGCGATCTGTGCGCCGCCGGGCGTCGCGGCACCCGCGATCGACTGCACCTCGGCAATGACACCGATCTTGATCGGATCGTTCGACTGCGCATAGGCGGGAGCGGCAAGGCACAGCGCTAGCGCGGAGGTGAGGAGACTGCTGCCGAGAAGTGTCGATGGTCTCATGGTCGTTTCCCTTTCATCGTTTTGTTGTTGGTATGGGGCACTAAAGAAAGTCGGCGCCGGCTTCGCTCGCGAAGCGTCCGGGATCGCCCTCCCAGACGATCCTGGCATGCTCCAGCACATAGACGCGGTCGGCATGTGGCAGCGCGAAGGTGACGTTCTGCTCGCCGAGCAGCACCGTGATCGACGTGGTCTGCCGCAGCTTCGTGAGAGCCTTGGACAATTGCTCGAGGATGACGGGGGCAAGACCCAGCGTCGGCTCGTCCAGGATCAGGATCTGCGGCTGCATCATCAGCGCGCGGCCGATCGCCAGCATCTGCTGCTCGCCGCCGGAGAGCGTCTGCGCCATCTGGCTCTGGCGCTCCCTCAGGATCGGGAACAGCTCGAACAACCAGGCGAGCTGGGTAGCGCGCTTGTCGTCGGAGAGATGCTGGCCGCCGAGATCGAGATTTTCCCGCACGCTCATTTCGCCGAACAGCTCACGGGATTCCGGGCATTGCACCAGACCGCTGCGCGCGATCTTTGCCGGACTGGTGCCGCGTAGCCTGTCGCCGCCGCGCACGATCTCGCCGCTATAGGGCAGGAAGCCGGAGATGGTGTTGAACAACGTGGTCTTGCCGGCGCCGTTGAGCCCGACGACGGAGACGAACTCGCCCTCGTGGACATGGATCGAGACGTTCCCCAGCGCCTGCGCCTTGCCGTAGAACACGCTGACATTCTCGACCTGGAGCAGCGGCACCTTGTCCTTGAAGCTGGTCTCGGGCCGCGCATGGGTTTCGATGGCGCCGCCGAGATAGACCCGGCGCACGGTTTCGTTCTTCATGACGTCCTCGGCCTTGCCGGTGACGATCTCCTCGCCGAGATACATCGCAAGGACGCGGTCGACGAGTGCGGCGACGCTCTTGACGTTGTGGTCGACCAGCATCACCGCGCGGCCATCATCGCGGAAGCTGCGGATCAGCTCGGAGAAGACGTCGACCTCGGCGCGGGTCAACCCGGCGAAGGGCTCGTCCACCAGCACGACTTTCGGGTCGCGTGCCATCGCCTTGGCGAGCTCGAGCCTCCGCAGATCGGCGAAGGGCAGCGTCGGCGGACGGCGGTTGATCACGTTGCCGAGGCCGACGCGGTCGGCGATCCATTTGGCGCGCTCGACCAGCGTCTTGTCGGGGAACAGCATGAACAGGCTGTCGGGCAGCAGCGCGACCAGGATGTTCTCCAGCACCGTCTGGCGGTTCAGCGGCCGCGAGTGCTGGAACACCATGCCGAAGCCCTTGCGCGCGATCTTGTGTGCGGGCAGGCCGGCAACGTTCTCGCCCTCGAAGATCACTTCGCCTGATGTCGGGCGCTCGATGCCCATCACGCTCTTCATCGCGGTCGATTTGCCGGATCCGTTCGGCCCGATCAGGCCAAAGATCTCGCCGCCATTGACCTCGAAGCCGAGGTTCTTCACCGCGGTGAGACCGCCGAAGCGTTTGGTGAGGCCGCGGACTTCGAGCACGGGCCGGTTTGAAAGCCGCATATCCATCACGAGCGCGCCTCACGCGAGAGGGCCGCTCCGAGGAAGCCGCCGGGGAAGAACAGCACGACGAGGAGTGCGACGGCCGAGACGATGAAGGTGGCAAGCTCGCCTGTGGGCCTGAGGAATTCGCCGGCCACGATCAGGAAGATCGCGCCCAGTGCAGCGCCGATCACGGTGCGCCGGCCGCCGAGCACGGCCGAGACGATCACGTTGACGCCGACCGCGACGTCGACGACGGTGCCGACCGAGGCCGTGCCGAAGTAGAACACCAGCAGCGCGCCGGACAATCCCGAGAAGAACGCGCTGACGACGAAGGCTGCGAGCTTGTGCTTGACGATGTTGAAGCCGAGTGCGCCGGCCTGTACCGGATCCTGGCCGCTGGCCTGGAGCACGAGGCCGATCGGCGATTGCGACAGGCCATAGAGAATGGCCGCCGAGACCGTCATGAAGCCGAGCGCAATCCAGTAATTGGCACCGGCATTGATGGTGATGACATCAGGAATGGTGAGGCCGATCTCGCCGCCGGTGAGGTCGGCGAAGACCACGATGAAGTTCTGCAGCATGAGCACGGCAACGAGCGTGGTCAGGCCGAAATAGGGGCCACGAACCCGCAGCGCCGGCAGCGCCAGCACGAGGCCGGCGATGACGGAGGCCAATGCGCCGAGCACGATGCAGGGATAGACCGACCAGCCGAACTGGGCATTCAGGATGCCGGCGGTATAGGCACCGACGCCAATCAGGAAGGTCGGGCCGAAATTGACCTCGCCGGCGAAACCGAACAGCAGGTCCCAGGCCATCGCGAACACGCCGAAATAGAAGGCGACGGTGAGAAGCCCCAGCACATAGCCGGAGACGTAGAGCGGCAGCGTTGCCGCGATGACGACGAGCGCAAGCGAGATGAAGAACAGGCGCGAGGTGAAGAAACTGGACATCTCAGCGCCTCCCCAGAAGGCCCTGGGGCCGGATGTACATCACGAACACGAGCAGCAGCAGCGCCGGGATGGTGCGATAGGCTGGCGAGACAAGATAGGCCGTGAGCGTTTCGAGATAGCCGACCACGAAGGCCGCGATCAGCGAGCCGGAGACGCTGCCGAGGCCGCCAAGCACGACGATCGAGAACGCGCTCGCCGTCAGCGGTCCGACGCTGTAGGAGCTGACGCCGAGGAACATGCCGAGCAGCACGCCCGCGATGCCGGCAAGGATCCCGTAGATTCCCCACACCACGATGTAGATGTTGGTGAGCTCGAGGCCGAGCAGCGTGACGCCGCGCGGGTTCATCGAGGCCGCCAGCACCGCCTTGCCCGTGCGGGTGCGGTTCACCAAAAGCCACAGCAGCGCGATGACGAGGCAGCAGACGATCGCGGTGAAGATCTCGTTCTTGGGCGTGCGGACACCGAGGATCTCCACCACGCCCTCGACGATCGGCAACACGGTCTTGGCGTTGTTGGTGAAGAAATAGGCGATCACCTCCTGGATCATGATGCCCCAGAGCAATGTTCCCGTGAGGACGAAGATCTCCTTCTCCTCATTGGGAATGCGCCGTGAGTCCTGGATGGGCTTCACCACCGCGAAATAGGTGGCAAACGCCGTGAGCAGAGCGACACCGACGCCGATCAGCGCACCGGCATAGGTGCCAACATTCAGCGCGCTGGCGGCGGCCCATGCCGCGACCGCTGCGGCGACCATGATGGCACCGTGGGAGAGGTTGAGGACGCCGGAGACGCCGAAGATCAGGGTGAAGCCGGTGGCACCGAGAGCATAGAGGGCGCTGATGGCAAAGCCATCGATCAGGATCTGGAAAGCACGCATGAATGATCGACCGGGGCAGACGAGCTGCCTCTGGAGGGAGGTACTGCGGAGCCGCAGGTGAATGTCTTCGAGTTCAGGCTCGAAGCAGTGCGTTCGATCAGCTTGGGGAGGGGTTGAGGAGGACGGCGAATCCGATGTCGGCTCTCGCAACGTCCTTCTGCGCGCCGGTCATCTCGGCGTCGCGCATTTTCGGCAATGCAATAGAGAGTCGTTTGTTCATGTTGTTCTCTCCCTTCGAACAGGCCTCTCGTGAGCCATTAGGTCGCAACTATACCGGCGAGGAGGTTCTCGGCAAGTGAAACTGCGTTCAGGATTGTGGGAGCGGACTAAAGTCTATCGCTGCGCAAATTTCAGGTGGGTTCCAGCGGCGCAAGAACGCATGACCGATTGAAAAGGAAAGGGCGCCGGTCAATTGCCGGTGCCCTTTCCCGTCTTTGCGAATGCCTGCTCAACCGGGCCCGGCGCCCTGCGTGGCCGTGTACACGGCGTAGAGCGACTGGCTCGCGGCCATGAACAGGCGGTTGCGCTTGGGGCCGCCGAAGCAGATGTTGCCGCAGACTTCCGGCAGTCGGATACGGCCGAGCAGCTTGCCTTCCGGCGACCATGCCGTGACGCCGTTGTAGCCGACGGCGCGGCCGGCATTGCTGGAGGCCCAGACGTTGCCGTTGACGTCGCAGCGCAGACCGTCGGGCCCGCACTTCACGCCGTCGATCACGCAGTCGCTGAACTTCTTGACGTTGGAGAGCTTGTTGTCCGTGCCGACGTCGAACACGAAGATCTCGCCCTTGCCGCCGGGGCCGGTGTCGCCCGGTCCCTTGCCGGTCGAGGCGATGTAGAGCTTCTTGTAATCGGGTGAAAAGCACAGGCCGTTCGGATCGGGCACCTGCTCCTCGGTGACGACGAGGTCGATGCGCCCACTGGGGTCGATGCGATAGCAATTGGTCGGCAGCTCGCGCTTGCCCGGTGTGAAGCCGGCTGGCTGTCCGATCCGCGGATTGAGCTTGCCGCCGGCATTGCTCGGGCCACCCGCGACGTCGGGCTCGCCCTCGTAAAGCTGGCCGCCATAGGGCGGATCGGTGAACCAGTAGCTGCCGTCGGGGTGCGCGGCGATGTCGTTCGGCGAGTTCAACCGCTTGCCTTGATAGGAGTCGGCCAGCACCGTGGCGGTGCCGTCGTGCTCGTAGCGCGTCACCCGCCGGGTCAGATGTTCGCAGGAGAGCTGGCGGCCCTGGAAGTCGAACGAATTGCCGTTGGAGTTGTTGGAGGGCGAGCGGAACACGCTGACGCGGCCGTCGTCCTCGGTCCAGCGCATCTGCCGGTTGTTGGGAATGTCGCTCCAGAGGACCGAATCATCCTCCTCAATCCAGACCGGGCCCTCGCTCCAGATCGCGCCGCTGCAGAGCTGCTCCAGCCGCGCGCCACGCACGACCGGTTCCAGTCTCGCGTCCAATATCGTTATTTCATCCATCATGAAGGTGGTCCTCCCGCCTGATCCGGCTCCTGGGTTCCGAACGGCATTCCGTGCCTGACCTTGCGCACTCCCCAACCCACGGGCTTGACCGCCGCGCCGGGTAGGGAAGGATCCGCGCCCCAGATGGCTTGGTAGGTGTCGATGCAGCGTCCCTGGCGCTGCAGGCGCGCGGCAAGAACAAGCAGGCCGGCCCACCAGCAGGCGATGGCCAGCCACATCCAGCGCGGCGCGTCGGCCGCCACCAGCCCCACGACGATCACCACCGCGGCACTTAGCAGAGCCAGCCACCCTAAGCCTTTGTGTACCCGTTCAAATATCAGCCGGCGTCGCGTCATCAGAAAATGATCGCCCACAACGGCCCTCTTTTCGATCGGAATCGTCTCATCGGTCGGGCCGCCCTTGGAACCGCGCATGACGCCCGACAGCACTTGAATCACAGCCAGTGCCGAGCCGAACCAGCCCATATAACCATGCGTGCTGGCCAAGACGGTGGCTCCCGTTGCATGCCCCCAAACCACCACAATCGCCAGGCAAGCCAACAACACGCCGCTCAGTTGCAAGGTCAAATGGGCGTGCCACCACCATTTATTATCAAGCTCTTCAGGCCAGTTCTGACGGGGCAGGATTTTCAGGTAACGCGCGGCCAGCACACCCAAGGGCATGCATACGCCCCAACCCAGTACCATCAGGCGGCCGTGCCAGGAAATCGAGCTGGTAATAGAGTGCTCTACCGCTCCCGACAACGGCGTCAGCAGCCAAAGCAGGCTAGTATCTAACATACATCCAATCCAGGGTCCAAAATCGGTTTTAACGCTTACGGGTTGCTCACTTATTCCGGCTCAGCCTATTTCCGACTTCAACGCAGTCAGAAACATATTCAACGACCTTATTTTTTCAATATTTCGACGGGTCAATATCTGTAATCGGGGCAGGGTCATTCCTTCGATCAGTTCAATGCCGACAATGCCGGAACCTTTGGGAAGCGACGCAAGCACGGACTCTCTGCTGATCGAGCAAAACGACGCATTCGCTGCGATAAAAGCATGAATGACCGCCGGTGACGGCGACTCTATTTGTGGCTTGACCGGGATCAGGCCCTTGCCCACAAACTGCGCGTCGAAAATATTTCTTAGTAACGTGCCTTGCGTGGGCAGCACCCAGCGCAGCGACTGGGTATCGAACAACGATATTTTTTTACGGATGCCCTTGCCTTTCGCCAACGCAGGATTATCACGGCTTGCAATCAAGCACAGGCGATCGTCTTTGTCCCAAAGCTCTTGCGCGAAAAACTCGCGCTTATTTTCATCTGAAAGGATGA
>LNAP01004262.1_pt1 | contig 13325 bp, 15 predicted proteins | sample 602601 | NCBI WGS metagenome assembly LNAP01 (sample SAMN02440304, study PRJNA202911) | soil metagenome | biome: Subtropical and temperate rainforests or woodlands; isolation source: soil samples (1 kg each in a 20% v/v slurry with milli Q water) were... ...
ACATCACTGGCCCTCAGAGCTTGCCGTGTCCTGAAGGGGTTTGACGTCCAGACCTGGACGTCGTGTCACGTACAAACTTTATTCCAAAGCAACAACCAGTGTGACGAAACAATAAAGATTGTCACAGCACCCTGCTAAATTCGCGGCCTGTAGGCCAATCGTAATCTGCTGCTTTGATAATAAAGATTGTCACAAAACTTAATTTCTCCAAAAAATGACGACTTTTGCAAATAATAAAGTTTGTCACAAACGCTGAGCCGATTGATCTGGTCGAATGCAAATGCGTGGGCAAGTCTGTGCAATTACCCACATCGAACAGCAAAAGGAGGCGTGGTAGAACTCTGCTGCCATAAGGAGAGTTCCACGGTACCGCCTGCCCTCTTGTGAAAAACAATGAATGCGGCATTTATGAAGCCGCCCTTTGTATGTCGGAGTCACCATTCGCTGGTTCCGGATTCCCAATGGTGCTCGCCGGAGCTGCCTTCGGAGAAAATTTTGTCCAAGTGGAATTCAGAGAACTGGAACGTGTGTTTGACCATCTGCGATCCGGCAGCCACAGCGATGGATTTCAGGCGAGATATGCCCGGAAATGATCGCTGGCTATCCTATTTTTCTCTGCGTGTTAGACCTCCCCTACTCCTCGCTGCTCCACCTGAGATTCAAACAGCTGTTCAGGCCATATCCTTGCCTAAACTGCGGCGAAACATGTGCGATAGAACTCACAACCTCTCGACATGAGTAGGGCCCTACTTCTCAGCCTTTTCGCTTTTCAGGACCTTCACGCCGTGAATATCCGGGGTCGCGCAATAGACCTCTACCGCAGCAGCCTTGACGCAAATTTGGTTATAACCTTGGAGGATCCGATAGTCGTTGACACTGAGAACGCCATTCACCGAGGTGGCTATTTTAGCCTTGAGCTGCTCACGCAAACGCAGATCTCCGGCACGCTCCCCCATCACTTTGTCCAAAAACTCGCCCTCAACGAACGTATGCTGAATTGCGATTACGCAGTTCTTGGATACGTTCATATAGGTGGCTGGACCATGAGCAGTAGACTCCTTGATGTTGACGCTGACACCAAATTAACCCACCTGCCGACTCTAGACTGACCAATCTCCAATCGTCACAGCCTCACCACGAGTGATGGTTGGCGAGAGGTCGAACCGGGTCAGTGACGCATCGGTACCTGGGTCAATCCTACGTCAGCGGCAACAGCTGAAGCCATCACGCGGGGAATTGAGAGCGGAGTTCGGCTGATAATTGAGCGCAATAAAAAGTGCCTGTTGGCAGAGTCCGAACAGATTCTTCGCAAGTTTCACGTTTTGTTCGAGCAGGGCATTTCCACTCAAGCCAGCGAGATCATTACGGATCTCAATCTGCGTATGAACCGTAGCGGTTTTTCGTGGGTAATTGCACGGACTTGCCCACCCATTCGCATTCGACCTAACCAGTCATTTGCATCGGATTTGACCAGTACGATTCGTGGGCATGACCGGCAGAGAACGACCCAAGCTGCCCTCCGTGGAGAGCAGCTATCGGCCCAGGCTGTGTAAAAACGCAGACATCGTTTTGAAGTCTGCGTTGCTACGTAAAATCTGCCATCGTTTAGTTAATCCAGCAGACGCAAATTTGCGTAGGCGCGCGATTTTCGGTTCGCCTCTGAACGTAAACTCCGCTCTAAAAGGTTTTTACACAGCCTCGGCCAGGAGCGGTCGCTGGAATCAATGACCTTTCCACTTCCCGAGCAACGTGCCCCACGGCTCCCATAACTCCACTCGCAGCATCGTGTGTATTCTCTGGGTCAACACACCGCCACCTTTTGATAGTCTGCAGTCGGCATATGGCAACGCCTGCATGTTGTCTACGCCGCGACAGCCGCGACAGCCGCGACAGGAAACAGCATCGCAGATGGCTGCACCCAGCGAGCCGAGCCTTATCCCAGGGTAAGGAGTTACCCGGCTGTTTTATAACAATCCATAACAGCAGCGACCGCTTCGCGAGCCTGCTCAATCACTTTTTCAAGCGGCTCGGTTGAGTCAATATCGATAATTGGCGCGCCATTGAAAGACAACTTCGGCACGATGCTGATCTTTTTTTCCAGCGCCTCATATCGGTGGTCAGGCTTGCGACTGAAGGCTGTTTCAATATCAACGTTGAGTCGCAACACAACATCAGGGCGCACCGCCGTCATCTTTTTGTACAGCCATAACTCCAGACGCATAAGCATCCTGGCGCCGAAATCCGACAGATACCGATTGGTTAAATGAGGGCCGTCCATCTCACCAGGTTCCACGATTTGCGGGTATCGATCAGTGAGAATCGCGTGACCCAAGGCGCGATAGACAGACATTCTGGTAAAGCGGACCACGCGCCTCATAGAGGCTATAAACATCACCAATGCGACCGGGCCAGATATACCCTTTTGCCGTGCCGACGCTCCGACTTTGGTAATACGGCTATCGACCTTCTTGCCGAACGCATGTTTACGCAGTGCCCTTCGCAGATTGCCCGTCTGTTTGCCTAAATGGCACAACGTTGTGAGGCGATAGCCTGACATGAACGTCAGCATCTCTTCACAGACCGTTGATTTCCCACTGCCATCTGATCCGACGATTGCAATGATCGGGGCCTTTCGCCCCGGCATTCTGCTGAACTCCATATTTTTATAGACCTCTTTCAATCACATTACTAACGCCCGTATCCGGGTAGATATCTCATCTGGAAATTTGAATAGCTCTTGTTCATAAACGAGCTTGTTCTGAATTTTTTTCACCACAAGATCATCGTGCATTTTCCCCATAAGGCCATTGATGGTGGCAAGAAACAGAGACAATGCGTCATATTCAGGCGAGGAAGACAGCGCGCGACGTGTATCACTCAGCGCGATGCGGCGACTGATTATTTTGCGTAAATCGTGAAACTGTCTGGCGGTCAGAAATGCATCTTCGCGCGAGGTTTCGGCGAGGTGCTGATTCTCTACCGCGATATAGCGCTGAAAACTTTCAACAGTCGAAAGTTTCGCCTCTATCAGGGTGTCGTGCAGCCCGGCAAAGAAACCATCCCGAAGTCGGCACCACAGCCTGATGCCGAGCCAAAGGGTGCGATACCTCTGCCCGTTCTTGAACGCGTCCTGAAAGCGCCCCATGAGCCGGGTGATGGAATCAAGGCTCTCGGGGTATGCGTGTTGCTCGCTGTAATTGGCGCAAGCAAAACGCATTTTCTTGAAGCGTGCGCGCATGAACTTGAACTGGACGGTTTGTTCAGCTGTAGCCGAGCCCTTGCCCGCGATGGCAGCGACAAGCCGGCGTGTTGCAGGAATATCCACGCCCGTCACTAAAAGCTGCCAGGCCAGGCGGTAACAATCAGCCAGCTCCATGGCTGTTAGATCCGGCGCAGGACCTGTTGGGCACGGTGCCTGGAGATTGACGACATCATCATCCAGGATGTTCTGCATCAACGCCGCAAGCTGAGCTTTGGTGGCTGGTGGAGACTCAAGAGAAAAATTAGAACTTGGCATTTAGCACCTAAATAAAGTAATCCGGTATCTTTTCCGCAGCCTATGGGGACAGCACGGTTCTCATAGGGGCACTGGAGCTGCAGGCACTGGGCGCTGATCATACCTCCGTCTGGGAACCTTCGGGCAAGGTTGGAAATGTGCTGAAACAAGCTGAGGGCGCCAAAGAGGCGATATAACAGAAAACGTTTGCCGAGCCAGGAGCTGCCCGAGTGAAGCATGGCAGCTGTGGGATCTAATGGGTCGTGACAAATATTCGCGCCCTGGCGCCAGGGTTCGGGATTGGCCTGATTCTGGTGATGCTGAAGAGGAGTTTTGGGTCGTTTGCAAGCCTCCACGACCGTCTGATATCGGCCATAAGCAGTCATTGACTGAAGTAGCTAACGTTTTGGTAAGGGGCCGGCTTCGCCGGTCCCGAGTGAGCGAAGCGAACGATCTGAGCCAATTGTTAGGCGGCGTCAGTACATGGGCCAAGATGGCCTGCGAGTTCTTTATTTTTGTAATCGAAAAGATAGCCATTTCCATTGGTGTCTAAAGCGATATGTCGGAAAGTCGCGGCGTACTCTCCGTTGATGGTTTGTACTATGTCGTTTGGGAATGATGAGTTTACCAGTTCATATATAAGAAAGTTCTTGAAGACAGTACTGGATCTTCGTTGATTCGAGCATCAATTCCGGGGAAATTATTGAATAGAATATTTGCAAACACAGACTTCTCCTTTCTTCTACTAAGTTAAACGCCTAACTAAAAAGTAGACGACAAAAATGGGTAATATTTTGTTCCATTTTACCTGGTAACGTTCCTTGTTCATGCGTAACTCCTTGATCTACTTGAGTGTCGCATCAGCGAGCGCGACATTTACTCCGGAGGGAAAACGACATGACCTCTGCGCACATTACGGAGCCACGAGCGCTGTGTCTACGGTCTGCTTTTGGCCGATCTCTGCCTGTCACGACAGACCGTTTCCGACCCAGGCTGTGTAAAAACGCAGGCATCGTTTTGAAGTACACGCGGCTACGTTAAATCTGCCAACGTTCAGCTAGTCAGTAGACCTAGAATTTGCGTAGAAGCGAGGTATTTGCTCCATTTTTGAACGCTGCGATTGCTCGAAAGTGTTTTCACACAGCCTGGACCCATAGCTGCCTGTTACCAAGTGCATCAACCGACCAGAAGCGGACAGTGTGGAGAAATAAACCTGTCCCCTTTTCCCCAAGCAGGTCGAGGTCTTGCCCGTCAATTGAATCCTGGGACGCTAACCCTGGCCGTCCCTGACGAAACCAGCGGTGCCACATACACCGCGAATACGTAGGCAACGCAGTGATTACCATCGGCCATCCATTCAGGTGAATGGGCGGCCGATGGCGCACTGGGGCTGTTCTACCCGCCATGGCGAAACATCCGCTAGCGGGCAAACTTTCTCGCGCCGGCAACACACAGGATCACCGCAACGGTAACGCCGAGCATGCCAAGGCTGACCTGTTCGTGCAGCAGTGTGGCGGCCAGCGCCAAGCCAAAAAACGGTTGCAGCAGTTGAAGCTGCCCGACAGCGGCGATGCCGCCCTGCACCAGGCCGCGGTACCAGAATACGAAGCCGATCAGCATGCTGAACAGCGACACGTAAGCCAGGCTCAACCACGCCGGTGTGCTGATGCCTGAAAACGAAGCGGGTGCCAGCCACGCTGTCCAAGGCACCACGACCGGCAGCGACAACACCAGCGCCCAGCAAATCACCTGCCAGCCGCCCAATGTTTTGGAAAGTTTTGCCCCTTCGGCATAGCCGAGACCGCAGGCAAGAATCGCCAAGAGCATCAGAATGTCGCCGGTCGGTGAGGCTGTCAGTCCCTGGGAGACGGCAAACCCGACGACCAGCAGACTGCCAAGCACCGAGAAAAACCAGAACGCCGGCTGAGGGCGCTCACCACCCCGCACTACGCCGAACGCGGCAGTCGCCAGCGGCAACAGGCCGACGAACACAATGGAATGGGCCGACGTCACGTATTGCAGCGCCAGTGCCGTCAGCAGCGGAAACCCGATCACAACGCCCATCGCCACGATGATCAAGGACAGTAACTGCTGGCGTGCCGGGCGCTGTTCTTTGAACAGCAAGAGCAGGCACAGCGCGAGCACGCCGGCGATGGCGGCCCGCACAACGGTCAGAAATACCGGGTCAAATTCCAGCACAGCGACGCGAGTGGCGGGCAGTGAACCGCTGAAGATCACGACACCGATGAGTCCATTGATCACACCGCTCGCTGGTTTTTCTGTCGCTGGGTTATGCAGGTTAGAGGTGCGTTCCATTGTGTGTCCACTCCGTGTCGGGTTGCATAAAGCGCATCGTATGACCGACTATCGAGACAATCAAAAAATTGTCATGGATACATCTCGAGATGCCTCGCTCCCGGTACAAGTCGTTGGTAGACACCTTTGCAGCCGATATCCGCGCCGGGCGATTGCCTCCCGGTACCCGTTTGCCGACACACCGCCAGCTCGCGGCCACCCATGGATTGGCCTTGGTCACCGCCAGCCGGGTGTATGCAGAACTGGAGGCCATGGGACTGGTCAGCGGGGAAACCGGGCGCGGGACATTCGTGCGGGAAACGTCGTTGCCGCCCGGCCAAGGTATCGATCAGCCGGACGTTGCGGCGGGAGTGATTGACCTCAACTTCAACTATCCCGCGGTGCCGGGGCAGGCCGACCTGTTGCGCAATGCCTTGCGCCAACTGGCGTTGTCCGGTGACCTGGAAGCGCATTTACGCTACCAGCCACATGCGGGCCGCCTGCATGAACGGGCTTCAATTGCGCGTCATCTGATCCACCGTGGCGTCACGGTCGATGCCGAGCAGATTCTGATTGTCAGTGGCGCCCAACACGGTTTGGCGGTGAGCCTGATGGCGTTGCTGCAACCCGGTGACGTGATCGCGGCAGATGCATTGACCTATCCGGGGTTCAAGTTGCTGGCCAAGGCGCTGCACCTTGAGGTGGTGCCCATTCCCGCCACTGCTCAGGGGCCAGATCTCGAAGCCCTCGCCACGCTCTGCCGCCGTCGATCGGTGCGAGCCGTGTACACCATGCCCACGCTGCATAATCCGTTGGGTTGGGTGATGCCTGCGGATCAGCGCGAGCGCTTGGTGGCGATCGCCCGCGCGCATGACCTGATGATCATTGAAGACGCTGCGTACGCGTTTTTGGCGCAGGATCCGCCGCCGCCCATCGTTGAATTGGCCTCTGAAAGAACGCTCTATGTGTCGGGGTTTTCCAAGAACATCGCCACCGGGTTACGCGTCGGCTTTGTCGCAGCCCCTTTGCACTGGGTGGACGCGTTGAAGCGCACGGTCAAGGCCACCACCTGGAACACCCCCGGCGTCATGACTGCCATCACCTGCGCCTGGCTCGACGATGGCACGGTCGACACGCTGGAAGCGCAAAAGCGCGCGGACGCCCAGGCCCGGCAGGCGTTGGCCGACACGTTGCTGTCAGGCTTGCGAGTTGTGCGTCATCCTTCTTCGTACTTTCTGTGGCTGCCGTTGGCGGAGGACGCAAGGGAGGATCAGGTCGCCCTGGAGTTGATGCGCGAGCACGTGTCGGTCTCGACGGCCGAGCCGTTTTCCACCTCGGTTCATGTCCCGCATGCGATCCGGCTGGCGCTCGGTTCGGTGAGCATGGACACCCTGCGTGAGGCGCTGGTTACTGTGAAACGGGTGGTGGGGGCCTATACCTGATGCTGGTCGCTGCGCAGGGATACAAAAATGACGTCTGTTTTTGATAGAGAAAACTTAGACGGATGCGTAACGTCCAAGGCTTGTCAAACACGTCGAGTCGTTATTTATGAGGATAGATACTTCTGTAACTTGCTCGCTTCAAATATCTTGCGTTGGTTTAATGATGGTCGTTGTGCATGCTGACCGGTCGCTCCTTGCCGTCCTCTGCCGGTCGTATTATGGACTACCAGTATCGGAAACAGTCTCGCCTCGGTAAATTATTAAACTGGCAGGATCTAACACGTTTGAGAAACCAAGATTTCTCAAGCCTAATTTTGATGCAAAAAAGCCGATTGGCGGTACGCCGAGGAAAAGAGGGGCAGTGATTCACCAAAAGCACGATGGATCTCAGCAACTACCCCCCTGTGCTGTCTTATTTTAAGTGTAGGCTTTAGCTTATTTACCGTGCAGAAGGCTTCGGCGGCAGCCATCCAGTTCAGAGCGGCCGGACCGTGCACTGTTCGTGCGAGGAGGACACCATGACCATGCCGAACGAGCGCACGCGTGCGTTCATTCAGACTCGTGACTTCTTGGTCGACCTTGCAGAAAATTCTGCGCTTTCTGCGTCTATTCGACGTCAGGCTCGCCAGCTGTTGCGGCATCATCCCAATGCAAACGAGATACTGCGGGCAGAGCAGCTTGAAGTGCGCAGAGTCGACCGATTGACCGAGCCCTTCCTGAGTTCGAGTATCGATTAACTGTGGGCTACTCATCATCGGTCCAAAGCCGCTGATCCTGAATTTTTGAATACGCCTATGGGAAAAGGCTCCATCGCCCTGATCTACTTACTGCACCAAAGTGTTGCCTTAGCGCACAGCCGCAGTCCCGCTTGGACAGGTGCTAACCCATATTTCATCTGATGGGAAATTCTTTGGAGGAAGTCTTAATGAGCGATTCAACTGCGGCTCGACGTCCGGCAAAAAAGCAAGCTGTGTCGCGGGAGGAAGGGGTCGCGGCTTTTTGGAGATTCAGTTCCGATCAAAGGTCGCTGACGGAGTTGGAGAGGCTGCACCAAATCAAAGTAGGGTTGCCCACTGACCTCATCCAGGTTTTTCGCTTGGCCTTCGACCTTCAAGACCGCCAACTGGGAGCGCTGCTCAATGCATCAATGTCGACGCTTGAAAGACGGCGGCGCGAGCAAAAGAATCTTGACCCTGTCGCCTCCGAACGTTTGGACAGAGTTGTTGCGGTCAGTCACCTGGCCGAGGAGATATTTGAGACACCCGTGACCGCCACCCATTGGCTGTCGACACCAAATAAAGCGCTGGGTGGGACTGCACCGATCATGCTCTGCGAAACCGAGATCGGAGCCAAACAAGTTCGCCGTATCCTTCAGACCCTCGGGTGGGGAGGCCCAGTCTGATGAAGTATGTCGAGACACGACTGCCCGGAAATAATTTCGGTCGGTCGTGACAGACAGAGATCGGCCAAAAGCGGCCGGTGGATCCGGACTTGAGCAGGACCGTTATCACGTTGCTTCTATGCCGTTGAGCACTCTCTAAATAGACGTCCCTATAGCCACGCAAGAGTAGAATTCCAGTACTTGGTACTCGCAGGGACGTGTCATGAGACGTGTGGTGTTCAACCAGAAAGGTGGCGTTGGTAAATCCAGCATCGCTTGCAACCTCGCGGCCATCAGCGCCTTTGAGGGCTATCGCACCATACTGATCGATTTGGATGCCCATGCAAACGCCACCCAGTACCTCACCGGTCTAAGCGGTGATGATGTCCCCCTTGGAATCGCGGACTTCTTCAAGCAGACGCTCTTCCCGGGGCCTGCCTCAATGAGTGCTCACGTCAATATCCACGAAACGCCCTTCAACAACCTCTACTTGATTGCAGCATCGTCGGAACTGGGCGACCTGCAATCGAAGCTCGAGACTCGATTCAAAATTCAGAAGCTGAGCCAGCTACTCGACAGGCTCGATGAAGATTATGAGCGAATCTACATTGATACCCCGCCAGGCCTGAACTTCTACAGCGTCTCGGCGTTGATTGCAGCTGACCGCTGCTTGATCCCATTCGATTGCGACAGCTTTTCCCGTCAGGCGATTTACGCTGTGCTTCGAGAAATCGAGGAAATCAAAGGTGACCATAACGAGAGGCTGGAGGTTGAAGGCATCGTCGTTAACCAATACCAGGTTCGCAATGCGCTGCCGCAACGGCTGCTCGATGAATTGATTGGCGAGAAGATGCCGATACTGTCTGTGTATCTGATGAGTTCAGTGAAAATGCGTGAGTCACACCAGGCATGCAAACCGATGATCTATCTGGATCCGCAACACAAGCTATCTCGGCAGTTCGAGGCGCTATTCGACCTGCTGGAAGCGCGTCCCTGAGTACAAACCCGCTTGAGTATCACGGAAGAAAACCTTGCTCTCGAACTCTGGATGTCCTGCTAACCTCACTCCATCGTCTTTGGAGTTGGATGGTGTCTGATGGCATTCGTAGACTCGTTCGTTGCCCAAATCGTAGCGGTCGAGGTAGCGCTCTACCATGCTCACGCCCGAATGAACGCCAAGACGGACAGTGAAGCGTTGCATGATCTCAGAATCAATCTGCGACGCATCAGAAGCCTGTTACGACCATTACGCGAGATTGAAGGCATCACGCCACTGAATGAGGCAGCCGCCGAGGTGGGCAGGCTGACCACCCCCGAACGTGACCTGGAGGTATTGATCGAAGAGCTTGAGGCGCAAGGGTGTTGTCGCTGATGCGGTTTTGACCCAGGCTGCCGGAAATCGTTGACCTACCTGAATACTCGGTAATCGATGGTCTTATGCGTGTCTTCACACACCGCCTAAGGGTCAGGTAAAGTCGGCAGCTTGGGTCAAAACCGCATCAGCACCAACACGCCCAGCCTGCTGGGTAGCAAATGACGCGGATAACAATTTCAAGCAGTACATCCAGCATCGAAGCTCCATGGCATAGTCAATTTCAACATGATTACGATCGTAGTTTGGGGCCTGCCGGAGAAGATGTCCGGACTAGACTCGCTCATCCTGCAGCCCTGCCATACTGTTCAGCATGACCCGTGCAACCTTCCGCTTCTACGAGGAGCTCAACGATTTCCTGCCGGCCGAACGGCGGCGGCAGTCCTTCACCTGCGAGTGCGCGCGAGGGGCGACGGTCAAGCACATGATCGAGGCGCTCGGGATACCGCACACCGAGGTCGAGCTGGTACTGCTCAACGACGAGTCGGTGGGCTTCGAGCGGGTGTCTTCGACAGTGACCGGCTGGCGGTGTATCCCAAGTTCGAAGCGCTGGACATCAGCCCGTTGCTCAAGGTTCGTGCGCAACCTTTACGGGTGCTGCGCTTCGTCGCTGATGCGCACCTTGGCGGGCTGGCCAGCCTGCTGCGCATGAGCGGCTTCGACACCCTCTACGACAATGGCTTCGAGGATGGCGAGATCGCCGAGATCGCTGCGCAGCAAGGACGCATCGTGCTAACCCGCGACCGCGAACTGCTCAAGCGGCGGATCATCAGCCACGGCTGTTACGTGCACGCCCTGAAACCGTCGCTGCAGTTGCGCGAATTGTACGAGCGCCTCGACCTGGCGCGTAGCGCACGGCCATTCAGCCTGTGCCTTCATTGCAACCTGCCGCTGCACGAGATCAGCCCGGAACTGGCCCGACAGCAGGTGCCGCCACGCGTTGGCGCCCTCTATTCGCACTTCCTGCGCTGCGACAACTGCCAACGGGTTTACTGGGAGGGTTCGCACTGGCGCAGCATGTGTGCGCTGCTGGCACCTCTGCTGGACCGATAGCCGAGCGCATAAAGGTTTTTGGGGTACAGATCAAATTTAGATGGACACCATCGCCTTAAGCGCTCAACCCATTTCGTTGATGCAGACCACTTTGGGTTGCGTCATGTCCTCGTAGGCAAATCGAACACCTTCTCGCCCCAGACTTCCGTACTTGAAGCCACCGAAAGGCATGGCATCAAAACGATAATCGGAAGAATCATTGATCATCACGCCACCGGCTTCAATTTGGCGCGCCAATTTCAGGGCTTTGGAAAGATCACGGGTGAAGAGTCCCGCATGCAAGCTATATTCTGGAGCGTTGGCCAGAGCAACGGCATCATCCAGGTGGTCAAAAGGCTCCAGGATGACCACCGGCGCGAAGACTTCCTGCTGCCATATCCGACTGTTATGGCTTACACGCTCCAGCACGGTTGGCGCATAGCTTCCCGCTTGGCGATGGTGCCCACACAGAAGAACGGCACCCTCGGTCAGCGCATCATTTACCAATTGTTCGGTACGACGCGCCGCCTGTTCCGTGATCATCGGGCCTACATCTGTTGCTCGCTGGTCCGGATCACCCACCACCAATGCACGCGTTTGGCTGACAAAACGCTCACGGAAGTCCTCATAAATTGAACGATGAACAAAGATGCGCTGTGTGCCGATGCAATTCTGCCCTGCAGCCCAGAAAGCACCGGATACACAAGATTCTACAGTCGGTTCAAGATCACAGTCTTCGAGCACGAGAACCGGGGCATTCCCCCCCAGATCCATGGCCAGCTTCTTCAAGCCTGCACTACGAGCAATGGACTCTCCAGTTGCAAAACCACCCGTGAAGGAAATCATCCGCACTTCGCGCAGTTCCACCAATGCTTTACCCAGATCGACGCTTCCGGTCGCCAGGGTTACCACGGACGGAGGCAGGCCCGCGGCCACCAGGCACTCAACCAGCTTGAGAGCCGACAACGGTGCGAGCTCTGAGGGTTTCAGAATCACAGCATTGCCACCGGCGATGGCCGGGCCCAATTTATGGGCGACCAAGTTCAGCGGATCGTTGTAGGGGGTGATCGCGACGATAAGCCCCAACGGTTCACGAGTGAACCAGCCCTGGCGAGATTCGGAGCCTTCATATGCCTCAAATGGAATCACTTCTCCGGCGTTACGACGAGCTTCTTCCGCCGATAGCTTCAGCGTGTTCACACAACGCTTCACTTCCTTCTCTGCTTGCCGCAGCGTCTTTCCCGCCTCTGCAACAATGAGTTTGGCAAACGCTTCAGCCTCAAGCTCTACACGCCGAGCCGTTTCCTCAAGGATCCGTGCTCGAAGGTGGCGAGGCGCTGCGGCACTCTCACGCACGCCAATTCGCGCACGCTCCAGCAAGCCAGGAACAGCGGTTGCATCAAGGCACGGTACGCTCCCCACCAGGCGACCATCGAATGGACTGAACACATCAATCTGTTTGGCATCAACAAGCTGGATGCTGGCCATGCTGGATACGCTCATGACGACTCTCCTATTACTTGCCGTGGGTGGTATGGATGGCGATGATGTCTGACAGCAACGCAAAGGCCGTCTCGATACGACCTGCTCCAGGGCCGGATACAGTGACGGCACCCAGCAGTGTAGTTTTGAACGATACCGCGTTCGTGGCGCCGGAAATTCCGGCAAGAGGATGCGAATTCGGCAGCAGTCGAGCTTCCACACTCGCTCGAACCGAGCCATCAACTTCGCGATTTGCAGAACCGATCAGCTTCCAACTTGCACCGTTGGCACTTGCCTGAGCGATGTCTTCTGGACTGATGCTGCTAATCCCCGAGCAAGCCACATCGCTGACGCTCAATCGAGCGTTGAGCAGTTCATTGGCGAGAATCACCACCTTGAGGCGGACGTCAAACCCCTCCACATCGGCAGTTGGGTCGGCCTCGGCATAGCCGAGCTGTTGAGCCTGAGCGACGGCGTCGTTAAAAGCCAGGCCGTCCTTCATGCGGGTCAGCACGTAATTGGAAGTCCCGTTCAGGATGCCTTCAAAGCCTTGAACCTCCACGCCTGCCAGAGCCTGTCGTGCCAGGCGAATCACGGGCGTACCGCTCATGACCGAACCTTCGTACTCGAAGGCAACACCCTTACGACGGGCCAAATCCTTAAGCTCAGCGCCGTGCAGAGCAATTGGCCCCTTGTTGGTGGTCACAACATGGATGCCGCTTTCCAGTGCCCAGCGGCAGAACGTAGTAGCGGGCTCACCATCGACCGGGTTGGTGAAGGTGGCTTCAGCAATCATGTCCGCACCAGAATGCTTAATGACAGCTT